>Ga0068714_10007361_pt1 | contig 10726 bp, 7 predicted proteins | sample MTBNYHSulfiMetaG_FD_62988 | JGI IMG/M metagenome (GOLD analysis project Ga0068714, IMG submission 62988) | Enrichment culture microbial communities from rom New York Harbor, USA that are MTBE-degrading - MTBE-NYH (New York Harbor Sulfidogenic)... | ecosystem: Environmental > Aquatic > Marine >...
CCTGACAAGCACATGCCCTCTCCACAGAGGTATCTCTCCGTCCCCGAACCGAAGGGAGGTTTCTTTCGCGGAGATTTTTTCCGGCAAAGACCCGTAATACGCGGCTGCTATTCTCAACGGAAAAGAAGGGACGAAAATTCCGCGGTAGGAAACTATGGGCGCATGCGCGATTCCGTCGGCAAAATCGTGGAGAGAATGGATTCCGTGGCCGAATCCCAAGGCGGCTTGAGCAAGCTCAGGGAATGGGAGATAGAGATTTTTAACATCGATCTCGCCCCTCATAGACGCAGTGGAAGTTCTATCGGTGAGGGCGTTTCCGGCCAATACGCTCTCCTGGTTTGCAGTCTCACTCTGAGCAGGCGGAAGCGCCGGAAAGACCACAAAGATAATATTTCCGGATTCCCGTACACTCTTAACCAGTTGACCGTCGCCGTCGAGTCGCTTCTCCACATCTCTCAGGTTATCCTGGATCCAGTCTGTCAAGACGGCGTCTTTCCTGTTGAAGGCATGGGCTTCGAATCTTTCGAAAAACATCTTCACCTCCGCCAGAGCGGGGTTGTTCTCTCTCTCGAAGAAGGGAAGATTGAGGGCGATGACTCTTGCGCCTTTTGCCCTAAGAAAATCAATCATGGCCGCAATCAGGGACCTCGGCCAAGGCCAGGAACCAAATCTCTCGATGCTCTTTTCATCGATCCCGATCAGCACTATTCTTGGGTCGGCCTTACGTTCCGCTCCGGTGAACCCCACTATCCTTTCGTAGACCGCGAGCTCGACTTTGTCTGTAAAAGAAAAGGAGTGAAATGAAAGCCCGGCAAAAGTGAGGGCGAGAATAAAGGTGAGAAGGGAATACAGAGTTAAACTCTTTTTAATCATAAATTATTAAACTTCGTCTAAAATAAGCGAAACAGATAGAATATTTATCAAAATCACAAGTTATTGTCAAATAAAAACAGTCTTTTATCGGATATTCGATGAATCCCGGACGCCTTATTTGTCGGGGCCGGTCAAGCCACGATCTCATACTGCTCGATATGGAGACCTTCCTTTTCTAAGATGGTTATGCGTCTGTTGATCCGCCGCTGCAAATCCATTATCGATTCCTGCTCCTCTTCCTTGAGCATATGTGCGATCTCGGGATGCACGCTGACCAGGACGTCCACTCCACTTGTCATCGATTTTATCTCTCTTTCGATGTCTCTAAGAGCTTCGGAGCAGATCGTCTTCCTGGATTTCAGGGAACCCCTTCCCTCACAGTAGAAACAAGGTTCGCTCAGAAGACGGTTGAGGTTTTCCCTGGTTCTTTTCCGCGTCATCTCAATGAGGCCGAGTTCCGACATTTTGAGAATATGAGTTTTTGCCTTGTCCTTGCTCAAAGCCTCTCTCAAGGATGTGAAGACTCTTTCCCTGTTGACCTTCTTCTCCATGTCGATGAAGTCGATCACGATGAGACCGCCCAGATTCCTCAACCGGAGCTGATATGCAATCTCCCTTACGGCCTCCAGGTTGGTCTTCAAGATCGTCTCCTCCAGGTTTCTCGCTCCCACATAACTGCCGGTATTGACATCAATCGCGGTCAAAGCCTCAGTCAGTTCGATCACGATATAGCCGCCGGATTTGAGCCAAATCTTTTTTTCCAAGGCGCGGGAGATCTCCATTTCAATGCCGTAGAAATCAAAAATGGGATCGTCTCCTTCGTAAAGCTCGACGGAGTATTTCAAACTGGGCACAAATGTCTCGATAAATTCCATGACGCTGTTGTACTCTTCTCTGGAATCGATGACCAGCCGGTCCACTTCCCTTGTGAAGAGGTCTCGCACGGAGCGAAGACATATGCCGAGGTCCCTGTAGAGAAGCGCCGGACCCGAGCCCCTGCTCATTCTTTCCTGAATGCTTCCCCACAACTTCAGCAGAAAATCCATTTCAGATTTCAATTTGCCCCTGTCCGCCCCTTCGCTCGCCGTACGCACGATTAGCCCCACGTGAGGCGGTCTGATTTCTTGAGCCAGACTTCTCAACCTGTCCCTTTCAAGGACGTCTTCGATCCTCCGGGATACGCCCACATGGTCGACATTCGGCATGAGCACGATGTGCCTGCCGGGCAAGGAAATATGGGAGGTCAGGCGCGCTCCCTTGGTCCCGATCGGCTCCTTCGCAATCTGCACCATAATGTCCTGGCCTTCGTGGAGGAGATCCTCAATGCTGAAAGGGACGGTTTGCTTCGATCCATGGAAACTTTCCGCCTGCTCCTCGGTCTCCTCGTTGTCGGCTGTCTCAGTCCCGTTGCGCAGCATCATCTGTTCAAGATCCAGAAAATCCTGATGGACTTCTGTCACATACAGAAAGGCGCTCCGATCTAGTCCGATATCTACGAACGCAGCCTGCATACCGGGGAGGACCCTTACAACCCTTCCCTTGTAGATATTTCCCATGAGTTCCTGCCCGGTCTTCCGCTCGATATGCAGTTCCACCACCACCCCGTTTTCCACAAGAGCCACCCTGGTTTCATGGGGTCTCGCGTTGATGATCAATTCACTGGCCATTTCCGCCCCCTCGCTCTTACGGCATGCTTGATCAATTTACCAGCTCAGCAACTTTCACGACCTTTCGGACATTCCCATCATCGATGTTAAAAACACTTTTTATGATTTCCGCAGGTTTCATCTCAGGCCCCCCCCGATGCTGAATCACGAGTCTGACTGTGCCGGATTCCAGGATATCCATGGCCTTCACAAGGGTTCTAAGATCGACCGTGCTCTGCCCTTTCTTCCCCCTCTTCGCGACGGGAAACGCCTCGGACCGGAGGAACCTCACCATGTCGGTTCTCCTGATTTCCAGCCCGTCGCAGTCGATCTCGTAGGTGCTCTCTATCAGTCTCGGGCTGGGAGCATCAGGGGCCACTTCATCCAGCGAAAGGATGCCGATTCCTTGAGGAAGCTGGCCGTCCAGCTTTTCCACCAGCGTCGGAATGGATTGGGGCGTGTACACATGTATGTCCATGGTTTCATGCATGCTTTCTGTTCCAACAGGCAGGGCGGAAGCAAAAGAAATCTTGGGCAGAGGATGGTAACCGCTCGAATAAACCAGGGCGACGTGAGATCTCTTCAAGGCCCTTATGAAAACACGAACGAGTTCCAGATGGCTGAGATAACGAAGGCGGCCCGTCTTGGTGAATGCGATCCGGTATCTTTTTGTCTCCCGTGAAGCGGTGAGGGAGACACCCTCCCCCTTATTCCCGGGCTCCCAACCCCTGTGGACTATGGGATCCACTGATTCATGGTCGCAGACCCCGCATTCAAGACAGCCTTCCCGGCAGTCGGGGGTAGGCTTCCCATCCATCGCCCGCATCCAGTCCCTGAACAAAAAATCTTTCGTGACCCCTGGCTTGATGTGATCCCAAGGCAGAATCTCGTCAAAGGATCTCTCCCTGTGCAGATAGAAGGAAGGGTCCAAGTCGGCCTCTTTCAAGGCCTCCGTCCACAGAGCCAAATTGAAATGCTCGCTCCATGCGTCGAATCTGGCCCCCTTTAGCCACGCTCCTATCAGCGCTTGAGCCAGACGCCGATCTCCTCTGGAAAAGACGCCTTCCAGCCAGCTTATTTCCGGCTGATTCCATTTCAGTCTCACCCTGCTGTTCTTCAAGGCGCCTCGGACGAGATCAATTCTTCTCATGCTCTCTTGCATAGTAACTTGAGGAAACCACATGAAAGGGGTATGAGCCTTGGGCACGAAGGCCGCGATGCTGGCGTTGACCCTGGCTCTTTTGCCTCCCCGCTTCGCTACTTCATTGGTCAAACGGACAATATCGTAAAGGTCGCCGTCCTCCTCGGCTGGGAGACCGACCATGAAATAAAGCTTGATTAGTTCCCACCCTGCGTCGAAGATCTCCCCCGCCATCTTCACGATCTCATGGTCCGTCAGGTTCTTGTTAATAATCCTTCTCAATCGGTCGTTACCGGCCTCAGGAGCGAGGGTAAAGCCCGTCTTACGCACTCTCTTGATCTCCCCGAACCAGATCGGATCCAGGCTGTCCACGCGGAGAGACGGCAGACTGAGCGCAACCTTGCGCTCCGCCTGTTTATCCATGAGCGCCCTGAGCAAAGGACCCAGACAGCCATAGTCTCCCGAACTCAGAGAGAGCAGCGAAAGCTCGTCGAAACCCGTGAGGTCGAGTCCGTTCTCCGCGCTTTTTATCAGAGATGATGGTTCTCTTTCCCTCACGGGCCGGTAGATCATGCCCGCCTGGCAGAATCGGCATCCCCTGGTACATCCTCGTGAGATTTCGAGGGCAAGACGATCATGGATCAACTCGGCGTAAGGAACGACTTGGCTGTCGGGAAGGGGGTATTTGTCGATGTCGGGGATAATCGCTTTTCTCACTTCCCGGTAGCCGTTCAGCAGGGGTCCGATGTCGGAAACCGTCCCATCCGGATTATAGCGAATATCGAACAGCCCCGGGATGTACATGCCCCTTATTCGAGACAGATTGACCAGGATTTCCTGCTTGGAAGCTTTTGCGGCTTTTGCACTCCGGACCGTCTCACAGATTTCAAGGACCGCCTCCTCACCGTCTCCCACAAGAACGGCATCGAAAATTGCGGCAAAAGGCTCGGGATTGCAGCAGGCGGGGCCGCCCGCTACAACAAGGGGGAAAATGCTCTTTCTCTCCTTTGCTGGAAACGGAATCCCCGCAAGATGGAGCATCGTCAGCACGCTGGTCAGGCAGAGTTCATGCTGAATACTGAAACCTAGGACATCGAATTCGGCCAGGGCTTTCCCTGACTCGAGTGAACATAGGGGCAGACCCCTGTCTTTCAGCTCTCTTTCCAAGTCCACCCAAGGACAGAAAACCCTCTCCGCAGCGACCCATTCCTTTCCGTTGAGGATGTGGTACAGCATCTTCAGGCCCAGATGAGACATCCCCACTTCGTAAACATCGGGAAAAGCAAGGGCGAAGGACACGTCCACGGCACCATGATCTTTCCTGATCGTATTTATCTCTTGCCCAACATAGCGGCTGGGCCGCTGAATCTTCCCGAACCATTGCGAATCGAACACGGAACCTCTCTCCACTTTCATTTCATGCAGATCGTGCAGAACGCCCTCGCACCCTGCCCGGAGGTGAAGGGAGTTTACCCCGAGTCATCGGGCTAAGCAAGTCCGTTATCCTCTTCCGACCTGTTTGAGCTTCGGTGTGCAGAGTTCAGGGTTCATGGGTTCAGCATAATTCTTCCTGAACTTGAACACCGAACACTGAAAATGCCCAGTGGTTTCATCGAGACATGAAGGAGAACACAGAACGAGGGGGCTCTTAAACGGATGGAGTAGGAACCGAATTTCGGGAATTGGGAGGGCTCTACGCAGGTCGGGAGAGGGAGGCATCCAAAAACACGTTGACCTCTGCTCCCCCTTCGGGGTGGTTCCCACCTGTCACGCTCCCTTTCAGGCCTTCGGCAATCCGTTTGACTGTGGCAAGTCCCAGCCCTGACCCTCCCTCCTTGGTCGTAAAAAAGGGTATGAAGAGGTGCTGAAGAGCCTTCTTCGAGAATCCGGCCCCGGTATCTCGAATCGTGATTCTCGCCACATCCTTGCTCGCTCCGTTTCCATCCTGAAAGTGAGCCGTCCCCGTGCCGATGTGGAGAACGCCTCCCCGTGCCATGGCATCCGCGGCGTTGAGGAAAAGATTCCATAATATCTGACGCAACTGCTCCGGATCCGACTGAATCTTCAAGGAGTCCTGGAAATTCGTTTTCACAACAATTTTGTCCGTCCACTTGTTACTGTTCTTGAACAGTTCAAACGAATCCAGGATCAACTGGTTGAGATCGAATTGTTCGATCTTTGCTTCTTTGGGCCGTGCGAAGATGAGAAAATCGCTGATCAAACTGTTCAACCTGTTGATTTCTCTCAAAACGATGTCCATGAGCCTGTTTCGTACGTCATCCATTTCAAGGCTTTCCTTGAGCATTTGAATGCTACCGCTGATGGAGGCCATGGGATTCCGAATTTCATGGGCAATGGCTGCGGCCAGTTGGCCGATCAAAGCCAATCCTTCCACCCTTTTCATTTCCTCCTCAATCCGTTTCAACTCCGTCACATCCTGAAAGAAGAGGATTTGCCCCCCTTTCTCCCCGTCGGGCAGGCTGAGCGGAGAGACCGAGCAGCGAAGGAACAGCCTCCTCCCGTCGGGTCTCTCATAAAAAAAATCGGTGAAATTCCCGGCCTTTCCCTTCCTTCGACCGCCATGAGCCTGTTGATGTTCCAGATGTTCGTTCAGGGAGGGCATGAGGGTCCGGAAGTTTTTCCCGATAGCCTCCCCGGTGGGGTGGCCGAAGATCTCCTCGGCGGCGGGATTGAACAGGATTATAGACCCTTGATCATCCAGGGTAATCAGGCCTGACGTGATGCTCCTGATGATCCACTCGTTGAGCGCTTCCAGCTTGACAATATCTGCCTGCTTGGCCCTGAGTTCGAAACGGCTCTTCCTAGCTTGTTCCGACGTATAGCTGCTCAGGAAGGCGACCAGGTAGAAAGCGGCGATGTTGACCGCGATCAAATACAGGATGTAGGAATCCTGATAGTCCGCCGGGTAATCGACCCGTCCCCCCAGAGGCCTGATGAGCCCGTAATAATGAAGACCGACAATCAACCCGTAGAGGATGCTGCAACAGGAAGCGGTGATCATGCCGCCTCTCCGGTAGAGGATGATGCTCCCGTTGATGATGGCGAGAATATACAGGAACGAAAATATGCTCTCTATGCCGCCGGTGGTGTAAACGATAGCCGTCACCACCACCGTGTCCATGACGAGTTGTGCGTAAGCGAAAGCTGTAAGGTTCTTGAGCCGCTTCAGGATAAGGGCGTAGACAAAAGTAAGGAAGTAGATGACGGCAATCAGAAGATAATGATAGGTCTGTATACTGCCGAAGTCGGTCTTCGTTTCTCTGACCTGGATGAAGACGGAAGCTCCCAGCAGAAGGGAGACAAAGATCACCCTCAAAAACATGAGTTTCTGAAGGCGACCTGAAAGCTCGGGGCGGGATAATTTGAGCTCGGGCACGGCCATGTCGACCGGATTAGCTGCCCATTGCCGCGGCCATCCCGAAAATTGGCAGATACATGGCGATCACGAGTCCGCCTATGGACCCGCCGAGGAACAGCATGAGCAAAGGTTCCAGCATTGAAGTAAGGGCTGCTACCGCAGCATCCACTTCTTCGTCATAGAAGTCCGCAATCTTCTCCAGCATTGTGTCAAGAGCGCCTGTCGCCTCGCCCACGGCAATCATCTGGATGACCATGCCGGGGAATATGTCGTTTTCCGACAGGGGCTCGGCAATGGTTTGACCTTCCGCGATGCTTCCCCTCACCTCGTAAAGGATTTCCTCGATAATCACATTGCCGGAGGTCTTTGCCACGATATCCAGGGCGTCCAGAATTGGCACGCCGCTGCTGATCATAGTGCCGAGGGTTCGGGTAAATCTCGCCACCGCTGTTTTTTTCAAGAGATCCCCGAATATCGGGAGCTTCAGGAACAAGGCGTCAGTCTGTTTTCTCCCTTTCTGCGTGCCCCGGTATCTCTTGAAGGCGTAAACCAGCACACCTGCTCCCAGCAAGACCCAATGGAAGTTCCCCTTCATGAAGCGGCTCAGGTTGACTACTATCTGGGTGGGGCCTGGAAGGGCGGAGCCGAAACTCTTGAACATCTCCTCGAACACGGGAATGACAAAGATCAGAATCACGGCGATTACGATGATGGCTATGGCCACCACCACCGCGGGATAGGTCATGGCCCCCCTGATTTGAGACTTGAGTTTCTCCGCCTTTTCAATGAAGGTGGCAAGTCTGCGCAGGATCGTATCCAGAATACCGCCTACCTCTCCTGCGGCCACCAGGTTGACGAAAAGGTCGTCAAAGACCTTGGGATGCTTTTTCATGGCCTCCGCAAGGGTAGATCCTCCCTCCACGTCCTTGGTGATTTCCTTGAGAATGGTTTTGAAAGTTGGGTTTTCGGCTTGTTCCGCAAGGATGGTGAGACCCTGGACCAGCGGGAGACCCGCGTCGATCATGGTGGAAAACTGCCTCGTAAAGACCACAAGGTCCTTTTTGGTGACCTTCGGCTTGAGGAAGGAGATGGTTTCGAAAAGATCTTTGGGCTTGGGTTTCAGCTTCTTGACAATGAAATTCCTCTTCTTAAGCTGGTTCAAAGCAATGGCTTCATTGGCTGCATCAAGCTCTCCTTTGAGTTTTCGACCTCTTTTGGTTTCTGCAACCCATACGTAAACCGGCATGGTGATCTCCTCCTGAAGCCTTTCCCCCAATCCACGGTACTGATTCCCGTTGACCCAAAGGAATACCAGGCTGAACAAAAATGTGGACATAATGTTAGTAAAATATGCGGGTTATGTCAAGTATTCTGTACCGGATCTTTCAGATGGAAAGCACTCCGTCTCTTTTTTGATGCAAAAAACGGCCTTTGAACAGTATTGAGCCTGCCTGTGTCACGCACAGTTTAGGCTTGACAAGAGAGGAGGGAAAGGTGTTATGTAGATGTTTTTAATCGTCGGAATTTCTATGGAAAAAGGAGGATTGCGCTGTGAGTGAGGTGACTGCTCCCATGGGGGGAAAGATTATTGACGTAAAGGTGAAGCCGGGTGATACAGTCGGGGAAAATGACGAAGTGGTGATACTCGAGGCAATGAAAATGGAATTACCGGTGGTAGCCGGAGTCTCGGGGACCGTAAAGGAAGTCAAGTGCAAGAAGGGCGACGCCGTCGAAGCGGATGCCGCCCTGATCGTGGTGGAGTAAATCAGTTCGAAGTCTTCCGCCTGTTCTCATCCGTCCCGACCGCAGGACGGATGAGAATCTGCGTGCCTGCCTGCGGCTGATGCTTTGTGGCGCGACACCGGAAAAGGCGCTAAATTATCCCCATACCGTGAAGCACCGACAGCATTACCGCCGCCGCAATAACGGAACCCACCTGGCCCCCCGCATTCGCACCCATGGCGTGCATCAGGAGATAGTTCTTCTTGTTGTATTTCTGCCCTTCTTTCTGAGCCACCCGGGCTGCCATGGGAAAGGCGGAGATACCCGCAGCACCTATCAAGGGGTTGATTTTCCCGCCGCTCAGCAGGCGCAGGACTTTGCCGAGCATAATGCCGCAGACCGTATCGAGACAGATCGCCAGAAGCCCCAAACAGAGGATTAGGAGCGTCTGTGGCTTCAGGAAGGCCTCCCCGGCCATGGTGGCGCCGATGGACAGCCCCAGGAACAAGGTCACCACGTTGGCGATCTCGTTTTCAGATGCTTTTGTGAGCCGGGAGACCACCCCGGATTCCCGCATCAGATTCCCGAGCATGATAGTTCCGAGGAGGGGCAGGCCCTTGGGTGCGATCGACCCTCCGATTACAGTTATCACAAGAGGGAACAGCAGCTTCGTCGTTTTCGACACTTGCCCCGTCATGGTTCCCATGATGGTGTTCCGCTCCTTGTCGGTCGTGAGGATGCGAATGATCGGCGGTTGGATCACCGGTACGAGTGACATGTAAGAGTAGGCCGCAACCGAAACTGCGCCCAGAAGGTGGGGAGCATACCGCGAAGTTACATAAATGGCGGTCGGGCCGTCGCAGGCGCCGATGATTCCGATGGCCACTGCATCCAGTTTCGGGAAACCGAGGCCCAGGGCAAGGGCAAGGGTCAGGAATATCCCGAACTGCCCGGCGGCGCCCAGCAAAAAGGTGGACGGATTCGAAAGAAGCGGCCCGAAGTCCGTCATGGCGCCGATGCCGATGAAAATGAGGAGCGGGAAAAGCTCGTTCGATACACCCATGTCATAGATGGTCCGGAGGAATCCTTCGTGTTCCATCACGTCCGACAGAGGGATGTTCACCAGGATGCATCCGAACCCGATGGGAACAAGGAGCAAAGGCTCGCAGTCCTTCTTGATCCCCAGCCACAGAAGCAGCAACCCCACAAAGATCATGACTATCGAGCGCCAGTCTAGATGAACAAAACCGTTGATGAGACCCTGCAGTCCGCCGATTATTGCTTCTTCCATAGCTATCCCTCCATCTTCTTATAGGGGAAAAGCCTTCTCAGGAGACTCATGACCAGGCTCATAATGAAGAGGGTGAGAAGCGTCCCACCCATGCCGCATACCATCATTGTGATTCCAAAGGTCCAGTTATCCATCAAGAATGTCCTCCGTCAGATGTGGTTTGCATCGAAATCCCCCAAGGCGAAAAGGTGAGATTATAGGGTAGAATCTTGAAGATTCGGCTCTATAAGGGTGTAAGATGAAAAGTAGCTACTTTATAGCACACGTGTGCGATTATTGGAACAAAGAAATCGAGGAAAACTCCGGATATTGATGACCAAAAACCTGCAGCGGGGAATTCCGCCTCTCACGGAGGGACACGGTTTCCCTGGAGCGGTGGCGGTTCAAGCGAATTTCGAAGGCGGGAATGGGAGCTTGACCCTCCTCTTTCATTGTCTTATACTTCGATCGCCTGATCGGCTTTAGAAAGGAGATGTGCGCATGGATTTGAAAGCCAAGGACATCATGGTCCAGGATTACGCAATAGTTCGTCCGGATGCGTCAGTAAGGGAAGCCGCCTGCATCATTTTCGAGGGCAGGGTTAGCGAGAGGGGCTACAAGCCTTTCGGAGTCATGGTCGTCGACAACGCGGGACGACTCGTAGGAATGGTCTCCATGTGGGACATCCTCTACCA
>Ga0068714_10007362_pt1 | contig 10726 bp, 9 predicted proteins | sample MTBNYHSulfiMetaG_FD_62988 | JGI IMG/M metagenome (GOLD analysis project Ga0068714, IMG submission 62988) | Enrichment culture microbial communities from rom New York Harbor, USA that are MTBE-degrading - MTBE-NYH (New York Harbor Sulfidogenic)... | ecosystem: Environmental > Aquatic > Marine >...
AATAGACTGGAGTAAAGCCGTTTCCTTTTCGGTAGCCGGGATCGACCGCGTCCGCAACGTGCAGGAATTGATTGACGGCATCATCTCCGACGCGGAATCTATCCTAGATAATTGGTCATTACGCCAAAGCTAAAAAAACACTTTCCCGCGTGATTCGGGGATAGAAACAAATCAAAACAAACTTCCTCCGTCTCTAGCCCCGTCTCAAAAACGTCCGGTGTTTTTCGATAACCAATCAATGCTTTGCTGCGCCGTAAGCAACGATGATAATCCCGGCCAAAGACAGAAGATACCCGAAAATCAGCAATGCTTTACCAATTTCACCGTTCAACTGCGGAGCCAATAGACGCACAGCGGCCACGCCGGAAAGAGACACCCCGGCTCCGGCAATCCAGTATATTTTTCTTTCCCTTAACCTGCTCATCTGAATAAAGTTATAAAGATAGCAGCAATAACGGCCGACGTAATAACTCCGGAAACACTTGCACCCATGGCGTAAGGCAAAATCATGGCCTGACGGTTTACTTTAAATACCTCCTTTTGCGCAACCTTGGCTGTGGTCGGAATGCAGGATACGCCGGCGATGCCCACGACGGGATTAAATTTACCCTTAGTTATAAAGTACATGACATAGCCGCCAATAATACCGCCAATTCCCGACAACAAAAGAGACAGCATCCCGAGAATAAGAAGAATAAAAACTTTGGAATTAAGAATGGTGTTCGCTTCACACAAGACACCCAATAAAAGACCTAAAAAGAAAGTAGAGCCGTAAAGCAAAGGCCCCTCCAAAAATTCAACCATGCGGGTAATGCCCGCTTCCTTAACAATAACACCAATAAAGAAGGACATAAAAAGAGGAGCGGCGACAGGAAATAGCAGACATAAAATTGTACAGGTAATGATCGCAAAGGTGATTTTTTCACCTGCGGTAATATTCGATTTTTTCATTTCCATTTTGATGCCCCGGAAACGCCTTGGCACAAGGAGCCGAATTAAGTAAGGATAACCGCCATAGGTCAGGCTCAGGTAGAGATAGGCGACAACGGTGATCGGAACAAAAAGATTATTGGCCAGAATGAGTGAGGTAAAAAGAACCATTGGCGCATCGGCCCCGCCAACAACCGAGATGGATGCCGCTTCCTGAAAATTAAGCCCTGCAAAAACCGCAATGGGAAAGGTCACGAGAGTACCCAGCTCGGCGAACATCGCGATAGTCATGCTTTTGAACGGCGCCATCATAACATACTCCACTTCCGTGATGGCTCCGATTCCCATAAACACCAAACAGGCAATCAGGCCGTTGCTGAAGGTGAAGGTGTAAATGGGCTGAAGGAAATTAATCTGCAAAACCTCTATGAGTTTGACAGGATCACTGACCATAGGATCAACAAAAATTGTACCCATTGTCGTTGCCGACAGATAAAGCACACCGGCGTTCACCGCCGCCATGCCCACACCCATGGGAATCATGATCAACCCTTCGAGAATCCCTTTGGCGCCGAGAAAAACGAAGGCAATACCGATGGCAATCAGCAAAATTCTTCCTATGGTAATCAAAGGTTCAGCTCCAACCATGGTAGCGATCCCCTGAAATATCTGTAAAATATCGAGCTGTGGCATAACCTAATCCTTTCTCAGGTAAGCAGAATTTATTTTGGGGAAGAATCCGCAGCGGCGCTATTGCTCTTTCGATTAATTATCCCAACAATGATGCTAATAATCACGGCGACGCCGAAGGAGATAATGACGGCAATCAAATAAGTCAGTCCCACAAGAAACAAGGGGCCTACTGATGCGTTCATATTTTACCCTTTCCTAGTTGTTTAAGATGTAACGCGTTTATATACATTTTTTCCTATTTGCAACAATTATTTTTCAAATTATCTTTCCCGGAATATGTTTTTCGAATTCAGGAGGCAAATTGAACAAAGCTTCTAATAGCTTCAGCGACAAAAAAGAGCGGCGGGATGACTCCCGCCGCTCATAACCTGAATAAATGATTATTTCAGTCGGCATTTCCGTTTATACACCAGGTCCGATAACTTCACTTTGTTCGGGCGAGTATTTGAACGATACTCTCAGCTTGGCCCGGTATTCAATCACCTTGCCGCCTTCCACTTTCATGTCGAACTCTTTGACTTCACCAATTCGAATATCAACTAAGCTTTTTGCCGCCGTTTCCATGGCATTTTTCGCAGCATCCTGCCATGACTTATCGCTACTGCCGATAATTTCGATGACTTTATAAATGCTCATAATTATTCTCCTTTCTTTTTTACTTAGTTGAATAATAAGTTGCCCCTGGACTACTTTTTCGCGCTTTAATTCCGTCAATAGAAATTACGCTTTCCTCCGGCAGCCTTTCGGTTAGTTTATAGCATAGATCAATAAAGATCTCAGCTTATTTAATTCGAAATTAAATGAGTTAAAAGACAGTAACTAAGACGTCGATATATCGCAAGATGCACTTTTCTGGTCAGATTCTCTTTGGAACATGAACCAGTGATACTAAAATCAGAGAATATTTTATGCTTTTGATCGGCAGATTATTCTGCTTTTTTCTTTGTCTTTTTCTCCCGCGAGCGGAGAATTCGCTGGGTTTCGGCAATCTCTGTAATGGTCACAGTTTGACGGATTTTTTCCATTTCATTCATCACCTGCTGAAAGCGCACGCCTTCGGCGGCGCTGATCCATTCCAGTCCCAGCCTTTCCTTGCGCAGCCCCAGTTTTTCCATTTGTTGCCAGACGCGATTGATGCGCCGCTCCGTCCAGTGGTTGGCATTGATGTAATGGCAGTCGCCGATGTGGCATCCGGAAACGAGAACGACCGGCGCCCCCTTTTCGAAGGCCCGCCAGATGAAGTCTTCGTCCACACGGGCGGAGCACATGGTGCGGATCAATCGGTTGCTTGCCGGATAAACCAGACGCGAAACACCGGCAAAATCAGCTCCGGCATAAGAACACCAGTTGCAGGCAAAAACAAGGACCTGTTCGGCGGGATTTTCCGCCAGGATTGCATCGATTTGCGCCTCAATTTGGGCATCCGTAAAATGATTCATCGTGATGGCGCCTTGGGGACATTCGGCAGCACAGGTGCCGCAGCCGGCACAGGCTGCTTCCGTAACATGAGCGGGAATTTTCGCCTTGACGTCTACAACTATGGCCTGATAAGGGCAGCGCTTGGCGCAGATGCCGCAGGAGTTACAAAGGCTCTCATCAACCGATGCTGTAATGGCTTCGACCGACAGGGAACCGGGATTCATAATGCGCATCGCCCGCGCTGCTGATGCCGACGCCTGGGTCACGGAATCTTTAATATCCTTCGGTCCTTCCGCACAGCCCGCAAAAAAGATACCCCGGGAGGCGGAATCAACCGGTTGTAATTTTGGATGCGCTTCCAGATAAAAACCGTCTGCTGTCTTTTGCAAAGCGAGCATTTCCTGGATGATTTTCATGTCTTCCGGCGGCTGTAAACCCACGGAGAGAACCACCATTTCGGCCCGGTGGGTTTCCAGTTCGTTGGTGGCTGTATTTTCGACCGTGAGAATCAGATCTTTCGTATCTGCGTCCTCCCGCACTGAACCGGGCAAGCCCCGGATATAGCGGACGCCCATGCCCTTGCTCCGTTTGAAGAGGTCTTCAAATCCTTTCCCAAAGGCCCGGATGTCAATATAGAAGACCTTCACCTCCATTCCGGGATAGTGTTCCTTGAGCATGATGGCACTTTTTACCGTATTCATGCAGCAGATATTTGAGCAGTAAGGGCTGCCCCGGCGCGTGGAGCGCGAACCAACGCATTGGATAAAAGCAATGGATTTTGGTGCCCGCCGGTCAGTCAGGCGGACAACATGACCGCTGGTAGGTCCGCCCGCGTTGATGAGGCGCTCAAATTCCATACTGGTCACGACATTTTCATGATGGGCATAGCCATACTCATCAAGTGTCGAGGGATCAAAGGTCGCCGTTCCCGTAGCGACGATGATGGTCCCCACATCAAAGGTGAGCTCTTGGTCGTTCATGGTGAAGTCAATACACTTGCGCTGGCATTTTTCGATGCATTTTCCGCAGATAATCGGGTCATGCCCAAGACAGTGCTCAATGTCTACCGTGTAGGCGGAAGGAACAGCTTGGGGAAACGGTGCATAGATGGCCCGGCGGGAACTCAAACCCATATTGAATTCGTCAGGAACAACAACCGGGCAGACCGCCGCACAATCGCCGCAGGCGGTGCACTCCTTGTCGTTGACGTAACGGGCGCGCTTGAGTACCCGCACATGGAAATTACCTACGAATCCCGTTATTTCTTTGATCTCACTGAGCGTTAAGAGCGTAATGTTGGGATGCCGACCGGCATCCGTCATCTTCGGCCCCAGTATTCAGATCGAACAATCCATTGTCGGATAGGTCTTATCCAACTGCGCCATGATGCCGCCGATACTCGGCTGCTTCTCCACGAGGATAACAGGATACCCGGCATCCGCCAAATCCAGAGCGGCTTGAATTCCCGCCACGCCGCCACCGATGACGAGGGTGGATTTATTTACCGATACCCGAAGCTCGACGCGACTCTCCAGCATGGCTACGCGGGCCACGGCGGAGCGTACAAGGTCTTTCGCCTTGGCTGTCGCTCCTGCCGGATCGAAGCTATGCACCCACGAACATTGCTCGCGCAGGTTAGCCATCTCCATTAAATAAGGATTCAGTCCCGCTTCACTGACACATTTGCGGAAGGTCGGTTCATGGAGCCGGGGCGAACAGGAGGCGACGACTATCCGATTGAGTCCGTATTCACTAATATCCTGCTTAATCTGGGCTTGTCCCGGTTCCGAACAGGTATAGCTTTGATTCAATACCTGAACAACCCCCGGCAATTGGCGGGCATACTCGGCCACGGCGGCACAATCGACAACATCACCGATGTTCGATCCGCAATGGCAAACATAAACACCAATGCGAACGGCATTAGGTGATTCTGATTTCTGCATCTTAATTCCTTTCTTTTGCACTAAAATGCGGTGACAAAATGCCGGTCACCAATATCTTTTCCGATGCCTTTCTGTCAAGACATTAGAAACAGAGAAGAGCTCCATTAATTTCGCGGATTTTCTATCCCCCATACCATTTGATCCGATCGGCCACAATGGACATCAAATCACGAATTTCCAAATTAAATTTTCCCTGCTTCACGCGGTCGCGGAGCGCACAGGTCAAATGGATCATACATTTCGGGCAGGCGGTAACGAGCAGATCCGACCCGGTATTTTTGGCTTCCTGAAGACGCTGAATCTGAATTTGTTTAGAATGAGCATCGCAGTTGATAAAAGCACTGTTGCCGCAGCAAATAGCGCTGCGCCCGTTGTGTTCCATTTCCGTAAAGCGCAGGCTCGGGATGCTGTTCAGCAGATCGCGGGGTCCGGCCTCGCGGTTGAGCATCCGGGAAAGGCGGCAGGGATCCTGAAAAGTGGCCCGCCGCTTCAAAGGCTCAAAAACGGTTCCACCCTTATGCATCTGTTTCTGAATCAGATCCAAAAGAAGGGTTATTTTCAAATCGAATTCCGGAATGACCTTCGGCATATATTCGCTTAATATCTGATAACATTCAGGGCAGGATACGATGACCTCGCGGATTCCGGCGTTCTTAAAAGTCTCATAATTCAATTTCTGAAGCCGTTCAAAGTTTGCCCGATCTCCCGTCCAGAGGAGATCATGGCCACAGCATCGCTCATCGGGGAGCAAGACGGGCTGAATATCAAGAAAATTCAGCAGCCGGATGCTGTCCCTGGCGATCGTCAGCGTATCCACCTCAATGCCGGCAAAGAAAATATCGAAATAAGGTGCGCAGCCGACGAAGTAGGCGACATCTCCTGCAGCGGCAATCTTCAGGTCTTCTGTTATCCACTCCAGACGATTTTGCTTCAATTCCGGAGCGGTCATCATGCGCATCCAGGAATGGATCGCTCCGTCATGGGCGCGGTAGCCTTTCAGCCCTTTCGTTTCGGCAAGCAGCTCTCTCATTTCCAGAATAAAGCCGCTGAAATCGACGCCGGAAGGGCAACGTTCGCTGCAAATATCACAGGTCAGACATTCCCACACGGCGTTTTCGATAAAGGATTCATCTTCCCTCTCAACGATGACTTTGTGGGCCAGCAGGCGGGGTGAGTATTCCTTGCCCGTAAGGCGCCGCGGGCAGACTGCCGTACATTTGCCGCATTCGAGACACTGATAAAGGGAGCGGTCCTGAATGATTTGATCTATTTTCTTCTTCACCGTATCAACTTCCTAAACATGCGCGGCCGTCTTCTGCTGTGTGACGGGCCCCAGGGTTTCCATCTTATCGGCAAATTCCCACAGTGCATTCACAAATTCTTCCTTTTCATGGGCGGCAAAACTTTTTTCCACCAGGCGTTCCTGATTGATGCCCAGCAAATGAAGAAGCTTGCGCACACGTTTGACGTTTTCATGCCCTATTTCCGGTCCTGGGCCATAGCGGCAGTCCTCGTCGCTGCACTCCAGCAGGATAACGCCGTCCGCACCATATTCAAAGGCGCGCAAAACCAAGGCCTGGTTAATGCGTCCGATACACATAACCCGAATCAGCTTGAAGTTGTCGGGCATTTTCAGTTTGGCCATCCCGGCGGCGTTATAACAGGCAAATGGGCTCCAGTTGCAACAGATGCCGAGCAGGCGGACTTTTTTCATCTTAATCCTCCCCGGCCATGGTGCAGGCAACGATTTCCTCCAGCAGTCGGTTGGAGAAATAAGGCATGTCCATAGCCGTCACCGGGCAGCGGCTGACGCAGCCGCCGCATCCCACACAATTGTAGTGGAGCACTTCGGCGGTATAAAAACCGCGGTCATTGGGAACGAGTTTCACGGCGTCAAAAGGACAAATTTCCACACAGCGACCGCATCCCCGGCAGCGCTCCGGATCAACGAGGGGGCTGAGTTCATGGTCTTTCAGAAATGCTTCCGCGGCTGTTGTGGCCACATGGGCAGCCAGGGCTGCCCCGGCCTGAAAAGCCGTCACCCGCTTCAACGTGCGCGGCATAACCCGATAAATGCCAATCTGGGGCGTCTGAAAGAAAGCGAAGTTATAGCGGTAAAATTTCTTCAGGCCGAACATACCGACGGGTATGGCCAGGGACAGAAGATTCAAATCCGCCAGACAGACAACGTCACTTTTCCATTGATGCCGCTGGCCGTGCTCATAGACGGTGGTCTGAAAATTCCCCAGATTGCCGTGAATGCTTTCGATCACCGCCTCCGGCGTCTGGATAATGCTTTTACCGGTTATCTGCCGGAGCGGCCGATCAGTGATTTCACCGGGCAGCGGTGTGCCGTCGGCCAGGCTGCATTTATGAATCAAACGAACTTTAAAACCCTGGAGGTCAAGAATCTGGGCGCAGCTCAGACCAACTTCGGAACCGCCTAAAATCAGAATTCGATTTCCGATCTTCGTTGTTCCTGACCGAAGCGGGCTCAGGAAGCGGGAGCGGATATAGGCTTCACGCAGGAATGGCTTAGCTTTCTCCACAATCTGATCATCGGAAAGCCCCTGTGCCTCCAGATGATCCCGTAAATTAATCATTTCAAAACGGCTGCGGTCGAGTCTCCACTCCTCGAAAAGATGGATGCGGGCCCGGTTGCGCTGATCGTTGCAGGAAATGCATTGAAATTCTAGGGGACAGCAAACGCAGGAAGCAAGAATAACCCTGCCCAATCGTTCCTTCCTCACTGTGTGGGCGATCATTTCCGCTCCTTGCGGATGGCAGGCCGAAAAGAGCAGACTGCTGTGGACGACACCAGGCATCTGTTTTCCGATGGCGCAGATCCTCTCCAGAGCCGCGGCAGGAGCCATGGAACCGTTGCAGGTGCAAATAATTACGCCCAGGCGGCCCTCGTCGTAAGAGGGCTGCGGTTTGATATCCACAACAGTGCTCTGCATCCTTAAATCCGCACTTTGCGTCATGGCCATACCGGCAGCAGCAGAGCCGGCAATGAGGACATTGACAATGTCGGTTGCCCGCCGAAAATCTCCGATGCGATAGACGCTTTCTTCTCGCAGGAGGTCTTTGTCGGGCATTTCCTCTTCGTCGGCCACAATAATGGCGGGGCTGTCAAAAAAAATCCGTTTGCTCCGGCGATTGTGGTCAATGGCACCAATGTCCGCACATACCTCTTCGCAGGCGAGACATTCGCAGCAGGATGCGCATTGCAGACAGCGTTTGGCTTCGCGTACTGCCTGTTCGGCTGAAAAGCCGGCTTCCACTTCCCTAAAGTCCATCCTGCGGCTTTCCGCCGGCCGCTTGGCCATCTCGGTGCGGTCCTGTTTGGGAGTATCAGCCGGAATAGGCAGATAATCTTCATCATTTTTTGGTCCTTGGAGTTTAGAAAGAGGATTTTTCTCTCCCATCAAACAGGCTGTCGCCTGGTATGCAGCCTCGCGCCCCTGAGCCATGGAGTCAATAACCGTCGCGGGACCGGTAACGACGTCGCCGGCAGCAAAGACATAGGGATGATCCGTGGCTAAAGTTTCGCTGACGGCGATGCGGCCGGAGCGATCAGCCTTGAACCGGCCTTGAATTCCTGCCTGCTTCCAGTGCGGCTGCTGACCGACAGCCACAATGATCAGATCAGCCGGCAGCACAAACTGCGATCCGGCAATCGGTTCCGGCCTGCGGCGTCCACTTTCGTCGGCCTTCCCCATCTTCATGCGGATCAGCTCCAGACCATTGACCTTTCCCTTTTCCGCAATGACACTCTCCGGGGCAGCCCGAAATATGATCCTGATGCCTTCTTCTTCGGCCTCGCCGATTTCTGAAATACGGGCGGGCATCTCAGGACGCTCCCGGCGGTAACAGATTGTGACATTTTCCGCCCCCAGCCGCACAGCAGCCCGGGCGGCGTCGATCGCGGAGTTGCCGCCGCCAATAACAAGCACGTTTCCTTTGATTTTTGGATGTTTTCCTTGGTTGGTCTGCTGCAGCATCTCCACGGCGCCGACCACGCCTTCGGCCTCTTCGCCCGGAATGTTCAGGCGCAGATCCTGATGGGCGCCCGTGCAGAGGATGACAGCCTGAAATCCCTGCACAAACAAATCATCAATTCTCTGAACCGGCTTGTCTGTCAGAATGGTTATACCCGAATCGGCCAGAGCTTTTATTTCGGCATCCAGGATCGTGCGGGGAAGACGGAAGGCGTTGATGCCGCCGCGGAGCATACCACCGGCTTCATGGTGAGCTTCGAATATCGTGACGTTCAAGCCCTGCCGGTTAAGGTAATGAGCTGCTGTCAGTCCGGCGGGGCCGGAGCCTACAACGGCAACTTTTTCTTTTCGCCGCGGCCGGGCGACGGGCGGAAAATGGGGTGCCTGATTTTTCAATTCCCAATCGGCAAGAAAGCGTTTAACCGAGCAGATGGCTACCGGTTCATCGAGCTGGCCTCTCCGGCAGACCTCCTCACAGGGATGATGGCAGACGCGCCCGCAGATACCGGGCAAAGGATTGTCCCGGCGGACGACATCCAGTGCTTCTGCAAAACGGGAGGCAGCCGTAAGCGCCAGATAAGCCTGGGCATTCACACCTAAGGGGCAAGCCTGCCGGCAGGGCGGCGGCTGCCTTTTGTCCAGTTCCAGAGCCCGGGACGGGCAGTAGGGCGGCGTCCGCGTCAACGGCGGATGAGAGCTGTTCTCCAGGGGGCAGACTTCCATGCATCGGCTGCAGCCGGTGCAGAGATCATAGTCCACATACGAGGGATTTTGCGCGGCGGCAATGCGCCAACCGCTTTTGTCTTTCCTGATGGATTCGACGTGGGCATGGGTCATGGCCGTCACCAGGGGATGGCGCGTCACTCGTAGATAGAGGGGCCGAAATTGAAAATTTAAATCCGCGGGCCATTCGGTAAATGTCTCCCGGCCGCCCGGGAGCTCCAGAAAGTGAGGAGATTTAGTGATCCAGATCAGGGGAAGGCCGGATTGAGCCAGATCCTGGGCAACTTTTAGGGCACCGTAACCGGACCCCAAAACCAGCACGGCACTTTTCAAGGTACGAGATGATGACGCCTTCATCATGCTTGATCCTTTGCTTCCTCCTGTTTTGCCCGCCCTTTAAGAATCGCTTCACCGTATTCGCGGCCCCGATCAAAGGCCATGGCATTTTTATCCTTTGTATTGGACGGCACGGATTCGAGCACAGCTTTGCGCAAGGCATCAGCACTCACAAGGTTAACCAAAGCAGCCACAAAACCCAGCATCACGATATTTGCCATCATTGTGTTGCCCATTTCTTCAGCAAAGCGTGTTGCCGGAATGCTGTATGTCTGCCATGTGGGATCGGGTTTTTTTGCCTGAACCAAGTCCTTCTCCCAAATAAGCGTGCCGCCGCGCCGCAGGCTTTTGACGTTTTTCGTATAGCCTTCCTGACTCATGCAGACCAGGACATGAGGCTCATAAACTGCGGGGAAAAGGATGTCTTCCATACTGATGACGACCTGGCTGGAACAGGCGCCGCCGCGGGCCTCTGGGCCATAATTCTGGGTCATGGTGGCATTTTTCCCATCATAGAGCGTGGCCGCCTTTCCCAGAATGTCTCCCGCCATAATTATGCCCTGACCGCCGAAGCCGGTAATCAAAATATGTTTTTCTAAATCGAATGCCATGTTGGTTACTCTTTTTCCTGGAGTGCCCGAATATTTTTTCTCGCGGGCGGGGGCCAGGCGGGAATCT
>Ga0068714_10007365_pt1 | contig 10723 bp, 10 predicted proteins | sample MTBNYHSulfiMetaG_FD_62988 | JGI IMG/M metagenome (GOLD analysis project Ga0068714, IMG submission 62988) | Enrichment culture microbial communities from rom New York Harbor, USA that are MTBE-degrading - MTBE-NYH (New York Harbor Sulfidogenic)... | ecosystem: Environmental > Aquatic > Marine >...
GGCCGGTCAGCTGGCAAAAATTATTCAAAGCCGGCTGGCGGTTAATGTCTTTCAGAAAGGGCAGGGGCGGCGGAATCCAGCGATTTTGGAAGGTATTGGAGGTTAAATGATGCTGCGCACTGAAATAATGTGCAATCAATTGCCGAATTAATGATCCGGCTCAACTGTTATTAAAGGCCTCCTATTAGAAACGACATTTGTTTTATAAAATCCCTCCTCGCCTCCCTTTACGAAAGGGAGGGACGCCCCTCTTTTGTAAAGAGGAGATGGGGGAGTTTTCTTAAACATGTTCATTCTATTTTACGATCATTAATAACTTAAATATGTAATTTTTAAATTCAAATAAAAAAAATGAGGAGGATAAGCTAAATGATCGATATAGAAAACATGGATAAAAAAACTGTTCATGATGTCATGCTGGATTTGCTTTACAGCGTGAATGTGGGGTGGTTTAAACTGGAGAACCGTGTCCGAGAAGCATACTTGTCTCTGAATAAAGATAGAGAGCTCAAGCAGTTTCTGACGCAGTTGCTGGTGGATTTAGGTCGCTACGAAGCGAAAAGGCTTATTTCGACCCTTGACTTAAAGGAAGCAGACATTGATTCTCTCATCAAGCTGCTGAAGTATTCGCACTGGTTTGCTTTTGAAAATACCGAAGTTGAGAAACTAACCGACAAGTGCTTTCGGATGAGGACAATTGACTGCACGACGCAGAAAGGGGCTAAAAAAAGAGGAGATCAATATTATGATTGTACGACAGGCTCCAATCAGCTTTGCCGGCAGGCCTACCTTGCTGAATTAAACGGTTCAGCCCAAGTAAAAAAAATTTTTGCACCGCCTGACCCTGTGCCGGCAGGAACAGACAGCAAAATTTGCTGTGAATGGGAAATTACCATCGACTGATACCGACCCCCCTTTTTTCTTGACACTTAAGTCAGTTGGTCGCTATATTCTTTCTCAATCAACGCATGCCTTTGTAAGTGTGGATTTTAAAAATGGAAATAATACTGATCATCATTTTGATCGTCCTTGTGGCTGTTTTTGTGTTCTTGCTTTGGCAGGCTAGACGCAATACTGTAGATTTGACTCCTCTGGCCACTAAGTTGGAGACACTGCAAGGTCTTCAGGACAGGACTGACCGCACCGTACGCGAGGAAATTGCCCAGTTTCGCGCCGAAATGCAAACCCAGGCCTATCGGGAAAGAGCGGAATTGACTGCCTCCGTGCAATCGTTTAGCGATTCCGTGCAAGCGCGCATGACAGACATCGCCGGACTGCAGCGCAGCCAATGGGAAGGCTTTGCTGCCCAACTGGCCGCACTGATCGCCACCAACGAGCAGAGGATGGATGCTGTCCGGCGTATTATCGATGAAAAGCTCAAGCAAATTCAGGAAGACAATGCCCGCCAGCTGGACCGGATGCGGGAAACGGTCGATGAAAAACTGCAGCATACTCTGGAAAGAAGATTGGGTGAGTCGTTCAAACAGGTTTCCGAGCGTCTCGAACTGGTGCATCAGGGTTTGGGTGATATGCGCAATCTGGCGGCGGATGTCGGTGATCTGGGAAAAGTTCTGAAAAATGTTAAACTGCGCGGTACATGGGGAGAAGTGCAGCTCGGTGCTCTGCTGGAAGAAATGCTGGCGCCGGAACAATATGCCAGAAATGTAAAAATACAGGAGCATGGTACTGATTTTGTTGAATTTGCCATTAAACTTCCCGGCCGTGGTGATTTGCCGACCGATCATGTCCTGATCCCGGTGGACGCCAAATTCCCGGTGGAAGATTATGCGCGCCTGCTGGATGCCCAGGAAAAGGCTGATGGTTTGGCCGCTGATGATGCGGCAAAACAACTGGAGGCGAGTATTAAAAAGGCAGCCAGGGATATCTGCCAAAAATATCTGGCGCCGCCCAAGACAACGGATTTCGGAATTATGTTTTTGCCGTCGGAAGGCCTCTACGCCGAAATAATTCGCCGGACGGCTTTAATCCAGTTTCTGCAGCGGGAATATCACATTGTTGTTTCTGGTCCTTCCACTTTCGCTGCTTTTTTAAACAGCCTGCAGCTGGGTTTCCGCAGCCTCGCTATTCAAAAACGTTCCGGTGAAGTATGGCGTGTGCTGGGTGAAGTAAAAACCGCTTTCGGCAGGTTTGGCGATACGCTGGAGGCCGTTCATAAAAGGCTGGAACAGGCGACAAATGCGATAGATGATGCCCGGAAGAAATCGAATAAAATTCAGATCAAATTGCGGTCGGTGGAAGTTTTGCCTACTGCTGCAGGAGAGGTTCTTTCTGAAGATAAACCTGAAGACGAATCGGCGGGTGCTGTGGATAAGAATTGATGAAAATAATGAGGCTTTGGGAAAGGATTAGGTTCCCTATTATTTTTTATTTGACACAAGAGATTAACTATGATTTACAGTGCACCACTGACTTTGCAGGAACTTCAAAAATAGACAAAGAGGAATAGGTTTATATGGACAGCGGAAACGATTGCGGGGCAAATAAGAAAATAAGCCGGAACTATTACGGCTATTGCTATTATTACACGGGGTCACATCGATCTGCCCGCAGTTGAAATAATACGCACATAGGTCGCAAAAAAGCCACGGGCAGGCAGAAAAACCGTGGCTTTTTTATTTATGGGGTACATATTTTAAAAAATGGAGGTTTTTTTATGACAAAAAAAATGTTTTGGGCAGTTTTTTCTCTTTTGATTGCAGGGTTAATGGCCGGATCAGCTTTTGCTGCCGAAGCCATTAAGATTGGGGCACTTTTGTCCGTATCCGGACCGGCATCGTTTCTGGGTGAACCGGAAAGAAACACAGCGGTAATGATGGTGGATGAGATCAATAAAGCAGGCGGCGTCAAGGGGCGTAAATTGGATCTGGTTGTTTATGATACGCAGGGAGATGCCACAAAAGCGGTGCAAGCAGCTAATAAGCTGATTAAAGATGATAAAGTCGTGGCCATTATCGGCGACAGTACGACCGGCAATACGATGGCGGTGATTCCTGTTGTGGAAAAAGCCGAAATACCGCTGATTTCCTGTGCGGCGGGTTTCAAGATTACCGATCCGGTCAAAAAATGGGTTTTTAAGACCGCCCAGAATGATGCCTTGGCCGTCCAGAGAATTTTTGACCACATGAAAAAACAGAAGATCAGCAAAGTAGCCATTATTACAGTTTCTGATGGATTTGGCGCCTCCGGTCGGGAACAGCTGGTTTTGCATGCTAAAAAATTTGATATTCAGATTATTTCCGATGAGACTTATGCCCCGAAAGATACGGATATGACGGCACAGCTGACAAAGATCCGGGGCAGTGAAGCTCAGGCCATTGTCTGCTGGGGCACTAACCCCGGGCCGGCCATTGTGGCCAGAAATGTGAAGCAGCTGGGTATCACCATCCCCTTATACATGAGCCATGGTGTTTCTTCGAAAAGATTTATTGAACTGGCCGGCGATGCCTCCGAAGGCATCATCCTTCCCTCGGGGCGGGTCATTGTTGCCGCCCAGTTGCCTAAAACTGATCCGCAGCGCAAATCATTACTCAATTATGTCGAAAATTATCGCAAACGCTTCAAAGTGGAAGGTGATCATTTCGGTGGCCATGCCTGGGATGCGGTCATGCTGCTCAAAGGTGCGATCGAACGTGGTGCGGATTCGCCTGCAACCATCCGTGATCAGCTCGAAAAGACCGAAAAATTTGCCGGGATTGGCGGAATCTTCAATTATTCTCCACAGGATCATGCCGGCTTGACCTCTGAAGCTTTCGTTTTAGTGCAAATTAAACAAAAAAACTGGACTTTAGTTAAATAATGCAGTTTATAAATTGAACAAACATTTTAGCACAGCGGTGCAGGGAATTATTTACCCTGCACCGCTGTTATTATCCGGCAGACGAATTGGCAGATGGACAGCTCGCGTCAATTAATTCAATACATTTTATCCGGCCTTTACAACGGCGCGATTTACGCTTTGATTGGCTTTGGTTTTGCCATTATTCACAATGCGACCGGAATTATTAATTTTGCCCAGGGCGAGTTTGTGATGCTGGGCGGTATGCTGACCATTTTCTTTTTAGCTGTTTTAAATCTCCCTTTGCTGCCGTCAATTATTCTAGCCATTCTCTTCTCTACTGTTGCGGGCGTAGCATTTGAGCGCCTGGCCATCCGACCGCTAAAAAATGCAAAGCCGTTGATCATGGTTATTATTACGATCGGCGCCAGTATTCTGATCCGGGGCATTGTCATGGTGGTCGGAGGGAAAAATACCCATGCCGTGCCGGCCTTTTCCGGCAATGACCCGCTTTATATTGCCGGCGCCACAATTATGCCTCAGCATCTCTGGATTTTTGCCATCACGATTTTGATCATCATTGCCAACAGGATTTTCTTTAATTTCAGCATTACGGGCAAGGCCATGCGCGCCTGTGCCTATAACAGCCAGGCAGCCAGCCTTGTGGGTATTGACGTCAAGACCATGGTTTTGATTTCTTTTGTCATCAGTTCTGCAATCGGCTCCATGGCCGGAATTATTATCGCGCCGCTGACCATGACGTCTTACGATGTCGGCATTATGCTGGGGCTGAAAGGTTTTTGCGCCGTGATCATCGGTGGGATGAGCAGCGGTTTGGGAACAGTCATGGGCGGGCTTATCTTAGGGTTGCTGGAATCGCTGGGCGCCGGATATATATCAGCCAGTTATAAAGACGCCATTGCTTTTATTATGTTGCTGCTGATTCTCTTTATCCGGCCGGAAGGTTTATTTTCGAAGAAAGAAACAGAAAGAGTTTGATATAAGTCCTTTGCAGGTAAGGAAAGATTTGCAGTATGGCGGCCAGATCGAAAGAAAAGCGGGAAATAATCATTTTTTTAATCTTCGTGATTGCCGTGTTGGTGATTCCGCTTTTTCTTACGGGCAGCTATTTAATTAATGTGTTTGTCTTTGTCGGCATTAACACCCTGCTGGCTGTAGCTCTAAATCTGCTGCTGGGATATGCCGGACAGATTTCCCTTGGCCACGCCGCATTTTTCGGACTGGGAGCTTACATTTCCGGTATCCTCACGACTCGCTTTGGTCTTGATCCCTGGTTTGCTCTGGTCATTGCCGCTTTGGCCAATGGAATGCTGGCTTTCATTATCGGTTTCCCTATTTTGAAGCTGAAAGGCCATTATCTGGCCATGGCAACGCTGGGCTTCGGCATTATTATGTTTATCATTTTCAATGAGACCGTCAGCATCACCGGCGGCCCATCCGGGCTTCCCGGCATCCCCAACATACAGATAGGCCCTTTGATTTTTGATAGCGATTTGCGAAATTATTATCTCATCTGGATCATTACGCTGGCTGTCATGCTGCTCTCGATCAATTTATCCCAGTCGCGTATCGGGCGGGCGCTGCGGGCGATTCATGATTCGGAAGTAGCCGCCCGGGTGATGGGGGTAAATGCTCGTATTTTGAAAGTGCAGATTTTTACGGTGTCCGCGCTTATTTCAGCTTTAGCCGGCAGCTTGTATGCTCACACCATGACTTTTATTGCTCCGGCTTCTTTTGGCTTTAATTTCTCGGTGGAATTGCTGACGATGGTAATTATCGGCGGTCTTGGCAGTATTTATGGCTCTTTTCTGGGGGCAGCTATTCTGACTGTTTTGCCGGAATTTCTGCGTGTACTGCAGGATTTTGACATAATCGTCTACGGTTTAATGCTGATTGTCATGACCATGTATATGCCCGGCGGACTGATCAGCGGCCTGCAGCAGATTATCGAATATGCCGGCCGCAAAATGAGACAAAAAGGAGGCGCTGATGCTGCGGGTTGACAAGATAACCAAAGTATTTGGCGGACTGACTGCTCTGGAAGATGTGACTTTTACGGTAAAGAAAGGGTCCATAACCGGGGTGATCGGCCCTAACGGCGCCGGCAAAACCACTCTGTTCAATATCATCACCGGCCTTTATACTCAAACGGCCGGTGAGATTCACTTAAACGGGAAAAATATTTCTCTGTTTGCGCCGGAAGTGCTGGCCGGCCTCGGGCTGGTGCGCACCTTCCAAAATGTGGAACTTTTCGGGCAAATGACGGTGCTGGAAAACGTGATGGTCGGATTGCACACCAAAAGTAGAAGCGGCATTTTTTCCTGCGCCTTTAAGTTGCCCGGTCAGCGCAGAGAAGAAAGACTGATCAGAGAACGGGCCCTAAGTTGGCTTGCGTTTACCGGCATGGCTGATTTAGCCCACATGCAGGCAAACAATTTACCGTTTGGCAAAGGCAGATTGCTGGAGATATCCCGGGCGCTGGCGGTCGAACCGCAGATTATTCTGATGGATGAACCTGCCGCAGGATTGAACAGCCGTGAAACGGCCGAGCTTGCTGTGTTTATGCAGAAGATTAAAGAATCCGGCATCACCATCGTGCTGGTCGAGCATGATATGGAGTTGGTGATGGATATCTGTGAGGAGGTCATTGTCTTAAATTTGGGGAAAAAGCTCGCCTGCGGAACACCGCGACAGATTCAGGAGAATCCGGCGGTAATTGCTGCTTATCTGGGCGAAGGTTGACGGCTTTGTAAAAGGGCGATATGCTGCGTTGCGCTGCATTCTTCGTCGTTGCAGCGTACGCCAAAAGTACGCTTCACTCCTTAGAATTTGCATGCCTTGTCTCTCGCCCTTTTACAAAGCCGTCGGGAAAACGGGTAGAAAGAATATTGGGTATCTGAAAAAGTAATTTATAAGAAAATCGCTATGTTGAAGATAAAAAACATCAATACCTATTACGGTCAGGTGCACGCGCTGAAAAATGTCTCCCTGCATTTGGCGGAAGGGGAAATCGTAACCTTGATCGGCGCCAATGGCGCGGGCAAGACAACGCTGCTGAATTCTTTATCCGGCATTGTGCCGCCGCAAAGCGGTGAAATTATTTTTGCCGGTGTTTCCCTGACCGCTCTTGCGCCCAGTCGCATCGTCAAACTCGGCATTTCCCAGGTTCCGGAAGGGAGGCAGGTTTTTAAGCCTCTTTCCGTGGAAGATAATCTGGCTCTGGGGGCTTATCTGCATATCAAATCAAGGGTGGGCAGAGCCGAGGCGCAAAAAACAGTGGAGATGGTGTATAATTTATTTCCCATCCTGCATGAGAGAAGAAAACAGCTGGCGGGAACACTCTCCGGCGGAGAGCAGCAAATGCTGGCGGTTGGCCGGTCGTTGATGGCCAGACCGAAGTTGCTGCTGCTGGATGAGCCTTCTATGGGGTTGGCGCCGATTATTGCCCAGGAGATTTTTAAAGTAATAGTGAATTTAGCCCGGGAAAAGAAAACGACCGTACTCCTTGTCGAACAAAACGCGCGGGCTGCCCTCAAAATGGCCCACCGCGGCTATGTTTTGGAAACGGGAAAGATGATTTTGGAAGGAACAACTGCTGAGCTGTTGGAAAATAAAGATGTGCAAAGAGCATATCTGGGCAAGGATAAGAAGGAAATCTGGGAAAGATGAGGGGGGATATTTGTTATGAATATTTGGGATCCGACTTCTGAGTGCATGCCGCGGGAGGATCTGGAACAACTGCAATTGGAGAGGCTGCAGGCGACGATCAATCGGGTGCATAAAAATGTTACACATTATCGGAAAAAATTCAACGAGTTGGGGATCATTCCGGAAGATATCCGCTCTTTGGCCGACTTGACGAAACTTCCCTTGACTACCAAAGAAGATCTGCAGGTCAACTATCCTTATGGCATGTTTGCGGTCCCGCTGCGGGAAGTTGTCCGTATTCATTCTTCTTCAGGCACAACCAGCAAACCAATTGTTGTCGGTTACACAAAAAACGATATCCGCATCTGGTCTAATCTTGTTGCCCGTTTTATGACCGCCGCCGGCGTCACCCATGATGATCTTGTCCAAATCGCTTTCAGCTACGGCCTGTTTACCGGCGCTTTCGGACTGCATTACGGCGCCGAAGCAATCGGCGCCTCCGTCATTCCCATGAGTACCGGCAACACGGAAAAACAGATCATGATTATGCAGGATTATAAAACGACGGTATTGGTCAGTACTCCCAGTTACGCCATGGAATTGGCCGACCGGATCAGCAGGTCTGGAATTGACCCTAAAACGCTTTCCCTGAAGTTCGGACTTTTTGGCGGAGAGCCGTGGTCGGAAAAAATGCGTCAGAATATTGAAGCCAGACTGTTTATCAGTGCAACGGATAATTACGGCCTTTCGGAAGTTATCGGACCCGGTGTCGCCGGTGAATGTGAATGCAAAAACGGCATGCACATTTATGAAGATGCCTTTATTCCGGAGATTATTGACCCGAAAACGGGAGAAGTGCTGCCGCTCGGCAGTCAGGGGGAATTGGTTTTGACCACATTGACCAAGGAAGCCTTTCCGATGATCCGTTATCGCACCCGGGATCTCACCTCCTTGAACTACGAGAGCTGCGCCTGCGGCCGAACTTTGGTGCGGATGCAAAGAACGGTCGGTCGGTCGGATGATCTGCTGATTATCAGAGGTGTCAATGTCTATCCCTCACAAGTTGAGGAAACCATCTTCAGCGTTGCGCAGGAAGAGGTCCCTTATCAAATCATTGTGGAAAGAAAAGGCGCTATGGACAGCCTGGAAGTTGTCATTGAAGTTACCAAAAAGATATTTTCTCTGGAGCTGCAAAAACAGAGATCTTTTCTGGAAATGATTAAAAAACGTATCGGGTCCGTAACGGGAATTAGAGTATCCGTTAAACTGGTAGAGGCCAGCAGTCTGCCGCGCTCCGAAGGAAAGATCAGTAAAGTCATCGATAAAAGACAGATTTAAAAAGACAAGACTATTGCCGAAAACCGGCGGGCGGCGGCGAAGGTGTCCTCCAGGGAGCTATTTATTATGGTTGCTTCTGTCTGCGCTTTCCGGCTTTTTTGATTTATTTTTCAAAATTTCCAGAATTTTTTCATGATAAAGATAGGCGCCGATGAAAATAATTATGCCAGCGCCGACAAAAAGGCCTAAAAGAAAGTACTGACCACTGCGGGCCGAACTCCCTGTTATTGAGAGCATAATGGTGCCGAAAAGCCTACCCACGGCGGAAACGATCAGAAATGTTCCGACCGGTATGGTGCTGACTCCCATGATGTAGCATAAATAATCTTTCGGAAAGCCGGGAATGAGAAAGAGAAAAAAAGAGACGATAATCCCTTTATGTTCCATGAAATGGTCGAATTTTTCCAAAACGGATGGTTTAACGACTTTTTTCAGCAGGGGTTCGCCGAGAAAATGAGACAGAATAAAAGCCAGCCAGGAACCGAGCGTCAAACCGATGGTCGAATAAATTGTTCCCAGCACGGGTCCGTAAAGGAAGCCGCCGATAAAGCCTGTTAATTCACCCGGAACCGGAGCCGCGACAACCTGGGTTATCTGCAGAACAATAAAAGCAATTTCACTATAGGGATGAGTCCTGATGAAATTAACAATTTCTTTTTTATGGGTGAAAAAATGGTATAAATCATAGTGAAGGAAGGCATAGGCACCAACAATAATAAGGATAATAAGCAGGGTGATGCGAAGGGCTAAATTTTTCATGAGGAAACCATGCTTTGTACTTTTCTTTGCTGTTCCATATCTATGCGGGGTTATCCTCTTGTTTGCTTGAAGGAGCTGCTTTTTGTGTCGCTGCCGGCTTTTGCCGAATAGTTGCCCAAAATGGTTAGCTTGGGGAAATGCTTTTATCTTATTCTGCTTTTTTCGTCAAATTTAATATTTTTGCGAATGGTTTAAAATAAAATAATCCTCGGGAGTTGTCAGCTTGGGTAAGCGGCGGTGCGGAGGCACGAGAACGAAATATTATTTTAAAGCAATCAATTTTGTTGACTAAAGATAATCAATATGCAAGAAAAACCGGCATAGAATAACATCGGCGGATGAATCTCATGAAGATTGAATATCAGGTTCCGCGTGCTATAAAGGAGGATTTATGTCAAAAGTGCCGCAAAAACTCGAAAGAATAAAATCGGAAGTATATAAAAATGCGCCCATTGCCAAATTCGGTGAGCGTAAGCCCGATTATACGACCATGGGCAGAAAAATAAAAAATGTACATAAGAAATTTCGGGAAGTTGTTTGCGTTGCTGCTTGCCGGACGCCTTACGGCCGCGTCGGAGGTGCGCTGAAGGATTTTTCGGCAATGGAATTGGGGGCTTTAGCCATCAAAGAAGTACTTGAAAGGACCAAAGGCAAAGTAAAGACCACCGATGTGGATTACATTTTCATGGGGCAGGTTGTTCCGGCCGGCTGCGGTCAGGTGCCGGGAAGACAGGCAACGATCTTAGCCGGCGTGCCGGAATGGGTTCCCTCCATTACCGTCAACAAAGTATGCTCCTCCGGCATTAAAACTATTGATCTGGCCTTTCAAATGATTCTTTTGGGGCGCGCCGAAATTTGCATCGCCGGCGGCCAGGAAAGCATGAGCAGTTGTCCTTATGTCCTGCCGGAAATGAGGTGGGGCAACCGTATGGGGTTGCCGAACGGTAAAGTAGTCGATGCGATGGTTTATGATGGCCTCTGGGATGCCTTCTATAATCGTCATATGGCGATTCACGGCTCAGAAGTTGCTGATGAATTCGGCTTTTCCCGCCAGGATCAGGACGAATGGGCACTCAATTCGCAAATGAATGCCGTCAAAGCGATGGCTGCCGGCAAACTGGAAGATGAAGTTTTCCCCGTGGAAATCAAGCAGGGCAAAAA
>Ga0068714_10007366_pt1 | contig 10721 bp, 13 predicted proteins | sample MTBNYHSulfiMetaG_FD_62988 | JGI IMG/M metagenome (GOLD analysis project Ga0068714, IMG submission 62988) | Enrichment culture microbial communities from rom New York Harbor, USA that are MTBE-degrading - MTBE-NYH (New York Harbor Sulfidogenic)... | ecosystem: Environmental > Aquatic > Marine >...
GTCAAGTTGTTCCTGAAGATAATCCGGTAACGGTGAGTTTTCCGGATCAAGGATATGACCTTTTATTAATTCATATTTGGTATCAAGTAATGATTTTCTGCTCATAATTTCGAACTGTTAAAAAATTCAATCATTGTTGTTTGTGCCGGGTTGCTTCCGTTTAGTGCTGCCTGTTTTATTGATTGCCTCAGTTCCACTTCAGAAGTTAATCTGCCTTTATGGTATGCCAGTGATGCCGGATGTGAGTTTTCCAATTTTAGTATATCCTCAAAATCAGGCTGCATATGCAGCGGCATTTCCAGTGCAATCAATATCTCTTTAACAGAAAAAAAGAGTCCTGCCATCAATTCAAGTTGTTCAAGTTGTTCCCCGGTTAAATTCATTTTTAAGTGCGTTAAGGTCAAAATTAAAAACATCCTCACCTGAAAAAATCGTTCCCCGTTCCAACTTAGGATTATCAGTAGCATTTTGACTGGTAACTATTGAAAGCTTCCAGTTGTCATTCCAAAGTAATGCTACTTTGGCATGGATTGAAGAGAGGCGGTAATCAAAACATTCAGATAACATCTGAAATGGTTTTGGGCTCATTGTTTTCACCCGGTTATCAATAATTATTTTAAAGGAGAGGATTTGCCCCTTATCCAGCCGGTTTTTTAACTGTTCTATGCTTTTTTGGGAAAATGAATATGATGTCATAAATACATGAACAGGACCGGTTTGTTTAATCAGGTACATTATAAGACGCACCAGGTTAAAGTTTCCGTATGAATAATAATGTATTGTTTTTCCCCGGTCTATTTTGCCGATGGCTGTTGTCAGCTGCCGGGTAATATCATCTACAAATGTGGTTTCACTTTCCTGTGATGAAATTGAAACAGCATCCTGCTTAGAACATTGAGGTTGTGAATTTTCTTTTGCCCGGCCAATGATATTTTTAACGTTAATTATCATTTTCCAGATCAATTAATTTTTGTTCAATTTTCTGAATTTCTGATAACCGGGTTTTTATCCGTTTTTCTATTTTTTGTCGTTTTGGTCCCGGGGGAACCGGGTTTAATTTCTCATGTTTTCTTGTATCCTGGTAGTTTAACCGGTTATTGTCTTTTGAAATAGAGGATTGAAGATTTTTTTTGATTTTTTTTAGTTCCTCGGGATCCTCCGAAAGTGGAGTTTCTTTTTTAACCGGCCATATCTCCTTTTCCTCCGGAATGGTTCCATCCTTTTCATATTGCTCTGTAAAATGGTGAATTAGTTCCATTTTAGCAGAAATTTTACCTATTTCCTGAAAAAGATTTGACCTGTTTTCCATGTTTTGCACAGTATTGTTCTCGGGTATGTATCCCATTTTTTTATGCAAAATACTTCTTTCATTATAGAGATTGCTGTATTCATATTTCAGGCGGCGTATTATTTTAGGATATTGTTTTTCCAATTCTTTTTTTAATTCAATTTGCTTTTGTTTGTGTTCTGAAGCAGAAAGATTTAATTTTCCCGGGAATTGTTCCTTCATGCGTTGATCTAAAGTTTTTGGTATCTCAATTCCTTTTGGAAGCGCTGGCATATTAAGGTAATTCAGTCCTGCTGCCTTTGGCAGTTCATAACTGAGTTTTTCCCGGCCGAATTTTGCAGATTTTTTTGCTAATGTGAATAGAAGTGTTTTGTTTTTGCTTAGCAAAGAAAATAATTGCAGGCCGAAATTATAATCTCTTCCTGAGTGCCACCACTTTATTACCGATAGTTGATTTTGATTCATAATTCTTTAATTATTTGTGAAAGTTTAAAATCTAATTTTTTCCTTAAAATCTTAGTTTCTCCTGATTTGAATAAATGAAGCAGATGTTTATGCTTAAAATAGTTTTCAAATATATTAACTCCTTCATTGTAATTACGGCCTGATAAGTTCCAGGAATATAAATCCAAAATAATATCCGAAGGAGTGTTATTTTCATATTTTGATTTATCCGGGAAGTTTGATATAAGCCACCATTTCAGTGAAAAGTTGAGCCCCTTATCATTGAACCCGACAAATCGGGCGTTTTCTACAAGTTTGTTTATCTGTTGTATTTTATGATAGTGGTAAATTGTTTTTTTCTGATCTTTGAGCTTTTCTGCCGGCAATGAAAGACAATTGCCGTAAAGACTTCTGAAGGTATAACCTATATCTTCTTTAAAGTTGAATTGTTCCATAATCTGAGGAAACAGTTTTTTGTTCATTAGCATTGGTGCGTGGTAATCATATTGAATTGTCGGATATCCCTTTTTTGCCAGGATATCGAATGTCCGGCGAAGCCGGTAACGGTAAAACTGTGTTTTCCAGAATTTATCCGGGTGGTCCTTCATGTCACCTTTGTGCATCCATGGAATCTCACCGGCAATCATTGGCTGGTTAATGATAAAATCATCATTCATAAATAAAAAATCATTTGTAAGTTCAGGCTCCCTGCAGGCACGTATGATTTTTAATGCCATATTTCCATCAGCATTCTGATCCAAAGGATCGGGGTGGTAAATATGGATTATGTTGTCAGAAAAAAAGCCGGGGTTTTCACCTATTACATATATGTTACCTGTACCAGATAAATATTTTTCAACTGATCTGAGTGAAAAACGAAGTTCATTGTTGTTCCAGACGCTTCCGTTTCCTAAGACATATACCAGGTCAATTTTTTGCATAAGGCTATATACTTTTCTGTTTGTTTTTCAATATTCAGATTTTCCAGTGCATATTGCCTGCACCATTCTCCCAGGTGTGGTGAATAATTCTCAATGGCAATCATTCCCATTTCTGTTATGTTGGTGTTTTTAAATGCCTGGCCCCTGCAGTTGCATGAAATTAGTTTTTCTATATTATCGGGAAGTATTATTCCGTCTCCTTTAAGTTCTCTTCCAGGGCGCCGGTCAATTACCAGTACCGGCCGGCCACATGCCATTGCTTCACAGGCGCCGCGCCCCAGGCTGACAACCATATCAGCATTGTTGATATGGTTTTCAACATCCCATACCGGGTTTTTTCGTTTGTTAAGAGTGTAAACATCTATGCCATACGTCATAAAAAAACCTCGCAGATAATCATTTAAAGCATCATCATGAGCAAGTGACAGGATTCTTTTAAGTTTTCTGCCAATTGGTTTAACCGGTTTGAACCGGTGGCAGTTGATACCATTCAATATAACCGGTGTTTTTGTTCCTGTAATAGCTTCCACATGAAGAGACAGTTCTTTTGAAACTGCCACCCATGCATGAGCAAATGGTGATGGTTGTTCCAGGGCGGTTGTAACTCCGTGGCAGGTTTGAATTATCAAACCGGCTTGTTTTTCCCTTAAAGTTTTTACTGTTGTGCTGTGGTTGGCCAGTACCACATCATATTTACCTGTAATATTTACAGTATTTATTCCAAGGTCTTGTTTCATGCGGTCACTTATCAGTCCTTTGCGGAAGGTGAAAGCATCTACCTGGTGACCCATTTTTACGAGTTGTTCAGCAAGGGCGTAGGTATATGTTTCTGTTCCTCCCAGATATCGCAGTTTATTATTGGCCAATAGGATTTTCATTTGGAATTTGTTTAATTATTAAAATTGTTTTAAAGTAAATGGTCTCTTCCTTCATTTTTAAGTCTGTAATAATGAAGGATATAAATGCCTTCCATAACTTTTATTTTCAGGTTGGATCTCCGAACGGCTCTTGAGACAGAAGTATCTGTATCAAGAAGGCCGCTGTTTTTGGTGTATTCTTTAACAAGAGGTTGAATTTTAACCCAGGTTTTTTTCTGAATCACCAACAGGTGTCCGTAGGCTTTAAAAATGTTTTTTGTAGAATGGGTAAGATTTTGTTGACAAAATTCAGCCTGAAGGCGGTGAAAAATAAGGTCGGGATTTTCAGAACATATACCGCCAAGTAATTGATCTTTATTTGCAGTCCGGCTTGCATAACAGGTAAATAATCCTGTTTCGGGCCATAAGTTTATGTATTGTTGTATTTGGTGACCAAAATCAGGAAGTAAAAAACTGGTATCCCCATCGAGCATGCAAACCCAATCGTTTGGATTTGTTACCAGGTTCATATACCGGTCCCATGCTTCAAACATTTTCTTTTCAAATGAGTATGGAGTAAAAAAGTAGATCATAATAATTTTTCATGCTAAATTACATGGCAGAAAATATGGCAGAAAGGACAAAAAAACCCGCCGGTTAAGCGGGTTTTAGCAAGTTGAAAAATGAAAAAAAAGAAACTACCTGAACTGTTTGCCGGTTTTGTTTGGTGAACGTTTTTTTCGATTGCGTTTTTGGACAGGTTTATTTTGAATTGGAGGCTTTGAATATGTTGATATCGGGGTATCTTTTTTTAAGCCGTATAGTTTTTCTTTTCCCCGGGGAGTAAGTTCCAGGTATGGAAAATCATTTTCATAAAGTTTTTTAATGAGAGCAACAGGGATATCATCCCTGCTGAAATCTACTGTGCCATGGCCGGATATTACTACCCGGCCAGGCACCAGCTTTATCATTTTAAAATAATCTTTCCACATGATCTGTTATGCGCTTGTAGCTTCAGTTAACGGAATGTTGCCGTCATATACATAAACATTGTTTGTTTTGTATATGAATTCACAACTCATTCCTTTCCGGTCTGATGTTGCTTTTCCCGTGCCGTTTCCTTCGGGTGAACCATTAAAAATGGCAGGGCGGAGTTCGTCTCCCATCAGGTATTTCTGGCCTTCTGCATCTGATACAATAAAAAAGAGGTTATCATTTTTTATTGCATTGATAAAGCCAAGGATTTTTTTCTGCAGTCCCGGGTGAAATAAGCTCAGATGCAGTACATATGATTTGCCGTCTACTTCCCCTACAGATTCAATCTGAAATTCCCCGGTATCATCTGTTATATACATATCAAACATTCTTTTACCGGCTTTCATTACAATATCCCCGGTAAGGACTGCGTTTTCTTCGATTGTTGCAGGATTGGATGGTTTTGTGGGCCATGTTTCAACATCAGCCCAAAAACCAAAGCGGACAACCTGCATGATGCCACCCATGTTTTCTCCTAAATGCAGGTTTTTATTAATATCTGTAAATTCCATAATCGTCTTTTTTAAAAGGTGAGAAAAATCAGGCCGCTTTCACGGCCCGGGTTAATTATTTTAAACGGAACCTGAAGAAGATTTCTGAATATTAGTCCAGATTGCCTGGTTTATTCCGAATCCAAGTCCTTCCCACCAGTCGGCCATTATGGCAACACAGCGTTTTGCCTCTTCAACATTGAAATTGTTTTTTGTTGAAGTTTCCGGAGTTATATGCAGAAGATTTGCTTTCGGCGTGCACCAGATATCACCGGTTCCTACCATACAGGAAAGTGGTTTTACACTTTGCGGTGTAAAATCTATTCCGTCATCAATGTCCTTATCGGAATATTTCTGATAGAATCCCTGGGCTCGTTTATCCTGCATGTATTTTTTGTACCAGTGTCTTGACATGAAAATGGTCATCTCCACACCCTGGTATACTTCGCTGATTTTGTCAGTGAATTCCTCCACCTGGTCAAAGATTGTAGCTGTGTTAAGCGGATCCATCGGAACTGAATTGATACTGCCAGCATCCACGCCATCCTGCAGAAGTTTACGCAGGCCGTTCATTGAAGTACCGTCTGGTCCTGCCACTCCGGCTTCAGGGGCTGCATAAACTCCTTTATAATATTCATTCAGCTCCATGTCCCTGTCGATTTGCTGTTTGTAATAATATTCAAACAACCATTTTACAAGGGGCCATTCCTTGCGGCTGACCTGATGGGATGCAAGAAATCCCAGCCATGTGGCTTTCAGTTCATCCGGAAAGAATTCATCATCAATTTTGATGTTGAATACACGGATTTCGTTTGGTGTGAATTCCACCCCGCCTTTCTGGGTAAATGTTTTCTGGAACGGCTGCACCAGGCTTTGGAAGGCAACATTTCCAAGGCGGTAATTAGTGTCGTTGCTTTTGATTGGAGTTACATATTTTTCCAATTCTCTTGCCTGGGTAAGCAGGCTTATAAGGCGTTTTTTGTTTTGTCCTGCATCAATGTAATACGAACCGAATTCGGTTACGATACTTGTTTTTGTAATTGCCATGGTTGGTTATTTTTATTTGTTAATCTACTTCGATGTTGTGAGGAAGTTTATCGATGGTTTCCCAGTCAATTTCTTTTGTCTGGTTTGAAGGATCTTCTGAATCCTTAGTCCCCTCCGGATTAACTCCGGGTCTGGCAGCTAACAATGCACGAACTGCATTAATTTTATCTTCTGTTGATTCAGCTTCTGCAACTGTTTTATCAATCGCATTGAATTGATCCATTGCATTGGTCAATTCCTGTTTCGCTGAATCACGTTCCGAAATCGCATTGTCGCGCTGCGTGACAATTTGATTTTCAAGTGCAATATGATCTTCGATCAATTGGAGTTGTTCCTCATTAAGATATACTCCCTGATCTGATGATTCCAGGGAATCTGCGTTAAGAACTCTGTTTACATTTAAGAATGATTTTTCCATTTGTGTATTTTTTGGTTTCTGTGGATTTTCTTTTTGCTTGTTTTTTAATTTGTTTGAAATTTTATCAAACATCCTGTTAAAAAACGATTCTTCATTTATGAGATCCATTTCAGGTTCTTTGGAGAGGGTTTTCTTCCCTGGCAAAGGCAACCCATTGGATGTGATCATGGCAACCATTTTTTGGTTTTCCATGATATTTTCCGGTTCTTCCACTTTGGTGATCTCATCTACAAACCCCCACTGTTTTGCCTCTTCAGCCGTGAGCCAGGTTTCCTGTTTCATCAGGGTTATTATCTCTTCCAGGGGTTTTCCTGTTTTGGCAACATACATTCTGGCCAGCTGGAGGGTTACTTTCGCCAGCTCCTTTTTTTGCTTTTCCAGCTTCTCTATAAGCACTTCAATTTCATCTTCATTCATCAGATCCCATGCATCAACCCAGTTCATGGCTTTATGAATCAGGTAAAAGGCATTTTCATTCATTGATATTTTTTTGGCGCTCAGGGTTAAAAAAGTTGCGGCGCTGGCGACAAAAGAGGAAAGTTGAATTTCAACGTTTCCGTGTTCTTTTATTTGATCGTATATTGAAATTGCATCATCGACATTTCCACCGAGGCTGGATACCACAAGAATTACTTTATCTTTTTCGTGTCCGCTGATTGCATTGCGGAAGTATTGTTTTGAATATCCAAATTCTGTTATTGGCCCGTCTATAATGATTTTGTGTGTTGCCATAATTTACAATTAAGCTGGTTAACAGTTCATTTTTATATGTGATTGTAAATTACGGAATGAAAAAAGGCGGTTTCAAGGACAGAAACCGCCTAAAAATCGGGTATTTACAAGGGTTATAAAGGGTTGTTAAATGAATTTAATCAGAATGGATCATCAATGAGTTTAGCTTTTTCAACTGTACGGCCGGTGAATGAAATTTGATGTCCGGCCCGGTCAGCTGAATTTTTTCCTGTGGAAAAATCAGCTGAAAATCTTAATGGATAAAGATAATTTCCTGCCAGATGGTAATTTTCTGATCCATCCACAAAGATCACAATGAACTTTCTGTTTTCCATTTCAAAAAATTCCTGCCTGTTTTCCTCCTTGTTACCTGGCACAAAACCAGATATATGCATGTTATAAACAAGTCCTGCATGTGTGGAATTATCTGCCGGTTCTTCATGAAGCAGTGAATCCGGGGAGCAATATATTTGATATATATTTTCCTGGTTTAAAAATGATACTGTTTTTCCTGTTACCAATGCCGAGTTCCAGGCATCAGACGGAACGGCCCAGATTTGTATGAGCCCTCCCATGTTTGTTAAAGGTTTATTTATTGTTTTCATAGCTGTTAATTGTTTCCTGAGAAATTGTCCCCTGATCAGACAAATTCTCCAAAAAAAGATTATTTAATTTTTTAAAAATTATTTCTGAAAAGTCTATTTTGAATTTTTTACCATTGCGATAAAAATCTTTTTTGATTGATTCATAATTCCAGGTATCTTCATCAAACCCGAAATTTTCCTGAAATTTTACAATACTTATATTCAGAGGCAGTCCTAATCCTGAATAAATACCTACTGCTGTACGCATGAAAAATTTAGCATTGTCTTCGAAGTATTTACCAAATGCAATAATATTGGTTTTGGATAATTCCCATCCATAACGATAAAAATCATCCTCGGAAATATATATTTCCACTTCTGGTTTATTATACAATAATGAATCCGGGTACCTGTAATCATAACGAATTGAAGGTTTTCGTAAAAGATTGCGAAAAACTCTTCGTGCTTTTGGATCTTTATTAAAATCCACCGGGGAGCCATAATTTAATTCAAGGAATCGTTTAATGTATGGTTTTACCGGAACAGAGATTGTAAATCGTTTGCATGTTCGCATATGTGTTTAATTATTAGGCAAACACATAAACAGGTTATAAAGGTAAAAATGCTAAAAATTGTTTTAAATAGCTAATTTCCGGATGGTAATTTTTTAAAAAAAAATTATTATTTCACCGCTCTACCATACACATTTTACTTACTTCTCTTACTTCGGTTACTTCGCTAAATATAAAATATTGATTTAGAGTAAAATGTGTTAATAGTTTTTGTTGTAAAATGTTGTAAAATGTTGTAAAATCGAAGTAATCGAAGTAAGTGTTGTAAAGCGAAGTAAGATGTTGTAAAGAAAAATGCGGATATGACCTTTGTAATAAATTAAAAATAAACAAGATACTGAATCGAAGTAAGCGAAGTAACCGAAGTAAGCAAAACACAGAGGGGTAGGGTAGTAAAATTTTTCTTTATATGTTAAAAAAATGTGACGGAAACAAATTCTTTGTAAAATATTTTTTGCTTCACCTTCGCCCATAGGTGAACTAATACAATATTTTACTTTTCTATAATAACTTTTCATTAGAAAATAGTACTTTTAAAATTATTTCTTCATATAGTAAAAAAATCAAAATGGGAAAAATTTTATTATTCACAATTGCAGTTATAATAAGTTTGACATCTTGTCGAAAATCAAACAATGAAATTGTCGTAAAAGGTAAGTTTATAGGTAATATTCCCGAAGAAATTACATATTCTGTCCCTATTAATGGCATTAATTACGAATGGTTTAATGCTTCAACAAAAGTTGACTCACTTGGTAAGTTTGAATTTATTGTCTACTCAAGAAAGCCTTGTTTTATAACTCTATTTCTTAAAGGAAACAGAGGACAATTAATTGCAGAACCGGGAAGAACATATAATATTAACATAGAATTAAACAACAAAAATAATAAATTTAAATTTGATTGTTATAACTCAACAATACAGGAAGAATATCAAAATCTAATTAGTCCTATACATCCCCAAATGTTGGTAATGGAATTAATGAATTCCCCGGTCTATGAGGCAAAAAATAAAGTGGATTCAATGTATCTAAGAGAAAAATCGATATTAGATAAATTATCAGGAAATGAATCATTGTCATCGGAATTACTGGATCTAATTAAGTTCGATAGAGAATTGCTTTATAGTACGGCCCTGCAGGTACTTGCAAACATAAATTTTCTCGAACTTAGAAGACAGAATTTATTAAAAATAAATACCGATTCAATAGAAAAACTATGGAATGATGCCATATTGAGCATTCCTATGGAATCAGAGAATTTTTTAAAATCCAAATGGACATATTACTATATTCAGTCATATTTACGATATCATCAATATTTAGAGATGGGATTTAATTGGGAAAAATATGCTGATACAAGAAAATATGATATAATTGATTCTTATTTGGTTGAAATTTCAAAAAAATACTTAAGCGGTGAAATACTGGAATTTTATACGGCTTCATATATTCTTACTTCGGCCCGTCAGAATAAATATGAGAAGGACCTTATCAGTCTATTTCAACAATTCACAATTGATTTTCCAGATAGTAAATACTCAATCTATATAGAACCTCAAATCGAAAAGATCATTGACTTTCATAAAAAGGCAGAAAAAGAATTTAATAATGAAGTGCATTTTCTTGCTAATTATGACAATTTAAATTCCATTAATGAATGTTTAAAGCCATTTAAAGGGCAGAAAGTATATATTGATATTTGGGCTACCTGGTGTGGTCCCTGCAAAGATGAATTTAAACATTCAGAAAAACTGAAGCAGTTGTTAGATTCTAAAAATGTCGCTATGCTTTATATTTCAATAGATCGGGATCGGGCAGATCAAATATGGAAAGATATGATTAAATACTATAATTTGACTGGTTATCATGTTAGAGCAAACCAAGAATTAAATTCTGGTCTAAGAAATATGTTTGACAGATTTTGGGTGCCTCGTTATTTATTAATTGATGAAGATGGAGTAATTATTGACTATGATGCAAAACGTCCGTCACAACTAAAAGAATTGGAAAAACAAATTAATGATAAATAAACGTATCATGCTATTTTCAGGAGAATGGTTACCATCTTTTTTAAATGTTGCTGTTTTGAAATCCCTTTGAACCATATAAAAGATTATTAGTTCAACAAATTCCAAAGGTGAAATATTTATATCCCGCGTAAATTAGAAAGGTAATTGCTGTTCAGGAGGATCTTCAATAGATATTTCTGAATAATTTTCTTCTTTATTTTTTTGCGATTCAAATTCAGATTCTTCTTCTGTTGGTGATAAGGTTATATCAAGTTTTTCCAGATCGAATAACAGAGCTGTG
>Ga0068714_10007367_pt1 | contig 10720 bp, 14 predicted proteins | sample MTBNYHSulfiMetaG_FD_62988 | JGI IMG/M metagenome (GOLD analysis project Ga0068714, IMG submission 62988) | Enrichment culture microbial communities from rom New York Harbor, USA that are MTBE-degrading - MTBE-NYH (New York Harbor Sulfidogenic)... | ecosystem: Environmental > Aquatic > Marine >...
CCGACCGTAAGGCCGGCTGGCAGAAGATGAGGGAGATGCTGGAGGAGTCCGGCAAGGATTACCCCGAGGGGCCCGGGCTCTGGGTCACCGAGGTCTGCCGGGAGTGGCTCCGCACCGTGCCCGTCCTCCAAAGGGACGAAAAGGACCCGGACGACGTGGACACCGACCAGGAAGACCACGCCGGGGACGAAACCCGCTATGCCTGCATGGCCACTATTGGCGCGGCCACCCGGATGAACGTGGCCCATATCGCTTAAGAGGGTGCAATGCCGATTAACTCCCAACACCCCGCTTATGAGGCCATGGAGGAGGCCTGGCAGAAGTGCCGGGACACCTACAAGGGCCACGATGCTGTCCAGGCGGCCGGCGAGACCTATCTCCCCAAACTCCAGGTCAACCAGCGCTTTGAGGAGTACTTGGCCTACAAGAAAAGGGCCCTTTTTTATGAAGCGGTGGGCAGGACCGTGGACGGCCTGGCCGGAGCCGCCACCCGGAAGGACCCGCGGATCGAGCTCCCCAACAGCCTGGAGGGCTTTGTCAAACGGGAGGATATCGTCCAGTCCGTGTCCGAGGTCATCCTCACCGGGAGGACCGGGCTGTTCGTGGACATGAGCCGGGAAGGCTCCGTTCCCTACATCAACGTCTATGACGCCGAGCAGGTGGTCAACTGGCGGGTTACCGAAACCGGAGTGCCGACCCTCGTGGTCCTTCGGGAGAACGCCTATGAGCCCAAGGATGCCGACCCTTATGTCCTGGAGGAGGTGACCAGGTACCGGGAGCTCTACCTTGAGAGCGGCGTCTACAAAGTCAGGCTCTGGGAGAAGGGCGGGGACAAGAATGACAAGTTCGAGGTGGTCGAGGAGATCGACCCCAGGAACACCGGACAGCCTCTGAACCGGATCCCCTTCTTCCCGATCAACCCCAAGAGGGTCTCCTGGGACATCTTCAAGCCGCCCATGCTGGGCGTGGTAGTGGCCAACCTGCGGCACTACATCAATGACGCCGACCTTCAGTGGGGCCTCCGCTGGACCGCTCTGCCCCAGGCCTGGGTCTCCGGGGTCCAGGCCGATGATGATGAGCCGCTGTCCCTGGGCTCAAGCCGGGCCTGGGTCCTGGGCGAGGAGGGCAGGGCCGGCTACCTCGAGTTCCAGGGAACCGGTCTCCAGGCCATTGAGCGGAGCATGGACCGCCTGGAGCGGCTGATGGCTACCTTGGGGGCCCGGATCCTGGAGGGCCAGAGGGCCCAGGTGGAGACGGCCGAGGTGTCAAGGATGCGCCAGGCCGGGGAACACTCCGTTCTTATCTCCATCGTCCTGGCTGTGGCCCAGGCCTTCACCCTGGCCGGGCAGTTCGCCGCTGAATGGGTCAAGGCCAACCCGAAAGAGGTGGGGGTGGAGCTCAACACCGACTTCATCTCCGAGAGGCTCAAGCCGGCCGAGCTCCAGGCCCTGCTCCAGACCTACCAGTCAGGAGCCATGAGCTTCGACACCTTCATTCATAACCTCCGCGAGGGCGAGATGCTGCCCGAGGGCCGGACGGCCGAGGAGGAGGAGCGGCTCATCGCCGAGGGCAACGTGCCCGCGCCCGGGACAGGTGAAGAGGTGCCGCAGGAAGGGGAGGGCGAGGCGTGAACCAGGGACTTCCCAGGGAAACCCGGACCTTCAATATCCGGGGCAAGCGCGTGGTCGGGGTCCTCCTGTCCGAGAACGACAAGACCGTCTTGGTACGGCTCCCCTCGGGTGCCGTGATCAAGCGGCACAAGGTCAAGGATCGGGTGAGGTTGCTTTAGGAGGGGTCCTCTGAGGTTCCCAGGCGCTCCTTGTTGGCCCTGTCCGCCAGGGCGGCCTGGACCAATTCAGAGATCAGGTCATCAGCATTGACGTGCTCTTTTTGGGCGAGCCGGGCCACCTCAACCTGAACCTGGTCGGACAGACGCACCAGCGGAATGGTCCCAGGCTCCGGAACCGGCCACCCCAAATCGAGACGTCCGCCGATCCAGAGCTCTTTGAGCCGTTCGGCCGACTTGATGGCCTCTTCCCTGATATCGTTGTGGGCTATGACGCCGGGCAGGTCCGGGAAGGTCACGATGAACCCGGACTCTTCCCCGGGCTCAATCAACATCGGGTAATCCTTGGCCATGTATTCCTCTAATGTGGCCATCTACTCCTCCTAATATCCCAAAACCTTGAGGGCCCTTTTCACGGCCCCAGTATCAACCTTGGCAGATCCGTGGGGCTTGTCAACCGTTATTGTGACCCCGTCTGGTCTGCTGAAAAATCGACCGGTCCCTTTTCCCTTTCGCATCGTGCAGCCTTCCAAGGCCATGAACTTCTTGAACTCGGACCACCTGACGTCCTGGGGCCTGTTTTTAATTTTATCAAACAATTTTTGTTGCTTGGTCATGATCATATCGTAACAAATTGGCCCACCCAGGTCAACCAAAAAATTTCTAAAAAATAAAAAAATCAGATACATAGGCCAATGAGCCTGGGGGCTACCGATGACTCCCAAGGAGATCGAGGCCCGCCTTGAGGCCATTGTACAAAACCGGACCGTGGAGCACATCCGCCGGGTTACCCGGATCGAGGACGGGGTTGTCGACGACCTGATGCCCCACCTCGAGCAGGCGGTCCTGGACATCGAGAAGCGGCTGGCCAAGTACACCAAGGAGACCTTCACCATCAAGCGGGACCGGGCCCTGGCCGCCTGGATCCGGGAAGTGGTCAAAAACCGGTACAACCCGGGGGGCCGCGAGACCGCAGTGGCCGATGAGCTGGCCAGCATGGCCCGGGATGAGTCCCGGGCCATGTCCTCCATCATCAGCTTCGACGGCAAAATCTCCGGAGCTGCCTTTGTCGGGCTGACCGCAAACCAGGCCGAGGCCCTGATCAAGCTTCCGGCCGCCGGGACCAGGCTCCGTGGCTGGATTGATGACCTGGGCGACGCGACCGCAACCCAGCTCCATCGCCAGGCGGCCCAGGGTTGGCTTTTCGGGGAGACCAACGAGGAGATAGCCGCCCGCTTCACAACCTCCCTGAACGGGGCCCGGGGCAGAGCCGGGACACTGGCCAGGACCTGGACCCAGGAGATCGCCAACAGGGCCCGATGGGGGGCCATCGAGAAGAACAAGGACCTGGTCAACGCCGTCGAGTGGTCCGCAACCCTGGACCGGAGGACCTGCCCCCTCTGTGGGCCTCTACACGGCCGCGTGTTCGCCTTGGAGCCGACCAAAGGGGTTCAGGGTGTCAAGGACATTCCCAACGGCGTAGGCGGGCCAAGGCCGCCCAGGCACGCCCGTTGCCGCTGTGGTTTGATCCCCCACGTCGAGTCCTGGTCCGAGCTGCTTGGGGTCCAGGATGAGCGGGGCCTCCAGAAGATCGAAGGGCAGTATCCAAAGTACAAGGCGGTCCGGGGCCAGCTCCGGCGCTCTCCGGATTACTGGGATTGGCTCCAGAAGCAGCCCAAGGGGGCCCAGCTCGACCACTTGGGCCAGACCCGCCTGGGCATGATCAAGTCAGGCCGGATCGACTACCAGGACATCCTCAACCGCAAGGGTCGGACCAGGACCATCAAGCAGCTTAAGGCCCTGGCGCGGAGGAGGGCATAAAAAGGGGAGGGGTAAACCCCTCCCACTCAGTGTCTTGCGTGCTACCAGATCAACTTAGGATACCGGTTTGAGGATAATATTATCCCCATCCTTGAACGGAGTGAATTTATCCCCAACCTTGCACCCTAGGCTTTCCATCCTTTTGGGGGACAAGCGTAGACCCTGTTTTCCGTTGACTACAGTGGAGCTGACCCCTCTTCCCCCTGATCCTGAACCCGGTCTGGCAAAAAGGCCGTCGGGAGGTTCAATAACCTTCCCTTTCTGCGCTACCAAGCGTCCATAGGCGGTTTGAAGGCTGACCTTATTCTTTACACCCAGGTCCGCTTTTATTTCCTGCAAACCTGCCTTGTTTTTTAGCAGTTGTTCAAATCTGTCAAGGTCAATACCCATTTACCTTTCGCCTCCATTATTGAGTTAGTGACAAACCAACATAGTGAAATCCCTAGTCATTAGTCAATATAAAAAAATTATTTATTGTCAGGATGAGTTAATAAAAACAAACCTACCTAAGGGGGTCCGGGATGCTGGTCGGTGAAGGGGTCGAGGGTAAGTGGTCAGTCTTTGAGTTACCGGTGAACGGACCGACGCAGGCCATCCACATCATTCCGCCGGACCAAGGCCCGATTCACCGGCTGAGCGATCGTTGCTGGTGCATGCCCTACCTTGAGCTCAAGGCCGGCTCCGGGCAACTACCGATCTGGGTTCACCGGGAGATCCATTAAATGAGCAAGGTCATCCCGTTCGACCGGACCAACGACAGGGCCGAGGGAGCCAAGGCCTTGAGGAACCTGGCCGACCGTCTGGAGGCCGGGAAGATAGAGGTCTGCGTGGTGTCCTATGAGGAGGAGGGCATCGGGTACTACGAGTGCATGGCCGGCACCACCGCCCAGGTCGTCTTCGACTTGGAGACAACCAAGGCCGCCATCGTGGCTGCATGCCTTGACGACTGCTGAAGACGGGCAAGGGTGCCGGCCAGGACCATCAAGCGGCTCCGGCCGCCAGCACCGGCAGGGCGCAGACGCTCTGCCAGTCAGTGGTCTCGTACTCAGCGACCCAGAGGTCATAGTTCTTCTGGAGGTTGAGCCAGAAGTCTGGGCTGGTCTCCAGGGCCCTGGAAAGACGGAGTGACATCTCCGGGGTGACCGAGCCGTGCTCATTGACAATCTTGGAAACCGCCTTCCTGGAAACCCCTAGACAGGCCGCGAACTCAACCTGGGAGATGCCCAGGTCCTTCAGGTAGAGCTCACGAAGAACCGCACCGGGGTGGGAGGGCTTCATTCTTTTAGCCATGTCTTCTCCCCCGCCTACTCACCTCCACAAAACACCGTCTCACGTGGAGGGAAACCGTAGGCTTTTTTTCTAGTGAGACCATAAATCTACATCGATCACGTCTTGGCCGTCAAACCTGAAAATGATCCTCCAATTCCCACTGACCTTGATTGACCAGGTGTCAGCCACCTTCCAGCGGTGAAGGTTCAAGTCCGGGGCGAAGTCCGTAACCCCTTTGGCCACATCAAGGACAGATAGAAGAAGTCTTATTCTCTCCTTGTGTTGTGGGTTGATGCCGACGACAGAATCAGAATTAAAAAATTTTTTCAGACCCTTGTGCTTAAACGACTTAATCACTTGGTCCCCCAAAAAGGTTGTTTAAAAGATGATTAAAGTGTAACGCACTGGGTTACATTTGTAAAGAGTTTTTTAAAAAATTCAAAAAAATGAGGGGGTCGGAAAAGTGGGTTCAATACCATTCCGGCCCTGGGAGACGCGGTGGTTTGGGCCGAAGCCCGAGAGCACGCCGCCGTTGTCGAGGATCTGCGGAGCCCACGCCCGTAGGAGGCGCCTAAGCCCCAAAGCCAGGAGGTGGGCCCAGCTCGCCCAGGAGCTGGACGTTTTCGAGCTTCTAACCAACAGGATTCCATATCCGCGGGGCCCGGATCTTGACCGGGCCATTTTCCAGCAAGTCACCGGCCAGGGGAGAGCCCAGGCCGGTTTTTCTTTGCCCGTTCGGGATGACGGGCTCTCACCAAAGGCGAGACGCCAGGAGGATTCCAGAGATGCTGAAGAAGGTGGTTCAGGACATCAACACGGTCGAGGAGCAGTACCGGAGTCTCTACGAGAAGCAGGACGACGGGACTTTCAGGCTCAAGCTTGAGGACGACGAGAACACCGATGGCCTCAAGTCGGCTCTGGAGAAGGAGAGGAAGGCTCGGCGGGAGGCCGAGAAAAGCCTCCGGGAGACGGTCGAGAAGTACAAGGACATCGACCCCGAGAAAGCGCGGGAGGCGCAGAAAAAGCTCCAGGAGCTCCAGGAAAAGGAGCTTCTGGACGCTGGCAAGGTCGATGAGCTGGTCGCCGCCCGGACCGAGCGGATGAAGGCCGACTTCGAGAGCCAGTTGGAGGCCCTCAAGGCCAAGAACAAGGAGCTCGATGGCAAGCTCTCCGAGCGGACCCAGCAGCTCACCGCAGTCAAGGTCGACAAGGTCATCACCGATGCCGTGGTCTCCGTGGGCGCTGTCCGCAAAGGGGCCATGCCCGACGTGCTGTCCAGGGCCCGGGCGGTCTGGAAGATCAACGACGCTGGCGAGGCTGTGGCCTTGAACCCCGAGGGTGCCACCATCTACGGCAACGACGGAACCTCACCCATGCGGCCGGAGGAGTGGGCCAACAGCCTGCTCAAGGACGCCCCTCACCTCTTCGAGGGCTCTGGCGGCTCTGGATCCGAGAACAACCAGGGCCTCGGGGGGAAGAACCCAAAGCAGATCGACCGGAACGACCAGAAGGCCTTCGGGGAGAACCTGGAGGACATCGCTTCCGGCAAGGTCCAGGTGGTCTGAAAGGCTTCCTCCGGCCACCAAACAACGTCAACTGCATATTCACCGATAGAGGAGACTGAAAAGTGGCCGACAACGACCTGTCCAAAGTCATCCCCAAGCTCCTGGCCCAGGGCCTCCTGGCCCTCCGGCAGAACGCGGTCATGCCGCGGATCGTCAACGGCGATTACCAGAATATGGCCGCCCAGAAGGGCGACACCATCAATGTCCCCATCCCCAGCGCGATCGCGGTCAACGCGGTGGCTCCCGGGGCCACCCCGCCCACCGACACCCAGGCTATCGCCCCGGACTCCGTGCCGATCGCCATGGATCAGTGGATGGAGGCCCCCTTCTTCCTGACCGACAAGGACCTCATGGAGGTCATGAACGGGACTATTCCCATGCAGGCTTCTGAGGCGGTCAAGGCCCTGGCCAACAACGTGGACAGCTACCTCCTGGGGCTCTACACCAAATTCTATGGGATCGTGGGCACCCCTGGGACCACCCCCTTCGGAAGCAACCACGCCGAGATCACCGCCGCCAGGGTCCTCCTGAACAAGCAGCTCGCCCCCCTGGGCAGCCGCCGGTTCGTTTTCGACCCGGACTGCGAGGGCAGCGCCCTCAACCTCCGGGCCTTCACCGACGCCTCCTTCACCGGAGACGCCCAGGCGATCAACGAGGGCCAGATCATCCACAAGTTCGGCTTCGACTGGCACATGGACCAGAACGTCAAGACCCACACCCCCGGCACCCTGGCCGACGGCACGGTCAACGGTGCTCACGCCACGACCGGGGTCAAGACCATCTCCATCGCCTCCACCGCCGGTGGCACTCTCAAGAAGGGCGATATCATCACCCTCGCCGGCGACACCCAGACCTATGCGGTCGGGGCCGACGTGACCATCGGCGCGACCAGCAACGCGGACGTGACCATCAGCCCCGGCCTCCAGGTGGCCCTGTCCGGGAGCGAGGCGGTCACGGTCACGGCCAGCCACGTGGCCAACCTGGCCTTCCACCGGGACGCCGTCGCTTTCGCCAACCGGCCCCTGGCCGACAACACCCAGGGCCTGGGCAACCTGGTCCAGAGCGCCCAGGATCCCAAGTCCGGCCTTGTCCTCCGGCTGGAGATCAGCCGGGAGCACAAGCGGACCCGCTACGCCTTCGACATCCTGTATGGCGGGAACGTGGTCCGGCCCGAGCTGGGCGTCAGGGTGGCCGGGTAGCCGAAGCACAACCCAAACCTAATGAAGACGGGTGGGGCCCAGAGCTCCACCCGTCCTTAGGGAGGCATAAATGGACGAGAGAATGTACCCCCAGGGGTCAAAGCTGATCGACGATGACCGGATTGAGACCTCCCCCACCTCGACCGACCTGGTGGAGGTGACCCGGGGCAACAAGAAGCGCTTGGCCTTGACCCTGGCCAACCTGTTCCGGCTCCACCCGGAGATCGGCCGGCTCAAGGTCAAATCGGCCGAGATCACCGCCGATGGAGCCGTCGCGGCCGATGTGACCCTGGTCCAGCTCAACAAGGCTGGCGGAGCCTTGGCGGTCACCATTCCCGCCCCAGAGGTCGGCCGGGTCCTGGTCATCACCCAGATCGATGCCGGCACAGCGGGCCACACCGTGACCCTGACCTCCGGGACCTGGGATGGATCGGGTGATGTTGCCACCTTCGACGCGGCTGGGGAGACCCTGGTGGTCATCGGCCTGTCCGCCACCAGGTTCCTGGTCCTGGTCAACCTGGGCGCCGTCGCCTTCACCTCCAGCTAATAGGGGGACTGCATGGGCAGGCTGCCAACCGTCAAGATCAAGGCCGACACCAAATCCGGCTTCATGATCATCAACGAGGCCAACTTCAACCCGGACACCATGGAGCTCTACGAGGAGTCCGCTCCGGCGGCTTCAGCCTATGCTCCGCTCACCGCTGACATCGTGGAGAAGGCGACAACCGGAGGTTCAGCCTTCATCCATGTGGAGTTCGACGACGACATGGAGGGGGACTTGCCGCCCGATCCTCCCTCGGACGGGGACCTGGTGGCGGCTGTCGAGTACTGCATGGATCCTGAGCACCCGGACCGCTTGACCGCGGCCGGCAAGCCCCAGACCGACAAGATGGGCAAGTTCCTGTCCGAGCTCCAGGGCCGGGAGGTCAAGGTCTCCGGCAAGGACCGGGACGCGGCCATGGCCCTCTACATCGAGACCAAGGAAGCATAGGCGAGGTGTGAGCCATGGCCTACTGTGCCAGGGATGATCTGTTCGGCTTGGTGCCCGAGAAAAAGGTTCGGGATTGGTCCAACCCGATGGAGACGCTCGATCCGGCCGGTGAGCTAACCGCCATCGACCAGGTGATCGACTTTGCCGCCTCAGAGGTGGACGGCTTCCTCTCGGCCGGCGGGTACTCTGTCCCCCTCGACAAGGAATACCCGATCTACGAGGTGAACCCGGGAGCCTATACCTTCAAGATTCGGGGCCTCCATGGAGATCAGTTAGTCCCTGGCTCAACCCTGGTGGTCACCGGGTCCACCGCAAACGACAACACCTACCTGGTCTATGCCGTGGAGGAGCTGGATTCCGAAACCACAATCACCGTGGTCGAGGTGATCCCCAGCTCGGTCGCTGATGGGAACCTGAAGTCACCGGCCCCGGAGTTCCTCAAGCTGATCAACGCCTATCTGGCCCTTTGCATCCTGATCCACAAGAAGGGCTATGACGAGAAAACGGCCGACAAAGGGATCATCGGCAAGTGCGATGGCTACCGGAGCTTCCTGGAGGACGTGGCCGCCCGGAAGAAGGTCCTGCCATCGGCCGCCGGCGAGGTCCCGCCCAAGCCCCCTGGGCTGCTGAAGTCCGTGCCCCTGGTTAGATCCTGAGAGGTGGCCAATGCCCTCCTCCGACGTCACCCTGACCGGTGACTGGGCCAGGTTTGGCCTGATCCTTCACAGCCTGGCCAAGCCGGACCTCTCCGAGCCCTTGAAGAAGATCGGCGAGTACATGGTCGCCCAGACCGAGGAGCGATTCACCGAGGAGCAGGGACCCGACGGCAAGAAATGGAAGCCCTCCAGGAGGGCGGAGCGGACCGGCGGCCAGACCCTGACCGACACCAGCCGGATGCGGCGATCGATTGATTATGCCGTGGATGAAAAGGCGGGGGTGGTCGAGGTCGGGACCAACGTCAAGTACGCCCCGAGCCACCAGTTCGGCATGAGCGGCAAGAAGACAATTCCGGCCAGGCCTTTCCTGGGATTTTCCAAAAAGAACGAAGAAAAGATCCAGGACATCCTTGAGGGCTGGATGAGGAGGAAAGTCAGGTGATCATCGCCGCCAAGAACTTCCTCAAGGCCCAGATGGCCAGCCTGAGTCTCTCCAAGGTCTACTATGAGGCGGCCGGCAAATCAGAGCACCGCGTTTTGCCGTGGGCTTCCATCCTCACCCCGGAGATCCAGTCGGCCGAGGAGCTGGCCAGGACCGACAGGGTGCTCCGGAACCAATACCTGGAGGATGAGGACTACTGGCTCCGGGTGGTGGAGGTCTTCAGCCGGCGCCTCAGCCTGGACGTGACCTTCGCCGACCGGGACGCGGCCAAGGCAGACCAGCTCCTGACCACCTTCCTGGCCAACCTGCCGGACAGGATGATCGTGGACCCCTCCAAATCAGCAGGCTGGGCGACCGGCCGGAATGACAACCTGGGCGAGGCCCACTTTGAAGCAAGAATCCAGGTCCTGGGCACGGTCTGGTCGGATAAAGAATCCCACATCCGGGACATGGCGGCAGCCGAGGCCCGGGTCAGGATAGACGGCTCCATCGTCAAGGTGGAGCACATCGACACCATGGGCAAGGTCCTCATCGGGGTCTGGTATGGCGACGTGCCCATCGGCGGGGATCATGACACCACCGACACCGACCTTGTCCCGCCGGCTCAGTTCATCCTGAGCGGGGTCACCAACTACTTCGGCTTCTACTATCTCGGAGACGATGAAGCCGTTGTCACCGCCGAGTCCGAAGCCGACGGCTACCCGGCCGGGAGCCTCAACGACTATGACCCCCTGGTTCAGTGGCGGTCGGAAGGCACCTCGGCCTGGATCAAGGCCGATCTCGGCTCCGCCTTCTCGACCATCCTGGAGGACATGGCCCTCCTGGATCACAACCTGAGCTCCACTGCGGCCGTGACCCTCCAGGGCAACGACACCGACGATTGGGCGGCCCCACCTTACGCCGTAGCCGTCATTCCAACCCAGCACAACCTGGTCGCCTCGATCAGCGGATCCTACCGCTGGTGGCGGCTGGTCATGTCCGACCCTGAGAA
>Ga0068714_10007369_pt1 | contig 10719 bp, 9 predicted proteins | sample MTBNYHSulfiMetaG_FD_62988 | JGI IMG/M metagenome (GOLD analysis project Ga0068714, IMG submission 62988) | Enrichment culture microbial communities from rom New York Harbor, USA that are MTBE-degrading - MTBE-NYH (New York Harbor Sulfidogenic)... | ecosystem: Environmental > Aquatic > Marine >...
ATCAGCCCGTTTTTAAAAGCTTTTCTGGCAAGGACCCTGCCGCTTATTTTGGGTGTGATTGTCCGGTCAAGGTCAAAAAAAGCTATGTAATCTGATTGTCTATTGATCTCTTCTGAAGAAATGATTGCCATCGGGATTGTATATTATAGTCAGTGCCCCGGGGATTATTCCTGTATTGAATTCTTTTGCAAAGAAGAGTTCCCCGTCAACATGAAAGGGTACCGTTTCAGAGAATTCGAGGTTTAACCCGGATGTTTGATAATAGATAACTTTGTTGCTTGTAATATGCAAACCTTCAGGTACTTTCAAAAGAAGTCTGAATCTTTGAAGAAGATTAAGCCTTTTTATCATGCATACATCAAGCAGTCCGTCATCTGCCAGTGCTTTTGGTGTCAGCAGGAACCCGCCTGCAAACCTCCGGCCAACGGCAATTGTGTTTATGAAGCAATCGCCTTCATATTTGTTATGATCTCCGGTTACTTTAATTCTTTTTTCCCGGTAAAAGAGAAGTGTTTTAATAATATGCCAAAGGTATTTATGTTTTCCACCCTTCTTGACTTTACCCGGTTCGGTGTAATTTTCTGCGGCTACCTGGGCATCAAATCCGAGTCCCATACCGTTAAGAAAGATTTTGCCGTTTACAGTTCCTGCATCAAGGGTTGCCAGGTTCCTCCTGAAGAATATATCCCACTCCCTGTCGGTAAATCTGTCGGGGAACCCGGTTATCTGATTGAAATCATTACCGGTACCGGCCGGTATTACTCCCAGTATGGCATCAGTTTTACCGACAAGGGGCCGGGCAACCTCATTAAGGGTGCCGTCTCCTCCCACACCCACAATGTGCCTGAAACCCTTCCGATAAAAAAATTGTGAAAGCTCTTCTGCATGCCCCGGCCTTTCAGTAAATACCGTCTCCCCTTTTATTTTGTATTCTTTTAACTTACCGGTTATTACGGGAGCAAGGCTTTCTGCAAAACCATTGCCGGCAGTGGGATTTATGATGAATATCCACTTTCCTTCTTTTTCAATATCCATGAAGCAGTTTTTGAGTTATTTGAATATAACAACAGTTTTTGATGTTATCAGATTTTGAGGTTAAGATGAATTTAGATGCGCCGATTCAATAACCGCCTTAACCCTTTCAATTATCTCTTTATCGTTCAGGTCGGTCAGCTCCTCTCTCGGAATGGGTTTATGGATAATCACCTCCAGTTTTGTGCCGAAATCGATATAAAACCGGTTTTTTGGCTTGAGTTTGTAAAAACCATTCAGCGTTACAGGCAGAATGTCTATTTCGCGTGTGCGGAAGAGGAATATGAAACCTCTGAAGAAAGGGTGTATTTTGCCGTCGGGTGTCCTTGTCCCTTCCGGGAACAGGGCAACAGATTGTTTTTCTGCTTTCTCAAAGAGCTGGCTGAGCATACGACGGGTATTGGTTATTGTGGGCTCTTTAAAGGGAACATAATCTGTCATTCTCAGAAAATGGTTAAAAAGCGGAACCTTAAGAAGGCGTTCGTGTCCGAACCATGAGACCTCAGGGTAGAACGACATTATTGCCACTATATCAAACAGACTGGCATGATTGGCTGTAAGAATATATTTCTCATTTCTGTCTATGTGCTCTTTGCCGCTGACATTCAGTTTTTTAAACATCAAGATAAAGACTGATTTCGCCCAGATCTTTATAAGGAATCTTATCAGTTTGCGTGCTTTGAACCACGATAAAATGATCACAATCACAACACCGATGCCGGTGTAGACATACAATATGCCGAATACCAGGATGGAAAGAAGTGTATATAACCTGGGACTCATTCTGACTTTCCCGGTTTTATTTCCCTGAGTTGCTGACAAACGCTATCTGCTGACTGTCTGGAGACCATGAAGGCACGTTTATTGTTCCCTGCCCCCCGTAGAGATAAGCAATAACTTTGGGTTCACCTCCTTCGACAGGCATTAGCCTGAGCATCACTCTTTTATAGGAGGGATGGCTGTTTTTGGGGATGTCAGCCGGAAATGATATAATGGCAATCCATTTCCCGTCGGGTGAAATATGAGGGAACCAGTCGTTGTACTCATCAAATGTTAGTTGTTCCCTTCCGGTGCCGTCGGGTTTCATTCGCCATATCTGCATTGTTCCGGTATGACTTCCGTTGTAATAGATATATTTTCCGTCGGGTGAGTATTCACATCCGTCCACATGTTCCCCTTCTGGTATATCAGTAAGAGCGACCTCCCTTCCTCCCTTTATCGAATTCCTGTAAATATTATATACACTGCTTCCACCCCGCCGGGCGACATAAATTACCTCTCTGTTGTTCGGCGCCCAGCCGTGCCAGTAGGAGGGTGCATGTTCAGTAACCAGTTTCGGGGTTCCCCCCTTAAGGGGCAGGACATATACAGCCGAACCACTGCCTGTTGCCAGTTCGGTGTGGTGGCTGATGGCCAGTAGTTTTCCGTTGAATGATATGCCGTGATCATTATTGTTCCTGTTGGCAAACCCTGTGTTTAGCTGTTCAATCTCTCCTCCCTCAACGGGGATCTTCCACAGCAGTCCGTCCATGTTGAACAGAAGTCTTTTACCATCAGGCATCCAGTTTGGAGCTTCAAATCTTCCCTGCTTTTCATATATTACCTTTCGTATGCCGTCGAAAACATTCATCGTTTCAAGCCTGCAACCCAGATAACCCTCTTTCCCGGAGCTGTAATTATCCCCGACAGGTTTATCAATACGAACATTCCAGACGGTAGCTTCTTCAATTATTTCGGGATTATGGGAACAGATAAATAATCCGGCAAGAACTTCATCGGGCATGCCACTGATCTCATGCTCACCTATCACTTCCAGGAGATCACCATGGCGGGCAGCTCTCATGATTATTTTCGTGCCGGCCCGTTCAAGCTGAATCACATTGTATCCCGATCCTTCTGCAAGGATCTGATCATCAGGATCTGTCATCTCTGCTCCTTCGGCCCCTCTCCACTGCAGTAGCGTCAGACCGTCACCATGAACAGCAGCAGAGATATGAGAAGAATTATCCTTTTCCGACACTCTTATCATCCATCCTGTCTTCCTGTGCGGATCTTTACCTTTTCCTTCAAGCCTGAAGTTTGCCGTGAGGATAAAGTCTCCCGTTAACCGGTTGTAGAGATAGCGGAATTCGTCTCTGTCAAACCAGATATTGTAGCCGGATCCTTTAAGGGTGTATGACTGATCTGCCCTGTTCCAGGTTGCCGAGCCCTCAAGGGCCGGATTGCCTATATCTTTGCTGAAATGAAAAACACCGGTCTGTTCGCTCTGTGGATTAGCAGTCCCGAGCATAAGCATACAGCCGGCAATAACCAATAAATGTTTCATATGGTTGTTCTTTTTTTGATAAAGGTAGAAATTTCGGATAAAGATCATACAAAATGCGAAACAGGAGTCTGAAAAATCCTGAAGAATTATGTAATAAGAAATTTAAGCAGTACTATTCAGCTATGTCTGGATATAATAATATATTTGAAGTTGATTTATTCATAATAATTCCATATTGCAATGAATGAACTCCTTGAACAACTATCACGCTGTGTTGAACTGGGTAAGACAGATATCCTCTCTCCTTATCCTCCCGACATGAAAGGGAAGGATGGTGCCGATGAACTTGCAAGGAAAGCCCTTGAAGCGGGAATAAGGCCTGATGCAATCCTCGAAAAGGCTCTTATTCCGGCCATGGAGGTAGTGGGTGATAAATTCAGCAGGAAACAGATTTATGTACCCCAGATGTTAATGGCCGCCAAGGCAATGAACTGCGCCATGAAGCACCTTAAACCCTATTTTCAGTCGGGCGAGGCAAGAAGAAAAGGTAAATTCATAATTGGAACGGTTGCAGGCGATCTGCATGACATTGGAAAGAATCTGGTTGCCATGATGATAGAAGGCGGGGGCTGGGAAGTTATTGACCTGGGTGTGGATGTGGGCACGGATAAATTCCTGAGGACTATGAATGATAATCCGGGAGCAATTGTCGGTATGTCCGCATTACTTACCACAACAATGGAGAACATGAAAAAGACAGTCAGTGCAATTAAAGATCAGTATCCCGATTCGAAGATCCTTGTTGGTGGAGCTCCGGTGACCCGCGAATACTGCGATAAGATCGGAGCTGATTTCTATTCTCCCGATCCCCAGGGTGCAGTTAACTATCTTAAGCAATTGGTATCGTGAAGTCAGTTATAGAATGAAAACCATACTTGCCGGGAAGACAAAAGAGGTCATTATCGATACTGAAGGGCCGGTCGTTATAATAGGGGAATCAATAAACCCGACGCGCCGGAAGAGACTCGTTACGGCGTTGCAGGAGCGCTGTTTTGATTATGTGCTGGAATTAGCAGAAAATCAGATAAAAGCTGGCGCTGACGTACTGGATGTGAACGTTGGATATCCGGGAGTGGATGATGTGAGCCTCCTGCCGGAAACCGTAAGGGTAATTCAGGATGCATACGACATACCTTTGTGCATTGATTCGCCTAATCCTGAGGCAATAGAAGCAGCGCTGAAAGTCGCAAGGGGGAAATGTCTCATCAATTCAGTTAATGGAGAGGAGGCGTCGTTAAACAGGTTGTTGCCGGTAGCCGGGAAATACGGTGCCGCAATAATAGGTCTGGCGATGGATGATGATGGTATTACGCATGACCCTGAAAGGAGAATTTCAATCGCCGGAAAGATACTCGAAAGAGCAGTAAAGGCCGGCATAAAAAGGGAAGATGTTATCATCGATCCTCTTGCAATGGCCGTAAGCGCTGACCCCGTGGCCTGTCTTGTCACCCTTGAAACTATCAGGCTGGCACACGGGCAGCTGGGGCAGAACATTACAATGGGGGCAAGCAATATCTCCTTCGGATTGCCCGGCAGAGAGTCGCTGAATGCAGCTTTTATGGCGATTGCCATCTACAATGGTCTTACCTGCCCCATTGCAAACCCGGAAAAGATAACAAACCTTATCAGGGCTGCAGATCTTGTGCTTAACAGAGATGATTTTGCGGTGAGGTTCGTGGAATATTTTCAGAGCCGTAATCAGCAGGGCAATTCCACACAGGTAAATTGAAATCAAAAATAATGTCTGGTATTAAACCCGCCCGGCGCTGGCAACCCGCTTTCTATCCGTTCAAAAAAGAGACCTTTGGCCGCAGGTTGCTGGCCAGGACCGAGCTTCTGATTAAAGGCCCGCTGTTTGGCTGCAGGATGTGCGGTAACTGTCTTCTCCAGGAGACAGCATTCATTTGTCCGATGGAGTGTCCCAAAGGAATGAGAAACGGTCCGTGCGGAGGTGTTACACCCGAAAAGAACTGCTATGTTGACGAAACGCGTAAATGTGTCTGGAATAGCATTTATGATAGGGCATTTAAAACAGGAAGGGAGGAGAAGCTTCTGGAGGTTCTTCCGCCCCTCGACTGGGCAAAAACCGGGACAGAGACATGGGGTGATGTTGTCAGGCAGGTAATAGAGATCGGTACAGGAAAATTTATAAGGAGTCTCTTTTCAGGGGACCGGGAACAGAAATCTGCAGTATGGGAAAGCGTCTTCAGACCAGTCAGGCAGCCGGAATGGTGGAATGGTGATTCTGACTACCATCCACCGGGTTATTCCGATCCTGTTTCGGATCTTGAAAGAGGCCTGAAGAGAGGTGAGTTTGTTGTCGCAACGGAAGTCTGTCCTCCTCTGGGCTCTGTTACCGAAAAGCTTATCAGAGACATTGATCTTGTAAAGCCGTTTGTAACTGCCATCAATTTCACCGATGCCTCTTCTGCTACTCCGAGGATGTCAAGCATTGCCTGCTGCAAGATGACTCTTGACCATGAGGCTGAACCCGTTCTTCAGATAGCTGCCCGGGATACGACACGAAACGGGTTGCAGTCAATGGCAATCGGAGCTTCTGCCACAGGCATAAGAAACATACTTTGCGTAACCGGAGATAATCCTAAAGTAGGGCCTTCACCGGTTGGCAGCATGAATCCGGTGGATATCGATTCTGTTCAGATGCTTTGGATACTGCGGCGCTTGAGGGATGAGGGGATCTATCTCGACGGCAGGAAGATCAGGTATCCTCCCGGGTTCTTTCTCGGGGCCGGCACCACACCTTTTGCCATTGACCCGGAACTTCAGGCTTTAAGAGATCAAAAAAAAATCAATGCAGGGGCACAGTTCTTTCAGACCAATATAATTTTTGAACCTGACAGGCTGGACAGATGGCTCGAAGGACTCGATAAAAGAAGGGTTCTTGACAAAGTATATATACTTGTTGGTGTGGCTCCGCTTAAAAGCTTAAAAACAGCTCAGTATCTTCAAAACAACGTGCCGGGTATCAATGTGCCGGAGAGTGTTATGACCAGGATGGAGAAAGCAGGCGAATCAGCTCCGGAGGAGGGTATCAGAATTGCCCTCGAAATAATCGATTCTCTAAGGAGCAGAAAAATTGTGAACGGGATCCATCTGATGACCCTGGGATGGGAAGAGGCTGTGGTCAGGATAGTTAATGAGTCGGGTCTTCAATACAGGACAGATGAGAAGCGCCAGGTTTGAATACAATTTCGGGCAACTAAACATTTCAGCCGCTCAGATAGAATCTGTCATGGGCTGCGGAGAAGGCGAATCGCATGAGGGAGTCACTGAAGTGATACACGAGGTATTTGAAGAAGCCCGGAATATTTCCGGTATAAGGGCAGAATATCATATTTATCCCGTCATCAGTTTTAATGACTCAGACAAATCTATCGATCTGGGGAGTGAAGTGTTTCAGGTCGGCAGGCTTATATTCGGCCAGCTCAAAAGAGCTGAGATGATTGCACTCTTTTTGTGTACGGCAGGAAGCTGGCCGGGTGAGAAGAGCAGACAAGCCATGAAGGAGGGAGATCTTCTGAAAGGATATATCTATGATGTTGCAGGAAGTGAAACAGCAGAAGCTGCAGCTGAACTGATGCAGGATGCTCTTGAGGGTTCGCTGGCTCATGATCATCTGCATATTACAAACAGATACAGCCCGGGCTACTGCGGCTGGGATGTTTCCGAGCAGCACAAACTGTTCAGACTTTTACCGGATAATTTTTGTAACATAAAACTTACCCCGTCGGCTCTCATGGATCCTGTCAAATCCGTAAGCGGCTTCATAGGGGTAGGAAAGAAAGTCAGGAAACTTCCTTATACATGCAACCTTTGTGACATGGAGAATTGCATTTATCGGCGGGGCAGAAAAGAATAATAGAGGTGCTGGGTGCTGCCTGCCCGACTGACTGCGTCAGCGGTCAGGCGGGGGTGCTGGGTACTGGGTGATTTGAATTATGCTATTGTCCTGATTTATATTTTTCGAACTCTCCGGCGATATCGGCTTCTGTGTGGGTTCCCGAATGAACAATCACCCTGTACCTGAGATTTAACTGAGTTCCTTTTTTCAGGAAAGTCTCCTCGCCATTTTCAGGCCAGTACATTGGTGTTGGCGAAATAAATCCGTAATCTCTTGTAAACCATGGAGAAGGGTACCATGGGTTTGAGGGGTGCTGAATGATTGCCAATCCTTCCACACCGGTTCCCCGTTTTCCATAGTAATCTATCCAGGCTGATCTTGCACCGAACGTTTCCTTCTCACCACTGAGACCTTCAGCATTAATCATTACTCCGCCGCTTGTAACAGCGAGGTCAGTAGCCATTCTTGCGCTGAAAAGTGAGTGATTGGTTCTGGGAATGCGGACGTCCATAAGTGTTTCCAGGACAATTTCCACATCGATCAGGATCTTTTCGGAAGAGGGGGATGTTATTATATACCGGCGTCTGTCTTTAACAGGCGAATATGCTCCGGGTCTGCTCCAGATACATTCATCGGTTATGATCACTGTGTCACCTCCCTCTTTCTCTATCCCGGCATTGACTGATATTATCCTTCCCCGTTCAAGTCCTTCCTGCCAGTAATTGCCTCCGTTCACAAGGTCACATCCGAAAAAGAGCGATGAATGATGTGGATAGACAGCGTTACGCATGGATGTCACAGAGCCTCCGGAGAGAGGGCCGTTGACCGGATAGAAGAATGGATACTTCTCGTCGTCTGAAAATATATAGGTGGTGAAAAACCTGCCATCGATTGTTACATGTATTTTGGATCCGACCTTTTCGGCACTGATTTTTGCTCCGTCTGAAGGTAAACTAATTATGCCCAGCGTAAGCAGAAGGATGCAATGCAATTTATACTTCATCACTCCTCTATTTTTATATAGTCTGTCCCGTATGGTTTGCGTTGAGGCCTCGAGAGCCATCTGTTTGCCTCCTCATCATTTAAAAACATCTCTTTAACGGGATCCCAGTTAAGCTTGCGCCCCAGCTTCATTGCTATATGTGTTATCAGGCATATGGTGCAGGCTCTGTGACCCTCTTCAACCGGAGAGATGGGCTGTTTTCTCGATTTGATGCATTCGAGCCAGTTGCCATGGTGTTCACTGCTCTCATAGAGGTGGATCTCATTGGAGCCTATGACTGATGTCAGGATTTTCGGATCGCTTGCGCTCAGGGCTTTAACATTCTGTTCCGAAGCAACAGGGTCGCTTGGTGTTGCAGTGTAGGCGCCACGGGTCACGAAGATCCATCCTTCCGTCCCTTCGTATCTTATACCATTGGGGTAGCCACCGCTTGTCAGCATGGTTATTCCGTTTGCATATTCAGCCTTCGCCATGAAATCGCCATGTACATCCCAAAGCCCTTCTTTCGGGAATTGTGCCACAGCTTCCACTGATACCGGTCCGGTCAGTTCGGTATCCATTCCCCAAGCTGCCGAATCGAAATGATGCTGTCCCCATCCCGTTATCATGCCTGCACCGAATTGCTCGCACCTGAGCCAGCCCGGCCTGTCGGTTATGCTGTTCTGGGGATGAACCCGTATCTCAGTATAATAGACCTCGGGTGTTGAACCCAGCCATCCGTCGTAATTCAGGTTTTTCGGAACCGGTTGGGGAGGTGCTTCAGGGCCCGCCGGATCGCCCGGCAAACCTATCCTGACACTGTGCAGCTTGCCGATCCTGCCGTTCCTGACAAGCTCTGCAGCATATCTGAACTGCGGGGATGAACGCTGCTGAACACCAACCTGCAGGATGACCTTCTGCCTGCGCACAATATCGCTTAGAAGCCGTCCCTCTTTGATGGTAAGTGAAGTGGGCTTCTGCAGATAGATATCCTTGCCGGCAAGCGCAGCCTCAATACCCGGCTGGGAATGCCAGTGATCAGGAGTGGAGATTATCACCGCATCGATCTCTTTATCTGCGATCAGATCGTGATAATCATCATAGGCCTTCACGTTTATGTAACCCTGCCGGCCGGTTTTCTTTGTATAGTAATTCCCGATGAACTCTTTACCACGTGCAAGCCTGTTTGAATCAAAGTCGGCAACTGCTACAATCCGTGCAGTGTCATATCTCATTGTCTCCGCAAGATCATGAGTCATTGCAATCCTCCCGAAACCGATCTGGCCTATATTTATCATATCACTGGGAGGATTTTTCCCGAAAACCGAAGATGGCACAATGGTGGGGATTACAAATGTTCCTGCGGTGGCAGTCATTGTCTTTGAGATGAATTTCCTTCTTTTCATATATTTGAATATCAAGTTATTATAAAGAGCAAACTTAGTACCTGCTGATCCGTATTACAGGAGGATACGCGTAGTATCTCCATGCACTTTCAGCCACTTCTTTGCTGACGGCTCCGTTGTGGACAAGGAAACGGTATTTAAGCACATATTTCCGGCCCGGTTCAAGCAGCCAGTCCGTGTCTTTTGTAGGGCTGAAATTAACAAACATATCGCCGCGGTCATATTGATTTTCAGGCCATACCCTCAGTGGCTCAGGGAAATTGTAGTTAGTGGGGAATGACATAATTACTGCTCCTGCATAATCGTTGTCTATTTCTCCCTGCACCATGCACCAGCGTGCTTTGCTGCCATCGGCATCTTTTCTTGTCATACCCTCTGAGGTGAGAACAATGCTGTTCTTATTATCCCATTTTTCAGTTGTTCTCCACCCCAGCCCGGCGTAACGGTATTCCAGTATCCTGAAAGGGGTTTCATCAGCACAGTTAAGTTCAATAATAAAGTCGACAATATAAAAAGGCTCTTTTCCGTCGGGACGGTAGACCCTTACTCCCTGCACTTCGTTCAGCGCAACTTTTTCCGCGCCTGTCTTTTTGAAAACAACATGCTCGTGCAGGGCTTTGAATTCTGCAAATACCGGACCCTCCTGAACAGCGACGAACTTTGCAAAACGTACCGTACCCTGCTTGGAATTAATATTCCAGAAATCAACTGTTTCTCCTTCGTACTCAACCTGGGTCCAGGGATTCCAGATCCCGTAATGATGATAATGGTCGGGTGGCTGAATGCGTGTCAGCACCTGCCCGTTTGGTGACCAGAGGGGGTGTATGAAACCGCTTCTCTTATATGCAGTGTCAATGCCCTCCGGCGGATAAACAGTTTTATAACAGTATTGAAGCAGATTCTGATCTCCTTTCCGGATAGTCAGTACCCCGTTTTCCGGAGTGGCTTTCATTTCAGCACTGTTTTTTGCTTTTTCCCTGACCAGTTCATACTGATACTTCTCACCCGGCACTTTCACTGCAGGTATTATCCAGTTAAGCCTGCGTGACGCGCCAGGCTCTACCTGAAAAAGTACCGGTATCCTGCCTCCAACGCTTACCAGATAAAGATT
>Ga0068714_10007371_pt1 | contig 10715 bp, 7 predicted proteins | sample MTBNYHSulfiMetaG_FD_62988 | JGI IMG/M metagenome (GOLD analysis project Ga0068714, IMG submission 62988) | Enrichment culture microbial communities from rom New York Harbor, USA that are MTBE-degrading - MTBE-NYH (New York Harbor Sulfidogenic)... | ecosystem: Environmental > Aquatic > Marine >...
CGCCCGTGTCGTGCTCGAATCGGACGAGGGCGACGCGCTCCTCCTGTCCTATCCCTACGGCCTGGGGATCGTCCTGCTCGCTACGATGAGCGCCGCGACCGCGTCCCCTCAGCTCGTCCAGGCACTCGATGCGCCGACTCCGACGCCGCAATCTGCGCTGCTCTCGAATGCCAGCGCTGAGCTTCTGGAGGACACCCTGCTCGATCACCCCGATTACACGCAGGCCGTTCTCTTGGTGGTGGTATGCCTGCTCGGCACCTCGCTGCTCGTCGCACACGTGGAGCACCCGCGCCGCCGCATTGTGCTCTTGCTCGGGTTCGCGATGGTTCTCGCGGTTTCGTGTGGTTTGGTGATAAACCGCACCAACTCGTATTCGTCGCTATACACAGCAAACACGGAGTTACTGGTTAAGAGATCAGTCGGAGTGTCTATCGATTCATTCACTCTGTTTTCCCCACGCGCGGAAACCATCCACACTCGGCTCGACATAGGAAACCCGCTTCTGCAGACGCTTCCGCACGACTTGCGCTCGGGGCGCTTCGACATCGCCCTGGGAAGTGAGGGGTCGGTGACGCTGGCGCTCGCGCGGGGCGAACGGCGCGGTCTGCGCGCGGGTGGCGCCAGCGACGTGCCGGTGAGTGTCCACCTGCCGGGAGACGAGCAGGTCGAGATCACAAACGGCCTGCCAATGAGCCTGCACGGGGCCACGCTGCTCCTGGACGGACGCGCGGTCGCACTCGGCACGCTCGCCCCGGGAACGACCTCGTTGACGTTGGAGGTCGCGGACGCCAGCGAGCCGCCGGCGCCGCCGCCCCGAGCGCTGCAAGAGACCCTCACCGCGTTCCGAGGGCTCGAACCGCTTCAGCACGGAACTTGGCTCCTCGCCGCGAGCCTCTCCGAGCAACGGGTCCGCGGCGACCCGCGCCAGAAAGTGAGGGTTGCGACCGTGCTCCTCGTGGAGGTGGTGAGAGATGCGCCCGCGATCTGATCTCATCGATCGGGAGATCCTGAACCCGTTCTTCGGGTACCTCCTCTTCTGTGGCATTGCGCTTCTGCTTTCGACGCCGGCGGCCTTGCGGATTCGCAACTTCGAGGCGTTGAGCCTCCTGTCGGGAATCCCAGTCTTCTTCTACGTCCACGTTCTGTTCTCGGGGATCCTCGGCCTGAGCCTCGGCGCGATCGGTGCCGCACGCAGTGAGACCGGTCGCAGAGGGATCGTTCGTCTCGTGGGCCGGCTGCTTCTTGCGCAGGCGCTGACCCTCCCCTACCTCGTGTTCGAGGCGGCGCTGTACCCGGACCGGGAAGCGACCGTCTTGATCGCGTTCCTGTACGCCGCGCTCGTCGGACTCCTGTGCGGCGTCGTCGCCTCGTCCCTCGAGTCGTCGGAGAGGCGAGGCGCCCACCCGTTCCTGCTGAAGTACGCAGCGTTTCTGACGTACCTCGCGGCGCCCTGGGCGTTCCAGCCTGTTGTGAGTCCGCTCGGGATGGTCGACGCCCTGTTCCGCGGGGCCAGCGCGGACACGCTTTGCCTGGGCTTCGGCGCTGTCGTGGCGCTGCTCGGCGGGGCTTTGGGCCTCGCGTTCTGGAGGCTGCGGAGGCGGCATGCATAGCTACTCGTCTCTCCTGGCGAAGATCGAGCGGCGGGTCCGCCGACTCTCCGGGCTGCGCATCGCGACGATCGCTCTCTTCGTCGGTGCGTTCGCGGCCCTGGGCATCGCTGGCGCCCAGTGGTTCAGGCTCCTCTCGCTCGACGCGCCCGCCACGGGACTGCTCTTCGGCGTGCCTTTCCTCTGCGCGCTGGCGGCCTACTGCGTGGGGGTACGGAAGCGGCGTCCGATTCCGGGGATCCTGCTTTCACTGGACACGGCGCTCCAGACGAGCGAGCGCTTGAGCTCACTCTACGAACTCTACCTGCTGGGCGATCGCGGTCCGTTCCGCACCCAACTCGAGGAAAAAGTGAGGGTTGTCGCCGCGGAGTGGAGGCGCGGGCTTCCGATCGGCCGAGGCGTGCTCATCCGATTCCTGGCGAGCGTGCTGGCGCTTGTGGCGTGTGTGCCGCTTCTGGCCACGGTTCCTTCGCCCGCGTTGATCGTTGAGCCGATGGCGTCGGTCGAGGGCGCCCCGATCACGGCGCGCAGCTCGTCGCCCGCTGGGGAGACCGGCGCCGCGCTCTCGGGGATCGACGCCTCATCGGCCCCTGACCGCACCGCCTCCGGCGATACGCCCGCGCAGACCCTGGAAGACGAGCTTGGTGGCCTGTGGCGCAGCGACGATGCCCCGGCGATCCTCGGCGGAGACGGGCTCGGAGACGGAGGCGAGACGTCCGCCCCGTCACAGGGCCAACTCGCCGAGGAGATGCTGCGGCAGATCGAAGAGCGGCTCCGTCAGCAGGGCGGAGGACTGACACCGGCCGAGCGGCGCGCGCTGGAGAACCTCGCAAGGCAACTGGGAGGCGACAGCGCTCTTGGACAGGCTCTCGAGAGCCTGCTTTCGCAAGAAGAGGGAACGGACCTCACCGACGAGCTCGCCCAGGCGCGGGAGCTGGCCCGCGCGCCCGATGCGGCGCCGCCCCCCGAAGGGCACGCGTCCGAGGCGAGCGGCGCGCCAGGTGATACAGAGCAAGACGGCGACGAGTCGGGCTTGGCCTGGCAGCCGCCCGCGGGCGACAGCGCGGGGGAGCCGTCCTCGGACCGTGAGCCCTCCCTGGGAGAGAGCCAGGACGCCGCAGCCGGCGACGATCAAGAAGCGCCGGGCAAGCCCCGCGACTGGGACGAAGACCGGTTCGGAGGGGTCGAGGGCGCTCCCGGAGAGGCCGTCCCGCTCGCGTCGCCGCCGGGATTCCTCCCGCTCGATCTCGCTGCTCCTTTCGGGCCCAGTGGACCGTTGCGAGAGTTCATGACCAAGGGCGTCCCGCTCGAAACGGCTCCCTCCGACGCAGGAAGCGCCGCGCAGCTCGTCGTGGACTACGACGCGCTCCGTGCACTGCTCGATGCCCGGCCGCTGTCGCCGACCACACAGGACCTCGTCAAGACCTACTTCCAGGCGATCACACAAGGAGGACGATGATCAGCGAACGAGAGTTGAACCAGGCGCAGGAGACGGGCAGGAGGCTGCGGGAGGCGCTCACCGGGGTGATCGTCGGGCACGAGGCCGTGATCGACAGCGCCCTCATTACCTTCCTGTGCGCGGGAAACGTGCTGCTCGAAGGAGTGCCCGGCCTCGGGAAGACCTTGCTCGTCCGATCGCTGGCGAGCGCCCTCGACCTGCGCTTCTCGCGCATCCAGTTCACCCCTGACCTGATGCCGGCGGACATCTTGGGGACCGACATCCTGACGCAAGACGGCGGCGCACGCCGATTCACGTTCTCTCCGGGCCCGATCTTCGCGCACGTGGTCCTCGCCGACGAGATCAACCGGGCAACGCCGAAGACCCAATCCGCGCTCCTCGAGGCGATGGAGGAACGAACGGTGACCGTCGGCAAGGAGACCTACACGCTCGAGGAGCCGTTCATCGTACTGGCCACGCAGAACCCGATCGAGATGGAGGGAACCTACCCGCTGCCGGAGGCGCAGGTCGATCGCTTCCTCCTGAAGGTGCTCGTCGAGCCGCCGTCGGTCGACGAACTCGTCGCGATCGCTGAGCGGAACACGCAGGGGGTCGGCCTGGTCCTGCCCCAGCCCGTCGCCTCCGGCGCGGAGATCCTCGCCTGTCGGCGTGTGGTCGGGGAGATCCCGATTGCGGCGGGCCTCCGGCGCTATGTGGCCCGCCTGGTGCTCGCCACCCACCCGGAGAGCCCGTACGCGACGCCCCGGGTGAAGGACTTCGTGGAGTACGGCGCCAGTCCGCGCGCGGCGATCGCCCTCATCCGAGCGGCGAGGGGGCACGCGTTCCTCGCCGGGGAGCCGAACGTCCGGCGGGCGGATATCGAGGCCGTTTTCCTGCCCGCGCTCGTGCACCGCGTGATCCTCAACTTCCGCGGCGAGGCCGAGGGCGTCCCAATCCCGTCACTCCTTCAGGAGATCTGGGAGACGACCCAGGTGGTGGTGTGATGGACCCGTTGATCGACGAGGCCTTCCTGCGTCGTCTGGCGCACCTGCGATTCTTCGCCCGCGGGCGGCGCCGGGGGCACCTCGCCGGTGCGCACGCCTCGCCCCGTGCCGGAATGAGCCTCGAGTTCGCGGACTACCGAGACTACTCGGTGGGCGATGACTTCCGGTACATCGACTGGAACATCGTCGGCCGGCTCGATCGTGTCCTCGTCAAGACCTTCGTACGCGAGGTCGACCTGCCGATCGTGCTGTTGCTCGACCTGTCCGCCTCGATGCGGTTGGGGCACCCGTCGAAGGGCGTCTACGCCGCGCGGCTCGCCGCCGCGCTCGCCTACCTCGGTCTGCGGGAGTACGACCGCGTCGGACTCTACCCGTTCACAGACCACCTCCTGCCAGCGATCCCGCCCCGCCAGGGGATGAGTCAAATGGCGCACATCCTGGGCGCGCTCAATCACCTCTCGCCGGGCGGACGAACGTCGTTCGACGATATCCTCACGCAGTACGTCGGCCAATCCCGCGAGAGCGGCCTGGTGTTCCTCCTGAGCGATCTCTTGAGCGAGGGCGGCTACGCCGACGGCATCTCCAGGCTCCTTTACCGCGGAGACGAGGTCGTCGTGATCCAGATCGTCGACCCCCAAGAGCTGCACCCGGCCTTGGCGGGACCGTCCCGGCTCACAGATCCCGAGACCCAGCGGCACGTGGATCTGAGCGTGGGGGATCGGGCGAGGGCGCAGTACGAGGCCCGGCTCACCGCGTACCTTGACGCTCTCCGCGCCTTCCTCCTCGACCGGCGCGTCCCCTACCTGCTCGCGCCCACCGACCTGCCCCTCGAGCAACTCATTCACGAGCGGATGCGTGCGCAGGGGGTGCTCCAATGAGCCTCGCCAGCCCCGCTTTCCTCGCTCTCCTCTCGCTGGAAGGCCTCGTCGTTCTTCTCTACTTCCTGCGCGCCTTCCGCCAGTCGCACGAGGTTGCCGCGCTCTTTCTGTGGGAGGGGGTACGCAGCGATCCGCAGACACGCGCCGCGCGCCTCGCCCGGCGGATCGACCTTCTCCTGCTCCTGCAACTCCTTGCCGTGGCCTGTCTCGTCCTGGCCCTCACCGGCCCAGGCCTGCGCGGTCACGCCCCGCGCCTGTCCGGCCTGGCGATCGTCCTCGACGCGAGCGCGAGCATGGGCACCCGAACGGAGGGTGGGCAGACGCGCTACGCCCTCGCCGTGGACGGCGCGCGCGACCTGCTCTCGTCCTATCCGACCAGTCCCGTCACAATCATCCAGTTCTCGGCGACGCCGCAAACGCTCATCGGACTCGACGCGGACCGGGAGGCGGCATCACAAGCGCTCGACCGTGCCCGGCCCGGAGACGAAGGCGACGGCACGCCGGAGATGCTCCAGGGACTCCTGAGCGGGAGTGGCACGCTCGACCGCGTCGTCTACTTCTCGGATCAGCCGCTTCGCACGCCGGTCGCCGGTGTGGAGGAGCGGCTCGTCACCGGCGGGGACAACGTGGGAATCGTCGCACTAGCTGTGCGAGACGATCCGATTCCGCCCGCGGTCACGGCGTTCGTTCGGGTGCGCAACGACACCGATGCCTACGCCGAGCGGACGCTGCGGGTGAGCGACGGCACGGCCGCAGTCGAGACCGCGCTGCTCCTCCCGCCGAACACTGAACAGGCCTACGCCCTTCCGTTCAACGCGTCGTCCGATGTATTCACGGCGAGCCTCAGCCCTCGCGACGCGTTCGCAGCGGACGACACCCGCACCGTCACCCCCGCCCGCGCCGTGCCGCTCCGCATCCGCTGGCTCGGCACGCCCAACCGGTACCTCGAGGCGGCCCTGCGCGCGACCGCCGACATCAACCTCGTCGGCCAAGAGGAGGCCGGCGCCGTGGATCTCACCGTCGCCTATGGGGTCATGTTGCCGGCCCCTCCCGCGGGCCCGCTTCTCCTCGTTCACGCTGGACTCGTCGGCGTCGCAAGCCTCGGAGAAGAAACCGACGGCGGCGCGGTCGAGACCACGGCGCTCGACGACCCGATCCTCGCGGGGGTCGATCCCCTCGACTTCCGCGTCCGGTCGGTTCCACAGGTCGAAGCCCTCGCACCGGGACGGATCATCCTCGAGGTCGCAGGGGTTCCGCTCCTGTGGCGCGGCGAACGAGGCAGCGAGCCGGTCGCCCTCATCTCAGCGGACCTCATGGCGACCAACCTGCCGCTCACCGTCGATTTTCCGCTGCTCGTACGAAACCTGCTCGACGAGCTCGTCGGTCTCCCGGCGCACGACCGGGTGGACTGGGCCATCGTCGGCCGCCCGGTCTCGTTGTCCGGCTACGGAACGGTCCTGCGCGTCACCGATCCCGAAGGCGACACGATCGCCGGACCGGGCGCTTCGCTCTTCCTGCCTCGCACGCCCGGGATCTACACGGTGACGACCAGGGCCGGCAGCGCCCCCTTGGCCGTGAACGTCGACCCCGCGGAGTCGTCCCCCGCGGCAGCGCGCAGCCTCGCGTCGCCCACACCGCCCCCCGAGGCGCTCGAGGCGCAGGTACTTCTTCCGATCTGGCCAGGCCTCGTGGCGGCCGCCGTTCTCCTCTTGCTCCTCGAGGCCGCCCGCTATCACGGGATGCACATCCGGAGGGTTCGATGATCGGCTTCGCGCGTCCACTCGTCCTCCTCGGTCTGGTCGCACTCCCGGTCCTCTATCTCTTCGCGGGCAACCGCCGCGGCCTGCTCTGGCGACTGGGCGTGCTCGCCCTCCTCGTCCTCGCGCTCGCCGGCCCGCAGATCGGGATGAGGCGGACCGTCGAGGCCGTGAGCTTCCTGGTCGATCGCTCGCCGAGCGTCACCGCCACGACGGCGCCCCAGGAGATCGAGAACCTGATCGACGCGGTCGTTTCAGCGAACCCAAAGCGGCGCTACGACGCGATCGGATTCGCGGACCGCGCCTGGATCATGAGCCCCCCAGGCTCCGAGTCGATCACCCTGCCGGAGAGCGAGCAGCCCGCCGGCGAGGGGACGGACCTGGCCGCGGCGATCAACCTGGCGCTCGCGACGCGCGAACCCGGGACCAGCGCGGAACTGGTGCTCTTGAGCGACGGGCGGATCACCGACGGCTTGGCCACGGCGATCGCTGCGGCACAGCGCGCCGGCATCCCGATCTCCACGGTGCCGACGGGCCGGTCTCCCGCCGGGGATATCGCGTTGACCGCCCTCACCCCACCGAGCCAGGTCGAGGTCGGCCGTCCCTTCACGGTGCGGGTCACCATGAAGGCTGAACAGGCGGGGCAAGCCACGCTCGCCGTCTACCGCGACGGCACGCTCCTGGCCGCACAGGAGACCCATGTCGAGCCTGGTTCCAATGCGGTCTCCTTCTCCGATACCCTCGACGAGGAGGGGCTTCACGTCTACCGCGCGCGTGTGAGCGGGCTCACTGACTCGATCCCCGAGAACGATGTCCTCGAAGCGACCGTAGAGACGGTCACCACGCCGCAGCTTCTCGTCGTTGGCGCCGGAGACACCGCCGGGGTGACCGGATTGCTCTCGGCGTCCGGACGTCCCTTCTCGACCTCCACCGACCTGCCCCCGCTTGCGGAGCTCGCGGGCTATCGAGAGATCCTCCTCGCCGACACGCCGCTCCTGTCTCTGTCGGAAAGCGACGTGCGCACGCTTCAGACGTTCGTCGCGGATCTCGGCGGCGGCCTGGTCGTCATCGAAGGGGAGGCTGCGCTCGCCGGCTTCGCCGGGGGCGGGATCGAGACCCTCCTGCCGGTCTCGTTCACCGTCCCCCAGCAAGGGCGAGAGGCAAGCCAGGCGATCGTCTACCTTCTCGATCGCTCGGCGAGCATGCGTGGCTACGCGGAGGGCGCGACGAAGATCGACATTCTCAAGGAATCGGTCGCTGCAAGCGTGGAGCTCCTCGATGAGGACGCGCTCGTCGGGGTCATCGTCTTCGATCGCGAGTTCGCGTGGCTGCGGCCACTGGAGCCCCTGGGAGACGGAACTGCACTCTATGAAGGATTGCGTACTCTGACCGCGACCGGCGGGACGGACCTCTACTACCCGATCGTCGCCGCGCTCGATGCACTCGAGCCGCTCGACGCACGCATGAAGTCGATCCTGCTCTTCTCGGACGGCAAGACCGTCGATGAGTACCGCGACTTCGAAGGTCTGATCTCCCGGCTCGACGCTGACGAGGCGATCGGCCTGTCAGCGATCGCGATCGGCGTCGATCCGAACCTTCCGCTCCTGAAGGGCCTCGTCTCGGCCAGCGACGGCACCCTGTACACGGCCTCGAACTACGCTGCGCTTCCCGAGATCTCGGTCAAGGCGACCCAGCGCCTGTCACGCAGCCGGTTCATCACCGGGACCACGCCGGTGAGCGGCCCGCTCGCCGCGGATCAGCTCGCGGACATCCCGCCGCTCGACGGCTATGCCCTCACCTTCGCGAAACCGACCGCAGAGACGCTGCTCTCGACCGGTCGCGACCCAATCCTCACGCGCTGGCGCGTCGGGCTCGGGCGCGTCGCCGCACTGAACACAGACCTGGCCGGCCACTGGTCCGGCGCGTGGCTCGCCTGGGGGAAGGGAGCCCTCCTGCTCGATGCCGTCCTCAGCGCCGCCGAGCCGCCGGGCGCCGTGTCCGTCGGCCTGTACCCGAATGTGGCCGTGGATGCCTCGGGCATCGAGCTGACGATCGACGCGCGCACGCCGCAGGGCGGCTTCGCGAACTTCCTCGACCTGTCGGCCACGCTCCTACCGAGCGGCGAGACGCAGCCGCTCGAGCAGATCAACGCGGGACTGTATCGAGCGGGGTTCCCCGCTTCGGATCCGGGCGGCTATGCCCTGCGGATCGACGATCACACACGACAGACGTCAACGACCGTGTCGGTCACCGTCCCCTATCCACCGGAGTACCGTGCGACGGGCCCGGACCTGGAGGCCCTGCGCTCGATCGCCGCCCAGACGGGCGGACGGCTCCTCGAGGACGAGATTCTCCCCGGCAACCCCGGCCCGCCGAGCCTCGTACGGGTCGACGTCCACCTGCCCCTCCTTCTCGGTGGACTCGTTCTGTTCCTCGGAGAGTTGGTCTGGCGGAAGTTGGCGGGACGGCGGCCTAGAGGACCATGAGCCGCTCTTCGATGATGGGCGTCAAGTCGACGGCCTTCACTCGATCCTGCCGCGTGGTGTCGCGGTTGCGCAGCGTCACCGTGCCGTCGGCCAAGGTCTGCTGGTCGACGGTGATGCATAACGGCGTTCCGGACTCGTCCTGGCGCCGGTAGCGCCGGCCGATGGAGCCCTTCTCGTCGTAGAACACGTTCCAGCGACGCTTCAGCGTGCGGTAGATTTCCCCGGCAACCTCCGGCATCCCGTCCTTGCGGACCAGCGGAAAGACCGCCGCCTTGATCGGCGCGAGCCGGGGATGCAGGCGCAGCACGACGCGCTCCTGGGCCACGCCGCTCTCGTCGGGAATGGCGTCCTCGTCGTAGGCCTCGCACAGGAAGGCGAGCATCGCCCGATCCACGCCCGCCGACGGCTCGATCACATGCGGAATGTACTTCCGCTTCGCCGCCTCGTCGAAGTAGCTCAAGTCCTTTCCGCTTCCGGGGTGGCGCGGCTGACCGTCCTCGTCGGTGTCGACGACCAACTCGCCGTCGCGGCGGACGAGCTTGCCCTCCATGTGGCTACGCAGATCGAAGTCACCGCGGTGCGAGACGCCTTCGAGCTCGCCGAACTCCCCCTCCGGTAGGAACGGGAAGGCGTACTCGATGTCGGCGGTGCCGCAGCTGTAGTGGGCCCGTTCCTCCGGACTGTGGTCTCGCAACCGCAACCGCTCGCTTCTCAGCCCGAGCGCCGTGTACCAGGCGAAGCGGCGATCGCGCCAATACGCATACCAGTCGGCCGATTCCTCTGGCGCGCAGAAGAATTCGATCTCCATGTGCTCGAACTCACGTGAACGGAACGTGTAGTAGCGCGGCGTAATCTCGTTGCGAAACGATTTGCCGATCTGAGCGACACCGAACGGCACCTTCACCCGCGACGTCGACAGGATGTTCTTGAAGTTCACAAAGATCCCCTGCGCGGTCTCCGGTCGCAGGTACGCCTCCGAGGACGGGTCGTGCAGCGCACCAATGTAGGTCTTGAACATCAGGTTGAACTCGCGAGGTTCGGTCAGGTCGCAGTCGGTGTGCTCTCCGGGGTGTTTGCTCGGCTTGCGGGGACACTCGCTCGACCCGAGCTGGTCGGCGCGAAACCGCGCCTTGCAGGTGCGGCAGTCCACGAGCAGATCGTGAAACAGGTCGTAGTGGCCGCTCGCCTTCCATACCTGCGGATCCATGATGATGCTCGCGTCGAGCCCCACCATGCCGTAGGACGAGGGCGCTCCAGCGGGCGCCGTCGTATCGTCGTGCACGGTCACCATGTCCCGCCACCACGCGTCCTTGACGTTTCGCTTCATCTCCACGCCGAGCGGGCCGTAGTCCCAGAAGCCGCCGATCCCGCCGTAGATCTCGCTCGATTGGAAGATGAAGCCTCGTCGCTTGCACAGCGCGACGATCTTCTCCATGGTCGCAATCCCATTCGCCATGCCGTCTATCCCCTCCGTGTTGCACCCGGTCCTCTGGATGACCCGCTGTCTTCCGTCCTTGACCACTGCACCAAACCTGCATTATACCG
>Ga0068714_10007372_pt1 | contig 10715 bp, 8 predicted proteins | sample MTBNYHSulfiMetaG_FD_62988 | JGI IMG/M metagenome (GOLD analysis project Ga0068714, IMG submission 62988) | Enrichment culture microbial communities from rom New York Harbor, USA that are MTBE-degrading - MTBE-NYH (New York Harbor Sulfidogenic)... | ecosystem: Environmental > Aquatic > Marine >...
CCTACCCCTTGATCGCCCCGGCCAGATAACCGGCCTTCAGCCATCGTTGCAGGAAATAGGTGATAAACACAACCGGGATCGTGACCAAGGTCGCGTAGGTGGCGATAACGGGTGGCGGTGAACGCCCCACGATATTCACGATCTCTAGCGGCAACGTACGGTTGAAGAGCGTCAGGTAGATAGCGTAGGTCACCTCGTCCCAGGAGGCCAGCCACGAGAAGATGGTGGCGACGGCGATGCCCGGAGCTGCCAGCGGGATGATGATGCGGAAGATCGTCCCCAACCTGCTGGCCCCGTCCACGCTGGCGGCTTCCTCCAACTCCCGTGGGATGGTGTCGAAAGTGCCCACCAGTATCCAGGTGGAAAGCGGCAAGGTGATGATCAGGTGAGCCATCACCAGCTCGAGGCCAAAGGCCGAGTCGTAAAACTTGATGCCGGTTAAGATGCGATCCCATTTCAGGAAAGTCACCGCCACCGGCAAAGCGATCCCGACCTCCGGATACATACGGGTGAGGAACAGCCCCAACATCAAACCGTATTTGAGATTAGGCGCCAGCCGCGAGATCGCATAGGCTCCCGGGATGCCCAGCAGTAGCGAGATGCCAGCGGTCATGAAGGCCACTCGTAAGCTCTTGAACAAACGAGATGCCAAGTCAGCATCCAGCCGGACGCCGCCAGCCGCCGGTTCCAGCACCACTCTGGACCACCAGCGAGGCAGGATACGATCCCAGGACGTGTCGGTATAATCCCGGTCGCCCGGCTGGGCAAAATCCAGATGGCTGATGATGTAATCGGGGTGCTGCGTGGCGAAGGTCTCCTCGGGGTCACCTAGAGACATGATCAACATGAAATAGACCGGACTGATAACCAGCAGCGCCACAGCAACGACCAGCACGAAGAACAGAATTCGGGTGAAGATTCCGCGCGGCGCTTTCATTCGATCACCTCCCGGGCTCCCACCAGCCGTAGATAAGCGATCACGGCAATCAGGATCATCACCAGCAGGATCGAAGATGCCGCTGCCGAAGTCGTCAGGTGCACGTCTTGGTATTCAGAGTAAGCGAAGGAGGCCAGAACGGGGACCTGCCCTGAAACGCCCAGGGCCAGGGGATGAACAAAGATTCGGAAAGCGTCGATGCCGCGGATGATGACCGCCGAAGTGATCGCCGGCCTGAGCAGCGGCAAGGTGATCTGAGTGAAGCGCTGCCAGGTCGAAGCGCCGTCCACCTCGGCCGCCTCGTACAGATCACGGGGAATGGCCTCCAGACCAGCAAGCAATATCAGCATCACCAGTGGAGTGACCTTCCACATATCACTGATCGCCACGGCGAACAAAGCCAAAGGCTCTTGCAAGAAACTAAGCCCTTGATAAGACTCGCCCGCGATCCCCAATTTCACCAGAACGTTGGATAGATCGTACAAGACCTCATTCAGATAGCCGCTCGATGAAAAGATGTAGCGCATGTTCGTAGCCGCCACCACAGTGGGGATGCCCATCGGCAGCAACATGATGGCCCGAAAAAGGCCCCGGCCACGAAACTCCCGGCTCAGCATCAAGGCCACTCCTAACCCCGCCAGCATCTCGAGGCTCACGCTGATCAGCGCGATGGCAATGGTATTCTGGAGGGATTCGAAGAAGCGGTACTTGGAAAACAGGGCCACGTAGCTTTCCAGGCTTGGGAAACCGCCCCCTAGATAAGGCTCCTGGAAACTCAAGACGATATTCTGGATGACCGGCAATAAGGTGAAGCCGAGCACGTAGATAAACAAGGGTGCGAGAAGAACAAGTTCGAACCAATAACGACGGAAGAAATCCCTGATAGCTGCCCAACGAAACCGGACTAGCGGCCTCTTCATCTCAACACTCGTTTCCATAGTTCCGCACTCCTTATGCAACCACCGGGCAGTGAGGGGCTAGAGGACCTGGGCAAATGGTCTTACCCACTCACCCAGGTCCCTTACGAAGCGAATGACTACCCTAGTCCGATCTAGGGAGCCGCCATTTGCACTTCTTGCAGGTCAGCGGCCAGCTCATCAAGAACTGTCTGAGCGTCTTCGCCATTGTTCACGATGCGATCGTAAGCCTCGATCATGATATCCAGCAAATCCGACATGTAGGAGATGTTGGGGCGCAAGATACCATACTCGAGCGCATCATTGATGGCCTCGAACTCATCCAGGCGATCCGCCGGGACCTGCCCGAGGGCATCGCCACGGACGTTCGGCCAGCCGTTCTCAACAGCCAGGATCTCCTGAGCAGCCTTCGACTCAAGGAACTTGATGAACTGCCAGGCAGCATCCTTGCGGGGCGTGTCCTTGACGATAGCTAGGACCTCGCCACCGACCACGTGGGCCTCGCGAGCCGAGCCGGAGAAACCGTGGTAAATGTCGAAGTCAGTCAACCCCAGGTCCTTGATCACGCCGATCCCAAACGGCCAGTTCTGCATCAGGTAGGCATCTCCACGAGCGAAGGAGTCGTTGGAGGTATCCCATTTTGCGATCGCCGAATCGGGGTGCAGCAGACCATCCTGTTGAAGTCCTTGCAGGAACTCGTAGGCTTCAACTGTACCTGCATCGTTGAGCACGGTGGGATCACCACCAGCTGAAACGATCCACTCCCACATCTGGGTGGGGTTCACGGCGGTGGGGTCGAAGGCGGCCTTGAACAAGCAGCGCGGCTCGCCATCACGCTCGAGGAAAGCCTCGCAAGCTGCCCGGAATTCCTCCCAAGAGGTCGGGGGTGTCAGATCCAGTTCTTCAAAGATGTCCGTGCGGTAGTAAGTGAGCTGCACGTTGGTTCGATAAGGAACGAAGTACAGTTTCCCGTCGAACTTGCCACCCTCGATCAGTCCGTCAAAGACTGCGGGATCGATGTCGCTCTCGTAGTCCGAAAGGTCCTCGATCAAGCCAAGCCGTACGTAGGGCTCCATCGACAAGTTGTCCTGGGCCATCACGTCAACGGTGACGTTGCCAGACTCGACCTGCGACTGAAGCAAAGCTTGCATGTCAGCAGCTTGCATGAACTGGACGTTCACTTTGATCCCGGTCTCTTCTTCAAACAGGGCTGCAATCTGCTCGATCGCCGCCTCCTCGGATTCAGAGACCTGAGTGATGAAGGTGATCTCTTTAGCCTCGGCTGCGCTTGCGCAGGCACTCAACACCAGCGCCAGAACGGCGAACACCGACAATACAAGCCACGTTCGGTTCTTCATTTTTAGCTCCTCCTAATCCTTTACATCTAATAGCTTTTGGATACTAGAAACAACGACGTTTCCTTTCAATAAGCATCACCTCCTTAAGCAACCATGCATCTGAATCAAGACACCGGGCAATTCATGCCGGTGCAACGTCGCTCCGAGCTGTGCCGCTGGACTCGCGCACTACGATGTGCGTATCGAGCAGCACTTGGTTTTCTTTGAGCGTCTCCCCATCGATCAACTTCATCAACATATTGTTGGAATGGAGGGCTAGTTCATCAGCCGGCAAATGGACCGTGGTCAGAGGAGGATCTACGAAACGAGCCATCGGCACGTCATCGAATCCCACCACAGCGATGTCCTCCGGCACACGCAAGCCTCGTTCGCGGATGGCCGCCAGCGCTCCAAAAGCGACTACGTCGCTGGCGATGAACACGGCATGGAGCTGGGGAGAACCATCCAGCAAGTCGCTCATCTGCTCGTAGCCGCTTTGCAGATCGAAATCTCCATAGCGCACCCAGCGCTCCTGGTAGTCCAGACCGGCCTGCTCCAGCGAATCCTGATAGCCCTGCAGTCTCTGGGCCGCAGCGGCGTAGGAAGGGGAAGCGTTGGTGATGAAGGCCACACGTCGATGCCCCAAGCTGATTAAATAATCTGCGGCCTGTTTAGCGGCCGCACGATTGTCTATATCTACCCAATTGAACTCGGTGCCGGGCAACTGGCCCATGAGCACGGTGGGAAAGCCCTCTTCGTGAAGGGCACGCAACGCCTCGTCATCGAAACGCGGGCCGGAGAAGAGGATCCCGTCAATACCACGCGAACGCACCAGATTCAGATAGCTATCTTTGTCATCCACCCCCTCGACGATATCTAAGATGAGGCGCAGGCCGTGGTCTCGCATAGAATTGGTCAAGTTCTCCAGGATCTGGCTCAGGAAAGCATCTGAAGCGATGTGGTGGGGAGCACGTGTGAGCACCAAGCCGACGGTCCGGGAGCGACGTTTAACCAGCGCCTGGCCAGCTGCATCGGGGACGTAACCCAACTCCTCGGCCGCACGCAATACTCGCTGGCGGGTCTCTTCTGCAATCTGCACGCCCTTGGCCATATTCAGCACCAGGGAGACCGTCGTCCGTGAGACTCCCGCTCGCTCAGCAACGTCCTGGCTCGTCACCCGCTTGAACTCAACCACCTCCTAACTAACACGTGTTAGTAGTGCCATCTCTTAACAATCCGTTAATAATAATAGTACCAAATGGGGGGATTGTCAATATTCTAAAATCTGACCAAATGTGTCTTCTTTTGATTTGGCTTCCTCACTCGCCCCCTCGACTTCGCCCGGTGAGGCGAAAACCGTCAGCGCCCGAAGCTCAAGCCTATCGGAGGGACTCCATCTCCACCACTTCGCCCTCCAAGCGTGCTTGGTCGGCGGCGAAAGCCATCAGGTGGCTTTCCAGCACCTGGCGGGCAGTGTGGCGCGCGGCGATCCCGTCACCGCGGAGGCTTTCCAGAAAAGCAGCCATCAAGCCAAAGTCGCCCCCGCCGTGGCCCTCGGCGGCCGATGCGCTGGTATCGTAGCGCTGTCGGCGGTCGCTGCGATGGTGGTTTACCTCGATCCAGGAGCCGCCGTATCCAAACATGGCTTGCAGGGTGGCGCGCGAGCCTTCAATGCGCGTCGTGCGCCCTTCGATGTGGCTGTGGCCGTGCATGGTCAGGGTAACCGATAGATCCCCCTCGAATTGCATGGCGACCACCTGGTGATCGACCACGTCGTTATCGCAGTGATAGACACAGCGCCCGTAAGGCCCTGTCTCCAGCGCCCGCCGCAGGTTGATTGCGCTAGGCTCGTCGGCTACCACCGAGCGTGGCCAGCCGCGATAATCGCTCAACTGACGCAGCGGCGGCGCCACCGCGCTCAGGACCTTCACCAGACCGGGCACACGTTGCTGCGCCAAGGCTGCCAAGCGTTTCATCCCACTGGCAGTCGCGGCGAAACTGCGCCACAGCGGCAACAGCTCGAGGTACACAAAGGGCGCGTAGTATGGGCAGGTCTCACCGATCGGGCAGCCATCCAGACAACGTTGGGGCGCGTCGGGCGGAGCGTTCTCCGGGCGGAAGTGCGTCAGCCCACCAATGCTGCTCAAACGCTGGCAACCGAGCTCCAGCAACCAGAGCAAGATGTCGAAATCATGGCAGCACTTAGCCAGGATCATCGGGCTGCTGTGCGCCCGCTTGGCCCAGTGGCCGCGCACGTAGCTGTGGGCCATGTGCCACCAGGAGACATTCTCACGATGGGAGACGTGCACGATCTGCCCCAGCGCGCCGGACTGCACGATCTCCTTCATCTTTTGGAAATGGCGCGTGTAGCGCAGCACGTGACAGATGTGCAGCTGGCGCCCGGCGGCCTCGCTGGCCTCGATCAAGCGCTGGCAGTCCCCGCGCGTGGTGGCCATGGGCTTCTCCAGCAGCACATGATAGCCGGACTCCAAAGCCATCAGCGTCGGTTGGGTGTGCTGCCAATCCTGAGTACAGATTAGAGCAGCCTCGCCGAGCTGAGGTTCGGCGAACAGCGCCTCCCAGGACTCGAACTGCTGCGCCGCGGGAATGCCATGCAGGTTAGCAAACTTCGCTCTCCGCCCCTCATCCGGCTCAGCCACAGCCACGAAACGCAGTTGACCAGGGAAGCGCAGCGCATAAGGCCCATAAGCCTCCAGGCCTCGCTGCCCGGCTCCCACCATCACCGCCTCGATCGGTTTTGCCATTTCGACTCGCTTTCAAAGGGTGCTATTCTTCCCGCCATTGTACCGCTCCGAGAGGAAAAACACTGGACAAATACCCCAAAATCTGCTATATTTAGATAACTGGTATGACCACTTACCTCTAGTCTTTTTTACAAGATATATTGCATTTTAGTCACATCTTGCAACGAAAAGCGACAGATCATGGAATGGGAAGCCCCTAAAAAGCCTGCTGAATTGACTGAAAGCCGCCTGGTAGCCGCTATTTTGGAGGGCGATTTCCCTATCGACAGCCATTTGCCCGCCGAGCGCCAGCTCGCCCGGCAGTTGGGGGTCACCCGCCCCACCCTGCGGGAGGCCTTACAACGGTTGGCGCGCGATGGCTGGGTGGAAATCCAGCACGGCAAACCCACCCGGGTATGCAATTACTGGCGCGAGGGCAACCTGGCCGTACTGGCGGCCATCGCCCAGCGCCCCGAGCACCAGCCCTCCGACTTCATCCCCAATCTGCTTTACTTCCGCCAAATAGTGGCACCAGCATACGCCCACCTGGCCGTTGAGTACGCCGCCCAGCAGATCGCAAAGCTGCTGGAGGGCTATCAAAATTTACCCGACGACCCTGCGGTCTTCGCCCAGGTCGATTGGGACTTGCACCAGAAGCTCACCATAGCTTCGGGAAACCCGGTCTTCACCTTGATCTTGAATGGTTTCAGGGACCTATACCCGCTTCTAGGGCGCCGGTACTTCACACTACCGCAGGCGCGCGATTACTCGCGCACTTTCTATCAAGACCTGCTCGCCAGCGCCCGCCAGGGCAACGCCGACCAAGCTGAAGCGGTCACCCGGCGCGTCATGGTCGCCTCGCTGAATTTCTGGCACATGGCGACTTCGAGAAAGGAGCCGCAATGAGACGCTGGAACGGTTGGGGGGATAGCACCACCGATTATCCCCTGCACGAATCGGGTCTCCGTTTTCTGGAGGCCAAGCTCGGGCCGCTAACCGCTCACCCCGATATCACATTAGAGCAAGCCCTCGCCAAGGTGCCGGACTCGCGCCTGCCCAGCCATACACAGATCACAGAGGAAAGCCAGGAGCGGCTCTTCCACGCCCGCGGGCAAAGCCTGCCCGATTGGATCGCCCTGCGCGCCGGTCGCCTGGAGGCCTTCCCCGACGGCGTCGCCTACCCCGACTCCCGCCAGGGCGTGCGCGAACTGCTGGATTGGGCCTACGATAAGGGTGCGCGCCTGATCGCTTACGGCGGCGGCACCAGCGTGGTCGGGCACATCAACCCGCTCCCCAGCAAGAGACCCGTGCTCAGCGTGGACATGGGCCGCATGAACCGGTTGGTCAAACTGGATGAGATCAGCCATCTGGCCACCTTCGAGGCCGGCGTTAACGGGCCAGCCATCGAGCAGCAGCTCAACGCCCGCGGCTATACCTTAGGGCATTTCCCGCAATCCTTCGAGCTTTCTACACTGGGCGGCTGGATCGCCACCCGTTCCAGCGGGCAGCAATCTTATTACTACGGGCGCATCGAGGATTTGTTCGCCGGGGGGGAGGTCGAAACGCCGGGCGGGGTGCTCGAGTTGCCCCCACTCCCAGCCAGCTCGGCCGGCCCAGACCTGCGCCAGATCGTGCTGGGCTCCGAGGGGCGCATGGGGATCATCACCCACGCCGCCGTGCGGGTGCGCCCGCTGCCGGAAGAGGAAGGCTTCTATGGGGTCTTCTTCCACGATTGGGAATCGGGCGCCGCGGCGGTTCGTCAGATGGCGCAAAGCGGCGTGCCGGTCTCCATGCTGCGCTTGAGCAACCCCATCGAAACCGAGACCACCCTGCTGCTCTCCGGCAAGGATAGCCTGGTGCGCTGGGCAGATCGTGGCCTGCGCCTGCTGGCTTACAACGACCAGCGCTGCCTGCTGATCTTCGGCGTCACCGGCGAACGCAGGACGGTAGGGCAAGCCTTGAGGCGGGCGCGCGCCGCCTGCCGCGCCCACGGCGGGCTCTTCACCGGCCAGACGATTGGCAAGACCTGGCGCAAGAGCCGCTTCCTGACTCCTTACCTGCGCAATACCCTGTGGGAATTGGGCGTGGCCATCGACACCGTGGAAACCGCCGTGCCCTGGTCGCGGGTGGACCAGACCGCCGAAGAGATGCGCCAGGCGCTTCACCAGGCGCTCGCCGCCTACAATGAACGGGCGCACATCTTCACGCATCTCTCCCACGTTTACCCAGACGGGGCCAGCATCTACACCACCTTCCTATTCCGCCGCGCCGCCGACCCCGACGAACTGCTCGAGCGCTGGCAAAGCATGAAGGCCGCCGTCAGCCAAGCCATCATCCGGAATGGCGGCACGATCAGCCACCAGCACGGCGTCGGTCGAGATCACGCCCCTTACCTGGTGGCGGAGAAGGGCACCCTGGGCCTGGAGGCCATCGAGGCCGTTCGCCAGAGCTTCGACCCCAAAGGCCTGCTGAACCCCGGCAAATTGTTGATCCAGGGAGACGATCATGTGGACGCAAGGATGGCGTGACCGTACCTGGTCGCAGCTAGACAGCAAATGGGATTTGATCGTCATCGGCGGCGGTATCACCGGCGCCGGTATCCTGCGTGAGGCCACCCGCGGCGGCTTGAAGGCTTTGCTGGTGGAGGCCGAGGATTTCGCCTCCGGCACCTCCAGCCGCTCCTCCAAGCTGGTGCACGGCGGCTTCCGCTACCTGAAGAACGCCCAACTGAAGCTGACCCTTGAATCGGTGGGCGAACGCGAGCGATTGCTCAGCCAGGGCAAGGGGCTTATCAACCGCCTCGGGTTCCTGTTCACCGTATTGAAGACCGACCCCATGCCAGGGTGGGTCTTCCACCTCGGGCTGATCATCTACGACCTGATGGCCGGCCATTGGTCTCACCGTAGCTACGACGCCCTCGATATGCGCGAATTATGCCCGCCGCTCACCACCCCCGACCTGCGCGGCGGCTACCGCTACTTCGACGCCCAGACCGACGACGCCCGCCTGGTGCTGCGAGTCATTCGTGAGGCGGTGCGCGATGGCGGCACAGCCATCAACTACGCCCCGGCGATCGAGCTCTTGCGCACGGATTCCAGTGGCGTGTGCGGTGTCGTGCTGCGCGATGCCGCCCCAGAGGGCGACGGGCGCACCATCGAGGTGCAAGCCCCGGTGGTGATCAGCGCCACCGGTGCCTGGGCGGATAAGCTGCGCACCCAGATCGGCCAACCAGCCCGCCTGCGCCCGCTGCGGGGCAGCCACCTGCTGTTCCCCAGCCAACGCCTGCCGATCACCCGGGCGGTCAGCGTCATGCACCCTCGAGACGGACGCCCAGTGTATGCCTTCCCCTGGGAGGGGGTCGTCCTGATCGGCACAACCGACGTGGATCAAGGCCCTGACCTGCAGGTCGACCCAGCCATCAGCCAGGTTGAGGCCGAGTACCTGCTGGAATTCGTGCAGCGTGTTTTCCCGGAGCAGGAGCTGAGTTTCGAGGACGTCATCACCACCTTCTCAGGCATCCGGGCGGTGGTGGATACCGGCAAGGCCGATCCATCCAAGGAATCGCGCGAGCACGTGATCTGGGAGGAGAACGGCCTGCTGACCATCAGCGGCGGCAAGCTGACCACCTTCCGTGTGATGGCGCGTGACGCTTTGCACGCCGCCCGCCAGCGCCTGCCCGATAGAAAGGCCTTCGACCGCCATCTGCCGGTGCTCGACCCGGTCTTCGAGGAGGCCGATTTCAGCACCTACGGGCTCAAGCCGCCTGAGCAACTGCGGCTATACGGCCGCTACGCCGCCGACGCGCCGGAGTTGCTGCATGGCGCCCAAGCCGACGAGCTCACGCCCATCGAGGACAGCCCTTACCTGTGGTCGGAACTGCGCTGGGCGGCGCGCGCCGAGGGCGTGCATCACCTGGACGACCTGCTGCTGCGGCGCGTGCGTTTGGGCTTGCTGCTGCCAAGCGGCGGCCTAGCCCAGATGGCGCGCATCCGCGCCATCGCCCAACCCGAATTGGGCTGGAACGACGCCCGCTGGGAGAGTGAGCTCGAAAGGTATACATCCCTACGGCAGCGAGCCTACCAGCTATAAGCGCAACCTGCCCCAACCGGGCACCCCAAAAGGAGCTCCCATGAGCGCTGAGAATCTCCTAGCGATCGATAACGGCACCCAGAGCGTGCGCGCCTTGCTCTTCAACCCGCGCGGCGAACTGCTGGCCAAATGCCAGATCCCGATTGAGCCTTACTATTCCGAGATCCCCGGCTTGGCCGAGCAAGACCCTCAGGTCTTCTGGGAGGCGCTGTGCCAGGCTTGCCACGGCCTGTGGGAGCAGCCCGGCGTGGTCAAGGAAAGCATCGCCGCCGTGGCCCTCACCACCCAGCGCTCCACGGTGATCAACGTGGATGAAAACGGCAAGCCCCTACGCCCCGCCATCGTGTGGCTCGACCAGCGCCGCACCGAAGGCTTGCCGCCGGTGGGTGGTCTGTGGGGGCTGGTCTTCAAGCTGATCGGCGCCCGGAACACCGTCGCCTACCTGCAAGCCGAGGCGGAGGCCAACTGGATCCGCACCCACCAGCCCGAAGTGTGGGAGAACACCGACAAGTTCCTGTTCCTGTCGGGTTACCTGACCTACCTGCTGACCGGCAACTTGGTCGATTCGGTAGGCTGCCAGGTGGGCTACGTGCCCTTCGATTACAAGAACCTGGCTTGGAGCAGCCGCTGGGATTGGAAATGGCAGGCCGTGCCGCTGAGGCCGGACATGCTGGTTGATCTGGTGCCACCC
>Ga0068714_10007373_pt1 | contig 10714 bp, 9 predicted proteins | sample MTBNYHSulfiMetaG_FD_62988 | JGI IMG/M metagenome (GOLD analysis project Ga0068714, IMG submission 62988) | Enrichment culture microbial communities from rom New York Harbor, USA that are MTBE-degrading - MTBE-NYH (New York Harbor Sulfidogenic)... | ecosystem: Environmental > Aquatic > Marine >...
GGAAGATAAACGGTTCATCGAAGAGCAGCTTTCCGATTTCCCTGTTTTGGGTCATATGAGTTTTAACCCTATGGTTCTTCAAGCGGACAGGGAGGGGAAATCTCCCTTCGATATGGATGAAAAAATAAAGGGGGAAGTGGAAGTCATCCTTCGAGAGTTAGAAAAGAGGATATAGGCAATAACCAAACTCCAAGCACCAATAACCAAATAATCACCAACTCCCAATGACCCAAATGATTTAAAGGGCGACTTCGGATTGGTTATTTGAACATTGGGCATTGGAAATTATTTGGAGTTTGGAATTTGATGATTGGAATTTCGTTTATTTATGGTCCGTACCATTTTTGTTTGGTGCTGCATCGTCATTGCCACACTGGTTTTGGGCTTTTTAGCCTTGATCACGTATCCTTTTGACCGAAAGGGGAGGGTGGTTCATCATTATGCGAGACTCTGGGGGCAAGTTGCCCTTCTGGCCAATCGGGTAAAGGTCAAGATAGAAGGGATGGAGAATCTGAATGGGAAAGGTCCTTATGTCTTTATGTCAAATCATCAGGGCAGTTATGATATTTTTGCATTGCTGGGCCATCTTCCCTATCAGTTTAAATGGTTGGCCAAAAAAGAACTTTTTTCCATTCCTTTTTTCGGTTGGACGATGGCCGCAGCAGGTTATATCAGCATCGATCGGGAAGGGACACGCGAAACCGTGGAGGCCATGAACGTAGCGGCCCAGAAGATTCGAGATGGGATGTCAGTGGTCATCTTCCCCGAGGGTTCAAGAAGTCCGGATGGTTCAATCCAGCCCTTTAAAAAGGGGGGATTTACCCTGGCGGTTAAGTCAAAGGTCCCTGTCGTTCCCATTGCGATCAGCGGGAGCCGAGACATCATGCCCAAGGATAAACTGACCACCGCTGCTGGAGAAATTCGGATGTTCGTGGACCATCCGATCGAGACCCAGCATTGTTCCTCAAAGGACAGGGAACTTTTGATGAAGAAGGTCAGGGAGACGATTTCTGAGAATTTTAAATTGATCTCTAAAAAGGGAACCGGAGAAATAACGTGATAGAGGATTCCATCAAAGAAAAGTTGAAACATGAGATCATAGGGATTTTTCTGATTGCTGTGGGAGTTTTTCTTTTTCTGAGTTTGGTCTCCTACCACCCCGTGGACCCCTCTCTCTTTTCCTACACCTCCTTAAAGGCGAAAGGGATTCATAATTGGATGGGGATTGTGGGGTCTTATCTCTCCGGCCTCCTCTTTCAAGGATTTGGATTCCCTTCCTTTTTGGTTCCCTTGGTCCTGGTTGTCTTTGCCTTCAGTTTCATTTTCCGGTGGGAGTGGAAATACTTGTCTTTGAGGTTAGCCGGTTGGGCGGTGATCCTGATCACCACATCCTCCTTCTTTGCTTTATGGGTGAGCCCCATCCGCATTTATCATCAGGATCTCTTAATGGGGGGGTTTATCGGTGAGATTTTTTCAAGAAATCTTATCCGTTATTTTAATCGTCCGGGGGCGACCATCCTCTTATCCGTGGTTTTGATCCTCTCTTTTATTTTAGGAACGGGAATCTCCTTCGTCTCTGTTGTTAGGCATTTGGGAAGAGCCATTCACCAACTGATTAAGAAGATCAGCACATTTAAAATGGTTAGAAAAGAGGGTGCGGAGAGGGAAAAGAAGTTGGTGAGGAAGAGGGAAGAGAAAAAGGAGGGGAAAGAGGTTACTCCCACTGTCGTTGTAGAAAAACCATCCCCCCCTCCTAAAAAAGAGGAAGTGGCAAAACAAGAGGCGTTTGAGTTTATAGAGGCTTCAAAAGCCTTCCAACTTCCACCCATTTCGTTACTTGAAGCCGAAGTGGACAAAAGGCAGAAGATTGACCGGGATAGTTTGATCATGAACTCCCGTATTTTGGAGAAAAAGCTTTTGGACTATGGTGTGGAGGGGAAAGTGGTCGAGGTCAGGCCCGGTCCTGTCATCACGGTCTATGAATTTGAACCCGCTCCTGGAGTGAAAGTCAGCCGAATTGTCAACTTAGCCGATGACTTGGCACTGGCCCTAAGCGCTCTATCTATTCGGATCGTCGCCCCCATTCCTGGAAAAGCTGTTGTGGGCATTGAAGTTCCAAATACCAATAGGGAGACGGTCTATCTCAAAGAGATCATCGATTCCAGCCCTTTTCGGAGTTTCAAATCAAGACTTTCATTTGGACTGGGGAAAGATATCTCCGGAGAGCCCTTTGTAGTGGATCTTGCAAGAATGCCCCATCTTCTGGTCGCTGGGTCCACCGGGTCGGGGAAAAGCGTTTCCATCAATGCCATGATCTGCAGTATCCTCTTCAAATCGACTCCGGAAGAGGTCCGGTTCCTGATGATCGACCCAAAGATGTTGGAGCTCTCCGATTATGAAGGGATTCCCCATTTGCTTCTTCCTGTGGTGACCAACCCGAAAAAGGCAGCCGTCGCCCTCAAATGGTTGGTGGATGAGATGGAACGGAGGTATACGGTTTTAGCTGAAAAAGGGGTAAGAAATATTGAGCATTACCATCAGAGGATGGAGAAGGAACTGAAGGAGAAGGGAAAGGTCTATAAACGAAAGGGGGATGTCTTAGAGGGAAATGAAGAGAGGCCCACGGAGCCCATGGAGAAAATTCCTTATATTGTGGTGGTGATTGATGAACTGGCGGACCTGATGATGATTTCATCGAGGGAAGTGGAAGAGGCCATCACGCGGCTTGCTCAAATGGCCCGGGCGGTGGGGATCCATCTCATTCTGGCAACTCAACGGCCTTCCGTCGATGTTCTGACAGGGATCATTAAGGCAAACTTTCCTGCGCGGATTTCCTTTCAGGTAACTTCGAAAGTGGATTCCCGAACCATTCTGGACACCATTGGTGCAGAGCATCTCCTGGGATCCGGAGATATGCTCTTTCTGCCGCCTGGCAGTTCGAAACTGACACGCCTCCATGGCGCTTTCGTCTCCGGCCCGGAAATTAGGGGGATTGTCGAATTCTGGAAAAAACAGGGGAAACCTTCTTATTTGGATCCTTCGATTCTCGCTGAGGTAAAGAAGGAAAAAGAGGGAGGAAGGGGAGAGGAAGACGAATACGACGAAAAATACGATGAGGCCGTGGCCTTTGTCGGAGAGACCGGACAGGCCTCCATCTCCCTCATCCAGAGAAGATTTCGAATTGGCTACAACCGAGCGGCCCGGATTGTTGAAAAGATGGAGGAGGAAGGGGTCGTGGGACCTTCCGATGGAATCAAGCCCAGGGAGGTTCTCATCAAGAAGATTGAACCATAAGATTTCTGGAAAAATACAGAAATCTTTGATTACAGTGATTCAATTTAAGATTACACAGATTGTCACTATTAAGAGATGGACAAGAATCTGCGTAATCATTTTGATAATCGGTGTCATCAAAGAGCTCTAACGATTTTTCAGAGCTCTGGAAAAGAGAGGTTGACGAAGATGAAAAAAATATTTCTAATGACCTTTTCTATCTTAATGTCAGTCCCCCTGATCTTGATTCCGCTTGCTTTTTCGGCAACCGGTCAAGCTATTTTAAACGAAATCCAGAACCGATATGAAAAGACGAGTGACTTCGAAGCCAATTTTGTCCAGGAGTATATTGGCAAGGTGATGAGGCAAGCCAACCGAGGGGAAGGAAAGGTCTACTTTAAGAAGAAGGGGATGATGCGGTGGGATTATACCCATCCTAACCAGAAACTTATTTCGGATGGCCGCACCCTCTGGTACTATCAGCCTGAAGAGAAACAGGTTCTCTTATCCGATATCTCAAGAGTTCTCCAAGATAAAACGCCCCTGGCCTTCTTGGCTGGAGAAGGAAATCTTGGGCGGGATTTCAACATCCTTAATCTGAACGAAGCTGTTTCCCAAAAAGAGGATCACTATATCATTGAGCTGAGTCCGAAGGAGCCTCTTGCCACTTTGACGAAGTTGACTTTAACGGTAGATAAAAAGACCTATATCATTCTTCAAACCGATGTCTTCGATGGATTGGGGAATGTGACTCGAACCCGTTTCATCGATATTAAAACCAATGTAGGTCTCTCCAACTCTTTCTTCCATTTCTCTATTCCACCCGGGACGGAAGTCATCAAGATGCAGGAACCCTCTGCCCCCGGGTCGGGTGGAAAGGGACCCCCAATAAAATAGTTTGGTCAGGATTCAGTTGGGGAGCGTCCCGGATTCGAAATATGAAATCCTCAATTCCGTGAGAGCGCGAGTTGCAAGTCGTAAGCGGGTTTATTGTTGTGCTGCCGTTATGCTGTTTCGCCGTGTTGCCGTTAACTCCAAAACCGCAGCACTGCAGCACAAAGAATGCTCTCTTACTCTTTATGAATCAGGATTTCGATATTCGCCTGCCCGCCGCAAGCAGGGATTTCAGATCTGAGGTGGTTCTTTTATGCCTCTCTTTACGACCAATGCCATTGTGATTCGTTCTCTGAACTATGGAGAGTCCGATAAGATTATCACTTTTTTTACCCAAGACTTTGGTAAACTGAAAGGCATTGCGAAAGGGGCGAGGAGGAGCAGGAAGCGATTTCAGAACGCCCTGGGCCTCTTTTCCCATCTCCGTCTTAATTTCTTTGATAAGGAAGGAATGGGATTGGTGAGGGCTGAGAGTTGTGACATCCTTCATTCCTTTCCAAAAATTAAGGAGAATCTTCAGAAGATTCTTTATGGTAACTATTATCTGGAATTGGTGGACGAGATGGCAGGAGAACGGGAAAGGAACCGAGAGGCCTTCGATCTCCTTCTTTCTTTTTTGTCGAACCTGGAAGAAATGGAATCTGAAGAAGAACAATTGAGGCTATTCGAAATTCGAATGCTTTCCCTTTTCGGTTATCGCCCCAATTTGAGGAGATGTAATCTCTGCAAGAAAGATTGGGGGGATTTGGAGGAAATTCCGACGGTCTTTTTCTCACTTGAGAAGGGGGCTTTGGTTTGTGACCGGTGTTCAAAGATGTGGAATAATCTCATCCCACTTTCATTGGGGACGGCTCGATTAATAGAAAAGATCTCCCAGATAGAGCTTCAAAAGATTCACAGATTGGGATTCACCGCTCAAGCTTTATCCGAAAGCCAGGAACTTCTTCATAAGTTTATTCGATATCAGTTGGGAAAAGAAATGAAGTCGTTGAAGGCACTGAGGGATATAGAAGGCCGATCTAAATTCGAAGGACGAAATCCGAAATTCAAAACAAGCACAAATTTCCCAAATACAAATGATCCAAACAAATAAGAATAGTTTGGAATTTTGAAATTTGATATTTGGATTTGTTTTGAGTTTCGATATTCGAATTTCGAATTTATGATTAATCACGGGGTTGACATCCGAGAGTTAAAAGTGCTAAACCCTACTTCATTATACCGGGCCAGTTAACCTAACGGGGGTATGGAGGGAAGATGAATTTCCAAGAATTGATTTTTGCCCTGGAGCGATTCTGGGCAGATCAGGGATGTGTGATTCAACAACCCTATGATACCGAGGTGGGGGCCGGAACATTTCACCCTGCTACCTTTCTTAGAGCCTTAGGCCCTGAACCATGGAGGGCGGCGTATGTGGAACCTTCCCGCCGTCCCACGGATGGTCGATACGGCCAGAATCCCAATCGGCTTCAGCACTATTATCAGTATCAGGTCATCATGAAACCTTCTCCCCTGGAGATTCAGGAGATTTATCTCAATAGTTTAAAGTCATTCGGGATCGATCCCCTTGAGCATGATATTCGATTTGTGGAGGATGATTGGGAATCTCCCACGCTCGGTGCATGGGGGTTAGGGTGGGAGGTCTGGTTGGACGGAATGGAAATCACCCAATTCACCTATTTTCAGCAGGCGGGGGGGATTGAACTCCGCCCGATCCCCGTAGAGATCACCTATGGCATTGAAAGAATCGCCATGTATCTTCAAGGGATTGATAATGTCTTCGATCTGGAATGGGCAAAGGGGGTGAAATATGGAGATGTCCATCACCATGGGGAAGTTGAATTTTCACGGTATAATTTTGAGGAGGCGAACGTCGAAATGCTTTTTCGCCTTTTTGGGATGTTTGAAGGAGAGGCGAAGCAAATGGCCGAAAAAGGCTTGGTTCTCCCGGCCTACGATTACTGTTTAAAGACCTCCCATATCTTCAACCTTCTGGATGCACGGGGTGCGATCAGTGTCACCGAGAGGGTAGGGTATATCTTAAGGGTAAGAACTCTGGCAAGACTCTGCGCAGAAGGTTATCTGAAACAAAGAGAGGAGATGGGGTTTCCGCTTTCAAATCGATAGATCGGCAGGGAACGGTTTGAAACCATTCCCTACCGACACCGGACAACCGACAAAGGACTAAGCATGAAGGAACTACTTTTGGAGATTGGGACCGAAGAGATTCCGGCCGGGTTTATTCCGCAAGCCTTGACGGATTTAGAGTCTCTCGCCAAAAAAGAATTGGAGGCAAACCGGATCGACTTCAACGGGATGAAGACCCTCGGGACTCCAAGGCGTCTTGTCCTGGTGCTTGAATCCGTCTCGGAAAAACAGAGGGATGAGGAGACAAAAAAGATAGGTCCTTCGAAGCAAGCCGCTTTTGATGAGAAAGGAAATCCCACCAAGGCCGCTATCGGTTTTGCTAAGAGTCAATCGGTTCCTGTTCAATCCCTGACGCTGGTTCACACAGATAAAGGAGAGTATGTCTCTGCTGTAAAAAAGGAGACAGGGAGGCCAGCCTTTGAGATCCTTTCCTTTCTCCTTCCTAAATGGGTCCTTTCCATTCCATTTCAGAAGTCCATGAGGTGGGCAGATGTCTCCATTCGTTTCGCCAGACCCATCCACTGGATATTAGCACTCTTTGGAGGGGAGGTGGTTCCTTTTGAAGTGGGAAATATCCAAAGTGGGAATAGGACCTATGGCCATCGATTCATGCACGCTGGCCCTATTTCAGTAAACGATGTTCAATCCTATCTTCAAAAAACCAGGGAAGCCTTTGTCATTGTTGACCCAGCCGAAAGGAAGAGAAGAATCGAAGAAGGGATGATCCGAGAAGGGGCCAGCGTCTCAGGAAAGATCCTTAAAGATGAAGAACTCCTCGACGAGGTCAATTTTCTCGTGGAATATCCGGTGGCTTTGTGCGGAACATTTGACAATAAATTTCTTTCCCTTCCCCGGGAGATCCTGGTTCACTCGATGAAAGAACATCAGAGGTATTTTCCTTTGGTGGATGACCATGGAGTATTACTCTCCCATTTCGTCTGCATCAGCAATATTCATCCAAAGAACCAGGAAGTGGTGGTGAGGGGAAACGAAAAGGTTCTCAGAGCAAGACTCTCTGATGCTGCTTTCTTCTTTGAAGATGATCTGAAGATTTCTCTTGATCAAAGGGTGGAGCAACTGAAGAAGGTCGTTTTTCAAACAAAACTGGGGACCTCCTATGAGAAGGTCATGCGGTTTAAAGGATTGGCCCTGTGGATGACTGAAAGAATTGATCCGGAGTTGCGAGAATTGGTTGAAAGGACGTCCCTGATATGCAAGGCCGACTTAGTGACGGGGATGGTCGGCGAGTTTCCAAAACTCCAGGGAATCGTCGGAAGAGAGTATGCCCGTTTGTCCAGGGAGAAACCGGAGGTTGCAGAGGCAATTTATGAGCACTACCTGCCCGGTTTTGCTGGAGACCGACTGCCTTCCGGCCCCATTGGGGATATCGTCAGCATCGCTGACAAAATGGATACCGTTGTGGGTTGTTTTGGAGTGGGTCTCGTGCCCACTGGAACAGCCGATCCTTTTGGATTGAGGCGGCAAGCCATGGGAATCATCCGGATCGTCATTGAGAAAAAATACCCTATTTCCTTGAAGGGGTTAATTGAAGAGAGCCAAAAGCAATTGGAAGAAAAAATGGAGCGCCCTGTTGAACAGGTGAAAGAGGAGGTCCTGGATTTCTTTCGAGTCCGTTATCAAAACTTCTTATTAGACAAGGGGACCCCTTTCGACGTGACTGAGGCTGTGCTCTCTATTTCATTTGATGAATTGCTCGATGTCCAAGGCAGGCTGGATGCTTTGAGGAAAGCAAGAGAATGGGAGGATTTTGAGTCGATCGTGGTTGCTTTTAAACGGGCGATCAATATCTTAAAAGGGTCTCCTCCTAAAAAAGAGATCGACCCATCCCTCTTTGCCGAAACGGCTGAACAGAACCTCTATCAATCCTTTCTCAAGGCAAGGGAGAGAATTGGTCTTCATTTCAACAAAAGAGACTATCCCTCAGCCCTTCTCGAGATGACCCAGATGAAGAAACCCATTGATGATTTTTTCGAGGGGGTCATGGTGATGGTGGAGGATGAGGGGATCCGGAATAATCGCCTTGCCCTCTTGGACGAAATCGGAAAACTCTTCCTCCGAATCGCCGACTTCTCGAAGCTCACCTGATCTTTCCAATTTATCTTTTGACAGTCGGAAATAGCCGTGCCACCTTGCATCCTCGACATCTATATCTCAAGTCCTTCAGCCGAAACGGAAGAAGAATTTCACGATGCTGATTGCGATGATGACGCCGACTAGGTCGGCGAGGACGCAGACCGGAACCAGATATCTTGTCTTCTTAATCCCCACCGCACCCAGGTAAACCGCGAGCACGTAAAAGGTCGTTTCGGCGCTCCCCATGATGACCGCAGAAATCAGGCTGGCCAGGGAATCCGGACCGTTCGTTTTGGCAATATTCGTGAACACGCCCAATGAAGCGCTTCCGGATAAGGGTTTAATGAGGGCAATCGAGACCACATCGATAGGAACATGGAAAAACTCCAGGAGTCCCCTGAGCAACTCCCGGGCAAATTCAAAGGCCCCGGAGGTTTGAAAAGCTTTGACTGCCACGAAGATCGCCAGGAGGTATGGGAAAACCCTGACCACCACGCCCACCCCTCCTTTTGCGCCGGAGACAAAACAATCGTAAACCCTCACCCTCTTAGCGCACCCATACAGAATCGTAAACAGGATGAAGACCGGGATAATGATCTGCGATATCAAGCTGACCGTTTTCATTTAAAAATCCTCCTGGCCGCAAACAAGATTCCAAGAGCAAAGAGGGCCGACAAGAAAGTCGCCAGAAGGGTTGGCAGGACAACGGCCGACGGGTTGCTGGATCCGTAATCTGCAAGGATGCCGATCACGGTGAAGGGGATCAGTTGAATGCTGGCGGTATTCACCACGATAAAAATCATCATCTCAAAAGTGATGGTTTCCCCGCCTGGATGCAAGGTCTTAAGATCCTGCATGGCCTTGATTCCAAGAGGGGTGGCGGCGTTCCCGAGTCCGAAAAGGTTGGCCAGAAAGTTCAAGGTAATGGAAGTGACCGCGGGATGTTCCGGGGGAATATTGTGAAAGAGCAGCCTGACAAAATATTGAAAGAAGCCGGAGAGGCGGTGGATCAGCCCCGAATTTTCAATAATCTTGGTAATCCCCAGCCAGAGGGAGACGATGCCGAGAAGGAAGAGAGAGACCTCGACCGCCGATTTCGCTCCCTCAAAAATGGCCTTTGTAAATTCTTCCAGCCTTCCATTGAGGAAGGCAAAAAGGACGCTTGTCACAATCAGCAAGACCCAAATCGTATTCATAGAAGAATAAGAGTTTCTTTCATCGTGTCGAGCTCCACCCGGGCGCCAACGGGTAGAGTGATCTTGTTCTTCACGTGCCCGATATAGGGACAATTTACCAACGGGAAGTCGATCTTCATCTGGCTGGATAAGATATTGTAAACATCTCGGTCCTTGATCCTTCTGAAATTGCCCAGAATCAGTCCCTTTACTTTTTGCAGTTTTCCAGCGAGGATCCATTGGGTAAGATACCGATCGACTTCGTACAGTTTTTCGTTAGCGTCTTCCAGGAACAAAATTGCCCCGTCCGTATCCATTTCCCATTCCGTACCGATGAGGGCGGTGAGAGTGATCAGGTTCCCCCCTTTCAGGCGTCCCCGGGCAATTCCATGGCGGTAAATCTTCACCGGCACACCCTCAAACAAGTTTTTGCTGGGGAACCCATTCACGGCGTTTAAGAACGAACGGATCGTGAACCTGGAAGGCGGGGAAAAGTTTATGACCATGGGCGAGTGGAGCGTGATCAGATTGGTCCGCTCAGAGATGACGTTGAGTAAGGCGCTGAGGTCGCTGAATCCGGCTAAAATCTTGGGGTTTTTGCGGATGAGGTTGAAATCTAAATAAGGAAGGAGCTTCATGGAGCTGTATCCGCCCCGATGGGCCATTATGATTTCCACCTTTTTATTCATAAAGGCGGCGTGGATTTGTGCAACTTTTCTGCGGGTGGAAGGGAGTTTGGTTACCGGTTTCTTATTGATGACTTTAAACCCCAGTTTCTCCAGGCTCCTTACGCCGGTCGTGAAGTCTTTCTTTTTTTTAATCAGCCAGCTCGGCGTAATCGTGTAAACGGCCCTCAACCAAACCTCCATATTCGAATAAACAAATCTGATTTTGGGAAGTCATCTGTGCTTTGCCACAGACTGTTTTTCCCTCTGCGCTCGAATCCATGAAATAGACCGGATGGTCCCTTAAGTTTATTATGATTGCCAGTCACAGTCAAGATGATCATCGAACTTGCCCTCCCCCAGTTTTTTCAATCATTGAAGAGGGAAGCAGACGGCCTGGGCGAAGCCCTCGGAAAGGCTTCATCGGCCAATACCGTTTTTGGGTTGGGCAGATGGCTTCCAATA
>Ga0068714_10007378_pt1 | contig 10701 bp, 15 predicted proteins | sample MTBNYHSulfiMetaG_FD_62988 | JGI IMG/M metagenome (GOLD analysis project Ga0068714, IMG submission 62988) | Enrichment culture microbial communities from rom New York Harbor, USA that are MTBE-degrading - MTBE-NYH (New York Harbor Sulfidogenic)... | ecosystem: Environmental > Aquatic > Marine >...
GTCAGCATGGGCCCGGCAGGGGTAGACAAGACAAACGCCTCACAGGGGTTCAGCACTGCCTGCTGCATCTAGCCGCTCTTGAGCACCCGTGCCTCTGGTGATCAACAGCCGGGCAGTCATAGCGAAAGGAATTTGTGCATTGTGACCATGAATACCTCAACTTTAAGGGGACAAAGCTGAGCAAGAGCCGCGGCGCCTTCGTGGAGGTGCCCTACTTTCTCAGCCGCTACGACCCGGACCCCCTGTGTTTCTACCTGACCGCCACGGCGCCCGAGACGCGCGACACCGAGTTCTCGCGGTGGAGTCCTCCCGGTGGCAATCCCCAATGGCATTGATGCCTGGCTGCATCCTGCCTTGGGGTCCAGCAGGCCCCGGTTTGTTGTGAGCAGGGAGGTGTGATAAAATACGATATATCGGTTGAATCCGATCTCATCAGGTAAGGAGGAAGAACCATGTCTAGCGCTGGTTACCATGAGCCGGTCAACGAGCTTTCCGACGCCACAAGAGACATGCATCGTGCCCTTGTCTCTCTCATCGAGGAGTTGGAGGCTGTGGACTGGTACAACCAAAGGGTCGATGTCTGCAACGATTCTGGATTGAAATTCATTCTTGCGCACAACCGAGATGAAGAAAAGGAACACGCAGCCATGGTCCTGGAATGGATACGCAGAAAGGATCCGACCTTTTCAGCAGAGTTGAAGGATTTCCTGTTCACCGAAGAGCCCATCACGCACGAGTGAGCGTGCCCTGGTAGCCAAGCGGCGGTCCAGACGGGCCGTTGCCTGGCGCCCACCTCAGACCAGCTCTGTAGCGCTAACCCGCTGGCTCCGGGGACGGCATGTACCGCTTTCGGGTACTGTGCCTCGTCCGCTCGCGGTGCAGGCCAAACCACCTGGATCTCCCCGGTCACCTACACAGGGATATTGCCGGCACCCTACTGGACATCCCGACCCGGATTCCGGTGCATGCCGGGGTTCACGCTACCGGTGGCTCGAGAAGGACCCATCGCTAACGGGCCGCCGGGCAACTTGCCGGGAGCAGGTTTTTGCGGCACAATGGGTGGGCGGCTGGGCGCACACCTGGCTGGATCGCCGGAAAATCGAACGCCAAGGGGGATAGGCGCATGTCAGGCAAGGACTATAAGCTGTATGGCTACCGGTGGGTGGTGCTGGGCGCGTTCATGTTCATCAACCTCACCATCCAGATCCTTTGGATCGCCTATGCCCCCATCACCGGACCGGCGGCGAACTACTACGGCGTGAGTGACCTGGCGATCGGCCTGTTGGCCATGTCCTTCATGATCGCCTTCATCCCCCTCTCCATTCCCGTGGCCTGGGTGATCGACACCTACGGGTTCCGGGTGGCGGTCAGCATTGGGGCGGGGATGATGGGCGTCTTTGGCCTGGTGCGGGGCTTTGCCGGGGGGAACTATGCCCTGGTGCTGGCAAGCACTATCGGCATCGCCGTGGCCCAGCCATTCCTGCTCAACGCCTGGACCAAGGTCCCGGCCAACTGGTTCTCCATGCAGGAGCGCGCAACGGCGGTCGGGCTGGTGACGCTGGCCAACCTGATCGGCACGGCGCTGGGCATGGTGCTAACGCCCATCCTGATCGAGCAGATTTCCATCCCGACGGTGCAGTTGCTCTATGGCGCCATAGCGGCGCTATCGGCGGTGCTGTTCGTGGCTCTGTCGCGCGAGCGACCGCCCACGCCGCCCTGCCCGCCCGGTATGGAGGTCCGCGCCCTGATGCTGGACGGGCTGAAGCACGCGCTGACGGTCCGATCCTTCTGGCTCTACCTGGTGGTCACCTTCATCGGGATGGGCATCTTTAACGGTCTCACCACCTGGGTGGAGAATATCATCCGGCCGCGCGGCTTTGCGCCTACCGATGCCGGGACGCTGGGGGCGCTGATGCTGATCGGCGGCATCCTGGGCGCGGTGGTGATCCCGCCCTTTTCGGACCGGCAGCGCAAGCGCCAGCCGTACCTGCTGCTGGGGCTGGGACTGGCCCTGCCGGGGTTGGCGGGGCTGGCCTTTGCCACGTCGCTGCCCCTGCTGCTGGTGTCGGCCTTCGCGTTGGGCTTTTTTCTGGTGAGCACCAGCCCCGTCGGGATGCAGTACGCGGCCGAGATCACCATTCCCACACCGGAGGGCACCTCCAACAGCCTGATCCAGCTCTTTGGGCAGGCCTCGGTGGTCTTTGTCTACGTGATGGAGGCCATGAAGGCCAGTGACGGATCCTTTACGCCATCGCTGTTGCTGGCCATGGCACTGCTGGTGGTGAGCCTGGTGCTCGTGACGCAGATGAAGGACCCGCCGCTGGTTCAGGAGTGAGGGGGAACCATCTCCCTGTCACCATTGCCTACATGGTTCTCTCGCCAGAGTTCTGATGAGTACACTGGATCGCACCGGCCCGGAAGATCCGGTGCCAGGCACTGAAATCGCCAGAGCTCTGCCGAGCACCGCCTGTTCACGGCGGTGCGGGAATCACAATCACTTAGCGAGAACACCACCAAACAGCTTGCTTTGGAAGGAGTTGTCTATGAGCCACGGGCTCACCTCTGCGGATGAAAATGGTATAATGCGTGCACGCTCCGGTGAGAAGTCGGATGGTTTGTTCGGTACCACGAGTCCGTTAGGAGTTTGACTTGAGTGCCTGCAGGTACCGCTGACTGTTGCGCCCCGTCAGGGGAGAGCACGCAAGGGAGAATCTTTGACAATCAGGCACTCCGCCGGAGCGAACAAGATAGGCGGAGGTGAGCCATGCAAGTAGTGTACGAGCGTTGTTGTGGCCTTGATGTTCACAAGCAGACTGTCGTGGTGTGCGCGGTTGTGCCTGGTCCAGATGGTCAGCCGGTGAAAGAGACACGCACCTTTGCGACGTTGACGGAGGATCTGGAGGCTCTGGCGAGATGGCTGGTGGAGCTGGGCGTCACCCACGTGATGATGGAGAGCACGGGGGTGTACTGGAAGCCGGTGTTCAACCTGCTCGATGGACGCTTTGCTGTCCTGGTCGTCAACGCTCAGCACATCAAGGCGCTGGCCGGGCGCAAGACGGACGTGCAAGATGCCGAATGGCTAGCGGACCTACTGCGCCATGGGCTGCTGAAAGGCAGCTTCATACCCTCCGAGGAACTGCGCCAATTACGAGATTTGACGCGCTATCGGACGAAGTTGGGGGATGAGCGCAAGAGCGAAGTCAACCGAGTGCAGAAGGTGTTGGAAGACGCCAACATCAAGTTAGCGAGCGTAGCCACGGATGTGATGGGGGTCAGTGGGCGAGCTATGCTGGCTGAGTTGGTCAAGGGCGAAACGGACGCGGCAGCCATGGCCGAGTTGGCCAAGGGCCGGTTACGAGAGAAGCAGGAGCTGCTGGTGAAGGCGCTGAGTGGGCGGGTGCGTCCCCATCATCGCTTCCTGTTGGCCCAGCATCTCAGCCACATCGACTTTCTGGATGAAGCGATCGCGCAACTGGATCAGCAGATCGAGGAGCAGATGCGCCCTTTTTCGGCGGCCTTGGCGACGTGGGACTCACTGCCGGGGATCAACCGGCGGATCGCTGAAATCCTCATCGCCGAGATGGGAGCCGATTTGCAGCCGTTTGAGGACGCGAAGCATCTTGCCTCCTGGGCGGGGATGTGTCCAGGCAACAACGAAAGCGCGGGCAAGCGAAAGAGCGGCAGAACCCGCAAGGGCAGTCCCTGGCTGCGGCGGGCGCTGATCGAGGCAGCCCATGGCGCTGCTCACACCAAACACAAGTACTTTCAGGCGCTGTATCGTCGTCTGGCAGCTCGGCGGGGCAAGCAACGTGCCGCGGTGGCCGTCGGGCATAGCTTACTGGTCACCGGCTATTACCTAATCACCCGGCAGAGGACCTATCAAGACCTGGGCGAGAACTACTTTGACGAACGCGACCGTGAGGCAGTTAAGCGCCGAGCTGTTCTTCGTCTCGAGAAGCTGGGCTACCGGGTCGACCTGATGCCCACCGCTGCCCCGGCCGGGTAACAATCCATTTTCAAGGGAGGATCTATGAAGAGCTACCGCAAAGAGCTGTGGTTCGACGTGCCCAGCAGGCGCGCGTTTATTAACATAACGCCGCAAGTCGAAGCGTGTCTGTGCGAGAGCGGCATCCAGGAGGGTCTGTGCCTGGGCAATGCCCTGAACATCACACCCCACATTTTCATCAACGACGACGCCGGCTCAGAGGCAGCCGGTCCAAGGACCGGGGGCACAACCGCACGAGTGAGGACGCCTGTCCCGGACGTAGGGACAGGTTGCCGATGCGCACCTGAGGCGGAACGCAACGCACAGAGTTGCACGTGATGGACCGCGAGGTTGTGATCGCAGTGACCAATGGCCGACTGGATGGTTTCGCTTTGCTCACCAGAACCTTTGGCACCTGGGAGCGGATCTTGTGTCAGCTGGATGGCTGACCTGGGAGTTTGACGGCCGGCGGCGGAAGCGGGTGTTGGTCAAAATCATCGGGGAGTAGAGGGACGCTCAGAACTGTCCTGACATCAACAGACGCCGGTCACTGTGTCTGATAACGATTCGACCGTTGACACCTTCGACTGGCGATACATTCTGCGCCCACTTTCGCCTGAAGAAGCGCTCTACCCAGTATCACCATGCTGCCATAGAGCCTCGCATGGTAACTCTTGTCCCGACTTCAGGGCCATGGTATAATCTCCCTCAGGGAGAGAGCCATTGCCAACTGCAACAGATAGCCTGCCACTCATCCGCACCAAGCTCTACCGTCCCCGCATCACCGGGGACCTGGTGCCCCGACCGCGCTTGCAGCAGCGGTTGGAGCGGTGGCGGCAACGGCCACTGACCCTCGTCGTGGCCCCGGCCGGCTATGGCAAGACGACTCTCTTCAGCAGTTGGCTGGAGGCCTGCGACTGTCCCAGCGCCTGGTTGTCGCTGGGCGAGGAGGACCATGACCTCGTCAAGGCCGGAAAACTCACCGAGGCCTTCCTTACTTGGGGCTAGCAGATGACAAAAGGAGAGGATCCGATCCGCGACAGCGATCTGACAAGGTCGGTCTGGAACGATATCGTCGGTTTGGCCGAGCGCTTCTACCAGCTAGGCGTTTTCACGACGTTGCACGGTTTCGAATGGAGCCCGGCACCCAACGGCAACAATCTGCACCGCGGGGTCGTTTTCCGTGACGGCGAGGCGAGGGTGAAGGATCTCGTCCCCTTCTCGAGCTACGACTCGAACGACCCGGAGGATCTCTGGGCCTGGATGGACGCCTACCAGAAGCGCACCGGGGGGCGCGTCTTTGCGATTCCGCACAACGGCAATCTCTCGAACGGGCTGATGTTCGACGATGTAGCCTTCGGCGGCGAGCCCCTCTCCCGCGACTATGCCGAGCGCCGTGGAAGAAGTGGTGCCCAAGCCGCCACACATGAAGGAGCAGATGCCCGACTTTATGCCGGAGTCCATGGACAGGCTACTGCCCAAGATGCTTCCACAGGTCATCCCCCACTTCATGCCCCAAACGGAGGCCTATCTGAACGGGGAGCCGATGAAAGGGCGCTAGCGATTTTCACGGGGACCATCAACGTCCCCGGAAAGCCCTGCAAGTCCACAAAGGAGCATACGGTATGGCGTCAAAGAGCTGGGAAGAGGCCCTGGTCGCGGCCTATGGCGACCATCACTGGCACGAGATCATGGATCCACTGTGCGAGATCTTCCAGCGTTGGAAAGGCGGCCAGGCCGACAACGCCAAGGTGGACCGCGTCCTCGACACGGCATACCGGCAAAAGTGCGCTCTCGAAAGCTTGTTGGGCCAGCGAGCCGATCGGGCCGCAGCGATCATCGAGGTAACGGATCGGGAAAGGTTCCTGTCCTGGATCGAGGAGCACCGGCCACAGTCGGGCGCAAAAGACCCCGAAGCCAAACAGGAGTACCGGGTGCGTACGGGGCGGCAGGGAAACCTTGCCTGCTGTCCAGCACGCACCGTCCCGGCAGTCAGGCTGGGGGCAGGGCAGCTCTTACCAGCCAGCTATCAGCCTGAGTCGTTTCATCCGTAGAAGAGAGGCCTCACCAGCAGCCTGGTGGCGGGTGGGAGAAACCATGACCGCACTGACCGACGAGCAACTGATGGTGCAGTTGCAGCAGGGAAACACCGGAGCCCTGGACGAGCTGTACCGCAGGTACGCCAAGAGCCTCTATGCCTTCTGCCACAACCTCGCTCCCGCTTCTCACGAGCCTGAGGATCTGGTCCAGGACGTCTTTTTGCGTGTTGTCAGGAGTGCCCACACGTTTGATCCCCAGCGGGCATCCTTCCGAACCTGGTTGTACCGCATCGCCCGCAACCGCTGCATCGACGTCGCGCGCCGCGCCAACCTGATCCGATTCCTACCGATCGCCCGGAAAGAAGAAGGCGATGAGCATCGGCAAGAGACCATATCTGAAGAGGTCCTGGTTGACGAAAGACAGGACGTGGAAGCGCTGGTAGCCAAAGCCGGGATCATGGATGCCGTCCGCGATTGCATCGACCGGCTGGAGCATCGGGATGAGAAGCAGGCATTCTTGCTCTATCACCTGTCCGGCATGGTCTATCGCGAGATCGGAGAGGTGCTGGGCAAGTCAACCAGCATGGCCCGCAACCGGTTCAAGGCCGCCCAGGAGAAGATGAGGCAATGCCTGGAAAGCAAGGGGATCGACGCAGCTCTATGACTGACGACAACGCTTCATCACCACTGCAAAACGGGCTGACCCAACCGTATGTACAAATAGGGGAGGAATCTGAGCCCTATGAGAGATGATGAATTCCAGAAGGCCATCGATATCTGGGCCGAGTCGGAGATAGAGTCGGCGCCGGACCTGCACCCCACGGCGGAGATGGTCCGCCTGATGCAGACCAAACAGGAAACACGCCGCGCCCGCCCCACTCCGTCACGCTGGGCCATGGCTGGGGCTGCCGCTGCCGGCGTCATCTTGATCGCGGCGCTCTTCGCTCTCATCCTCAGATCGGGCGCCATCCCGGGCTACACCCCAACGCCGGAGCCGATGCTGATCGCCCAGCGCGTGGGCCCGAGCGCGGTTCAGACGACGATCGTCCACGACGAGGGCAAAGCGACGGGAGAGAAAGGGGCCAGCCGGGGCCTGGATGCCTTCCGGCAACTCCTGTTCGAGATCCAACGGCAGGACTCGCCAACGGTGCAGGCAGTCGACCTGCTGAACCCACCCGAGGAGACCGTCACTCTCACGCCAGCCGACAACTACCGCCTCACCCTGGAGCCGGGCGAGGAACGCTACGTCTATGCTTACCAACAGACTTCGTCCGGGAGCCTGGTGCAGCTCTTTCCCGATCCAGCCTACAGCGCGGTGGCAAACCCGCTCGCGCCCGGGCAGTTGACCAGGGTCCCGGCCGAGCCGAATTGGCTCTACCTCGGTGGTGCGCCTGGCGAAGAGCAGTTGTACGTCATCGCCTCTCCCCAGCCCTTTCAGGAACTCGACGACCTCTACGCCCAGTACACGCAGGAGCCGGATGAGGCCAGCAAGCGCGAGATCCTCCCGGATCTACTCCATATGCTGGACACCATCGCCGAGACTCGCCCCGACGGCGCAGACGCTGTGGTGTTTGTCTTCCTCGCCCAGTGATCCCTGGCAGAAGACCGGCAGCCCTTGCTTCCCACGTGCCCCTTTCATGCAATCGCGCCAAATCCAGCCCAGGACAGTGCAAAACCGCGCCCTATCTTCGTATGTATGGATAGGAGGACACGCCTCCGCATACACACAAGGATAGGAGGAAAACCGTGAAGAGAGGAACCCAAATCAATCGAGTCCCAGTATCTCTGACCCTGCTAGTCGCTATCATCGCGGCGTTGGGGCTGGCCTGCTGCGGTGGGTCTGCGTCGATCGAGACAGTCGTCAGAGCTAATGAAGTGCGGTCGGAGAAACCGCGCTTGCCGGCCGATCTGTCCGCGGTTGATTCTGTGCCTGCCCTGGTCGCAGACAACACCGAGTTCGCGCTCGAGCTGTACGGCGAGTTGTTCGAGAGCGACGACAACGTCTTTCTCTCGCCCCACAGCCTCAGCGTGGCGTTGGGCATGACCTACGCCGGGGCCAGGGGAGAGACCGAACGGCAGATGGCCGAGGCCCTGCAGTTCAGCCTGCCCCAGTCAGAATTGCACCCGGCGTTCAACGCGCTGGACCAGGCTTTGGTCGGCGAGGGCCAAGACGAGCCACAGGCCACCCAACTGCGTTGCGTCAACGCCCTGTGGGGACAGCAGGGTGAGACGTTCCTGGAACCCTTCCTCGACACCCTGGCCGAGAACTATGACGCCGGGATGCAACTCGTCGACTTTGGACAGGCAGAGGAGGCCCGGGAGCAGATCAACAACTGGGGCAGCGAGCAGACGGAGAACAGGATAGAGGAGCTGCTGCCGCCGGGAGCCCTGAGCGGGGAGACAGCGCTGGTTCTGACCAACGCCGCCTACTTCCAGGCCGCCTGGCGGGAGCCCTTTGCCGAGGAGGCAACCCACGATGCCGGCTTCACGCTGCTAGAAGGGGACCAAGTTATGGTCCCGACGATGGAGCAAGTAGCCAACCTCGGCTATGCCGAGCTACCGGGCGTGCAGGCTGTTGAGCTGCCCTACGCCGGCGGCGATCTGTCCATGGTCATCCTGCTGCCAGACGATGGTAGCTTTGAACCCTTTGCCCAGGCACTGCATGCAGGCCAACTGGATAGCATCGTCGGCGCGCTGGCACCCACTAGCCTGCGCCTGGCACTGCCCAAGTTCCACTATGGTGCCGACTTTGAGCTGCGAGACGCGCTTACAGCTCTGGGCATGGTGGACGCCTTTGGCGACCCGGCCGATTTCTCCGGCATCGACGGCACCCGCGAGCTGTTCATCGAGCAGATCTACCACCAAGCCTTTGTCGACGTCGACGAAGCCGGCACCGAAGCCGAAGCCGCTTCTGCCGTTGCCATGGCTCGCAAGGGCGCACCGCAGGTCGAACAGGAGGTTCGCGTCGAGCGCCCCTTTCTCTTCTTCATCCGCGACATCGACACCAACACCATACTCTTCCTGGGTCACATCGTCAATCCGCTCGTCCCGGCCTAAGACTGTCGCCCGTGCAAGAGTCTGTTGGCTTGAGCAGTAACCCGAACGTTGGGGCCATCCTGAACGACACGCTTCCGAACGGAGTTGAATTGGTAGCCAGGCCGCCGAGCTAGCAGATTGGTCAAGCCGTTGGGCGGCGCCGCCGCCCAACGGCAGAATCCCTGAAAGGACTCAGGAAGGATGAAGTACCGGGTGCACCGATTCGATATCAAGATGACAACAGATCAAAGCAAACTAGAGCATTTCCTGAACAGCTTGGATGGCGAATTCATTGCAATTGTCCCGAACGTTACCATAGCGTTTTTCTGGGCCCATCGGGTGGATTTTGTCCTGGTTGTTGAAAAGCTGGCTGATGGGGCTTGAAGACAATTCGAGATAGCATGGCGAGGCACAGAAGTGAAATACCATCATTTGGGAATCCCGACGCAGACACCCCAAGACGGCGAGAGCTATCTACCTGACTATGATATCCATTGTACTGACTACGAGTCCAACCCGTTTGGAATTCAATGGATGCGGTACGGGGCAAAGTGTACTCTACCCAGAATCGTTCAAGAAGTGGCTCACGTCGCCTTTCAGGTCGACAACCTCAACGAGACTCTTGAGGGAAAAGAGGTCATAATCCAACCAAATTCTCCAAGCGCTGGCGTTACCGTGGCGTTTATCCTTGAAGACGGAGCCCCTGTAGAGCTTTTGGAATTCCGTGACAGTACTTGTACAGTTGGCGACTGAATCGTGGCGACTGCCTGAGAGGCTCGAGCGCTTCCCCTTCCCTTCATAACTTGGCCACAAGACAGTCAGCGCAGGCAGTCAGGCTATCCCTTGCGCGGCCTATTGCCCCAATGGCCTCTGCAGTCAGTGGTATGAGAGTGGTATGTGATAAGGCGGGGACTGACCCTGGTGAGCGCCATCCGTGTCATATCCTGCATTCTCACAAGAGGTGATGGCAGCGATGTTCACCCGGATCACGACGCCTGGCTCGAATCGCTGGCCTCCGCGAGCCGACGCGCCTGTATCGCCATGGGGACACGCGCGACGTACAGACATCTATCCAGTGCGCAAGTCCACATACTGGAGACCGAGGCTCGGCTGTTCGCGTATGCCTGAAGAGGTTTTCAGTCTCATATCCAGGGAAGCCATGCGATGAATATCGTTGATTCTACAACTGTCAGTTTTATATCAGAACGTCTGCATCGGATCACGGGCACACTGCAGCGCTATGTGGATGAAGGCAAGATCGCTGGCGCTGTCACGCTGATCGCGCGGAGGAACCAGATCGCATACTTCGAGTGTGCTGGTATGATGGATATTGGCGCTCATAAAGCCATGCAACGAAATACCATCTTCCGTATTGCCTCTATGACCAAACCAATCACCGCGACGGCACTCATGATGCTTTTTGAGGAAGGGTTATTCCAACTGGACGATCCGATTGCCGATTTCATTCCAGCTTTCGATGATGCTGCAGTATTTGTGGAGGAAACTGAAACAGGCCATGAGACCGTAAAGGCCCAACGTCCCATCACAATCCGGGACCTATTCACGCACACATCGGGCATTGGCTTGGGAGTTGGGGACGGCTCAGCCGTTGAGGCCCTGTATACGCGAAGAGTTGACGAA
>Ga0068714_10007379_pt1:0-7500 | contig 10700 bp, 10 predicted proteins | sample MTBNYHSulfiMetaG_FD_62988 | JGI IMG/M metagenome (GOLD analysis project Ga0068714, IMG submission 62988) | Enrichment culture microbial communities from rom New York Harbor, USA that are MTBE-degrading - MTBE-NYH (New York Harbor Sulfidogenic)... | ecosystem: Environmental > Aquatic >...
TCCTGCCCAAAAAGTATTGGATATCTTTTAATGCTTGCCTGGTAGCGCATGGTCAGGTTATCTGCAAACCGATATCTCCATTTTGCTCGCAATGTAACATTTTTCCGTATTGTCAAAGAATCGGGGTAAATAAGAAAAGATGATACTTGAGGAAATACAATTAGATATTTTTGTATTTACTGATGATTATAAATTATATTTATAAAATTATTAAGAAAGATTTCTCATAACTTGAACTAAAAATTAATCAAGTATAGATTTTTTATGTTATATTTCAATTTTACTTAAAATCCCGATGATATAAAAAATTAAAAAATAAGGAGAAAAGCGGTAAAAGAGAAGAAAGGTACTATCAATTTACAAATATATTAAAATCTGATGAAAAATTAATTGCGATATAAAAACATGATTTTAGAAAACATATGAACTTTTTTCAATAATGATGCTTCAACTATAGAATTAGTAGCTTTTTTATTAAAAATGTATTACAATAATAAACTGTATTTTATTAAAACTTAGACAAACAGAGAAGTGATAAGCACTTCTTGAGTTGACAGGATATTTTGTTCTGTTTATTATGATATAGTGTTTGGAGAGGTACCGAAGTGGTCATAACGGGATCGCCTGGAGAGCGATTGGGCGGTCACAAGCTGCCTCGCGGGTTCGAATCCCGCCCTCTCCGCCAGAGTGTTGTTAAAATTTATAATTGATGATCGTGCTAGACGGGGAGTTAGCGGTGCCCTAAACCTGCAATCCGCTATAGCAGGGTTGAATGCCTACCTGAGGTCGTATTTTTTCAAGGTCTGACTGAAATAAGTGGCGATGAAAGCCGGGTCCTATGCAGCAAAGAATTGCGAACTCCGTCAGATTCGGAAGGAAGCAGCGGTAAGCAAATCTCTTTGCGTGCCGTAGGTCAGCCTGGTTGGAGTTAACTGTTTCAATATCGCTTGGGCGGATAGATCGAGGGTAGGGCACGATCATTTTTGCGAATCGTTTTAGAATTGTGATGGGAATCGTAAATGGCTCAATATCAATCAATATATAGAAAATGGAGACCCCAGTTTTTTGAAGATATTATAGGGCAGAAACATATTACCCGAACATTGATGAACGCTATTAAACTTAATCGCATTGCACATGCCTACATTTTTTCAGGACCGAGAGGAGTAGGAAAAACAACCACTGCCCGTATTTTAGCAAAATCACTAAATTGCAAGGAAGGTCCAACCGATCATCCTTGCAATCAATGTCATCAATGTATTCGAATTAACCGCGGACAATCAATGGATGTCGTGGAAATAGATGGTGCTTCAAATCGTGGAATTGATGAAATAAGAGAATTAAGAAGCAAGATTGGGTTTGCCCCGGCTGAAGGAAAATATAAGGTATATATTATTGATGAAGTGCATATGCTTACTAATGAAGCATTCAATGCCCTGTTAAAGACCCTGGAAGAGCCACCCAGTCAAGTTTTATTTGTATTTGCCACAACTGCACCCCAGAAGGTTCCTAAGACAATCTTATCACGTTGTCAATGTTTTCATTTTCGAAGAATTTCAGTAGATGAAATCGTCGCCAAATTGGAAAAAATTATTGAAGAAGAAAAATTGAAAATAGATATACCATCTCTTCGTTTAATTGCCGAAAGTGCCACAGGTTCAATGCGAGACGCGGAAAGCATTTTAGACCAGGTGATTACTTTCAGTGAAAAACAGGTAACCTATGAAGATGTCATAGAAATTTTGGGGATTATTCCGCAAAGTCTACTTTTACAGTTAACCCAGGCAATCACTGCCCGGGATACTAAATCAAGTCTTGAATTGATTGACCAGTTGGTTAAAGAAGGCGTTGATTTGCATCAATTTGTTCAGGATATGATCGTTTATGTTCATCAGTTATCACTCATTAAGATATTTGGTGAAAGCAGTCATCCCGGCTCCTTGCTTGAAGAAAGAGATTTTGCACAGTTATTGAAATTTGTTACGGCAACAGATATGAAAACAATTCTTGATATCATCGAAGAATTGAACCAAATCGAGGATAAGATAAAATATCATAATTATCCCTGGATTTTGTTGGAATTATTGGTTGTAAAAATGACCCAGGTAAAAAAACAAAATCAAAAAAAGGAAAGTAATAAAAAAATAGTGTCTGAAAAAGAGGAAACTATCAAGCAGGGGAGAAAATTGTTTCAAAAGAAAGACACAACAAAGGAAGAAGTATTTTCTCAAAATATAAATAACTTGAATAGTAAAGATCAAAAAAAATGTCAATTTAATGACATTTGGCCCAGGATGCTTTCCAGGGTAAGGAATGAAAAGATTTCTCTTTATGCATTTTTAACAGCCAATAGTAATGCTTATATGGAAGATGACCGGTTGATGATCGGTTTTCATCAGGATTGCCTTTTTCACAAGGAAAGCCTGGAGAAAAGAGAGAACAGGGAAAAAGTTGAAACAATTTTAAAGGAAGAATCCAATCTAGAGATAAAACTGCAGTGTTTTATTGCTGAAAATAGCGAGGAAGGATCCACCCGTTTTGATTTAGAGGAAAATAAAGGTAAAATAGTAAATAAACATACACTAAATCATGAGTCAGGTCAATTGAACAAACAAAAAAAGCGGACAGAACATGTCAAAAAAGATAATTTATCTGATACTGATATTTTAGAAAAAGCCCGCGATTTATTTGGCGGAAAGATTAGTGAAGATTAGAAAAAGAGGTTAGTAAAAATGGATATGAAGTTTTTAATGAAACAAGCTCAGGATATGCAAAAAAAGATGGAAGCAATAAAGGAAGAACTGGCACAGAAGGAAATCAAAGTTTCATCTGGTGGAGGGATGGTTGAATTGGTGATTAATGGTCAGCAGGAAGTTAAGGAAATACATATTGAACCTGATATCATTGATGCAGAAGACAAAGAAATGTTAGAAGATCTGATTTTAGCAGCAGTAAATGAGGGAGTCAGACAGTCCAAAGAAATGGTCAATGAAGAGATGAGCAAATTAACCGGTGGAATCAATTTACCAGGAATGTTTTAAAGGATAATGAATATGGCCTATAAATATACCAGACCCTTAGCCAGACTTATTGATGAATTGTCGAAGCTGCCCGGGATTGGCCCAAGAACCGCCCAAAGGTTAGCATTACATATTCTTAATATCTCCAAAGAGGAAGCCGGTATTTTAGCACAATCTATCATCAGTGCCAAAGAACAGATAAAACGATGTCAAATTTGTCATAACCTTACCGATCAGAAGATATGTGAAATATGTCAGGACCAAAGCAGAGAGAAGGACACAATATGTGTAGTGGAGACGGCCAGAGACTTGATGGCAATAGAAAAAACAGGGGGATTCAGGGGACTTTATCATGTCTTGCAGGGGGCAATTTCTCCCTTAGATGGCGTAGAGCCAGACCATCTGACTATTGACCATCTTATGTCCCGACTAAAAAAAGAGAAAATTAAAGAGGTTATTCTAGCTACTAATCCCAATATTGAAGGAGAAGTAACCGGTTCATATATTGCAAAATTGATTAAGCCTTTAGGTATCAAGATTACCAGGATTGCCTATGGAGTACCGATAGGCGGAGACCTGGAATATGCGGATGAGGTAACATTGTCCCAGGCTTTAATGGGTAGACAGATTTTTAAGAATGAAAATTAGTTTAACGAGAATGGAGGATGTTTTTATGAAAAAAATTATTGAAGTACGATGGCATGGTCGAGGTGGACAGGGAGCTGTAACTGCTTCCAAGTTACTGGCAACTTCAGCGCTTGCTGAAGATAAATATATTCAGGCATTTCCTGAATATGGTCCGGAAAGGATGGGTGCACCTATTCAATCCTTTACCAGAATAAGTGATATGCCAATCAGGATTCACTGTCATGTGACTAATCCGAACATGGTAGCTGTGCTGGACCCAACCTTGATTGGGCCAGTAGATATTACTGAGGGATTAACCGATGACGGTATAATTGTTATTAATACCAGTGAAAGCCCTGCACAGATCAGAAATAAGCTCCAGCTAAAGGGTAGAAAAGTATTCACCGTTGATGCAAGCAAAATTGCTTTAGAAGAATTAGGGCGGCCAATGCCCAATACACCAATGATTGGCGCACTCATCAAGGCTACAGAATTATTGAAACTAGATAATGTAATTGATGATATTAAGAAAAAATTTGCCGGCAAATTTAGTCAAAAAATTATTGATGGAAATGTTAATGCCATAAAAAGAGCATATCAGGAGGTGGAAAGCGAATGACTACCAATAAACAAAAAGGATGGAAGGAAATACCAAAAGGGGGACTCATATTAGAGGCAGGTAATTCTGAAAAATATGAGACGGGTTCATGGCGTTCCCTAAGGCCAGTCAGAGATGAAAATAAATGTACTCATTGCTTAATCTGCTGGGTCTACTGTCCGGATTCCTCCATTATTGTCAAGGATGGAAAGATTAAAGAAATTGATTATGATCATTGTAAGGGTTGTGGTATTTGTGCTGCTGAATGCCCAGTCAATGCTATTACAATGAAGGATGAAAGTGTATTCAGAAGTGAGCAAACCGAGAAAGGAGGAAAGAAATGAGTAAAAATACGGTAGCGATTACTGGAAATGATGCCACTGCCTACGCCATTAAGCAGATTAACCCTGATGTTATGGCTGCTTATCCAATTACCCCGCAAACAGCATTAGTACAGAAATTTTCGGAATATGTTGCAGATGGATTAGTTAAAACTGAATTTGTAACCGTAGAAAGTGAACATAGTGCTATGAGTGCTTGTGTAGGCGCAGCTGCTGCCGGAGGTAGGGTAATGACTGCCACTGCAGCTAACGGACTGGCACTGATGTTTGAAATTGTTTATATTGCAGCTTCCAGCAAATTGCCAATTGTTATGCCGGTTGTTAACCGGGCATTATCAGGTCCAATCAATATTCATTGTGACCACAGTGATTCTATGGCTACTAGAGATTCGGGATGGATACAACTTTATTCTGAAAATGCTCAGGAAGCATATGATAATACAATCCAGGCAATTCGAATTGCTGAAAATATGAAAGTTAGACTTCCGGTCATGGTAATGTATGACGGGTTTATTACTAGCCATGGGATTGAAATGGTAGATTTTTTAGATGATGAGGTTGTTCGTAATTTTGTCGGTGATTATCAGCCAAACAATCCCCTTTTAGATCCGGAAAAACCATTGACTTACGGTCCTCTTGATCTTTACGATTATTACTTTGAACATAAACGCCAGCAAGCTGAAGATATCAAGAATTCAAAACCAATTATATTGGATGTTGCCAAGGAATTTGAGAAGATTTCCGGAAGGCCTTATGGCTTGTTTGAAAGTTATCAATTAGAAGATGCAGAAATAGCTATTGTTGCCTTGTCTTCGACTGCAGGTACTACAAAGGAAGTTGTGGATGAAATGAGAGCAAAAGGGAAAAAGGTTGGATTGTTAAAACCCAGAGTTTTCAGGCCATTTCCTTACCAGGAAATTGCAAAGGCTTTATCTCATCTTAAGGCAGTTGCTATTCTTGATAGATCTGATTCATTTGGGGCTTTTGGCGGACCTCTTTTTACTGAAATCAGGTCAGCGATGATGGAGTTTGGTAAGATACCGGAAAATATAGATATTATATATGGATTAGGTGGACGGGATATTAATCAGCAGGACATCGAGGGTGTATATAATCAATTGGATGCTATTGCAAAGTCCGGTAAAGTAAAAGAACGAATTCAATATCTTGGAGTAAGGGAGTAGGGGGTGAAACAAGATGGCAAAATTAAAAGAAGTATCTAAAAAACAAGATATCTTAAGTTCGGGACATCGCTTATGTGCCGGATGTGGTGCATCTATTGCTGTAAGGCAGATATTATCTGCTTGTGATGATCCTGTGGTAGTAGCCAGTGCCACCGGTTGTCTGGAAGTGGCGACAACCATTTATCCTTATACCAGTTGGCGCTCATCTTTTATCCACAATGCCTTTGAAAATGCAGCAGCTACGATTAGTGGAGTAGAAGCAATGTACCAGTCCCTTAAAAAACAGGGAAAGATAGATAAAGAGATGAAATTTATTGCTTTTGGCGGTGATGGCGGTACTTACGATATCGGTTTACAGTCATTATCAGGTGCATTAGAGCGTGGACATGATTTTGTGTATGTTTGTTATGATAATGAAGCATATATGAATACCGGTATTCAACGTTCCAGTGCAACACCTCGCGGTGTTTGGACAACTACATCACCATGCGGGGAAGTCATTCCGGGTAAAACCCAATATAGAAAAGATTTAACAGGAATTATTGCAGCTCATAAAATTCCTTATGTTGCACAGGCTTCTATCTGGCGTTGGAGTGACTTGATTGATAAGGCACATAAGGCATTTTATACAAAAGGGCCTGCTTTTCTGAATGTCTTATCTCCCTGTCCAAGGGGTTGGCGTTTTCCGTCAGAGGATACTATAAAAATGTCAAAATTATCTGTTCAGACCAATTTTTGGCCATTATACGAAGTAGAGAACGGAAAATGGAAATTAAACTATAAACCTAAAGAAAGAAAGCCAGTAACAGAATGGATGAAACCACAGGGAAGGTATAAAAATACCTTAAGACCGGAAAACAAGCAGCTGGTTGAAGAGATTCAAAAGGATATTGATGATAATTGGGAAAGATTGCTAATATTGTGCGGGGAAAAGTAAAAAATCAATAAACAAATGAGATTTCTAATTAGCTATTCCTTAAAAATGCAAAAAGATTTTTATAAAAAGAAATGGATTTTAGCAAGATTACCTGAGAAAGTATGATATAAAACAAAAAAATAGTAAAAAGTGGAGGTGTTTCAGGGGAATTTACTCTTCTCCTGACTATCTTGTTTAGACTGTTATTGGTAAGGATTCACCAATAGCAGTCTATCTTTTTGTTATTTTACAGTTGTAGTATAATGATAATAGAGTATGAGAGAAAATCTAAAAATATTTCGCTTATAAACTGAGGAGGAAAGTAAAATGGTCGAAAAATCTACCGATAAGACCAAAAGGGGTTTAGCCCAGATGCTCAAGGGCGGAGTGATTATGGACGTGATAAATGCAGAACAGGCAAAAATTGCGGAAGATGCCGGAGCGGTAGCTGTTATGGCATTAGAAAGGGTTCCTGCTGATATTCGTGCTACCGGTGGTGTAGCCCGAATGGCAGATCCTAAAAAAATCAAGGAAATTATGAAAGTAGTGTCCATTCCCGTAATGGCAAAAGCCAGAATTGGTCATTTTGTAGAAGCACAAGTATTGGAAGCACTGGAAGTTGACTATATTGACGAAAGCGAAGTCCTCACACCAGCTGATGAAAAATATCATATTAATAAATATAACTTTAAGGTGCCTTTTGTTTGTGGTGCTAGAAACCTGGGTGAAGCCTTAAGGAGAATAGCTGAAGGAGCAGCCATGATAAGAACAAAAGGAGAAGCTGGAACAGGAAACATTGTTGAGGCAGTCAAGC
>Ga0068714_10007380_pt1 | contig 10699 bp, 7 predicted proteins | sample MTBNYHSulfiMetaG_FD_62988 | JGI IMG/M metagenome (GOLD analysis project Ga0068714, IMG submission 62988) | Enrichment culture microbial communities from rom New York Harbor, USA that are MTBE-degrading - MTBE-NYH (New York Harbor Sulfidogenic)... | ecosystem: Environmental > Aquatic > Marine >...
GGACGGCCGTGCCACATCTGAGTGGTGTCATAATGGAAACCTATTTATTTGTCCCCATTTGGAACTTGAAATCGAGGGAATTTGCGTCTATGTTTCGGAACAGATGGATGGATGTGGATGAATAATCCACAGGGCACAGGAGGGAAAAATCGCTTTTGGGAAGTGTATGCCCTTTATTTTTACGTTATCAGTTGCTAAGGATAGAGAGGAATGATCGAAGCGATGGTCTGAAATGAGCGAGGAAATAAAAACCTGTCATCGGAGAACAGGCTTGACGGCTGAGCCTGCAACCAGGAAAGGTCCCGACTATGGCATTTGAATTGACGCACAAACACAAGGAAATATTGGCTTTATTGGCCGGTTACGATAAACCGATCCGGCTTTTTCGTTTTTATACTCAACTCAAAAACGCGTTTTCGGGTACGAGTGATGGTCCAGGTAAGGCCGAGATCATCCAGTTGGTGAATGAATTAGTTGCTCAGGGAATGATCAGCAAGCAGACCCGGGGTCACAACATTTATGTGTCACTGACCACGAAATCAGTTCCTCAGAAGGGGCCAGTTGAGGAAGAATTTCAGGTGTCAGAGGCAAAAGTTTCTCGACCGTCTGTTCGAAAGACCAGTGTCAAGCAATTTCGAGGTGACACATCGTTCGAGCTTCTCCAGGAACAATGGCATAAACTTCGTCAGGAAAATGAGCAGCTTGATGATCAATTGGAATCGCTGATGATGAGAAAGTCCCGGGTGAGACAGACCCGAGAGAAACTTGACAATGAGTTGAAACTCATGAGCAGGAATCTCTAAATCAGAACACTGGTTGCACCAATGTGATTTTCTGAGGCTGGGTCAGGGCCGCGACTATAAACGCGTGAGGAATTTTTGATGGGCCTGCATAAGGAAGAGATCGAAGGTGTCCTTTTTGATGTGTACGATACACTTGTGTCCCGCTCAATGTCTGATTTTGAAAAAGTCAAACAGCTCTTGCCTGCCCATGCGGACCCGCCGAGCCCGGAAAACCAGCGTCATGCCAGAATAGCCACGAAAATATTTTACGCGGAGAACAGACACTTGACGTGGGCAGTGGAGAACAATCTGGAATTTTGGCAGAAATACTATGAACTTTATCTTTCCATTTTGGAGGTCTCTGCTCCGCAGAAAAAGCTGGCCCATGAATTAGCCGCCTGGTCGCGGGACCCACTGAGTTATTCCGTGGACAGTGAAGCGTCACCGGTCTTGAAAACATTGAAACACCATGGTTTCACAGTTGGTTTGCTTTCAAACTGGGACACCAGTCTGGCCTCCTTTTGTCAGAAGCTTGGGTTGCTTGATCTTGTTGATATGGTCCTGGCCTCTGATGAAATCGGTATTCGCAAACCTGACCCCCACATATTTTTAATTGCAGCTGAGAAGCTGGCTATTCCCCCGAACAACTTTTTGTTCATCGGCGACAGTCTGCGAAAGGATATTGCCGGGGCAAAAAAAGCAGGGATGAAGACGGCCTGGCTCAATCACAGCGGCGAGGTGGCGGATTTCAACGACAATACCAGGCCGGACCTGATTATCAACCATCTTGGTGAAGTTCTGAATCATGTTCTGTGAGGAAGAATGTGGTCTCAACTGCAACCGCGGAATAAATGCCTCTGGCAGGGACATCAACAGATTGTTATTTGAGTTCGGACTTGTGTGAAACGATGTGGTCAATCAAACCGTACTCTTTCGCTTCTTCCGGGGACATCCAGAAATCACGCTCAGTATCATGGCTGACTTTGTCTAGCGGTTGGCCCGTTTCAGCTGCGATCAGCCGGTTCCCTCGTTCCTTCAGTTTACGTATTTCTTCAGCCTGTATCGAAATATCGGATGCAGTTCCCCTGATGCCGGATGAAGGTTGATGGATCAGAATTCTGGAATTGGCGAAAGAGTATCGGTCGCCTTTTTTGGCTGCGAGTAAGATGATGGTCCCGGCACTGGCGGTCAGTCCGACAGAAATGGTCCGGACCCTGTTGGGCACATAACGGATCATGTCAAAAATGCCAAAACCGGCATCGGCATCTCCTCCGGGTGAGTCGATAAAAACATCGATGGGTTTATTTGAATCATCGGCCAGGAGCAGGAGTTGTTTCATGAATTTATCGGCTGATTCTTTTGTAATTGCATCCGAAATGAACAGTGTCCGAATTTTCAGAAGTTTGTTGAGCACAATTTCATATGCAGGTTTTTTCTCGTCATTCTGCTCAGTTTCATTGAAAAGTCCAACATGATGGTCCATACGAGCCTCCCCGGAGTCATGACCTTGTCAGGTCTCGCTTGCGTGCAATAAAAATAAGCCCAAAAGCATAGTTGGGAAAATAACCTCCCAGCCAATTGAGGGTATTCATTATTCGTATATTGTTAGGTTTATTCGCTGAGGATTGCAAGTAATCGAGTTTCAGTCCCGTGGTCCACCAATTCAAGAGGAGTTCGAGATAAAAACTCTGGTTATCGACCACAGTAAAACCGGCTTTTTCCAGCTCGTCACGTATTTCTGAAAAACTGAGCTCGTTCAGATGGTCTTCGCCCAGCGGACGATAGGACCGATTAATCCTGTTGCGGAGGCGGCGGCGGTTGGGTGTGGTCAGGACCAGGGTCCCGCCGGGGACCAGCACCCTGTTCCACTCCCTGAGTGTGTGAGAAACAGAGGGCATGTGTTCAATGATCTCGCCGGCGAAAAGTGCATCAAAAATTCCCTGCCTGAATGGCAGGTGAACGACATCACTCACCAGCCAGTCATGCTGTGGAAAAAGTGACCGTCGTTGCCGGATAACAGGTTCCCCAAGATCGCAGCAATACAGTTTGAATGGCCACTCCGGGGCAATTTCGGTGAATAGGGAATTGCCACACCCGACATCCAGAACGCGTTCGCCGGCTTTGATCCTGGTTTCGAAAATATTCCTGAGCAAGCCAAGCTTGAACCTGTGCAGGGTATTTAAAAAGGTGTTACCGGCAGTTTTATAGCCATCGGTGGCGTGAAGTTGATCGTAGAATTGCTTGAGGATTGCCGGTTGGTCGTTGATCAATTGGCAGGTCCGTTGCCCCTGCACTCGGTTCTGCCTGTCCCTGAGCACCAGATGCAGGTCCTGGACCGGCGAAAAAGTATAGTCCGGATTGAACCAACAATCCGCTGCTGAGCTCACCTCTCCATCTTTCTCAAACCTGACCGATAAGGGGCCAATGACCGAGAAATCAAAAAGTAAATCTCCCTGGCAATGCCGCTTGAAATGAAAAAGCCACCAACCGAGATGGTCTTCCGGGTGACGTGGGCCGTTGAAACGATATATGTCAACGACCAGGCGGTCATTGTTTCCGGACAAGGTCCGTACACAGACGTCAACACGGGCGTTCTTGTCCTGCGATAGCCGAACAATTTCACGTCCCAGTCTGATCATTCCTGCTCGACTCCTTGTCTTTTCCCGCAATCAATATTCCTGCGAGGGATTCTGCTGAGCGCGGACATTTATTTTGTTCGAGTGCCGACGAAGGGCAGCATTATCCGGAAAAATGATGACGTTGTAGGACGAGACTCCAGCCAGGGTCACACTGTAGTTGCGGTAAAAATACAGGTCCTCAGCAAGTGCTGATGGCTCAATGCTGATTTCTTCGCGAGCACGATAGTACCGTCCATCCGGTTTGCGTTCAATCCACAGCATGACGATCTTCCCGGGAGCATCTTCCCCAAACAATCCAGAATTGATCCGGACTGTCAGTGACACGGTGAAAGGAATTTTATCTCCGGATTGATTGGCAATAAGTAACACTTCCTGACTGGCATCAGAAATCCGTTGAAACTTGTTGTGTGTGGCACACGCTCCCGACAGGAAAACGGCTATCAGGCTGATGAGACACATGGAATAAAACGGTATTTTAGAGAGCATGATGTTTGTTTCTCGAGCTAGACCAGATCAACGTGCACACTGGTCCGGAGTTGTGATTTCCCTTACAAGTCCATCCACAATACCAAAAAGCACCAATGGCCATGAGGTGTAATTATCGTGCTTCATACCAATCATGACCAGAAAACATCAAAGAAAATCAAATCAAAGGGCTTATTAGCAACTTGCGCTCCTGAAGTCAAAGAAAGGCAGAATCACCTGCCATGGACCCGTTGGATTTTCTGGTCATTTTCTGGTAAGTAAATCAGAAAATGAGGAATCCAGTTTCTTTGAGGAAAATGTATCGAACATGAGGAGCAGCTGATGGATAAAAAGATCAAAAAAGCAATCATGTCATCAATAGAACGCCTCGCTCTTTTCAAAACGCATAATCTTATGAATCATGACTTTCTGTTGACCTGGGAAAAAGATGACGATGAAATCCGGGCAGTTCTCGAAACAGCTCTGATTTTCAAGGAATTTGCGAAAAACAATGTCTCAGCCCGCATGTTCGACACGGGGCTGGCTGTTTCACTTTTCCGAGACAAATCAACCCGAACCCGCATGAGTTTTGCCAGTGCGGCCAATCTTCTGGGACTGGCAGTCCAGGACCTCGATGAAGAAAAATCGCAAATCTCCCATGGCGAAACTGTCAGGGAGACAGCGATCATGATTTCATTCTTGACGCGAGTTATCGGAATTCGCGATGACATGTATCTCGGCACAGGTCACAGATACATGCACGAAGTGGGCCAAAGCCTTGATCAGGGTTATCACGAAGGCATACTCGCACTACGTCCGGTCATTATCAATCTTCAGTGTGACATCGATCATCCCACGCAAACAATGAGCGATCTGGCTTTTCTCCGGGAATATTTCGGTGACCTCACCAGGTTAAAGGGCAAAAAGCTGGCGATGAGTTGGGCATACTCACCTTCTTATGGCAAACCCTTATCCGTGCCCCAGGGTATCATCGCATTACTGAGCCGCTTCGGTCTGGATATCAATCTGGCTCATCCGCCTGGTTACGAGCTCTTGCCAGAGGTCATTGAGCACGCCCGTAGCAATTGCTCACGTTCGGGAGGAAAATTCAGAATCGTCCACTCCATGGATGAAGCCTTTCTTGATGCCGATATCGTCTATCCAAAAAGCTGGGCCCCGTTCGAGATAATGAAAAAGCGAACGACATTGCTCACGAAGGGCGATCATCGCGGATTGAAGGACCTTGAAAAGAAATGCCTTGCTATCAATGCCGGGTTTATGAATTGGGAGTGCAATGACACCCTCATGAACACCACTCGAAAAGGACAAGCCCTTTACATGCATTGCCTGCCTGCGGATATCTCGGGCGTGAGTTGTCGCTACGGTGAAGTCAGTCAAAGCGTGTTTGAGCGATCCAGAACGAACACCTATAAGGAAGCGAGCTGGAAACCTTTCATCATCGCAGCCATGATGTTTCTGTCGCTTTTCCCCGATCCGGCAGATCACCTTCGAGCCCGGATGGAAAAAATGACAGACTGATTAAGAGCTTCCCTTGTACCTGTACTGAGTGCCTGTACTGAGTGACGGAAAAAATTCAATGATCTGCCACTAAGACACCAAAACTTGAAAATCCACGAAGCGTTCACAAGAAAAACTGAATGTGGATAACTATTGGTCTGTCCCCATTTTTCTGGAAATAATCCATGACCTGCCACTAAGGCACCACAACACTAAACCCAGGGAATGTTGTTGTTATTGTCCTTCTGATAAGAGGGGATTGCTCTGAAAGTTGTTAGTCGTTTATCTTTACTTTATCTTTGACATTTGCTATTGTACTTCTTATAATAGGGAATAAGGGGTTGACGTAATGAATAGTTTCGTGTATTGCTGCCGTTTTTTGCCAATTCAGATCACGCTTCACCACGATGTCTTTCATTTCTTTCCAACAATCCTGTCTTCAACCAAGTAAGGAGGAGATGATGGGTAGGAAAATTTTGTTGTTGGTGTGTTTGCTCATGTTTGGGCAGTTTGTTCAGGCAGGCGAGTGGGTCCCGATTTCGAGCCCGGAACCAGCCCCTGCGATTATTGACGTTATCTCGAGTACACTGGACGAGACGGTATTGTCCGTGTCGATTCCGGGGTATTATCGGGAAGAGATCGTGATTGACGGTCAGTCGTATGTTGTGTACACCCTGGAAAAAGGGCATAATCTGATGGAAAAAGGTTGTCCGACTCTGCCATTCGAGGCGGTCAACATCGCCATCTCCCCACGGGGCAGCACGAGTTGGACGGTTGAGAATGCCCGCTCAATTTTTCATGATGTCGAGAATTATCTCCCTTCCAAAGGTCACTTCACTCGAAATATCGACCCTGAAACTGTGCCCTATACATTCTCGAAGGTCTATGAAACAGACGGGCCCTATCCTCGAGAACTGGTCGAAGTCAGTGGCCCCTTCATTTTGCGCAACATCAGAGGAGTCAATCTTTCGCTCCGACCGTTCCAGTATAACCCGGTCGGCAAACAGATGATTGTCACGAGCTCATTCGAACTCCGACTCACCACCTCGGGCGACAGGGGCGAGAACGTCCTGACCGAGGAGATGCTGGTACCGGAGTCGCTCGTATTCCAGAATATTTATGCTCAGCGGTTCATCAATTACAGTCACCTGGCAGAAAGATATCCGGCTGTTGGTGAAATCGGTACTATGCTGATAATCACCTATGATTCTTTTTACAACGATATGCTGCCCTTTTATTATTGGAAATTACAGAAGGGTATTCCGACCAAGATGGTCAATCTGTCGACCGTTGGTTCCACGGCGACAGACGTCAAGAATTATATTCAGAACGAATATAACACGAATGGTCTGACTTTTGTGCTGCTGGTCGGTGACTCGGGGCAAATGCCCTATCCCACCGGCACATCCGGTAATGTGGTGGGTCAAGCTTCTGACCCGAGTTACATGTTTCTGTCCGGTGGAGACATTTATCCGGACGCTTTTGTTTCCCGTTTTCCGGCCCAGACCGTGACCAATGTGCAGACCATGGTCAACCGGATCATCAATTACGAGAAGACCCCTCAATCGGCCGGGACCTGGTATCACAAGACCTTCGGAGTAGCCGGCGATGACGTTGGTGGCAGCCCGTCTATGGCTGACTGGGAGAGAATGGAGCTGCTCAGGGCTGTGCTCGAGACACCAGCGTATAATTACACGGTCTTCGACCAGATCTATCACTCCTCGGCCAGCGCGGCCCAGGTTACAACGGCAGTCAACAATGGCCGGGGCCTTGGCAACTATATCGGTCACGGCTCTGAGACGGCCTGGGGAACAACCGGTTTCAATGTGACGAATGTCTATGCCTTGACCAATACCAACATGGTCCCGTATATCATTAGTGTCGCCTGTTTGAATGGGCGTTTCAATTACACCAGTGACTGTTTCGGAGAGGCCTGGCAAAAAGCGGGAACTCCTGCCGCACCGACCGGAGCACTGGCTATCTATGCTTCTTCGACCAACCAGTCGTGGGTGCCACCCTGTGATGCCCAGACCGAGGCCATGGATCTGCTGGTTGCCGAAACCTATCATACGGTCGGGGCTTTGTCGGTCAACGGTTGTATGGGCGGTATGGACTTATGGCCCGGAACTGAGGCCGAGCAGTTGTATCAGCAGTGGCATATTTTCGGCGACTGTTCCTCGATGTTGTTTACAAACACGCCGACAACCATGTCTGTCACGCACGATGGCGTTCTGATCCTCGGACAAAACACGTATTCGGTCACGGTTTCCGGGGTTGAAGGAGCACTGTGTGCCTTGTACAACGAGACAAGCCATGTTCTGTACGGGGCCAATTACACCAATTCATCAGGTCAGACCACGATCACTCTGGACCCGGTCCCCGCTTCGGTGATGACCTTGAAGTTGACCGTAACGGCGTTCAATCGCATGCCCTTTTTCGCCGATGTGGATGTCATCGTGCCGAGTGGTCCATGGCTGAAACATGACTCGCATATAATTAATGACAGTGCTGGAAACAATGACGGCATCATCAATCCGGGTGAAACGGTCGCCATGTCCGTGGTCTTGCAGAATATCGGGGCAGACCCTGCCAGCGGCGTGTCAGCGACGTTATCAACCAGTTCGCCTTATGTTACTGTCACCGACAATTATGCAGCCTATCCTGATATACCAGTTTCCGGGACGGGCCAATCCATAGTGAATCATTATTCATTTACGGTCGGTGGGGCTGCGCCCGAGGGTCATGTCATTCCCTTTACCCTGACCTGGAGTGCCAGTGGTGGCTATTCGGATGTGACCCAATTCAACGAATATGTCTGTACCGTGTTGACCATCAGTAATGTGGCTGTGTCCAATATTTCCATCAATTCGGCGACTGTGACCTGGAACACAAATGTGCCAGCGGACTCGTTGGTCATGTATGGCGATTCAGTTCCGCCGACGCTGCAAAAATCTGACAGCACCCAAACCACGAGCCACAGTGTGAATTTGACGGGTCTGACCGATTGCACAACCTATGCATTTGCCGTCAGTTCAGCCTCACCGTCCTGCTACACCCAAACTGATGACAACAGTGGCAGCTATTACAGTTTTACGACCCAGATGTACATGACCATGTTCAATGATGACATGGAGTCCGGTTCGGCGAACTGGACTGCGGCTTCACCGTGGGCCATTACGACAGAATCAGCCAACAGTCCGACCCATTCCTGGAGTGATTCCCCGAGTGGCAACTATGCCAATTCGGCCAATACTGCTCTGACTTCGGTTGCGTTTGACCTTTCAGGAACGAGTCAGGCCAGTTTGACTTTCTGGCACATCTACGCCCTCGAGAGCGGCTATGACTATGGCTATGTCGAGGTATCAACCAATGGTTCGACCTGGAACAATCTGGAAACTTTTAACGGGACACAGGCAACCTGGACAGAGGAGAACTACGATTTGTCCGCCTATGTCGGAAATCCGAACGTGCAGGTGAGGTTCAGGCTGACCAGCGATTCAATTGTCGTCTACGACGGTTGGCACATCGATGATGTCAGCATCGGTTATGCGACGCCATGTGTGCCTGTAGCCGAGTATTCAAGTCATTCGTTCTCCGACTCCTGCCCTACAGGTGGTGCGGGAGATGCTGACGGAAATCTCGATGCCGGAGAAACCATCACGTTTTATATCGATGTCCGTAATGCCGGCTCCGGTGACTTGACCGGCGTCTCGGCAGGATTGAGCTCCTCCACACCGGGTGTCAGCATTGTCGACGGATCGGCTGCTTATCCGGATATTCCTGAAGGCACCTCCGCAACATCACTGGCCCCTCATTTTACTGTTTATCTTGCTGATAGCATGAGCTGTGGGACGACCGTTGATTTCACCCTGTCAATTTTTACCGACCAGGGCGATTTTGTCGGTTATTTCTCGGAAACAGTCGGTGTCATCATTCCCGGTACGTTCACCCTCGTTTCAGAGAATTTCGAAAGCAGTTGGGGCACTTACGGGGACAATCCTCCGGCAGGCTGGACCATTCTCGATTACGGTGACGAAGCGACCCCGACCTGGAACACCAACGACTGGTATCGCTACAGCAAGGGCGGAACGTACGGCTATGTAGCGCGAGTGTACTATTCGCCACTCGAGAACCAGGACGAGTGGTTGATCACGCCTGCTTTTGATATTCCGGCTGGGGCCACCGAAATAAATCTGGATTACGATCACTATTTCTATGTTTACTCCAGTGGTGAATACGGTTATGTTGATTTTCGATCGAACGAGAACCCGACCTGGACAACTCTGACCACGTATTCATCCACCACAGCGAATATGGCCCACGTGACGACTTCCTTATTGGCCTACGCCGGCCATACAAATTGTCAGATCAGATTCCGGTATGACTCATATAACGGCTGGTACTGGGAAGTGGATAATGTCATCATCGCCGGTTCACAAGCCGGGAACTGCAATATGACTGTCTGTGCCAGTGGCGGGACCGTCGAGGAGGTCCCGAGCGGAACTGCTGGTTCGAACCCGGCCATTGTCGGACGTGATGGTAATAATGTTGTCCTGAGCTTCGACCCAGCCACCGGGGCATCACATTACAATGCCTATCGTGGTGACCTCGACACCCTTGCCAGCACAGGTACCTACAGTCACAATACACGTATCACTGAGGAGGTCTGCCCTGGCAGCCCGGACATGGCAATTGTCGATATCGACGCTTTTGATGATGCCAGTAATTATTACTATCTCATCACCGGCAACAATGCCTCGTGTGAAGGCTCATTCGGCAAAAACAGCGCTGAAACGCCGCGTGAAAACTTTTATTGGCCCGTCAATTCCTGTTATGGACTCTGTTTGTAGTTGTATCGCTGAATAGCTGTAACGTAAGTGACCGCCACTCGACATTGTGCTCGACTGGCGGTCACTTTTTTCTTCTGGATCGAATGAGAGGGATGCAAGGAGAAATGATGCGCAGTCTTTATCTGAAAAATCGGTTGTTATGCTTGATGATGATCTCATTGCTGGCTGGGGGATGGGGTAGTTATGGCTGTTCCTCGGATGATGACGATGATGAGCCAGCCAGTACGACCCTGGTGGAGGATGACTCCTGGAGGCCGGACAACACTGAGGAGAACTTGCTGTTGGACCGGACCTATCGAATCGATATCGAGACAATCAATGTGGCCTTCGATTTTTATCCGGATGAACTTAGTTTATACGCGTCAGCAACCGTCCTCTTTGGGATGCGACCGGACCAGGTCCGGCCAGTCATTCACTTTGATTTTGGACGCTACAAAATCGAGCT
>Ga0068714_10007381_pt1 | contig 10695 bp, 8 predicted proteins | sample MTBNYHSulfiMetaG_FD_62988 | JGI IMG/M metagenome (GOLD analysis project Ga0068714, IMG submission 62988) | Enrichment culture microbial communities from rom New York Harbor, USA that are MTBE-degrading - MTBE-NYH (New York Harbor Sulfidogenic)... | ecosystem: Environmental > Aquatic > Marine >...
CGGTGCCCGAGACGCCGGAGCCCGGAAAAGCGCCCGAACCCTGGGGGGAAACCGGTGTGATAGGAAAACCCATGCCGCGCATAGACGCCTATGAGAGGGTGAGCGGTTCCGCCATTTATCCTTCCGACGTTCTTCTGCCCCATACGCTCTACGGCGCCATCCTGGGCTGTCCTCATCCACACGCTCTGGTCAGGAATGTTGACACGAAGAAAGCGGAAACCATGCCCGGCGTTCGAGCGGTGATCAGCGCAGCCACCCTTGAAGCGGACCTCTACTGGCCCTACTCCAAAGAAATGGGCGCCAAGCTCTTTGATGCTCATTGCCGTTTCGAGGGCGAGACCGTGGCGGCTGTAGCGGCCGAAACGCCTTATCAGGCGTGGGACGCCCTCGCCGCGGTCCAGGTGGAATACGAAATCAAGCCTTTCCTGGCGGACGAACGGAAAGCGCTCGAACCCGGCGCTCCGCAGGTCCACGAGGAAGGCAACCGGGTGGGCAACGAAACCGTCTACGAAAGAGGCGACATCAATAAGGGATTTGCCGAAGCCGACCTGGTCCTGGAGCAAACATACAGAACCGAGTGCGAAATCCACACGCCCCTCGAACTGCACGGCTGCGTTGCACACTGGGACGGAGATCTGCTGGTGATCCGAGAGTCGACCCAAGGAGTTTACGCGGTCCAGGAGAGAGCGGCGCGGGTTCTGGGGTTGCCGCTCTCCAAAGTGCGGGTGATAGGCCATTACCTGGGAGGCGGTTTCGGAAGCAAACTCCAGGCCGGCAAGTACACCATCATCGCGTCCCTGCTCGCCAGGAAAACGGGAAGGCCCGTGAAGCTCTTCCTCAGCAGAGAGGAGACTTTTTTGAGCGTGGGAAACCGGCCTCCGGCCAACATGAGACTCAGGGCAGGAGTGAAAAAGGACGGCACCCTCACCGCCCTGGAGTTTTCCTGTTCCGGAACAGGCGGCGCTTATCCCGCGGGAGGCACTTCGCTCGTGGATTGGCAGATCCGCGACCTTTACACCTGCCCGAATGTGCGAACGGCGGCCACGGACCTTTTTATAAATGCCGGACCCAGTCGGCCTTTCCGTGCCCCCGGCCACCCGCAGGGCTCCTGGGCTCTCGAGCAGATGCTCGATGCCCTGGCCGACGGGTTGAAAATGGACCCCGTAGACTTGCGGTTGAGAAACATTCCCTCCTTCAGTCAAGCTAGGGAGGGCAACCCCCCTTACACGACGACCGGGCTCAAGCAGTGCCTGGAAGAAGGAGGCCGGGTCTTCCGCTGGAAGGAGACAAGGAAGGAGATAGAAGAGTCGGGCGGAAAGGGGCACATCCGCAGGGGCGTCGGCATGGCGAGCTGTCTGTGGGTCGCCGGAGGCGGCGGGCCTCCTTCTACGGTGATCCTCAAGCTTTATGCGGACGGCAGCGTGAACCTCAACATGGGCGCAAGCGACATCGGAACAGGGACCAAGACGGTCATGGCAATGGTGGTTGCCGAGGAGTTGGGAGTGAAACCCGGGGTGATCCAGATCGAGCACGCCGACACTGGCACCACCCAGTACGCAACACCTAGCGGCGGGAGCAAGACGGTCCCCACTGAATCGCCGGCCGTCCGTTCGGCGGCCATCCACGTGAAACAGCAGCTTTTGAAGATGGCTGCCGAAGACCTCCGCACGGACGTTAACGATTTGCGTTTTGAAGGACACGCGATCACTTCGAAGACGGATTCATCCAAGAAGACAGCGGTGACGGCAATCGCGGGCCTCAAGAAGCGAGGGGTAGTAGTGGGAGTCGGATACAGGGGACCCAACCCGGAAGGCAAGGTGGTAAACCCATTCGCAGCACAGTTCTGCGAAGTGGAGGTCAACACGAAGACCGGAGAAGTGAAGCTGCTGCGCTTCGTAGGTGCTAATGAAAGCGGCAGGGTCATGGACCGCCTCACCTTCGACAGTCAGGTTTACGGGGGAATCACCATGGGAGTCGGTCTGGCCATGACCGAGTTCCGCGTTCTCGATCGCAACACCGGCAAAATGGTGAACAAGAACTGGCATGACTACAAGCTTCCAACGGCGCTCGACGTGCCGCCTGAAATGGTTTCCCTTCCCGTGGAACTGGAGGATCCGGAGGCGAACAGCACCGGGGCGAAGGGGCTCGGTGAACCGGTGACTATTCCCACGGCTGCAGCCATCGCCAATGCAGTTTATCACGCCACGGGCGTCAGGATCACGGAGACGCCCCTGAACCCTTACCGGCTAAGTGCAATCTTTGCCGAGTGGATCAAGGAGAAATGAGATGCTGCCTAACTTTCGATACGTGCAGGCTCAATCCGTCAGGGATGCGGCGAAACATCTCGCTGCCAAGGACGCCATGGTCCATGCAGGAGGGACCGATCTACTGTGCTGTCTCCGCGATCATGTTTTCAGCGCGGAAAAGATAGTGAGCATCAGCCGGATCAGCGAATTGCGAGGCATCTCGGAAACCTCGGACGGCGGAGTCCGAATCGGTGCACTCGCCACCATCACGGAGGTTGCGGAAAGTTCTCTGATCAAACGCCTATACCCGGGCCTGGCTCAGGGGGCCATCGAGGTGGCAAGCCCTCAGCTTCGCAACCAGGGAACTCTGGGAGGCAATCTGTGCCAGAAACCCCGGTGCTGGTATTACAGGGGAGAATTTCACTGCCTCCGAAAAGGGGGCGATCAATGCTATGCCGTGGGCGGAGAAAACCAGTTCCACTGCATCTTCGGGGGGGATCTATGTTACATCGTGCACCCTTCCGACACCGCCCCTCCCCTGGTCGCCCTCGAAGCTTCGGTCAGAGTCAAGGGAGCGGATGGGTCCAAGAACATCCCTGTCGAGGAGTTCCACATGCCTCCGGGCACCGATCCCCAGAGAGAAACCGTCCTTGAACCAGGCGACTTAATCACCGAGATTCACATTCCTCCCCCTCCTCAGGGCTTGCGGAGTTCCTACCGCAAAGTCAGGACACGGAGAGCCTGGGATTTCGCCCTGGTGGGACTGGCGCTGGCGCTGCAGGTCCAGGAAGGGAAAGTCCGGCACGCCCGCGTGGTCTTCAGCGGAGTGGCTCCGGTGCCGTGGCGTTCGAGGGAGACGGAAGAAAGCATCACGGGCAAAAGTCTCGACAGGAAAACCATCGCTAGGGCCGCCGAAGCAGCAGTACAGGGGGCCGAACCGATGGAAAATAACGGTTACAAGATCCCTTTGCTCAAGGGGATCGTCGAGGAGGAACTGACCGCCATGGGGAGACTCTTCTAGGAGAAAACATGCTTCACCGCGAACCAAAAATCGCCCCTGAATACTTATATCCCGTAGACGAGTGGTGCATGATCGAAAGCCGTTTTGCCCCTCGGTACCTGGAGCAGAGCGAAACCATTTTCACCCTCGCCAACGGGTATATGGGAATTCGCGGCGCCTTTGAAGAGGGTCGGCCTGCGTTCCAGAACGGCACATTCATCAACGGATTCCACGAGACAACCCCCATCGTCTACGCCGAGACAGCCTACGGGTTTGCGGAAACGGCTCAGACTATGCTCAACGTGGCGGATGCCAAACTCATGCGCCTGTTTGTGGACGACGAGCCTTTTCTGCTGGAACATGCCAATCTTCTGCATTTCGAGCGCATTCTGAATATGCGGAAAGGGCGGCTGGAGAGAAACGTCATATGGGAGACACCTGCCGGGAAACAAATCGAAATCCGCACGGTTCGCCTAGTCTCTTTTGAACACAGGCACCTGGCGGCCGTGGACTATGAAATCACCGTTAGGAACGCGGAGGCTCCCGTAGTCCTCATGTCCGTGAGCGAATTGCCGTCGGCTTCAATGGGAAACGAAGCGGAGCGGGCCTCCTCACAGGAGCCGGACACTGCAAAAATCGACCCCAGGCGGTCCAGGACCTTTTCAGAGAAGGTTCTCATCCCCGCGTTGCAGCTCTGTGAAGGTCCGAGAATGATTCTTGGACACCGGACCCGCAACAGCGGAATGACCATCGCCTGCGGTATTGATCATGTCGTGAAAACCGAATGCTCCTATGCCACCGATCTGCGTTGCGAGGAAGACCGTGCCGGGATCACCTACACATTCACCGCTCGCCCGGGCGAGTCCTTCCGGGTCACCAAGTACATCAGCTATCATACTTCCCACACCTTCCCCGTCTCCGATCTCGCCGACCGGGTTGCGCGAACTCTCAGCCGTTCCTGCACCGAGGGTTGGGAGGAACTGTGTGAATCTCAGCGGCTGTATGTGGACGACTTTTGGCGCCGCAGCGATGTGAAGATATCCGGCGACCTTCGCGTCCAGCAGTCTCTGCGCTGGAACCTGTTCCAACTCCTCCAGGCGTCGGCCCGGGTGGAAGGGGCGGGCATTGGAGCACGGGGACTCACCGGACAGACATATGAAGGACATTACTTCTGGGATACTGAAATATACCTGCTGCCCTTCCTGATCTACACCGCGCCCCGGATCGCCGGTAATCTACTGCGCTTTCGCTACAGCATGCTGCCGGCAGCACGCAAGCGTGCCCGGCAGGTCGGAGAGAAAGGGGTGCTCTTCCCATGGCGCACCATAAACGGAGAGGAGGCATCCGCCTACTATGCCGCAGGCACAGCTCAGTATCATATCAATGCGGACATCGCCTACGCCATCCGCAAATATGTCGAGATGAGCGGCGACTCGGATTTTCTCGCGACCCACGGAGCGGAAATCCTTGTGGAAACGGCTCGACTCTGGCTGAGTCTCGGGTTTTACTCGGAACGCAAGAACGGACGGTTCTGCATCAACGGCGTGACTGGGCCTGACGAATACAACGCAGTGGTAAACAACAACCTCTTTACCAACATGATGGCCGGGGAAAACTTGCGCTATGCAGCCGAAACCATGGACAATCTGCAACGGAACGCGCCGGAGCGATATGCGGTTGCGGTGGACAGGACTGGATTGGATGGAGAAGAAATCGAGTCGTGGCGTCGCGCCGCAGAGGCCATGTACATTCCCTTTGACCAGGAACTGGGCATTCACCTTCAGGACGAAAATTTCCAGGATAAGGAGCCGTGGGATCTGGAGACCGAGCTTCCGGAGAATTTTCCACTCCTCCTTCGTTATCACCCGCTTGTCATTTACAGACACCGTGTCATCAAGCAGGCAGACGTAGTGCTGGCGCTCTTTCTGCTCGGCAATCAGTTCAGCGCGGAGGAAAAGCGCCGAAACTTCGACTACTACGATCCCCTGACCACGGGCGACAGCTCTTTGTCGGTTTGCATACAGAGCATCATTGCCGCGGAAAACGACTATTGTGAACAGGCCTTCGAGTATCTGCGCTATGCGATCCTGATGGATCTGGCCGACATCGGCGGAAACGTTCGCGACGGCGTGCACGTGGCCTCGATCGGAGGTACGTGGATGGCTTTGACCTACGGGCTCGCCGGAATGCGCGATTATGGGGGCGTGCTTTCCTTCAACCCTCGGGTGCCCGTCCAGTGGGAAGGCCTGAGCTTTTCGCTCACCGTCAGGGGCTCCGACCTGGAGGTGGAGCTTGTTCGCGACCGAGCGACGTACCGGCTTCGCAAAGGATCGGACCTGTGCATCCGTCACCAAGGGAAAGAAGTGAACCTCCGGGAGGGGGAGTCCGCGACTCTCTGGATATGGCGGCCTGAAAGACCTCCAGCCCTTACAGTCGAGGCTGTCATTCCTCATGACCGATTCGATGCCGTCCTCTTCGACATGGATGGAGTCCTCACCGCCACCGCCGAAGTGCATGCGCGGGCCTGGAAGCAAATGTTCGACGAGTTTTTGAAGAAGAGAGAGGAGCGGACAGGCGAGCCTTTCCGGCCCTTTGAAATCGGAACCGATTACCTGCTGCTGGTCGACGGCAAACCGCGCCAGATCGGCGCTCTCGACTTCCTCGATTCCCGAGGCATCCAGTTGCCCGAAGGCTCCCCGGAAGACACATCGGACATGGAGACGGTGTGGGGCTTGGCAAACCGCAAGAACCAAAAAGTTCACCAACTAATGCGGGATGAAGGGGTCCGCGCTTTCCCCGGTTCGGTTCGCCTGCTCCATCACCTGCGTCGCAAGGGTGTCCGCACGGCGGTTGTTACCTCCAGCAGCAATGCCGACATGACTCTGGAGGCGGCCGGAATCGCCCATCTCTTCGATGCGAAAGTGGACGGCAACGTCGCCGCCGAGTTGGAACTGGCCGGCAAGCCCGAAGCCGACACTTTTCTTGAAGCAGCCCGAAGACTGGGTGCGGCGCCTTCGCGTGCGGTGGTGGTCGAAGACGCCCTTTCGGGCGTCCAAGCCGGCACCCGTGGAGGATTCGGCCTTGTGCTGGGCGTGGCCCGCCATGTGAGCCCGGAAGAACTGCGCCACAACGGCGCAGATATCGTGGTGAGCGATCTGGGAGATCTGCTTCCCCCCGAATGACAAAAACAAAAGAGAACCCGATTTATTTGCGGTTTGTTTCAGATTTAGAGCATTGTCGTTTTGACATTGTTTCGGATTTCGGGTTTCGTGCTTCGAATTTGCCCCGATCATTATATATCCAGGACTACGGTGGCGTGCCATCCTTCCGGGGTCAGCTCCACCTTGAAGAGGTGCAACGTGACCGCCTTGACGTCCGCATTGAGTTGATGCTTCTCCGGATTGAGGTTCTCTCCTTTCCCCTCTCCTGAAAGGACGTAGGCGTCATCCTCTTTGCTGATATCCACTACACGGACCCTCAACAGAAGTTCCTCTGGATCCTTGAAGTAGATCAACTCCTGCAGGAAATTGAAGAGGAGCATTTCAATGGAGTCCTCCTTCACCCGGATCGGGACGGAGACCCGGTTCTCGATGGAACTCAGGTGTTCTTTCCAGGTCCTCAACCCAGCCGTAGCCGTGCTCTACACACCATTTTGCGCCCGCTTCAACCACCTCCCGAAACTCGTCCTTGGAAACTTGCACAAATCCCCCTTTTCCTACGCCTGCAGGGATTCGCTTAAACAGCCTGTCAACAAGTTCCCGAAGCCGGGGCTTCACCTCTTCAAGAGCGAGGTTCGTGAGAACGAGTCTCATCCCGCAGTTGATGTCAAACCCGATTCCTCCAGGCGAAATGACGCCTTTCTGCAGATCCATGGCGGCTACGCCGCCGATAGGGAAACCGTAACCCCAATGACCGTCGGGCATGCAGAGAGCGTACTTCACGATGCCGGGCAGAGTGGCCACGTTCGTGACCTGTTCGAAGACGCCTTCATCCATGCCATGAATAAGCTTTTCATTTGCGTAGATGCGAGCGGGAACCCTCATTCCGTCCTTGTAGCTCTCGGGAATTTCCCATACCGTGTCGGATATTTTTCGAATCTGTGCCGGCAGTCCCATGACTTTGTCTCCTGCCACTCATATAGTCACGAGGCGCGGTAGCTTCAATCTGAACCAGCAGCGGGCCGCCTGACAGGGCATTGAACAGCCTGTTCTCCCGCGGGCAGGGCAGCACTTGCCTTCGATCCGGCATGTAGATTCTCTTGCGTTTGTTAACGTCAGGAACGATTCGCATAACGGATGTTATCCTGATCACGGGAGAAACCAGCGAACAAAACTTCATCCTCCCTTGAAATGAGCCTTTGCCAGTTTATAGTTTTAATAAGCGTTGCTGGTGGCGCAGGTGACTCTAAAACGCATTTTTTCTGTGAACCAAGCATAAACCACGAAAGGCGGAAGATCGATGAAGTCGCAAAAAGGCTGAAAACCGACGATTTGTCATTCCGAACGAGGCGCGGCAATCTCAGAAATGCCCGAGTAGCCGAGAGATTGCCACGACACTTTGCGCCTCTCAATGAGGGGGTGGGACTTTTTACAAAGGCATCTAGATCGATCAGAAGCTTATTTGCTCCACGAGAGCGAAGCCGATCCGTCCTGCGTTTCGGCATTCTTTGGAGGACCAAGGCGGATGTTTGAATATGAGACATGGAAAGGCTCCCACGAAAGCGAACTTCGGGAAAATGGAGGACCGGATGAGGGAGATGTCATTCACGGCGAGGAATTGTCCAAAGAATACGAATCCCGTCCCGCAAATTCCGTGGAGAGTTACTTCAAGGAAATGGCCAGGGGAAGGGTATTGACCCGCGAGGAAGAAACCGAACTGGCACAGAAAATCGATACGCTCAAGCAAAAGATTGTGGCGTTGATCCACCGCTATCCGGACCTGGCGCCGGGAACATTTTCCGTTACAAAAGCCGGCTCCGAAAAATCCGCTGAAGTCTCGCTGGAAACTGAAGAAGTTACGGAAGCTCTGCTCCGGACAATGGAACGGAATTTCTCGGACCTCATCGGGCGGGTGGAAAGCGCGGAAGCAGCGCTGCGCGAGTGCGAGCAGCGGTCCGGCCTTTCCAACAAGGAAATCCTTCGATTGGCCTCTAGAGTCGAGGAAGAAACAGGCGCCGTTTTCAATGCCCCTGTTCACCAGGACGACCTCCTTTCGATGCAGGCGGGTGTGCTTTGCGCTCTTTATGAAATGCACGCCGTGGAGATGCACACCGGCAGCACCAGGGATTCCCTCAAGAAGGAATACGAAGAGTTCCTTCAGACTCGGGACCGGCTTCGAGAACTAAGGTCGCACTTCGTGGAAGCCAACCTGCGGCTGGTGATCAGTGTGGCCCGCAAATACAGGGGAAGAGGGATTCCTCTCCTGGATCTAGTCCAGGAAGGGAACCTCGGCCTGATGAGGGCAGTGGACAAGTTCGACTATCGCCTGGGGTACAAGTTCAGCACCTACGCCTCGTGGTGGATTCGCCAGGCCATGCTTCGTGTGATACAGAATCATGCCCAGACTATACGCACCCCTATACATGTGCTCGAATTGAAAAACAGGATAATGAGGGCTGTCCGCACTCTCTCTATAGGGACCCATTCAAGACCAAGCGTGGAGGATATTGCACAGGCAACCGGCATCCCCGAGGAAAAGGTGGAACACGTTATCCAGGAAACCGAAGGCACCGGTGCACGTACGATTTCCCTCGAAACACCGATCGGCGACGGCGAAGCTCAGCTTCGTGACTTTGTGAAAGACGAGGAGAGCACCTCTCCGGAAGAAGCATCCATGGAGAAAAATGCAGTCAGGATGATCAGGACAATTCTGTCGACTCTCACTCCCCGCGAAGAGGCAATACTGCGGAAGCGCTTCGGGATCGGCGATGAAAGAACCTATACTCTGGAAGAGTTGGGACAGGAATTTGGGGTCACACGCGAACGCATTAGACAGATCGAGGCCAAGGCTTTGCTTAAACTTCGTCATCCTTCCCGCAGGAAAAAGATGGGATCCCTGGCCGATCTGTGAAAAAATCCCTAGGCCAAACCGAAACCCTGGGAAGCGTACTCCTTGATTGTCGCTCTTGCCTCGGAAACGGTCTTACCGAGGTACCAGGGTTCCATGAAACCTTCCAGCATCATTTTCCACCCTTCCTCGTCCTTGAAGATATCCGCTTCCGAGCATGAAACCCCGCATCCTTCCTTGCCTATAACGTCGAGCAGGTACTTCCTGAGTTCTCCTGTCTCATCCATTTCCCTTCCTCCTTTCTCACTACGCCGGATCACTTCCGTCATGAGCCCTGCTTCCAATCAGGCGGGAAACGAGTGCTCCGATTTGAAAATGAAAATGTACTCCCCCTGATTTACGTTCACCGTCAGGTTTCCTCCATGTTTCTTGGCATAATTGATCCAGCCCGGCTGTCCTCCCTCTTCCTCGCAGCTTTCCCGGGGAGACATCCTGCCGCTTTTTTCGTCATACCACGCCAGGAGCATCGGGTCCGAGTCGTACTTTCTCACCCGTTCAACCGCCGCATTTTTGGCTATTTCGAAATCGACATCCTTTCGTTCCAGGTTGACAAAAGTCTCTCCCGGCAGCTTGAAATGACCGTATTCTTTTTCCATGTTCTCCCTCCTCTCTTTCCTATTCGGATACAAATCCGAACCTGCCGTTGTTTTCCAGGTAAGCACCTTTTCAAAGTCGTCAAGGCCGGCCATAACGACTCGATGGCACAAAGAAGGGAAAGGAAAAAAAGGGGCGCCTCTCAAATGGCGCCCTCCAAGTACTGTTTCGTGTTGCTGCAAACCTATCAGTGAACTTCGATCCTTTTTGGAACACTTTCCTGAGACTTGGGGATCACGATCTTCAAAATACCGTCTCTGTATGTCGCATCGATCTTTTCCTCATCCACCACTCCAGTGAAAGGAAAGTTCCTCTCGAAAGACCCGGAGAACCGCTCGACGCATCGGCAGCATTCTCCTTCCGAGGTATCCTTGATCTTCTCACCCCTAACAGAGAGGACACCGTCTCTGTAAGAAATGTCCAACTTCTTCATGTCGATCCCCGGAATCTCCATTGTCACGATGTAGTTGCTTGCGGTCTCGGCGATATCCGTCGCCGGAACCCAGTTTTCGCACTCCACCGCAAAGGGGAAGGGTTTCCAGAGACTGCTGAAAGGCCGCAGCGCCATGTCAAACGGAATCAAATCCATCATCGTGGGCATATTCACACCCCCTTTCAGTTTATCCCTAGAATAATCACTCCTGCCGAAACTTCAACATCATATGAATTGTTCCAAAATTGAATTGACACGAACCGTAATATCTTCCCCCGACCCATCGGGAGGTCTCTTCAGAGCCTCAACCGGAAATGGGCTCATCGGCCTTAACCGCCCCCGAGGCACTGAAGCCT
>Ga0068714_10007384_pt1 | contig 10692 bp, 8 predicted proteins | sample MTBNYHSulfiMetaG_FD_62988 | JGI IMG/M metagenome (GOLD analysis project Ga0068714, IMG submission 62988) | Enrichment culture microbial communities from rom New York Harbor, USA that are MTBE-degrading - MTBE-NYH (New York Harbor Sulfidogenic)... | ecosystem: Environmental > Aquatic > Marine >...
CCGTCGGCCAGGAGCTTTGCATGCTGGAGGCCATGAAGATGAAGAACGCCATCCGCTCGCCCCGCGATGGTGTGGTCGCCAGCGTGCCGGTTTCCCCCGGCCAGTCCGTGGATTACGGCGAAGTGCTGGTCACCTTCGAATGAGCGGGCGATGGATTTAGACAGCCTGCTCCAATTCTTCCTCACGCCCACCGCCCTCACCTGGAAGATGGTGGTGATGATGATCGCCGGTGGGGTGCTGATCTACCTGGCCATCGCCAAGGATTACGAGCCGGTGTTGCTCTTGCCCATCGGCTTTGGCGCTGTGCTGACCAATCTGCCGCTCACCGGCATTGCCGGGGAGCACGGCTTGCTGGGGATGCTATACAAAGTCGGCATCGAGACCGAGATATTCCCCCTGCTGCTGTTCATCGGCCTGGGTGCGATGATCGATTTCGCTCCGCTGTTGGAGAACCCCGGCATGGCGCTGCTCGGCGCTGCTGGGCACATCGGCATCTTTGCCACTCTGGTCCTGGCGCTGGGTCTGGGCTTTGATTTCGGCCAGGCTGGCTCGATCAGCGTGATCGGCACCATGGACGGCCCCACCGCCATTTTCGTGGCCGCCCGCCTGGCCCCCGAGATGCTGGCGCCCATTACGGTGGCGGCTTACAGTTATATGTCCCTCGTGCCCATCATTCAGCCGCCGGTGATGCGCTTGCTGACCACCAACGCCGAGCGCAAGGTGCGCATGCCTTATTCCAAGCAGCAGGTCTCCAAGACCACCCGCGTCTTGTTCCCGATCATCGTGACCATCTTTGTCTCTCTGCTGGCCCCGGTGGCCTCGCCTCTGATCGCCACCATCATGTTCGGCAACCTGCTGCGCGAGTCTGGCGTGGTGGATCGCCTGGCCAACGCTGCCAAGAACGAGATCGCCAACGTGACCACCATTTTCCTTGGGCTAGCCATCGGCTCGACCATGACCGGCGAGGCCTTCATTCGCATGGAGACCTTTTACGTGTTGGCGCTGGGATTGTTCGCTTTCGTGATGGACATGGCCGGGGGAGTGCTGTTCGGCAAGCTGCTCTACCGTCTTTCGGGTGGGCGCTTCAACCCCTTGATCGGTGCTGCTGGGATCAGCGCTTTCCCCATGTCCGCCCGCGTCGTCCAGAGGGTGGGGCAGGAATACGATAATCAGAACTTCCTGCTCATGCATGCCATGGGCGCCAATACGGCTGGCCAGTTGGGCAGCGTGATCGCCGGTGGTCTGGTGCTGGCGATGCTGACCGGCCTAATTTGATGATGATTCATTGTGACGGTAAAGGAGGTCGCCATTGACCGTCAAGTCGATTGTAAAGCAGAGTGAATACCACGACTCGGTGAGCCTGATGCTGGTGGCGCGCGAGCTTGCTGGCCAGGAGGGGATCACGGACGCCGCCGTGGTTATGGCCACCGAGCCGAACAAATCGATCCTGGAGGAGGCCGGGCTGCTGACCAAAGAGGCCAAGGCAGCCACCCCCAACGATCTGGTGATCGCCGTCAGCGCCAAGGATGCCGCCACGGCGGAGAAGGCGCTGGAGATCGCCCAGGAGCTGCTCAAGAAGAAAGCCCAGGCGGAGGAGGGCGTTGAGTTCCGCCCCAAGACCCTCCGCGTGGCGGTCGCCTCCAATCCCGACGCCAACGTGGCGGTGATCTCCGTGGCCGGTCGCTACGCCGCCGATGAAGCCTGGGAGGCCTTGACGCGCGGCCTGCACGTGCTGCTGTTCAGCGATAACGTCTCGCTGGAAGACGAGATTGCCCTGAAGAAATACGCCCGCGATCACGGCCTGCTGCTGATGGGGCCGGGCGCTGGGACGACGATCCTCAACAACGTCGCCCTGGGATTTGCCAACGTGATCCCGCCTGGCACGGTCGGTATCGTCTCTGCCGCAGGCACCGGCTTGCAAGAGGTCAGCACATTGATCGCCAAGAACGGCAAGGGTATCACCCAAGGGATCGGCACCGGCGGCCGCGACCTCAAGAAAGAGGTCGGCGGCATCATGATGCTTGAATCCCTCAAAGCCCTGCAGGCCGACCCCGATACCGAGGTGATCGCCCTGGTGAGCAAGCCGCCTGCGCCGGAAGTGGTCGAGGCGATCATGGCGCAGGTCGCCAAGAGCGATAAGCCCACCGTGGTCTGCTTCATGGGCGGCGATATGGCGCCGGTGGAGAAGGTGAAGAACGCCATCCCGGCGCGCACCTTACAAGAAGGCGGGCTGCTGGCGGCCAAGGCGGCTGGCGCAAAGGTGCCCGACATCGCCAAATTGATCCAGGATGAGAACGCTCAGCTCGAAAAGCAGGCTGAGCAGTTGCGCGCTGGCCTGGAAAAGGGCCAGAAATACCTGCGTGGGCTGTTCTCCGGTGGCACGCTGTGCTACGAGGCCCAGGTGATCTGGCGCGAGATGCTGGACGCCCGGGTCTACTCCAACGCGCCTTTGCCCGGCGAACTGGCTTTGCCCGATTCGACCAAGAGCCAGGAGCATACCACCGTTGATCTCGGTGAAGAGGAGTTCACCGTCGGGCGGCCGCACCCCATGATCGATAACGATTTGCGCATTCGCCGCCTATTGCAGGAGGCCGAAGACCCAGAAGTGGCCGCCATTATCCTGGACGTGGTGATTGGCTACGGTGCCCATCCCGACCCGGCCTCCGAGCTTGGCCCGGCGATAGAGGAAGCCAAGCGGCGTGCCAAGGCCGACGGGCGTGAGTTGCCCGTGGTGGCTTCGGTGACCGGAACCGAGCACGACCCCCAAGGTTTAGGGCGCACGGTTGCTGCTCTCGAACGTGCTGGTGTGATCGTCTGTGATAGCAACGCCGCTGCGGCCCGTTTGGTCGGTATGGTCGTTTCTGGCTGACCGCGTGGCCATCCAGCGGATTTGTTTCGAGGAAGTGAGCTTATGAGTGAAATCAGAGATGTTTTCGGCAAGCCTTTGACCGTCGTTAACGTCGGCCTGGCGAGCATGGCCGAGTCGGTCAAGGATCAGGATGTCAGGGTGGTTGATCTGGATTGGACTCCGCCCCAAGAGGGCGTGCCGCGCCTGCGGGTCACTAAGAGCGGCATCAACGTGGATCAGGCCAACCAAGAGGTCACCGACCGCATCAAGCGCGGCCAGCCGGTGCTGGTGGGGATGGGCATTGCCAAAGAGGTCATCCCCGGCATGCACGACCGCATGATCCTGCACGCCGGGCCACCCATCGAGTGGGAGCGCATGTGCGGCCCCACGCGTGGTGCCATCATGGGGGCGCTGATCTACGAGGGCATCGCCAAGGATGAGAAGGAGGCTGAAAAGATCGCCGCTTCTGGCGACATCGAGTACGATCCCTGCCACCATCATCACACCGTCGGCCCCATGGCAGGCATCGTTTCGCCCAGCATGCCGGTCTTCATCCTGGAGAACAAGGCCTTCGGCAACCAGGCCTACTGCACGCAGAACGAGGGCCTGGGAAAGGTGCTGCGCTACGGCGGCATGGGCCCCGAGGTCTATGAGCGCTTGAAGTGGATGGAGACCGATCTCTATCCGGCCCTGTCGCGTGCCCTGGAGACCCTGCCCGATGGCATCGACATCAAGAGCCTGATCGCCCAGGCGATGCACATGGGTGACGAGTCGCACAACCGCAACCGGGCGGGTACCTCCCTGTTCCTGCGGGCGATTGGCCCGGCGCTGGCCCGCACCAGCCAGGATAAAGAAGTGCTGGCTAAGATCATCGAGTTTATCGATCAAAATGACCACTTCTTCCTCAACCTGAGCATGCCGGCGGGCAAAGCTGCCCTGGATGCCGCCGAAGGCGTGGAGGGCAGCAGCATCGTCACCGTGATGGCCCGCAACGGCACCGATTTCGGCATCCGCCTGGCCAGCATGCCGGAGCGCTGGTTCACGGCTCCGGCCGGTGAGGTTGAAGGCCTGTACTTCCCCAGCTACACCGCCGAGGACGCCAATCCCGATATCGGCGATAGCACGGTCACCGAGACGGCCGGATATGGCGGCTTCGCTATGGCGGCTGCCCCGGCAATCACCCAATTCGTGGGCGGCACGCCTCAGATGGCCCTGGAAGCCACCCGTGAGATGTACGAGATCACCTTCGCCGAGCACGAGGGCTTCACCATTCCTGCCCTGAACTTCCGCGGCACGCCCCTGGGCATCGACGTGCGCCTGGTCATGGAGACCGGCATCTTGCCCAAGATTAACACCGGCATTGCCCACAAGAAGCCCGGCGTGGGCATGGTGGGTGCTGGCATCCTGCGCGCCCCCGAAAAATGCTTCCGTGACGCCTTTGAGGCCTTTCGAAAAAAACACTTCTAGACAAAGCCTTGTTATTTGGAGGAACTAATGAAAACCATTGATCTAACTATTCCCTTGGGGATCGGAACCCCACCTTGGCCGACCTACGAGCCGCTGCAGGTCAAGTACTTCAAGCGGCTGGCGCCCAATGGCGCTAATGGGCAGTTGCTCACCCACTCGAACCACCTCGGCACCCACCTGGACGGCGAGATCCACTTCTATACGCCCGGCAAGGACATGGCTTCCCTGGATATGGACTTCCTCGTCCACGAGGGCGTGATCGTCGACCTGAGCGATGCTGCCGGCGACTACGACATCTATACTAGCAAGATGGTCGAGGAGCGGGTGGAGGTCAAAGAGGGCGATATCCTCATCATCCACACCGGCTACCATCATTTCGGCTGGGACCATCCCACCGCCGACGAAATCCGCTACATGGTCAAGCACCCCGGCCCGGATCGGGAGTTCGGCGAATGGTGCGTGAGCAAGAAGCTGCGCTGGCTGGCGGTGGACTGCGGCAGCGCCGACCATCCGATGAACACCATCATCCGCACCTGGATGCCGCGCCAGGCCAAGGAAGCCGAGAAGGTCTTCCAGAAGAAATTCGGCAAAGGTTTGGCCGATGTTTTCGACGACAGCAAATACCAGCTGATGCACATCGAGATGTTTCCCCACGGCATCATCCACGCTGAGTGCATCGGCGGCGACATAGACCTGCTGCTCAACCAGCGCGTGACCATCGGGTTCTTCCCTTGGCGCTTCGTCGATGGGGAGGCCAGCATCGGGCGCTGTGTGGCCTTCGTCGATGATGACGAGTACGAGGCGTTGATGGCCAAGAAGGAGAAGATGGCCAAGACGCGCTTTGGCGATGCCATCGACCCGTCTCACGTCGAGTGCTTGGACAAACTCAGCAAGGCCAATATGTCCTAAAGGCAGTTAATAAACTATCTTATTCGTATAGCCAATAGGAGAAAATACCATGCGTCTTGATCCTCCCTGCAAAGTAACCCATGAACAGATCACCTTTGACGTCACCGAATTGGAACCGCTCTTCCAGGCGCCGTCTATTGACCTCAAGCCCTGGCCGGGCGCCTCCATCAAGCTCAAGAACGGTGAGACCATGTACATCCGCGAGGCCAAGCTCGAAGAGGCCCCCGTGATGCTGGAGTACGTCGGCAAGGTGATGCAGACCGAGCATGACTTCTACGACGTAGTGGGCGCGCGCGTCTACGCCGAAATCCTGGGCTGGTACCGCAAGCGCCTGAAGGACCCCTATACCCTGGTGGGGCTGATCGATGGTGAGTGGGCCGGCTTTGCCAACGGTCGGCTGATGAGCAAAGAGATCAACATCAGCTTGCACACCATGGCTTTGAAGCGCGGCCTGCGCGTCGGCGCCATCATGTACTACGCCAAGGCTTACTACGGCTTCGAGATGCTCGGCAACGAGGAGTGGTGGGCGACTTACGAGAGCTACAACGGCTGGAAGCGCTGGGGCATCGGCATGGCTCAGCCCAGCTATCCCTGGCCGGAATACCAGCATGAGTTGGGCGGTGCCAAAGTCTACTATGTGACCAAAGAGTATTGGGACTCTGCGGTGAAGGATTACGTACGTCAGTTGGTTGGCGCCGATCTGGAATTCGACGTGCCCGATAAGATCGTCAAGGCCAATGAGACCATGCGGTTGCCGGAAGAGGTAACCGTCTAATCAGGGTAGCGTTATAATCTGCAAGACCTCGGGCTACGCCAGAATCTCCCGGGGTCTTGCAGCACTTAACCTTTCGGGCGAGGTGCGTGATTCGCGAACTGCTGACCGATATCTTGCGCTGGCGGGACGAGGGCAAGGCGATTGCCCTGGCCACCGTGATCGATACCTGGGGCTCGGCGCCGCGCGGCGTGGGCGCCAAGATGGCTATCACCGCTGAGGGCGAGATGGCCGGCTCGGTCAGTGGAGGCTGTGTGGAAAGCGCCGTGGTTCAGGAGGGGATCGAGGTGCTCGAGTCCGGCATCCCGCGGCTGCTGGAATTCGGCGTGGCCGACGAGACTGCCTGGGAGGTCGGCCTGGCCTGTGGGGGCCACATCACGGTCTTCGTACACCCCTTGAGCATCGAATTGCTCGATGCCCACCGCGCCCAAATCGAAGGTGACCTCTCGCTGTGCACCGTCACCGTGCTGTGCGGCCCGGGGGCAGCCCTTGGCCGGGAATTGCTCCTGTTTGCGGATGGCGAAGTGGTGGGGGAATTGGGGGGCGGCCTGGACGCCGCCGCGCAGGAACTGGCTCGGGAGGCGCTGGCTGGCGGTGAGCGCGGCCGTGTTGTTTTGCCTGGGGAGGGGGAGCAGGTCGAGCTGTTTGTTGAGGTCACCCTGCCTCCGCCCAAGCTGGTGATCGTTGGCGGCGTGCACATCGCCGTTGAATTGGTCTCGATCGCCAATATCCTTGGCTATCACACCGTCGTGATCGACCCCCGCAAGAAGTTCGGCAGCCACGAGCGTTTCCCCCATGCCGATGAGCTCATCCAAAGTTGGCCGGAGCAGGCTTTCGAGCAGGTTCAAATCGATGCCTCCACCGCCGTAGCCATGCTCACTCACGACCCCAAGATCGATGACCCGGCTTTGATGATCGCCCTGCCCAGCGCGGCCTTTTATGTCGGTGCTCTAGGCAGCACGAAGACTCAAGCCAAGCGGCGCGAGCGCTTATTAGAGGCTGGTGTCACCGAGGAGCAGTTGGCACGATTGCACGGCCCCATCGGGCTGAACTTAGGGGGTCGTTTCCCAGCCGAGGTAGCCCTGGCCATCATGGCCGAGATCGTTCAGGCGCGGCACCGCTAATTTCCCCCGTCAATTCCAAAGACGTAGCCTAGGGCCTTGTGCCTGTATTTCTCCATGTATCAAGGGACGAGTAAGACCAGTTAGACAAGTTCGACTGGTCAGACTAATTAAACTGGTCTGACCAGTCATTTATTTGCCCCAAAACGGCGCTAAACTACGCACTCAACTGCCGTATTTCTTCCAAAACCTCTGGATTCACCAACGAAGAGACATCCCCCGGGTCGAGGCCTCGATAGGCAGCCAACACCATGCGCCGCATCACCTTGGCGTTGCGGGTCTTCGGTAGGTCGCTGGCGAACAGCACCTCGCGTGGCGCCAGCGGTTTACCCAGGCCGTGAGACACCAGTTCTCTGAGTTCGTCCTGTAAGGCCTCGCTGGGCTTGATCCCCTCCTTGAGCACGCACACCAGCACAACCGCGCTGCCTTTGATTTCATCCGGCACCCCGATGGCGGCGGCCTCGATCACCTTTGGGTGACCGACCACCAGCGTCTCGACCTCTGCCGGGCCCAGGCGCTTGCCGGCCACCTTGATGGTGTCGTCTGAGCGGCCCAGCACGTACCACTGCCCATCCTCATCCACCATCGCCCAGTCGCCGTGCACCCACACCTCCGGCCAGCGCGACCAGTAGGTCTCCTCGTAGCGCTGCGGGTCCTTCCAGAAGCCGCGCGTCATGCCGATCCAGGGCGTCTTGATGACCAATTCGCCCACCTGGTTGACCACCGATTCCCCATTTTCATCGAGCACGTCGGCGGCGATGCCAGGGCAGGCGCACGGGAAGCTGCACGGCTTGATCGGCAGGGTGGGGTTGCCCATCAGGATGCCGCCGCTCAGCTCGGTCCCGCCGGTGTAGTTCACGAGGGGGAGTTTCCCCCCGCCAACCACTTCGAACAGCCATGTCCACGGGTCGTGGTGCCAGGGTTCGCCGGTCGAGCCGACGATGCGCAAGGGGGAGAGGTCGTGGGCCTTGACCGGCGTTTCACCGTGTGGGATGAGCGCTCGTATGAGGGTGGGGGCCAGGCCGAGCTTGTTGATCTTGTGGTGCTCGATCATCGTCCATAAGCGATCTGGCCCGGGATAGTCCAGGGCGCCGTCATAAAAGAAGCCGGTGCCGCCCAGGATCAGCGGCCCGAAGACCATCCACGGGCCGAGCATCCAGCCCATGTCGGTGATCCAGTACACGATCTCATCGGCGTGCATGTCCATGCCGAAGAGCAAGTCCTGGGTGGCCTTGATGGGGAAGCCACAGTGGGTGTGCACGGCGCCCTTGGGGCGGCCGGTGGTGCCGGAGGTGTAGATCACCATCAAGGTGTCCTCGGCCTCGGTGACCTCGGTTTCGGCCTGTTCGGGCTGCGTGGCGACCAGCTCGTGCCACCAATGGTCGCGCCCTTTTTGCATGTCGACTTCCGCGCCACTGCGCTTGAGCACGATCATGTGCTTCAGGCTGGGGATCTGCCCGGCGGCCTCATCGGCCACCGATTTGACGTCCACCAGCTTGCCACGCCGGTAGAAACCGTCGGCGGTGAAGAGCGCCTTGGCCTGGGTATCGTTCAGGCGGGTGGTCACCGCCTCAACGCCGTAGCCGGAGAAGAGCGGCACAATCACCGCTCCGATCTTGGCGATGGCCAGCAGTGCGGCGGCAATCTCCAGCGTCATCGGCATCATGATCCCGATGGCGTCTCCCTTTCCCAATCCCAGCGAGCGCAAGGCGTTGGCCGCCTGGTTGGTCAGGCGATACAGTTCACCGTAGCTGATAGTGCGGGTTTGGCCTTCTTCGCCCTCCCAGATGAAGGCGGTCTTGGCTTCCATGTCCGTGTCGATGTACTTATCCAGGCAGTTGTGCACGATGTTGAGCTTGCCGCCCACGCACCACTTGGGCCAGGCGATGCCTCTGGAGAGGTCGAGCACCTTCTCGTAGGGCTGGTAGAACTCGATCTCCAGGTATTTGAGCAGCGCCTCGGTGTACCAGGCCACGTCCTCCGTCGAGCGCTGGATAAGCTCGTCGTAGTCGGCGATATCGTGTTGGCGCATGAAGTCGGTCAAGCGGGCGTTCTCGATGTGCTCCGGCGTGGGACGCCAGACGATCTCACCCCCAAAGGTGAATCCTTCACCCATCGCTACCCTCCAAAATTGCTCGAGTTGGTTAAGTAGATTTTACACGAAATGTGCCGGTTTTCGCCCCGTCACTTCGGCAGTTTCAGGCTCTCGAGGTGGGATTGGACGTTAGACCGGGCGAGCCGCCACTTGTGCTCATGGGGGTGATAGTCCAATTCGCAGTAAGCGGTGTTGGTGAAGGCGAAGCGCGTGGCATGGCGCTGGGTCTGTGGCCGGTAGCCCAGCATGGCGGATAGCAGCGAATTCAGGAACGCGCCGTGGGAGACAATCAGGTAGCGGCCCGGTGGCTTCTGGAGCAATTTATGCAAAGCTCTCCCTGCTCGCAACTGCATTAGCCAGAAGCTTTCCCCGTCGGGGCCGATCGGCTGATGGATGTGAACCATCTCCATCGCCAGGGAGTCTTTAACGGAGGCGCTATCCAGCTTCTTGCCGGTGAGCTGCCCGTAATCCCGCTCCATCCAGATGGGATCGTACTCGATTTCGCCGCCCAGCGCACCCTGGACGATCTCGGCGGTCTTTTTGGCGCGTTGCAGCGGGCTGGCGAGGATTTGATCGAAGCGGCGCTCTGCGTTCTTCCAATCAGCAGCCAGGGCAGTGGCCTCCTGTTGACCTCGCGAGGTGAGGGGCAAATCGTTCTGCCCCTGGATGATCTTGTCGGCGTTGCCCTGCGATTCGCCGTGGCGTAGCAAGGTGAAGTGGTAAGAGGCATCACGGGTTGGCGGTGTCCCTAAATGAGATCGGTCGTTGACCGCCGTCACTATCCACCGAGACATCTCGGGCTGGAAGGTGACCGTGCTGAAGCCGGTGTTGCCGAAGGCGAAGCGCGCCCCCTGGAAATTGGCTTGCGGCGCCAGCCCCACGACGTGCAGCATCAGCATGTTGAGTATCCCGCCGTGGGAAACGATCAGGTAGCGGCCTGGAGCAAGCTGCATCAACTTCTCCAGGGCCTGGGCGGCGCGTAAATACAGCGACCACTGGCCCTCGCCGGTCTCCCCAATCGGCTCGTAGGGCGAAATGAAATCGGGCTGCGGGTACTTCCCGGCTGCTTCGGCATGGCTCAGACCAGCCAGCTTGCCGTTGTCTCGTTCCATCCAGATCGGATCGAACTCAAGAGGAAGCCCCAGAGCCTCGTTGATTATCTCGGCCGTTTGGCGAGCGCGTGCCAGCGGGCTGGCGATGATCCGCTCGAAGGTCGTTCCTTCGGCTGCCCAGCGCTCGGCGAGCGCTTGCGCCTGTCCCCGCCCTCGTTCGGTCAGTTCAAAGTCGTGCTGGCCCTGGTAGTAATCTTCGGCATTGCCCACCGATTCGCCGTGCCTGAGCAGGATGAATTCGTGCGTCACGAGCCTGCCTCTGCGCTTGCCCAGCCGCGCGCCCCGCGCAGGAAAACCTCGCCGGGCATGGCCTTTTTCCCGGCCGGCTGCACTTCGTCGAGTACCAGCAAGCCCTCGGCGGTGCCCAC
>Ga0068714_10007385_pt1 | contig 10692 bp, 11 predicted proteins | sample MTBNYHSulfiMetaG_FD_62988 | JGI IMG/M metagenome (GOLD analysis project Ga0068714, IMG submission 62988) | Enrichment culture microbial communities from rom New York Harbor, USA that are MTBE-degrading - MTBE-NYH (New York Harbor Sulfidogenic)... | ecosystem: Environmental > Aquatic > Marine >...
AAATCTCAGAAAAAATGCTACCAACACAGAAAGATATTTATGGAAATGTTTAAAAGGGAATCAACTTGAAGGATTTAAATTTCGTCGCCAACAGCCAATCGGAAAATATATCGTAGATTTTGTAAATTTAGAAAGAAAAATAATAATAGAATTAGATGGCGGACAACTGTCCCCCTCACCCTAACCCTCTCCCTCAAAGGGGAGAGGGGAATGTTTAAATATACTCCCAGGGGAGAGGGAAATTTTTATCGCTTTAAAGCAATCTCATTCACTTATGCTTGAAGATTTTAACCAAAAACTAAAAACGATCAACTACAAACCAATTATTTATCACTGATTACTGTTTTTTGACTTATCTTTTGCTATTCTCTATAATCAAGACAGAACTTCAACATGAAATAATTAAGTATATATAGAGGTCTATTATAATGAATACCAGACAAATTTTAAATTACAGAATTATACTCAGAAAGGAACAAGAAGGGGGATATACAGTAACTGTTCCTTCTCTTCCCGGATGTGTAACATATGGAAAATCAATAGAAGAAGCTATAGAGATGGCTAAGGAAGCAATTATCTTATACATAGAAAGCCTAAAAAAGCATAAAGAAGACATTCCAATCGATGATAGTACATTTGAATGCAATTTAAAGGTAGGAATCAATGCCTGACCTTCCATCTTTTACTCCTAATAATTTAATAAGAGTTCTGGAAAAAATTGGATTTATAATGGATAGATCAAAAGGAAGCCATCGATTGTATTATCATCCTAAAACTAAAAGAAGGGTTATTATACCTTTCCATAGAAAGGATATACCAAATTAAATAAGTATTCAATAATCCTGATTTTTTTATTGATATTTTTTAAATTGTAATCAATAAAGGTAGTGAATAAAATTATGAAAATATTAAGCCCAAAAGAAGGAATTAGAAAGAAAATAGAAAAAATTATTCAAGCCCGAGAAGAAATACTATTTGCTTACCTATTTGGTTCATTTATAGAAGAAAAAAAATTTAATGATATAGATTTAGGAATCTACTTAAATGAAAATATAAAAAGAGAAAATAGCACCTTCTATGAAATTGAATTGTCAAATCAGCTCGAAGAAATATTAAATATACCGGTTGATATAATCAGATTAAATTCCACTTCTGATGCTATTGTGTATAGGGCAACTCAAGGCCAATTAATAAAAAATAGTGATGATAACTTCAGAATTAATTTCATCACCACCAGCTGGAAGAAATATTGGGATTACAAAATACTAATTCAGGAATATTTATTGGAGATGAAAAGTGGCAATCGATAAAATAAGAGAAGATGAAGAAGACATCCGGACAGTAGAGATAAGAAGAAGTGAATCATCTATCAGTGAAGAAGAATGGGATGAATACCTTACCGGTAGGGGTGTGAGTGGATAAATTATTCTACAAATCAAGTATCAAAAAAGATAACAGTCGTTGGTCGTTGGTATTTAGTATTTAGTTCAAAATGCAATATAATTTTTGAACGTAAATTTTATAAGATTCTTTGATAGAATGAGTGATCGAAAATTTTTTATTTAATTAGCAAATAGTATTTACTTGCACCTTGTATCTTGCATCATGCATTTTTTTACTAAAAACCGTAAACTATAAACTGAAAACCGTTTTTCAACTGAAAACTAAATATATTTTTTTTGCTAAAATCTGTTACAATAGGGAATATATAAAAATAAAAAGATATACTACTAAATGAAATATTGTTATAATAGCATTAACAGAAGTAAAAATGGATTTACCCTCATCGAATTAGCAGTTGTAGTAGGAATCATATCAACACTTACAATTGTATCCTTTAAAGGTCTTTTAAATATGAAACAGACCATGGACCTGAACCGGGTAGCCCGCCAGCTGGAAGCAACGTTGAAAAATTGTCAGTCTAAAGCCATGTATACCGGCAGTTATTACAAAATGGATTTTTATCCATCGTTGAATCGTTACCGGGTATATTGTGAGACAGACCTAGTTCAGGATAACCAGCTGGAAAATATTAACTTGCATTATACCAACTTTACGAACCATAAAGTCTATTTTTACAAGACTGGTGTTCCCAGCATGGGTGGTACGGTAACCTTGAAAACCAATAGCGGAAAAACACTATATGTAATCATGACTCCGGTAACCGCCCGAACAAGGATCAGTACGGCTCCGCCGGCGAATTGGTGAGCTTCGCGGTAGCGAAGCGGGTATAACGTATACCGTATAACGTTTGAGAGTATAAGCTCTTGTTTGTATTTGAAAATAAATGAAAAATAAAATAATATTGCATTTTATTTGTAGGGGTAAACCTTATGTTTACCTGGAATTTGTTATAATGAAAACCTTAATTGAAAATTATAAATGGACTGAAAAATTGTAGAAATTAGGAATAAATTACTATGAAATATAGAATATTAATTGAACAAGATGAAGATGGCATCTTTGTTGCCAAATGCCCTTCTTTGCCCGGATGTATTTCTCAGGGAAAAACAAGAGAAGAAGTGTTAGAAAATATTCAAGATGCCATAAAAGGATATTTAGAAAGTTTGAAAAAACATAATAAACCGATTCCTTGCAATTAATTAATTAGTTCATTGATTAATATATTTTGATTATTGATTGTAAATTATCAATATTGTAATTTTACTAAAAACGAAAAACTAATAACTAAAAACTTTGCTAACGGTTGTTGCTTACAAATGAAATAGGGGGTGACCCAATGATAAAATTGAATAAAAATATTTCCCGAAACCAGAGAGGCTTAACATTAATTGAGCTCATGATAGCTGTTGCCATTTTAGCTATAGTAGCGATAGGGCTATTCCAGGGATTTACGACAGCATTTCAATCAATGGGTGATTCAAGAGATCGTACAGTGGCGACAAATTATGCACAACAGATAATTGAAGATTATAAAAACAAGCCTTTTCAAAAAATATTACCCGATTCAAACCCAATAGAGGGTACAAAATATTTCCAGAATGTAATTGTTTCAAATATTGAATATAACTTGAAAAAAGTTATTGCTCAAATAACGTGGAAAGATAGAAATGACAATGATAAGAGTATCACTGTCAACACCTTAATCTCGAATACACAATCTATCGCTGAGATGAATTCTATTCCTGCCGGTATTGTTATCTATGCTTATCCCTATAATATTTTACCTGGAACTGATGGTCGGGCAGTACCCTCACATATATATGCTGAAATTGTTGATGAAAACGGAAATTTAATCATTGATTGGGATGAAAGCAATGTTGAATTTAGTATTATTTCTGGTTCTGTCATTGACCTTGACGGTGTTGTGCATGATGATTTTTATCTTGGGACACTTAGAACCTCAAACTCTCCTATTGATAAGGGTGTAGCAGATACATGGTTTGATCAGGAAACCTCCGAAGAAAGAGAAGGATTTGTAAGCATAGAAGCAAGTATAACAATTGATGATGTAAAGCTATATGATACTTTAACCCTTAAAGTTACAAATGAAGCAGTTACTATTATTTTAACTTCAGATAAAGAAATTATTAGCACATTAGAAGGAGAAGAGGACACAGCCCATCTAACAGCTACGATTGTTGATGCTGCTGGCGATACTGTTATTACTGACAGATGGATTGACTTCAGTATCGTTTCAGGTCCAGAGACATCGAGCTTAGAGTCTTTTGTACCCACTGAAGCTGGTGTAGCTACAGTTGATTTAAAATCTGGCTCTGAGCCAGGTACTAACACTATTGTTGCTACATCCAATTTATTAGAATCGGGTATTATTGATATTCAAGTTGTCGACCCAGGCATGAATGATATTAATGTTGAAGCCATGGACCAGAGAATTGTCCAGCAGGGGTCCACTGAAATTATTGCAAAATTGACAAATTATTTAGGGGATCCCGTTTCAGGGGAGACAATTACCTTTGATACTGATTTCGGTGATTTATCGAGTGAAAGCGAAATCACTGATGGTAACGGAGAAGCTATCACTACTCTTACCATAAATTTTGCCAGCACTGCAACAGTGACTGCTTCATGGATAGCTGAAGATAGTACTCTTGTTTCAGATTCAATCCAGGTTGAGTGCAGAAACCATAATTTATATGTTTCAGCGAATCCCTTAACTGTAACCGAAGGCGGCTCAACGACTATCAGTGTAGAATTAACGGATGCTGATGGTCGTACCGTACCTGGAGAACTTATTAATTTTAGCATTATAGAAGGAGATGCCTCTTTAGATGTTCCTAGTGCAAGTACAAATGATGAAGGGATAGCTTCTGTTCAGCTTACCATATATAGTGGGACAATAGCTATTGTCGAAGCCAACTGGAATGGAGATCCTACGGTTGTTCTTGGCGAAGTAGAGGTAGAATGTACTAGTGCACCACTTTATCAGCTAGAGCTTACGGCAGAAAAAACGACAATCTCAATTGGGGAAACATTAGCTATTACTGCTCAAGTAACAGAAAATGGAAACCCGGTTAGCGATGTTTCAGTAACCTTTACATTGAATGACTATACCAATGCAAGACTGGATGACCAACCATCTTCGGTTAGTAAAGTTACCGTTGACGATGGAATTGCGACTGTCAATTTAAGTGGATTGGTCGCAGGTGAATCAGTTACTGTTACTGCAGAAGTAAGCGAAGGTGGAGGTAGTGACAGCATTATTATTGCTTGTGAAGTACCTGAAATTGCGATTACACTAGTGCCCGCTAGTATGCGGCACGGCACTGGAAATCAAGGGGACAGGCAGGTATACTTTACAATATATGTAGAGAACAAGAGTATCAATCTGGAAAAAATGAAGATTACCTGGACGGATGATGGAGGAGAAAAATTAACAAAACTTTTAATTGATGATGATGAGGTATATTCAAATAATTCGGGTGCAAATAATGGAACAATAATCAACTTTAATCAAATAACTCCTTATACTTTGAATGATGGCCAGTCCTACGAAGTGAAGATGATATTTAAAAATGATGTTATCAATAAGCAGTGGATTATTGCTTTTATCAACCCGGAGACTGATGAAGAAATTATTCCAAGGATTGAGTTTGAACTAAACTAAAATAATTTAATGAGGGAAAATATTGAAACTTAAAAGTATTAAATTCATTAACTTAAATAAACGTGGATTTACGTTAATCGAATTGATGGTGGTAGTGGCGATTTTGAGTCTGATTATTCTTGGACTTGTTGCATTTTTTAGTGGAGGTATCCGCTCGTGGATATCTGGGCAGTACCAGCTGCAGGCTCAGAGAGAAGCGCGCAGTTCTCTGGATCGTATGGTAAAAGAGATAAGAGAAGGGGATTTGCTAGATGATAGTTCTGATAGCCATAGCATTATTATACACTATAATGTTCTTTCTAAAGCAGACAGAATCTATAGTTGGTCCGGAAATCCAGGTGACAGTTTAACACAGAAAATCGGAGCCGGGTCACCTGCTCCCTTTTTAGATAATGTTCATTCCCTTACTTTTATATATTTGGACCGAAACGGAATTGAAATGACTAATCCGAGCAATGCATCAAATATTTTAATTAATCTTCAATTAGATTTAGACGGTGATGCGATAACCGGTGGGAATCCGGATATTATTCTGGATACGGATGTTAATTTAAGGAATTTTGGTTTATAATGAATTGTAATAGACAAACAGACCAAAAATAATGTTAAGATGAATTAGTGATACAATTTGGTCCTGATAATTAATAATTCTAATTTTCAATCATTGTAAATATTCATGTCTGAAAATAATTTATTTTTTATAAAGAAGGTGAAAATATGTTAAAGAATTTCAAAGATAAAAGAATAAGAATAAGTAAGGATAATACAATTTTGGAATCACAAAGTGGAATGGCTTTGTTAAGCGTGATTATCTTTACAGTGGTCTTGGTTAGTTTTGTTGTTGCCATGTTAACCATGGCCCAGAATGATACAAAATTGTCAACATTACAGCGTGATTCAACCAAGGCATTTTATCTTGCCGAATCAGGAATTGAGGAAACAATCTGGAAGTTAAATAACCCGGAGGATGCGAATGGAATAGATCTTCCGGATGATTTGGAAATCGACGATGTCCGTTGGGATAATTATAATTACCCATTAAATGGAAACGATGATGAATATTATGAAGTAACAATTACACCTGTACCGGAAGATATTGAACCAAGAGCAGAAGGTGAAAAAATTAAAGACTGGGTTTATATTGATTCAACTGGAGTGATTAAGGGGAACAAACAGGATGTAACCGGGAAAAGAACGGTGCGGGTGAAAGCCCACTTTACTATGACTCAACATACCAGTGTTCTTTACGATAAAGCGATTCTTACAGACCATATGATCACTTTTCAGGGAAATCCGGGAGCTACAATCACTGGTGGAGACATTCACTCAAATTATGGTATTGAGGTAAAAGGACCTTATGTGTTTGATGGAACAGCGACTACTTCAGGTATTCCTGAGGACTATCCCGATACACCCTATAGCGATTTGAATGATTTGGATGATACAGAGAATGGAGATTTTTCAGGACCTGATAACTGGCCACAAATACCAATACCTGAGGTCCCTTATGACGAATTAAAGGAAATGGCTATCGCCAATGGACAGTATTATCCTGACGGATTTGATACAAATGTAATTGGTAGAGGAGATCATGAATTTACAGGGGTTGTTTATGTAGAAGGTGATGTTATTTTTAGAAATGGTGATTCTCTTACTCTCACTGATGGAGCATTAGTTGTGGCAAAAGAAAACCCGGATGATCCGGATGACCCTACTGGTACAATGGAATTTAAAAACGGCTCCAATTTAACGGTTGTAAGAAATGACCCTGTTACTGAAGGAGGTTATCCAGGGCCGATTGCACTTGCAGCCATGGGAGACATTCTGTTGCATGCAACTTCTTCTTCAATCAATGGTGTGGTGCAATCAGGTGGTTATTATAATGAAGAAGGAGAATTGCTACCAGGCGGAATGGTCGATTTTAGAAATAGCTCAGTAGTCACTGGTTCTGTAGTTGCTGAGGAAGTTTGGATGCATAATATGACCACTATAAATTATGATGGTGAATTTATGGAGAATTTCCAGACAGTGACGACCGTTGGAAATGAAAGGTATGTAAAAGTATCCTGGCAGGAGATATAAAGAAGATTGATTAAACCGTCTTGACCATACTAAAGAATCCAGATAGTGTAAAATAATATAAAAAAAGTAAAAAAATATTCAAAATAAATTGCCATTTAAAAAATTATTATATATAATAAAAACAACACTATCCTAAATTATTATGTTTGTGCAATTTCATAACACGATTAAAAACTAGTATATAGTATCGAGTATGTAGTATATAGTTGAAATCAAATAATGAAAGATATAGAATCTAAAAGATGTTAAATTAATCAACAAAGAGCTGAAAATTTGTTGAATTCAGAGAAATAAAAGTTCGCTTTTGAAGTGAAAATTTTTTGTAATTTTTATTTTTTAACGTTATACTAATTATAAGTTTGCCACACTGACTTTAAAATTGAACGTTAATGATTTGAATGATTGGTATTTTAACTAAAAACTGTATTTTTACGATATACTATATGCTTGATTGATATTATATATTGAATTTTAGACTCAATACGCAATCCTGATTTGATTTTAAACGATATACTATTTAAGGTATACTGTTCTTAACTATTAACTAATCTTAACTAAAAACTGTAAACTAAAAACAAAAAACCTGTTTTTATAAAAGGAGCAATTATGCTGGCAATAGACTTTGGTGCACGTTCCATCAAAGCAGTAAAACTGAGCAGGACCGGGAATGGCTACCGGCTGGATAATTTCGGTTTGGTTTTAACGCCTCCTGACAGTATTTTACATGGTGAAATCAAAGATGCTGATGCCGTAAGCCAGGCATTAGCCAAGATGCTCCGCAAAAAAGGAATTCATGATAAAAATGGCATTATTGCTATTACCGGGCAGAAAGTTATTGTCCGGGAAATCACCACCCCGCTGATGAACGAAAAAGAACTGGCAGAAGGTATTCAGTGGGAAGCTCCCAAATATGTTCCCTATGATTTAAAGGAATCCTTGCTTGATGCCACAAAAATTGAAGAATTGGAAGAAAAAGAAGGAACCAAGATGATGAAAGTCCTGTTGGTGGCTGCACCTAAAGAATTAGTCAGCCAGCAAATTGGAGTTCTAAAAAATATGCGGATACAACCCAGGGTGGTTGATATTGTGTCAAATGCGCAGATGCGCGCTTTTGAAAATTACCTCACCCCGGTATCTCTTAATGAAGAAGACGGCAATCAGATGGATGTTATCCTTTCCATGGGTGCCAGTACTACTGAAATTACCTTAATTGAAGGGGACAGGCTCAAATTTACCCGCACTATACTCAAGGGGGGGGATGATATTACCAGGACGATAGAAAATAAATTTAAAATAGCTTTTAATGAAGCGGAGATTTTAAAACGCAATATTGGTCTGGTTTTGCCGGAAGTGGAAGAAGTAACTGAAAAAACCCAGGAGAAAAATCCAACTGAAGCATCCGAAGAAGAATCCATTCCCCATCAAAAAGAAATTGCCGATCTAATCAAAACCGGTGTTTATGATATCTTTAATGAAATTCGAAAGTCATTGAATTACTACAAAACTCAGTATCAGAAAGTAACCTATCAGAGAATCATCTTAAGCGGAGGGATGGCTGGAATGCCCAATATCGGACAGGCTCTGAAACAGCAGTTCGGCATTACTGTGGTGATGGCAAATCCCTTAAAGGGTATTATGGTAAGTGAAAGTGATGTCAATATGGAACACCTGGATAAATACAAGCGTGTTCTGTCTACCGCCATCGGACTGGCAAAAAGAGAAAGGTAAGCTATGGCAAAAGATAAAAACGTCATTCGGGGAATTAACCTTTTACCTGCAGAATATAGAGAAAAAGAAAAATTTCATCTTCCCAGGATACTATTAACTGTTTTTATTATTCTTTTGTTTGCCGGCGCAGCTTTTCTCTATTTTTCTCTGGAAAATGAAATTTACACCAAGGAGAATGAAGTCAAAAACCTGGAAACCCAACTTGCTGCTATTGAAAAAGTTATTCAGGAAGTGAGAAATCTGGAAAGAGATAAGGCAGAGCTGGCTGAACGTGTACAGGTAATTGAGAATTTGATTAAAAATCAATCCAAACTAACCAGGGTATTGGGTGATTTCAGTGAGACAACCTTAGCTGAAGTCTGGCTCAATAATTTAAGCATCAGTGCCAATCAGACTTTTAGTTTTTCTGCCAATACCTTTAATAATTATCTTATTGCCCAATATATGAATACCTTGAAAGATCATGAGCGTTTTGATGCAATTGAGCTGCAGTATATTCGCAAACAAACTACCAGGATTCCTGAACAGGATAGAAGTATCGATACAGTGAATTTTCAATTATCTGGTGTTTTTATTCCTTTTCGCCTGTTAGATGAACGGGAAAATGTTCCGGCAAAATAGAGGAGTGTAATATTTTGAAGATTAGTAAAAGACTTAGCATTGTAATCTTTGTTGTTTTTCTACTTATATTTGCATATCTTTTCTATACCTTTGTTTATGAGCCGAGAAATACCAGGATACAACAGTTGGATACGCAGATTAGTTCACTTCAGGCCAAAATAGCCGAGGGCAGAAGGGTCGCCGCCCGTCTGGATGACTTAAAAAGGGAATACCGGGAACTTACCGAACGATTGAAATTTGTAGAAGTGCTTCTGCCTACAGAAAAGGAAATTCCTGAATTCCTGGTGCTTCTGCAGGATACTATGGACGAATTTAATATTGACTTCACCAACTTTTCACCTCAAAATTTAGCCCAGGAAAGAGAAGCTATTTATGCCCGGCTACCTATTAATATGACTTACACTGCTGATTATTTTGAAACCATTAATTTTTTAGACAGACTGGAGAATTTTCCCAGAATCGTTGATGTTAAGGACTTAAAAATTAACCCAAGCGGAGATGACCAGAAAAATATCAATGTCACCATGACTATGTTTGCTTATGTCTTAACGAAAGGAACACAGTAAATTGAGCAGGTTAAACCGTATTTTATTAATTATTGTAGTTATTTTGGCTGTAGTAACAGCCATTTTGTGGTTTAAACCCGATCTATTATCTTCATTGTCTGCTCTGAATCCTTTTGGCAGTGAAGGGGAAACGGTTCCCATGACGGCAGGCAGTCTGACTGCACAGCCACCCCGTAGTAATACATTAACTACTCCTGCCTCTGTAGTGAATACACCTGCTGATACTGCCAGTACGGAAGAAAGAGAAGTGGACCTAAATCCCCTTGAAAGAGAAATCACACAAAGACATGAGAGCTATCAGACCAAGGTTTACACCTATGAGCCCTATCAACCGCCGGTCTTACGTAATCCTTTTCAACAGGTAGTCAGCAACGTATACATTGAAGATGAAGAAGAGGAGAAAATAGTAAGCGAGCTGAGTACAGTAGAGGCTATCCGTAGATTTGTTCAACCGGAATTACCTCCGGAAAGTAAGTTTACCGGAATAATATCTGCCGGGGAAACAAAATTAGCCATTATTGAAATGGATGATGAAACCTATATTGTCAAAGAAGGTGACCTTATCCTGGATAAATTTTTAATTAAATCAATAACTGATGAAAAAGT
>Ga0068714_10007386_pt1 | contig 10689 bp, 5 predicted proteins | sample MTBNYHSulfiMetaG_FD_62988 | JGI IMG/M metagenome (GOLD analysis project Ga0068714, IMG submission 62988) | Enrichment culture microbial communities from rom New York Harbor, USA that are MTBE-degrading - MTBE-NYH (New York Harbor Sulfidogenic)... | ecosystem: Environmental > Aquatic > Marine >...
GCGTCGCAGCGAATTGGCCGGCTTTCCAGCTCAGGATCACATCGCGGGGCACATCCGTCGCCTCATCGGCAGGGACAGGATCACCCGCCTTCTCGCTGTCGGGCCCGAGGCCCGCCATGGCGTTTCGAATCTCGCCGGCCTCCAGCGCACGATCGTACACGCGGATATCATCCATGGGCCCGAGGAAGAGGCGAGCGACCTCCCTCTCATTGTCGAGGATGCCCACCGCCAGGCCGAAGGAATCCGTGGGATCGAATACACTGCTATCGGCGGCGGCGCCGATCTGCTCGCCATCGATATACAGCGCGATCTGGCCGGCCGACTTGACGATCGCCGCATGGTACCAATTGCCGTCGGCGTAGGAGGCGGTGCTGTAGACATTCGTGCCTCCCCCGGTCCCCAGCGGGTACCGGTGCAGGTAGCGGAGCGTGCCCGCAGCCTGGACCTCCAGCAGAATGCCATGCTGCACGCCGACCGCGTACGCCGACAGGATGTCGCGCTGGGCCAACGAATCCACGCGGAACCAGACCGTCATCGTGTACTCGGCCAACTGAAAGTGGCCGTCGATGAAGACGTAGTCGTCTGCCCCATCGAACAGCAGGCCTCCTCCGTAGATCGCTTTCGTCATCCATTCCGGATCGCCGAAGAGCGTTCCATCCACGCTGTGCCCGCTGGAATCGGCGGCGATCGTGCCGGCTCCGTCGTCGAGCTTCCACCAGCCGACGAGACTCGGATCGGCCGCACGTGTCGCACTGAAGTTGAACGTCCCCAAGACCACCGCGAGAATCAACACAGGCATGAATTGAGTGCGCATGATCGTCCTCCTTCGAGAAGTTCGACGTGGACCCGCTCCCGGCCACAAGCGTAAGCGGGAACCTTGTGTCTGACCCTATTTGCCGGCGGCGTTGGCTATCTTCGATGTGCCCAGCCACCGCCGCAGAACACGCGCCGATGAACTTGCCTCAAACCGCAACATCCCTGGAGTTATCCTGCCGACCTGCCATACCCCCCCATACGTCCTTCGATCTATTGTACCGCAAGACCGGGCCCCGCACAACTTCATTGACCGGCAGAATCCCGCGATGCCAGCAAAACGCGTGCTGGCCCGAGACGAAAGCCAAGGGGGCGATGCGGCATTTTGGGTTGAAAACCGGTTTGCCCGTGAAGTAGGATGGGCTTGGAGCCCATGCGGATACGAATCGATGGGCTCAAGCCCATCCTACGACTCTGGAGGTTGAACGATGAACAGCAGCCCAGCAGGAACCCAACCCCCCTCGAACGAACGCACGATCTGGCTCGCCGCCATTCTGGTCGCGTGCCTGTGTCTGGTCGCCGGCGCCGCGTGGAAGCCCGCTGACGGCCCTTTGATGACGAAGTGGGCCCAGGATGTCAGACCGGAGAGTGCCCACGCCGAGTATCCGAGGCCCCAGATGGTCCGTCAGAACTGGCTCAACCTCAATGGTTTGTGGGACTATGCGATCCGGCCGAAGGACGAGCGGCAGCCACGTGATTTCGACGGCCAGATTCTGGTGCCGTTCCCGGTCGAGTCGGCGCTGTCCGGCGTGATGAAGCCGGTCGGCCCGGACAATCGGCTCTGGTACCGCCGCACGTTCGATGTCCCCAAAGAATGGGGCGAGGGTAATCGCATCCTGCTGAACTTCGGCGCGGTGGACTGGGATGCCACCGTCTGGGTCAACGGCATGAAGATCGACAGCCATCAGGGCGGATACGACCCCTTTGCGTTCGATATTACCCACGCACTGAGAGCGGGCGGACCGCAGGAGATCGTTCTGTCCGTCTGGGACCCGACCGATGCGGGCGACCAGCCGCGCGGCAAGCAGGTCCGCAAGCCCAATGGGATTTGGTATACGGCGGTAACCGGAATCTGGCAGACGGTCTGGCTGGAACCGGTGTCCAGACGCTGCATCGAGGGCCTCAAGCTCACCCCGGACGTCGATGGCGCCAAGCTCATCGTCGAGATCGGAACCCGGTTGACACGCAGCGACAACGTGACAGTTGAGGTCTCCGCCGGCGGTGAGCCGGTCGCCCAGGCCAAGGGCCTCAACCAGATCGAGGTGCCGATCCCCAATCCGCATCTGTGGTCGCCCGACGATCCCTTCCTGTATGACGTCAAGATCACGCTGGGGCACTTCAATCTGCCGGTCGTGCACGATGAGGTGAAGTCCTACTTCGGCATGCGGAAGATCTCGTTGGAGAAGGATGAGGAAGGCATCAACCGACTGTTCCTCAACGGAAAGCCCTTGTTCCAGTACGGCCCGCTCGACCAGGGCTGGTGGCCCGATGGGCTCTATGCCGCGCCGACCGATGAGGCACTGCGGTACGACGTCGAGGCGACCAAACAGCTCGGGATGAACCTGGCCCGCAAGCACGTCAAGGTCGAGCCGGCCCGATGGTACTACTGGTGCGACAAGCTGGGCCTGCTCGTCTGGCAGGACATGCCCAGCGCCAACAACAGGACCAACGAAGTCAAGAAGCAGTTCGAGCTGGAGTGGAGCCGCATCATCGCGGCGTTCGGCAACCATCCATCGATCGTGATGTGGGTCCCATTCAACGAAGGGTGGGGCCAGTACGACACGCCTCGCATCGTGGAGATGACCAGGAAGCTCGACCCGACCCGCCTGGTGAACAACGCCAGCGGCTGGACCGACAACAAGGCAGGCGACGTTCACGACATCCACAGCTATCCGGGTCCGGCGGCTCCGCCGGTGGAAGAGACGCGGGCGGTCGTGCTGGGCGAGTTCGGCGGCCTGGGCCTGCCCGTGCGAGGCCACACCTGGCAGGACGAGAAGAACTGGGGCTACCGTAGCTATGAGTCGCGCGAGGCGCTCACCGACGCATATCTGGCGCTGATCGGCAATCTGCGACCGTTGATCGGCGGCGGCCTCAGCGCCGCGGTCTATACGCAGACGACCGATGTGGAGATCGAGGTCAACGGGCTGCTGACCTACGATCGCGCGATGATCAAGATGGACGCCGACAAGGTGCGGGCGGCCAATGAGAAGCTCTACCTGCCGGCTCCGATCGTCAAGACCGTCGTGGCGACTTCGCAGGACGAGGGTCGGGTGTGGCGCTACACGACGACCGAGCCGGCCGCCCGTTGGCAGAAGGACGATTTCGACGACACCGCCTGGCAGATCGGCAAAGGAGGGTTCGGGACGGAAAGCACGCCGGGCGCGGTGGTGCGTACGAAATGGGATTCCTCCGACATCTGGCTGCGCCGCAGCTTCGACCTGGGCGGGACGATTCCTGTCGAGCTGCATCTGGCCATCCACCACGATGAGGACGCCGAGGTCTACATCAACGGGCAGCTCGTCGCAAGCATCCACGGGTATACCGCCGGATACGTGCAGGTGTCGCTCGATGAGAAGGCCAAGGCGGCGCTGAAGCCGAACCTCAACCGTCTGGCCGTCCACTGCCACCAGACCGGCGGCGGCCAGTACATCGACGTCGGCCTCGTCAGCGTCACTGAACGCGAGCCATAGAGAACCGGCGGGAGATGACATGAAACGGAATTCATTGGTGGTCGTGCTGGCAGCGGCCGTGCTGATGCAGGGCTGCCGTTCCGCCTCAGTGCGGCGACTGGATCGGATTGACGCGATTGTCGAGGAGGAGATTGCAGCGGGACATTTCCCCGGCGCGGTCGTGCTGGTCGGGCGGTCAGGTCGGATTCTGTATCACAGGGCGTTCGGATCGGCCATGATCGTAGGGGCGAATGATTATTCGCCCGTACTGCAGCCGATGCGGATGGACACCGTCTTCGACCTGGCGTCACTAACCAAGCCCATCGCGACCGCAACGTCGATCCTGATCCTGGCGGATCGGGGCCAACTGAACATCGACGATCGCGTCGGCGCCTACCTGCCCGCCTTCGCCTGTGGCGGCAAGGCCGATGCGCGAATCAGGCACTTGCTGACGCACACGTCGGGCCTGCCCGCCTACACGAACGCGAAGGCCCTGTCCGATCAGCATGGCAGCCCGTGCCCCGAAGAAGTGATCGAGACGATCTGCCGCCTGGAGGCGATGAGTGCGCCAGGCGAGGAGTTCCGCTACAGTTGCCTGGGCTATATTGCTCTGGCTCGCATCGTTCAGATCGTCTCGGGGCAGGACATTGCCGAATTCAGCAGAGAGAACATTTTCGAACCGCTGGGTATGGATCGGACGAGGTTCAACCCACCTGCGTCCTGGCAGGACCAGGTCGCCGCAACGCAGGTCGTCGACGGCAAGCCCTTGCGCGGCACCGTTCACGATCCGCTGGCCCAACTGATGGATGGCGTCAGTGGCAACGCGGGTCTGTTCTCCACCGCATTCGATCTGTCGATCTACTGCCGGATGCTCCTCAATGGCGGCGCGTGGCACGGTACGAGAATCCTGAGCCCCGATGCCACGCGAATGCTGACGACGGTCCAATCCCATGGCCGCGCCTATGGCTTCGACGTCACCTCGGATTACTCCTGGCCCAAAGGACCCTACGCCTCCGAGCAAGCGTTCTGCCATACCGGCTACACCGGAACCAGTATCGTGTGCGACCCGGCTGTCGATACGTACGCGATCATCCTGACCAACCGCGCGCACCCACACGACAAAGGCACCGTACGAGAGCTGCGGCTCAAGATCGCCGAGGCGGTCTTTGAGCCATCCAGCTCCGTGGTCACGCACCAGTAGCCTGCGCCCGAGCCGGTTCGAGACGGTCGTACCAGGTGAACTTCATGACGACGGACGTAACCGCCAGCGCACCGAGTGACATCCAGAACGTGTCCCACCGGCGAAGGACCAGACAGAACGGCGCGACCATCAGCGAGAATTGCCAGATGATGCCGTTGGCCACATTGAACATGTCGAGGAGGAAGCCGCGGTTGGGCTGGGCGGAGGGATCGTCCTTCCGCAGTTCGTTGAGCACCGGTCTCCAGAACCCCCACGGGCGCACGCTGCGATAGAAGCTCTTGAGCGTTTCGATGTCGTCGGAAGGCGTCAGCAGACACGCCACGATCGAGGCCAGCCCGCCGACCGGAACCAGGATGAGAAAGGCATAGTTCGCACTGATAGAGGGACCCCACGTGCGCGCGATCAGATGGTTGACGTGCGGGAAGGCCAGAGCCGCCGCGGCACCGGCAATCATGCCGGCAAAGTAGCCATAACCGTTGAACCGCCACCAGTGCCACTTCAGAACGTTCGGCGCGATGTAGCCGGCGTAGAGCAGGCCCGTGATCCACTTCGTGGTCTTGTCGATGTTCTCGATCCGCAGCGCCGCCACCACGGCCACCACGACCAGAGCAACCGACCAGAAGTAGCCCATCCACACATAACGACGATTCGACGCCGTGGGATTGACGTAGCGTTTGTAGACGTCGTTGACCACATAAGCGGCGCCCGCGTTGACCGTCGAGTCGAACGTGCTCATGAACGCCGCCAGGAGTCCCGCCATCAGGAGCCCGGTCAGACCGACCGGGACGAATTTGGCAATCACGAAAGGCAGGACCTGCTCGAAATCGAAGCTACCGCCTCCGGCAACCATCTGGTTAACCTCTGGGGTGAAGAAGACCAGGCCAAGGATCGCAATGCCGGCGATCATCAGCGACCGAGGCGCCAGTTGCACGATCGACATCCACCAGTTCTCCAGCGCCGCCTCGCGTGCATTGCGCGTCGAGAGCTGATGCTGCATGCCGTAGCCGGCGGAGGGCCCGCCCGCACTCACCAGAATTCCACGCAGAAGCCACATCATGACAACGCACCCGAACAGTGTGTAGCCGTCACCAGCCTGCGTGGCGGTCCCGTAGATCTTGGCGTTAAGCCCGGTGATGTGACTCGACCAATCCAAATCCAGCCTCCAACCCGGAATCAGATCGAACCATCCGTCGGGGACCGCGGCCGCGAGCATCGCGGGGCTGACCTTGGACATGGCCAGGACCGCGATGAAGATCGACGCGACCACCAGGAGAGCAAACTGGAGCAGGTCGGTCAACACGACGCTGTACCAGCCGCCGAAGAGCAGATAGACCGTGGTAATCGCGAGGATCACGATGCCGTAGGATTCGGCGCTGGACAGCGGTCCCCAGGCGAGATCCCACGGGAAGAACACATCGGCGAACTTGCCGATCCCTTTGAGTGCGTACGCGACGAACCCGACTGTCACAAGGATGGCATAAACCACGACGCTGACGTGGGAGAGAGTGCCTCCGGTGCCTCGGCCGAATCGCGTGCGCATCCACTCGGCGCCGGTGAGCACGTTGGACTTGCGAATCCACGCGCCGAGGTACATCTGTCGAAAGATGCGGTCGAACAGTGGCCAGACCCAAGGCGCAAATGCGGCCCGCAGTCCATAGGTGAACAGCATGGTCACGAACCACATCGTGCCAGTGATGTCGAACCCGCTGGCGCCATGTGACGTGCCGATGACCCACCAGGGCAAACTCTTGCCGGCCAGGAAGTACGCGTCGAGATCCTTGGACGCTCGCTTGGAAAGGAGCCAGCCCATGACGATAACGGCAAGCACGTAGCCGACGATGATCGAGATATCGATCGGATGAAGCGCAATGGCCATGGGCTCCCCTTTCCTCAAGCCGGACAGGACTGCAGGTAGTCAATCAGCTCCGCGAGCGGGCACGTGGCCAGGCAGACGTACTTGTCGCCCGCACCATAATAGACGAAGAGCGTTTCACCAATGACGACCTTGCCGCAGGGGAAGACGCAACCCCGGTAGTAACCGTCGACTTCGTAATCCGCCTCGGCCTGCATGATCCACTCATCGGTCCGATGAAGCACCCGGCTCGGGTCCTCCAGGTCAAGCAGTAGCGCGCCCAGGCGGTAGCGTTTGTCGGGACCGACGGCGTGATACAGCGTCAGCCAGCCATGCTCGGTCTTGATCGGCGGCGTATTGATGCCCAGCTTGTCCGCTTCCCAATCGTACCTGGCCTTGATCAGCCGCGTGCTCTTGCGGAAGCCGAGCAGATCATCTGCCGTCGAAATCCACGCGCAGGCGTGCTTTGTGCCGTATTCGGGGCCGACCCATTCGAGGGGCCGGTGCATAATGACGTACTTGCCGTTGATCTTCTCGGGAAACAGCACCACGTCACGGTCGTCGAGCGTTGGATCGGTGATGCGTCCGGCGCGGATAAACGTCTTGAAGTCCTTCGTCAGCAGCAGTCCCGTGCTCGTCGCATTGGTGCGGATCACCTTCGGGAAATCGGACGGGCAGACCGGCGGTCTGTACTGTACCTCTTTCGGCATCCAGAACTGGCCGAAGGGAAAAAAGCGGGCGGCGTAAGTGATGTAGTACCACTGGCCGATCTTGACCATACGTGGGTCCTGGATCGTGCTGGCGTCAAATCCATCGACGCTGGGTCCGATCACGGGCTTGTTCGATACGCGCTCGAACTGGTATCCGTCGTCGCTGGTGGCCAGACCGAAATAGCATTTGTACTCGGGATGGGCCTCAGCCGCCCGGTAGAGCAGCAGGACCTTCCCGGCGTCTTCGTCGTACCATGCGGCCGGGTTGAACACGGCCAGGTTCTCCCACTCGTTGGCCGGGTTCGGGGACAGGATGGGGTTGCCCTCATAGCGCATCAGTCTCACTGGACCTGCTCCAATACTGCGACCTTGGGACGGTGCTGATTTGGTTCCGAGGCGCCTGTACGGCTCGTCCGATCGGAACGCCGGGACGAGTCTATAGGAACGGGCGCCCGCTGTCAAAGGCCGGCGGCAAGCTCGTTCGCCGCTGCCACAAGAGGCTGAAGCGCCTCGCGCGTCTCAAGCCGATTCGTGCCCCACCAGGTTCTCCCTGGTGGCGACCGCGTAGGAGCAGACCAGGTCGCCGGTGACGTTGTTCATCGTTTCGAACATGTCGAGAATGGGATTGATGCCGAGCGCCAGCGCGACGATCACCGCCACCTGTTCGGCACTCAGGCCCATGCTTTCGAGGATAATGAAAAGCAGCATGAGGCTTCCGCCGGGAACGCCTCCGGCGCCGATGGACGACAGCACGGTGGTAATCACCAGCACCACCAGCATGCCGAGTGTGAGCTTGACGTCGAACATGTTGGCCGCCAGAACCGCGAACATCGGCAGGTGAACGCAGACGCCGTCCATATTGATCGTCGCACCCAGGGGCAGCGAGAAGCTGGCCAGCTCGTTGTGGATCTTCAGCTCCTCCTGCGCGGTCTTGATCGACACAGGCAGCGTCGCGGCACTGCTGCGCGTGATAAATGCCATGATCATCGGCTCTCTTATGCGCTTGAGAACACCGAATGGATTGTGACGCGTCACTGCCCACAGCAGCAGCGGATAGACGACGAAAACCATCGCCCCGATACCGAAGATGACGCCCAGCGTCACACTGACATAGGGCCCGACGATGGATGGGCCATAGAGACCGAAGTTGACGATCGACAAGGCCAGCACGCCGATGGGGGAGTACTCAAGAATCCAGTCGACCAGCTTGAACATCGCATCCCGGCAGGCCTCGAGCAAATCGACCAAGGCCTCCAGACGCCTGATCTGACGCTCTTGGCCTGCCTCGATCAGTACGCGAATCGCCAGGCCGAACAGGATGGCGAAAACGATGATCGGCAGGAAATTGCCTGTCGCCAGGGCCTCGAACGGATTGCGGAACAGGTTCAGCACGATCTGCGAGAGCGTGCCCTGGCGATCCGCCTCTGGCGGAACGTCGCCCGCCTCCGTCATCTTGATATCCGCCAGCTTTTGCCACGCGTCCAGGCCGGCGCCGGCCCCCGGATCCAGCGCCAACGCCAGACCCGTCCCCAGGACTGCCGCCAGAAGGCTCGTCGCAAGATACCAGCCGATGGTTTTGAGCCCGATGTGCCCGAACCTTTTGATCGGCAGACTCGAAGCGCCGACGACCAGAGAGAAGAAGATGATCGGCACGACGATCATCTTGAGCATATGAACGAAGACCTGGCCGAAGGGGAGGACGTAGGGAATGACGGTTTGTGAGATCGTCGCCTCGCCCGAGCGGGATCGGGACCAGAACACAATGCCGATCAGCGAGCCGAGCAGGAAACCAGCGAGAATCCGCAGGATCAGAGACGTCTGGAAGTACAGCCGCAGTAGCTTCTTCATGGGTCTGTTCGTCCTTTCCATGAGGCCGTGCCGTCCTTGCGGCACACGGTGCCAGGATTCTACAGTGACCCTCGCGCGGCGACAACCTGCAAGTCGTCAGGCGGTTGACCCTTGAGGCGACCCGTGGTATAGAGAGATCAAGATTCAAGAATCAAATATCAAAATTTAGGAGGTTATCCGCCGAAGGCGGATGCCGCGAGTTTGATTCTTGCCTTTTGATCTTTACATTCCACCATGGAAAAGGGGCTTGTCATGGAGCACACCACTCGAAGAGCCGTTCTCAAAGGGTCACTGGCCGCGGGACTGTCCCTGGCGATGCCGTTTTCCCGGGTGCGGGGCGCCAATGACGCCATCCGTGTCGGCGTCATCGGGCTGCGCAACCAGGGAAGCAATCACATCAAGTGGTTTAGCGACATCCCCGGCGTGCGCGTCGTGGCCATCTGTGACGCCGACCGGGCCGTTCTCGATCGCGAAGAGAAGAAATTCCGCGACCGCCAGGAGACGGTCGATACCTACGTCGATATGCGCGAGCTCCTCGACGACAAGAGCATCGACGCGGTCATCACCGCCACGCCGAATCACTGGCACGCCCTGGTCACCGTCTGGGCCTGTCAGGCGGGCAAGGACGTGTACGTCGAGAAACCCGTCTCGCACGACATCTGGGAAGGACGCCAGATGGTCAAGGCCGCTCGCAAATACAACCGGATCGTCCAGAGCGGCACGCAACGCCGTTCCGACGCGGGGCTGGCCGAGGCGATCGAATACATCAAGCAAGGCAACCTGGGCGCCATCAAATCTGTCCGCGGCATTGTCTACGTGCGTCGCGACAGCATCGGAAAGGTGGATGGGCCCCAGCCGGTGCCCGAGAGCGTGGACTACAATCTCTGGTGTGGGCCGGCCCCCATGGACCCACTGATGCGCAAGAGCCTGCACTACGACTGGCATTGGGTCTGGCCCACCGGCAACGGCGACTTCGGCAACAACGGGATTCACTTCATCGACATCTGCCGCTGGGTCCTCGGCAAGAACGAATTGCCGCATCGCGTGATCTCGATTGGCGGCCGCTTCGGATACATCGACGACGGTGAGACGCCCAACACGCAGATCGTGTTCTATGACTACCAACCTGCTCCGATTCTCTTCGAGGTTCGCGGCCTGCCGCGAGACAAGGGCAACAAGGCGATGGACTATTACTACGGCACATCGGCCGGAACCGTGGTCCACTGCGAGCAAGGTTACTTCGTCGGCGGATGGGCCTACGACAACGACGGCAAGAAGATCAGGCAGTTCCAGGTCACCGAGGGTGTCGGGCACCACGCCAACTTCATCGACGCGGTCCGCAGCCGCAAGCAGGGTGACCTCCACGCGGATATCCTCGAGGGGCATCTCTCCAGCGCCCTTTGCCACATGGGAAACATCTCACACCGGCTCGGGACGGAGGCCTCACGCGAGAAGATCATCGAGAGAATTAAGGATGCCGAGGGCATGACCGAATGCTTCGAGCGCATGCAGGAGCACTTGCTCGTCAATGGCGTGGATATCCAGCAGACGCCAAGGATCCTCGGACCCTGGCTGACGATAGAGCCGAAGACCGAA
>Ga0068714_10007388_pt1 | contig 10686 bp, 10 predicted proteins | sample MTBNYHSulfiMetaG_FD_62988 | JGI IMG/M metagenome (GOLD analysis project Ga0068714, IMG submission 62988) | Enrichment culture microbial communities from rom New York Harbor, USA that are MTBE-degrading - MTBE-NYH (New York Harbor Sulfidogenic)... | ecosystem: Environmental > Aquatic > Marine >...
GCACTCAGCCTTATTTCCATGCTCTGAGCATATCATATCAGAACCCTTTTACCAGCCTTCGGCTGGGACGCTTTCACCCACGGGCTTACGCCCGTGGTCCTCAGCGTCGTTTTGATAGAATGAGGGAAAAACAAAGGCGATCGCACCGCTGTATAACGCCGCCAAATCTTCATTCGCTACATATCCGGTAATAATAATGCGTTTTCTCAAAGAAGAAAAGTTCGAGAGTTCATCAAAGATATCGTCGTAACCCCAGCCCTTACGGCCGACGATCACTAGGCATAAATCTTCAATTTTTTCTTGTTCGACTAACTTCACAAAGCAACGAATCGTGTGAGCGATATTTTTCCGAGGCTCTAACGTATTGAGGCTCAAGAAGTAGGGAACATCAGGGATCTGAAATTTTTTCTTTACGGCGCTTATCGCTCCGGAATTATGACAGGGATAAAAGAGTTCTGATGCCGCTAAGTGGGTAACAAATACGTGGGAAGGTTCGATACTATTTCGATAATTGCACAGATCATTTTTCGTCGAATGGGATATGCAGATAATCCAGTCATCAGGCGTTAATTTATTTATTACTTTTTCAACAACTGAACCATCCTTAAATTCAAAAAAATTTGGATAGATAATGGGAATTAAATCATAGATTGTTATAATTTTTTTGGTGGATTTTGCTAAATTTGTGCATTCAGGAAAAGGATAAAAAGGAGAATGGAATAAGTCGATAGTGGATAATTCTTTTACATTCAGCCTTTGAATTTTTTTCCCCGCACGTCTTCGAGCGTACTCGAGAGATCCCCGAAGTGTTTTGAATGTTTTTTGGAGGGTGCTGAATTTAAATATAGTTGCGGGGTTAGCAAGTATCTTGTTAACCTTGCCAATGAACTTTTTATAAAAATCCTTTTCAACTCCTAAAGAAATAAAGGGAACATGTCCTAAGTTTTTATTTACTTGTAAATAGTCTACCTCTTGGTGCACATTTTCCAGAGATAAGCTTGTGCAGAAGCTCAAATCACAGTCTCCTGACTTTGCAAGCCCTAAAGCAATGTTTTCAACAACTCTAAAAATTCCCGTTCGAGAACGAAAATCATAGTGGCCTCGGCCGAGGAGCGCGATATCGTATAAAACTTTCATATTTTTGATTTCAATCTAACGTGGTCTCTTCCGGTGCCATTTTTCTACCATCATGACCTTCAGCTTGCTCGTTAACTCCGCTAACGTAGTTTCCTTCGTCCGTTCTTTGGGCCCTTTATAACCGTAGTGGTGTATTTCTTTAAATAAACGAATATGCCAATCTCTAAAATTATCCCAGGAATAGTCTGATATTTTAAATAATTTATCAAGTTTGTTATTTTCTATTTGTTTTAATTGAGAGAGAAGATCAGCGTATTCATTGAAAACGTAATCTTCTTTTGTTTTCATGTCATCAAAATAACCGATCGACCGGAAAATGACCGGTATTCCCGCATAAAAAGCATTAATAACATCCATTGGCCCGCCCTCAATCTCAGAAGTCGAAAGCCAATAATCAATTGTCTCCCAAAAGGTATTGCTCGAAACAATACAATCGGCGTTATTTTTTTGCATATCTTTTATTACCGCATCCCAGTGATGATTTGAAAAAACAAATTGAAAGATATGGTTGTTTAAATCCGTTGAGAGTTTAACTAACAAGTCTTGTCTTTTTCGGTTGGTATACTCGTAAGGTCGGCCGGAAATTCCTAGTTTTATTTTTTTAAACTTGACATTTGGCTTGGGACCCATACCAAGTATCACTTTTATTTTGCGTTCCGGAATTTTTTTGTCTAATAAGCATTTTAACCCGTGATTACTCTGGGCTATAATTAAATCCGCCGCATTTAAAATTTCCAGGGTGTCGTCTTTTTCAAAATGAGTAAAATATACCATATCAAAATTTGATTTTTTTAAGTCTGGATCTATCGTTTTCCAGTGTTTCCAATTAATATAGTAATTAATGTCCGCCATAAAATTTGTCGTATGAGAACGCGTGAGCTTTAGGTCATCAGCTTTTAATTTTATTAATTCATTGCTTATTGTTCCCAATATCCAGCCGGTCGTCTGCACTAAATGAATTTTCATATAACTTGTTCTTTCTTAGTTTCCTTCAACGCCTTAATATTATTATCTTGTATAACACAGTAATATTAACCTGCATCCAGCGACAAGGAATGCCATTGCGAGTGAAACAAAGCAATCTCAAATTTTAAAATGAGATTGCCACACACCTTTTTGGTGCTCGCAATGACAGGTACATCAACGCTTGCTCTTGTTATCGCTGAATTATATGGACATTGGCAATAATTGAAATCATGCTTGTGCTCTTATCGACTGCTTAATAGATTGCTTCGCCGCCTTGCGACTCGCAATGACAACTTTATGGCGGCGAATTCGTCAATCGTCACTGCGCGGGCGAAAGCCCAAAGCAATCTCTTGAAAATAATAAAATCAATATCCTGTTTATTATGGACTCCTTAATAACTCCGCTTATGTCGTATCCTGTTAACACTTCGGCAAATAACTGTTATCGTCTCTTTTCCATAAACACAAGCTCAACCTGCGGTGACAATTTTCCCTTCCGAAACATCCGGTAACCTAACTTCTCATACAAACGGATATTCCCTTGGCTTCGGAACCCAGTGAACAATTCAAAGTGCTCGGCAGACGGAAATTTTTTTCTTTCTCCTCCATTAGTTTTGTTCCGATGCCTTTTTTTGGTGGTCGGGATGGACAATCATCCGATTGACAAAACAAGTGCCTTGATCAAATGACGCCCTGACCGACCATATGAGCTTGCCATCAAGGCATGCTTTAAGAAACACTTTGGTTGAAAATTCAGCTTTGATTTCCTCTTTGCGTTGGGTCAGCGGCGGAATGGACCAATCTTGATAAAGCTCGGCCTCGCTTTGGTACGCGAGCTTTTGAAGCGCGAGGATCTCATCCGCATCAGTTATATCCGCCAATACTATTTCAATATCCATTATTATTTTTTACCTCTTCACCATTTCCCGTTTATGCTTATCGTTTAATGCGATTCGATAATTTTTATCTTTTTAATCCTAACAAGTTGAAAAGTCAACAAAAAATTATTTGGTTTTGAGTAGTTATACAGATGCCGCTAAAGTCATTGAGACATTAAGAAGGTTTTAGACTTTGGCAGGTTTTTTATTTTTTTTCTACCCAATTTTTTCAGAATACATTATTATAGCGGACAAACCGGAAAAAGAGAACGAAGCAAAGAAGGAAATCCTTTTTTGGCTTGACACCGGAATGTTCAACGCGAGCAACACGATCTCACCAAAAATTTCACCGAAGTAATTTCATGGAGGAAGCTCGATGATCAGAAAGACCTGTTTTGACAATGAGAAGTACCTGGAAGAACAAACCTCGGAAATTCTTAAACGAGTGAAAATGTTTGACAACAAGCTGTACCTCGAGTTTGGTGGAAAACTTTTATACGATTACCACGCTGCCAGAGTTCTGCCCGGCTATGACCCAAACATCAAAATGAGGCTTCTTGCGGAATTAAAAGACAAAGCCGATATTTTGCTTTGCATTTTTGCCGGGGATATCGAAAGAAAAAAGATACGGGCTGATTTTGGTATTACCTACGATTCGGATGCCCTGAAACTCATTGATGACTTAAGAAGCTGGGGAATCAATGTACTGGGTGTGAATATCACACGCTTTGAAAACCAACCCTCAGCCACCCTGTTTAAAAATAAATTAGAACGACGGGGAATACAAGTCTATACCCACAGTTTTACCAAAGGCTATCCTACTGACGTTGACGTGATCGTCAGCGATAAAGGCTATGGAGCAAACGGCTATATTAAAACTGAAAAACCGTTAGTCATCGTGACCGGCCCTGGTCCGGGCAGTGGCAAGCTGGCCACCTGTCTGTCTCAACTCTATCATGACTATCGACAAGGAAAAAAATCCGGATATGCCAAGTTTGAGACTTTCCCTATCTGGAATATACCGCTCAAACATCCGGTGAATGTGGCCTATGAAGCGGCCACGGCGGATATCAAAGATTTTAATCTCATTGACCCGTTTCATTTAGAATCGTACGGAAAGGTTGCGGTTAATTATAACCGGGACGTGGAAATCTTCCCGGTTTTAAAAAGGATACTGGAAAAAATAACCGGGGGTGAGTCTTTTTATAGATCACCCACCGATATGGGGGTAAATCGGGCGGGGTTTGCCATTAGTGATGATGAAGGCGCCAAGGAAGCCGCCATGCAGGAAATTATCCGGAGATATTTTCGCTACCGGTGTGAGTACGCAATGGGTTTCGCGGACAAAGAGACCGTTCAACGCGTAGAGCTTTTTATTAAGGAATCAAACCTTGAGCCGGAACACCGCAGGATTGTCGTCCCGGCTCGCGATGCGGCCAAAGCGGCGCAGGAGGAAAACAAGGGAAATGAAGGAATTTTTTGCGGAGCGGCAATTGAGTTGAAGGACGGCACCGTCATCACCGGGAATAATTCCGCACTCATGCACGCGGCCACAAGTCTGATTATCCATGCCATCAAACATTTGGCAGGCATTCCCGATAAATTGCCCCTCTTGCCTGACTACATCACCGAGTCAGTGCAGAAACTGAAAATGGAAATTTTGAAAGAGAAAACCGTGAGCCTGGATCTCGAGGAGGCGCTTATTGCCCTCAGTATCAGCGCGATGGCTAATCCCGCGGCTCACCTGGCCATCGAAGCATTGAAAGATCTTCGTGACTGTGAGGTCCATATAACTCATATTCCCACCCCCGGAGATGAAGCCGGGCTAAGACGCCTCGGCGTTAACCTGACCAGCGATCCGAACTTTTCCACAAAAAATCTCTTTATTTCGTAAAAAGTTTTTTCGTTCCCGATGGTTCTCTTTTTAAACATTATAGAGATAAAATCCCCCTTCACCCCGAGAGGTTTTTAAGCCCCTTGCCTTACCCTGCAAAGCCGGTGCAGAACGCCCGGGCAAGCGAATTTTAAAAGCCGACCCGAACTATGGGTAGTTACCCATCTTGTCCTTGATTTTTTAGGTTTAGGGGTGTTAACATTTTATTGCGCTCAGATGCGATTAGCAATTAATCACAAAAATTGGGAGCAGGATAATGAATTCCCCTTCGATGCCGAATCGCGGAATCATAAAAAAATTTTTTTCTCATTTACACTGGCACGGCCCGCTCGGAACCATGCGACGGACTACCACCGCTATGCGGGATCATCTCAATAATGTCCCCGGCTGCGAAAGTTTATTCCACTCAATCGAAAGCCTCCTCAGAAATGTTCAGCATTACCTCGATGCCTCGTTTGACCGGAAGTATGGCGTTAAAACCGCGGGACGAAATTATCTCCCCGATCTCACTACTGCAAGCAATAATTATAAAGAGTGCTTTTGGTATGAGCCGATGTCGGCAAAAATATTTAGACAGATTATGCGCCAGCTGCATATCCCTTTTGATCAATTCGAATTCATTGATTTCGGCTCGGGCAAAGGACGGGTACTTTTCCTGGCATCTGAGTACGGTTTTAAAAAGATTACCGGGGTAGAGTTCGCTCAGGAGCTTCATCATATCGCCGGTGAAAATATCGCTATCTGGAGGAGCAATAATGCTCAGAGCCAAAATATTTTTGAGAATATCTGTACGGATGCCACTAATTTTCCTATTCCCAAGTCACCGCTGGTTATTTTCTTCAACAGCCTATTCAAAGGAACGGTTATGGATCGCGTCATTAACAACGTGTTAACCTCTTACGCCATGAACCCCAGAGAAATTGCGCTTATATTCTACGGTCCCTACAACAAAAGTAAAAAGCCGCTTGACCAACCAGAATTCCAAGTTCGGGAACTAAAACTTCGCGCGGACTGGTCGGTTTTTGTTAAATACCGTTGTTTTCTTTTTACCAGCCATGAACTAACCTTAATGCCCCTAACGCACCATTGAAAGCAAAAAAAAAAGAAGACCCCGTGCAGTGCATGGGCCTTCTTTTTACATCACACCATAATGCCTAAGTGTTGTTGGCGCTTAAAACTACCGGTCTTCTCGTTTTTATCGGTATCCCCCGCGTCCTCCTCTGCCGCCACCTCCACCATATCCTCCTCTACCACCACCCCCGCCTCCTCTGCGACCACCATATCCGCCTTGACCACCTTCAGGGCGAGGGCGAGCCTCGTTCACATTAAGAGTTCTTCCCTTTAGCTCTTTGCCGTTGAGGCCATCGATTGCCGCCTGCCCTTCCGATTTAGAAGCAAACTCCACGAATCCAAATCCTTTTGATTGACCGCTATATTTGTCTTTTATAATGGTGACGGTTTCAACCTGTCCGAATTCTTTGAAAGCCAGCTTTAAATCATCTTCAGTCACCTCATACGACAAATTTCCTACATAGATCTTCATTCTACTCTCCTTTTCTGATAAATTATAAATTTCCTCTTCGCCCACCTGTTGATTATATGGTTTCCGGCGGTATAAAGAAACAAACGTTTATTTCTTTATAATCTTCGAGGAACCTACAATAACCTTAATGTAACCTATTGTCAAGTTATATTACTCAAGGATTTCCAACACCGCGCGTTTTTTTAGCTTTGCAGATGTGGCGCTTAAAAGTGTACGAATCGCACTCGCCGTCTGTCCGTGTTTCCCAATCACTTTTCCCATATCACTTTTATCTACCTTCACCTCAACAATAATCACATTATTACCCATTACTTCTGTTACCTGCACTGCGTTGGGATTATCGACCAAAGCCTTAACGAGCACCTCTACCAGTTCTTTCATCGCTCTAACCTCCTTTGTCACTCACTTAATAATTACTATACCATTTCCGCCTTTTAGCCACTTTCCACATTACATCCCCTCAGTTAGTTTCGTCGGTATAAAAAGTTTTAATGGGCCTTGAGCAGTTTGTGAACTAATTAAGGTCCTATTTTTCAACACCCCTTTCCCTTTTTAAGCATTTTATAGTTTTATCGCCCCTTCCTTCCACTCTGGTTAAGAGGCCGCTTTCTTCCTCTTCTTGATTGTGCCTGGTTCGCAGATAAAAGCCTTCGATTAATGGCACCAACATTAATATCACAGATCCATAAAGACTCAGGTCTTGTCAGATTATTATATGCCACTCAACAGTAATTGCACACTCTGTGTAAGAAGGCAAAGGCAGACGATTTCTGTCTGGAGCACGTTAAGAGCGTTTCCCGGGGCTGGGCTCTAAAACAAAAAAAGCCGATCGCCATTCTTGTATGGCAATCCGGCCTTGTTTATTCTCAGCAATCATAAAAGCCATTCCCCATAACACGACCCTTTTTTATTCTGCGTCTATCGTTTTTAGATTTCATATTTCTGTTTTTTATCTTTTAACCCTAACAGAGTGAAATGTCAAGAAAAAATTTCGGCCGGGGAAGGCTATTGAAATTTTACGCTTTTGGGCAAATTCTTAAAATTTCTATTTGACTTTTTCGGCCCATTAGTTTTAGATTTTTTTATTATTTTTTAAGCGGTTGCGTTAAATTATAAAAAAATATCTTTTGATCACAGTCAAAGCTTGAAAAGGGAGCCAAGAAAAAAATGCGATTTCGAAAGAAAATAGCTATCAGTGCGGCAATAAGCCTATTTTTATTGGCTGCTTTCGTGACCGTGATCGGTCCTTGGCCTGCATACGGCCCGGGTTATCGGGAAACGGATTACTTCCGTCATTCGATCGCTGCGATTGACAAAAGCTCACAGACCATAATTCAAAGGACACCTTATCAATTGATGGCGGGCTGGGGTGTGTCCGACATGACACCAAAAACAGGAGTTCCCCTCGCCGGCTATAGAGGCCGTCACAACAAACCATCCATTGGCATTCATGACCGCCTCCATGTAAAAGCACTGGTTGTTGGAGACGGCCACAATATGGCGGTCATTATTGGGGCGGACATGCTTCTGGTGCCTGAAAATGTGGCGGATGCTGTCCGAAAGTCAATAGAAAAGCGGGCCCCCTTAAACGGCACCAGTATACTCTTTACCGCAACTCATACCCATAGCGGACCAGGGGCGTTCGCGCCGGGCTTGGCTTTCCGCGCCGTGACCGGCAAATACGATCCCGCGGTGGCGGACCTTCTAACCCGATCTTTTATTGATGCTGTAGACCAGGGTTACCGGTCCATGAAGCCCGCCAGGATCGCGCACGGTCGCGTGGATGCCAAACCCTTTATCCGCAATCGCACCCACCGCCGTGCGGGTGTCGATGCTGACCTCAACTACGCGGTAATCGAGCGAGAGGACGGACAACGTTGTTACCTGACACGTTTTTCCGCCCATCCAACGATTCTTGGCAGCGAAAATTTTGAGCTTTCTGGAGATTATCCGGGTTTTGTGCAGCAAACCCTCGAGCAATCCACCGGGGCAACCGCCATATTTCTCGGGGGGGCAGTAGGCAGCATGGGCATCCACAAGGCACAAGGCGCGGAGCAATTTACCCGAGCAAAAATGTTCGGTGAGACGTTAGCTCGAATGATCCTCAACCAAATAGAAAAGGGGCTCTGTTTTCAGGATCACGCGGCAATCGCATCCATCGGCGCTCTTATCAAACTACCGCCCTTCCAGCTGCGCCTCGGCCCGGATAGCTGGCGTGTTTCACCCCTTTTAGCCCGAATCCTCGGCATTCGCGGAACTGCCTGGCTGCAGGCAGTTCGGATTGGAGATTTGCTTCTTATCGGCACACCAGGAGATTTCAGCGGTGAAATCAGTGTCGCGTGGCATGAATGGGCTTCGAAAAAAAATTATGATTTATGGGTAACCGGTTTTTGCGGTTCCTATGCGGGATACATTTCACCGGATAAATATTACGGAGAAATAACAAACAAAAAGGGATCTCTTGCTTATGAAACCGGATTGATGTCCTGGTGCGGTCCCGACCAAGAGGCTTACTTTACCGACTTGATGAAGCACATGGTGGAAAGCATAGGCCCTTTTCCAATATCCCCAAACAGCCACGTGAAGTAACTTCCCGCTCGAACCGATTTTTTTTGGAACATTCCAGATAAGCTGCAAAAAATTGCCGGCAACTTTTTCGGATTATGAGCAAAAAACAAAAAGGGCTACCGACCGAAATCTTGTAACCATTTGATTCTCATTGTAATGAATAAATTTAATACCCCAATAAGTCCGTGCAAAAGTGTTTTGCAAATTCTCTTTTTTCTTGATGGAGTGATTATTTTGTTGTATTAAGAAATACTTATTAATCAGAACATAAATATGATGACATAATGCCCCTCACCTCAATCCTCTCCGAAATGACGGAGGGTCAAAAGGTCGAATAGTGAAAACTAAATCCGAAACTAAAAAGAAAAAATAATTTTACAAACCCCTCTAACTCCCCTTTACTAAAGGGGAGTATAATTTTTACCTTTTTATCTTCCCCCTTTACGAAAGGGGGATTGAGGGGGTTCATTCTGATTTTTCCCCACTCACTTGAGGGTCAGAGTAAGGGTGAAATGAAGCGTATCCGGCAGCGCATTCTGTCAAATAGGATTGCAATCAATTTTGTGCTCCCATTAATAACTGCTTTGTAATGTTCGATGAGTGTTTGAAGATATGTTTTTTACCCCATATTACCAGCAGGTAAAATTAACCGGCAAAAAGGGAAAAATGTCTTTTCAAAAAACCATCTAAAGGCAGACATATGACTATCCGCAAAAAGACACTGATTACAATTGGCATAACGTTCCTCACTCTGTTCATAATTCTATACATCACTTCGCAATTTATTTTGTTAAAAGGTTTCGGTAAGCTTGAGAAAGAGGAAGTCAGCGATAAGGTTAAACAAACTTTGAATCTCCTTGCCGATGATATCTCTAAATTAGACGATTATACTTCTGATTGGGCTTGGTGGGACGACACCTATGATTTCATAAAGGATGGTAACCAGAATTATATCAATGTTAATCTTGTTAATGAGACTTTTTCAAACTTAAAATTAAACCTTATGGTTTTCATTAATGTATCAGGCCAGATTATCTTTAGCAAAGGATTCGATCTTCATAAAAAAGAAGCAATACCTGTTCCCCAAAGCTTAATAAATGTCCTCTCTCCCAATAAACCCCTTTTGCGCCACCCCTATCCAGCAAGCAGCATAACGGGGATCGTTCTTCTTTCTGAGGGCCCGGCGCTCATTGCCTCCTGGCCGATTCTGACGAGTAAAGGTGAAGGCCCTATCCGGGGAACCCTGATCATGGGGCGCTATCTGGATTTATTGGAAATCGAACATCTGACAAAAATTACGCGATTGCCTATAACCATACTTCCGTTTAAAGATGAGCAGTTGCCTCCCGATTTTCAAACCGCGCGCGCTCTATTGTCGAAAGAGTCATCGTTTATCGCACAACCTATCAGCGCCGATCTTTTTGGAGGTTATGCTCTGCTTAACGATATCTATGGAAACCCGGCTCTTCTGATGAAAATCGAGACGCCCAGAAAAATATACCACCAAGGTAAAATCAGCATTTTTTATTTCATCATATCGCTTTTAGTTACAACTGTTGTGTTTGCCATAATCATCATGGTTGGAGTACAATCAAAAAGTGTGTAAATAGATAAGAAGGCGGTGTATCCTTTCAAATTGAGACCAATCAACTATAAAGAAAGGAGACACCACCATGAAAAAAGATATCATAGAGACGGGG
>Ga0068714_10007391_pt1 | contig 10681 bp, 10 predicted proteins | sample MTBNYHSulfiMetaG_FD_62988 | JGI IMG/M metagenome (GOLD analysis project Ga0068714, IMG submission 62988) | Enrichment culture microbial communities from rom New York Harbor, USA that are MTBE-degrading - MTBE-NYH (New York Harbor Sulfidogenic)... | ecosystem: Environmental > Aquatic > Marine >...
GCGTTACGGGTTGAAGGTAGGAGACCTGGGCGTCGTTCTGGGGAGGACCGCAGACCAGATCAGCCGCGGCATCGGCAGGGCGCGGCGCCGTCGAGTAGCCGACGCCGCGTTCGGGAACGACCTCGAGAGGCTGGACCAAGCGGTTCTCGCGTGCAGTGCAGGCGCCATTGGAGAATAATGTCGAAACGCTGGACCTGGTACCTGTGGCAGTGGAGAATAATGTCGAAACGCTGGACCTGGTACCTGTGGCATGCCTCGCTCCTCCCCAACGGGGAACGAGACCACACCCAGCTGCGAGAGTCATCACCCTTCGCACTCGTAACGACGGAATCCGGACGCCCGTTCCGATCCATCTCGGACACCGATTCCGACGACCACGGCCAAGCTGTCCGCCTTCGCCTCGGAATCGCTGTCCGGCTTGCGTCGGTGCACGCAGAAGGTGACGCCGGCCCACATCTTCAAGCTCGAGGCTGGCAGGGGTAAGCCGTCGGTGCCGCTCCTGAAAAGGCTGGCACGAGCGCTGGACGTCGACCTGGAGTTGCTGCTGCCGCGGAATGAGGAGGAGGAGGCCGGAGCTCCGGTGTGCGTTGGCTGAAATCAGTGATGGGCCTACCAGAGCCGGCGAACCCCGAAGCGCTCGAACACGGTGTCGATGGAGACCACGGGCACGTCCTCGGCCTGGGCCTGAGCGGCGAGCATCCGGTCGAACGGGTCGCGGTGGTCGCCGGGCAGCAGCCCGGCACGTTGCCCGTGGTTCACGCTGATCGGGAGCTCCTCGAACCCCTGGTCTCTGAGGTGCTGGCCGAGCTCGGTGGCGACCGACGCGGCGCCGGGGAGCTTGCCGATCCGGACCTTGGTTGCGATCTCCCAGGCCGAGGCGGCGCTGACCAGGACCTCGGTGCTGTCGTCGGCGATCGTCTCCCGTGCCACTGCCGAGAGGCGTTCGTCCCCCGCCAGCCACCACAGGAGGGCGTGGGTGTCCAGCAGCACACGCACGGTGTCAGCCCTCCCAGGCGTCGAGCTCGGCCTCGGGCAGGGGCTCGAAGAACGAGTCGTCGACGGTCAGGCGGTCGCGGAGCGCGCCGAACCGCCGGCCGCGGGTGGGAGGGTCCACCGGCACCAGCCGGACGACTGGGCGCTTGCCGCGCGCAATCACCACGACGTCGCCGCGGCAAGCCTCTTCGATGAGACGTGACAGGTTCGTCTTGGCGGTGTGGATCGGTACGGTCTTCATGGGTCACCTCATGGCTCATCGAGCTTAGCTAACCAGATCCATCACGTCAAGGCGCGCGGGAACGGGGGGCGTACGACGAGCACGTGAGGAGGTGCACTCTCGGTACCCCAAGTCAAACGCCTCCGACGATCTCGCCGAATGGCTGCCAGGAAGCGTTCTGCACCCGCACATCCGGTGATTCGGGCAGGTGCCGGTCACGCCATTCAACGGCGACCCCGTGAGGCCGTGCTAGCATCGAAGACTCGGAGGTTCCCCATGGCCATCGTCACCATTTCCCGGGGTTCCATGAGCGGCGGTCAGGCGCTGGCGGAGTGCGTCTCCAAAGCGCTCCAGGCGCCCTGCGTCGGCCGCGAGATCCTGGTCGACGCGGCCGCCAAGCTGGGGGTCCCGGAAAGCCTGCTGGCCGGCAAGCTCGAGCGCGGCCCCGGGCTGTGGGACCGGCTCACCCTGGAGCGGCAGGTCTACGTCGCCGCCCTCCAGGCTGCCCTGGCCGACCACGCCGCCGCTGGCAACCTGGTCTACCACGGCTACGCCGGTCACATCCTCCTGCGAGGCCTGCCCGGAGTGCTGCGGGTGCGGCTGATCGCCCCGTTCCCGGCGCGGGTCCGCGCTCTGGTCGAGCGGGAGGGGCTGGCCGCGGAGGAGGCCGAGAGGGCGATCGCCCGGCGCGACCAGGACCGGGCGGAGTGGACTCGAGCCATGTACGGCGTCGACCTCGTCGACCCCCAGCTCTACGACCTCGTGGTCAACCTGGAACGGCTGTCCGTGCAGTCCGGCTGCGCCGTGGTGGTCGAAGCCACCCGCCGACCCGAGCTGGCCGTCACCGAGGAGGTGAAGGCACGCCTCGGCGACTTCGCCCTCGAGGCCAGGGCCCGGGTGGCACTGGCCATGGAGCCTGCCAGCCGGGGGCTCGGGCTCGAAGTGGTCGCGGCGGGCGGGCTGGTGCGGGTGCGGGGCGAGCTGCCGTCGCTGGCCGTGCTCGGCCATGCCAGCGAGCGCCTGGGACGGGAAATCGCCGCGATCGTCCGGAAGGTCCGGGGGGTCTCCGACGTCTCGGTGGAGATCCGGGAGCGGGAGGGGTAGCCGCCCCAACCCGGGTCGCTCGCCAGCTCGCCACCTCGGCGGTCGGTCGAGGCTCACCGCTCCGGCTCGAGGCGTGTCGGCCACCGGCAGACCACCGCGGTGTGGTCGTCCTGCTGGGCGGGACCGCCGGCGATGACCCGAACGGAGACGGCGCCCCCCGAGACCGGGGGGCGCCGCTGAAGTCATGGACCGGGGCTCCAGGCTACTTGCCGGATCGGCCCCGCTCGCCCTCCACCCGCGGCCGGGCGACGTTCACGGTGATCGTGCTGCCGTCCAGCTCGGAGCTGTTCTTGGCGCTGATCGCCTTCTCCCCGGACGCTTCGTCCGTGAAGGTGACGAAACCGAAACCACGGGACGCTCCCGACTCACGTTGCGTGATGACCTTGGCTTCGGTGATCTCGCCGTGCTCGGAGAATGCCTCGCGCAGACGCGCGTCGTCGGTGGCGGCGTTCAAGCCCCCCACATACAGCTTCTGTGACATGGTCGTGTTCCTGCTTCTGGAAGGCGCCACCGCTGCATGGCGTGCTCCGGCTTCAACGGTGATGCGGTGCGTCCATCCGCTCGCATGGAGGTCGGCCACAGCGGCCGAACCGTGGTCGACGCCCGGGGACAGCGCCCCGGGCATCGACCGTCGCCTTCACTCGGAAGGCGGGAGGTGGCCCGAAACCCCTCCGCGCGGAGGGAGGCCATGAGGTCCGTAATGGGCCTTACCAGCGCCTGCTGCTGGGCCGGTACCCGTCGCGCTCTCGCTCCCTGGCCTGGGCAACGTCCACCTTGATGGTCCGCCCGTCAAGCTCGGTCTGGTTGAGGGCCGCGACAGCCCTGTCCGCGCACTCGTCGTCGGCGAAGGTCACGAAACCGAACCCGCGGGAGCGGCCCGTGTCGCGATCGGTGACAACCGTTGCCTGGGTGATCTCACCGTGGGGCGCGAACGCCTCACGCAGGCCGTTGTCATCGGTGTTCCAGCTCAGACTTCCAACAAAAAGCTTCTTCGACATCTCGTCCTTCTCTTTTCCCGGAGGCGCCGGCTCGAGCCAACGCGCTCCTGTCGATCCATCGGGGCGGGCGCATGGCCCGCCAGGTCGCCGACTGACCACTGTGGTCTGCCGGATCCGGAGTTTTCCGTGTGAATAGCGTTCGTGCGGCCTGCCCACCGGATCGCGCCCGAACGCCTCGCTGCGAGGCGCGGGAATGCGTTCGGAACGTGCGTCGGGGTGGCGGCGCTCAGCATCGCGGCGTCCGCCCGCGTCACCCGCGGGCCGCGCTTGGCGCGTCCTCGCAGACGCCGGCGACCGCGCGGCGCACCGGGGCGCGGCGGGCTGCTCGCAATCCGGCTTCGTGACCCCGCGCAAGCGGGCGGGATCGAGCCGAAGGTGAGTGAGTACCAAGGAACCGCGGTTCTTTCTGCAGGCGAACGGCGACGAGTCGCAGGTGCGCTGCGGGTCGTTTCCGGCTAGGCTGTGAACGGGAGAATCGCCGGGGGACTGCCGTTCGGGTCTACCACAGACCCTGCACATCGCGCGGGCCGACTCCGCGACACCGGGTGTCCGAATGCGGCCGCGCTGCCATTCTCTCTCAACAGCCGACATAACGCAAGCTATTCCGAGGGCGTTGCGGTGCGGGTCGCTCGAGGGGGCGATGACCGAGGGAGCAGCCCGCCGTGCAGTGGAAGACCGCGGCAGCGGCAGGGGCAGCGACAGCGGCAGCCGGCAGGGGCAGCGGCAGGGGCAGCGACAGCGGCAGCCGGCAGGGGCAGCGGCAGCGACAGCGGCAGCGACAGCCGGCAGGGGCAGCGGCAGCGGCAGCGACAGCGGCAGGGACAGCGTGGGCGCGACTTCGCTCGGGGGGAGGTCGCCCACCCCCTCGGGTGCAGCGGGCGCGAGGTCATGGCGCGCACCCGGTCGAGGAGGTCGAGGGCTGGTCGGGCTTGCCCGGCGTCGACTGCCCACACCTGCTATCATCCTGGGCCGTGAGGTGCCGACCGCTGCTGCTCGTGCTCGCCGCCGCCTTGAGCCTCGGCGCGGGCCGCGGTCGCGCGCCCGACCCGAACCGGCTCCTCTTCCACGTCGAGACCCTGGACGGCGCCGTGCTCTCCGCCCAGGGCTCGGACGTTCCCTTCAACCCGGCGTCGGTGATCAAGGTCGCCACCTCGATGTGGGCCCTCGACCGGCTCGGTGCGGACCACCGCTACGAGACCCTGGTGGGCTACCACGGCTCCTTCGACCCCGAGACCGGGGTGGTGGACGGCCAGCTGGTCGTCGAAGGGGGTGGCGACCCGGACTTCCACGCCGAAAACCTGTTCCTGATCGCCGGGGCGCTCGGTCAGCTCGGGGTGAGAAGGGTCACCGGCGGCCTGGTGGTGACCGGCGCTTTCACGGTCGGGTGGGAGCACGGGGCCGAGGGGCGGATGACCGACCCCGACCAACGGGCCATGACCATGGCCTACCGCGCTCGCGCCGCGCTCGACCGCGCCCGCTGGCAGTCGACCCACCGGGCCGCGTGGAAAGCTCTCTGCACCCGGCACGGGTGGGACCCGACGACACCCCCCTCGGTTCGCCTCCTGGGTCCGGCCGCGGTCGCGGACCGGGTCGAGTACACCCCACTGCTGCGCCACCTCTCCAACCCCCTCGAGTTCGTCCTCAAGCGCTTCAACGCTTACTCGAACAACGACATCATTCGAGTCGCCGAGGGCCTCGGCGGGGTCGAGGGGCTCGAGCGGTTTCTCGAGCGGCGGCTGGGGGCCGAGCCGGGTGAGGTTCAGCTGCAGTCCGCGTCGGGGGAGCTGGAGAACCGGCTCACCCCGCGCCTGGTGGTGAGGCTCCTGCGGGAGATGCACGCCACCCTGTCGGACCACGCCCTCGCCCCCCACGACGTGCTCCCGGTCCCCGGCTGCGACGACGCGCCGGTGTCGCGGATGTTCCCGGCCCTGACCAACCCCCCCCTGGGACGGGCGGCGGCGGTGAAGACCGGCACCCTGCGCTTCACGGACGGCGGCGTGGCCGCCCTCGCCGGCTACTTCGCGAGCCCGGAGCGGGGGCTGGTCCTGTTCTGCGTCGCCGCCCCACGGGCGGGCGCGCGGATCCAGAGCTGGCGGGCCACGGAGCAGCGGTGGCTGGTCGGACTGATCGCGGAGCTCGGGGGAGCCTCACCGGACGACTGCGGGCCCGAGCTGCTCTCCCCCGACGAGCTGGCCATGATCGGGCAGATCCTCGACCCGAGCTCGGCCGCGGAGATCTCAGCCGTCAACCTCGAGCTCCCCCGACCCGTCCTGCCGGCCGCCGGGCAGAGGCTCGGGGGGGGCGAGCTCCCCTGAGCCACGGAGGTGCCAATGCTGCGTGACGAGGTGCGGAGAATCTGGCCCGAGCTCGAGTGGATCTCGGACCCCGACCTCAAGGAGCGGGTGGCGCGGTGCTGGGAGCGGGCCTTCGAGCTGTCGCCGCTGTCGCCCTCGGACCTCGAGCGGATCCCCTTCACCCTCAAGGTCAAGGACTGCCCGGTCAGCTTCCTGGACCACAAGCGCCTGGTGGTGCACGTGGCCCGCGACTCAGGGCTGAAGATCCGCGAGTTCTTCGGCGACACGCTGCCGGTGGACATGGACGTGCTGGTGGCGGGCGCGATCCTGGCCGACATCGGCAAGCTGCTGGAGTACGAGGGGGACGGCGCCGGGGGCAGCCGCGCGAGCGTCCGTGGCAAGTACCTCCGCCACCCGTTCACCGGCGTTGCCCTGGCCATGGAGTGCGGGCTCCCCGACGCGGTCACCCACATCGTCGCCACCCACGCCGGGGAGGGGAACATGGTGGAGAGGACCACCGAGGCGTGGGTGGTCCACCACGCCGACTTCATGACCTTCGAGCCGTTCGTGAAGCGGCTGGTGCTGTAGCGAGCTTTCAGCGATCAGCTTTCAGCTGTCAGCCGTCAGCCGTCAGCTCCACCACCCACCCGGTGAGATCCCAGCCACCGCCAGGGGAGGTCACGGCGCCGGCGTGTCGCACAACCGGCCGCGCGGCGTCGTTGCAGCAGCCTTCGGGGCGGGAGGGGGAAGCTGAGAGCTGAAAGCTGAGAGCTACAATCCGTTGGCCTGGAACAGCCTCAGCTCCTCCGCGGTGGTCGCGAAGAGCCCCACGCCCACCGTTCCCGGGCCGACGTGGCAGGTCACCGCAGGGCCCATCTGCCGCTCCACCAGCTCCACCACTTCGAGTCGTTCCTCCAGCAGGGACCGCAGCTGGGCCGCCTCTGCCGGCGCCGACGCGTGGACCAGCGCCGCCATCACCGGCGCCGAGGGGTCGACCCCCTCCGCCGCACGCTCCACCAGCCGGGCCATGGCAGCGGCCGCGTCGACCCGGTCGACGATCTGGAGCGTGCCGCCCGCGATGCGCAGGATGGCGCGTCCCTTGAGCTTCTCGGGACGGATCACCCCGGCGTGCTGCAGGTACTCCAACGAGCTGACCATCAGGTGGGTCCGCATCCGAGAGGCGAGGTCCGCGATCTTCTCCGCCGCCTCCTGCACCGTCAGCCCGCGCCGGGCCAGCCGCACGGCGAGCGTCACCAGGAGCCCGAGGGGCCCGGAGGCCTGCCCCGAGTCCAGGGCGAGGACCGTCGGCTCGCCGCTTCCTCCCGCGTCGAGCCGGGCCCGTTGCAGCTCCTCCGCGCCGTCGGCGACGGCGGCGGCGGCGTGCTCGTAGCTCTTGGACAGGCCGGACGAGCACAGCACCGCGAGGACGTCGGCAGCGGCCGCCCCACGCCGGAAGACGTCCACGAACTCGCCCCTGGTGACCGGCGCCGTCACCGGCAGCTGTCGGGCCCCCTTGAGCCGACGGGCGAAGTCCTCCGGGGTCATGTCGACGCCGTCCTTGAAGACCGTCCCGTCGAGGACGACGGACGCCGCCACCAGCCCTACCCCCAGGCGGCGGGCCTCCGCGGGCTGCAGGTCCGAGGTGGAGTCGGTGACCACCTGGAACCGGGCGGTCGGCGGATGGAAGTGGAGGATGCCCTCCTCCGCGAGGCGCTTCACCGCCCGAACCACCTCCAGGTCGTTGGCCTCGAGCTGGTCGACCAGCCGGCCGAGGGTCTGCAGCTTCTTCGCCCGGGCCATGATCTGCCGCTCGAGGTGGGAGAACTCGAGGCTGAAGAACTGCGGCACGAGACGAACCTCGACCGTCGACTCCATGGACGGGAGCTCCGACACGAGCTCGTCGTACCCGAGGCGCTCCTCCACCGCCTCGGTGAGGAGGGTGGCGATGTCGGTGTCGATCGTTCGCTCGACGGGGGGTTCCTCGACCGCCAGGTGGAAGGCGCCGGTCGGCAGCCCGGCGAGCCGGTTCAGGGCCTTGCGGGCGGTCGCCGCGCCCCAGGCCGCGTCCACCACCTCGCCGTCCCTGAACCAGACCCAGCCGCGAGGGGTGACCGCGAAGCTCAACCGGCCGGTGAACACGTGCTTCTGCAGGGCCTGGAGGAGCTCGCCGAAGGAGATGCGGGTGAGGTCACCGTGCATCGCCTCCAGGCCGCCGGCGAACTCCCCGAACAGGTCGCGGGCGAGCACCAGCATGCGCACGATGCGAATCAGGCGCCCCGGGTCGGCGGCGTCGGCCGGCAGGTAGTGCACACCCGCCACCCCGACGTTCTCGGGCACCTCGGCGGGGTCGTCGTAGAGGATCACGAACGGGGGCAGGGGAAGACCCGTGGCCAGCAGACGGGAGTGGACCTCCGGCGCCGTGATGCGGGGCAGGGCGAGCTGGGCGATGACCACGGCCGGGTTCGCGCCGGCCGTCGAACGCAGGGCGTCCTCGCCGTGGGCCGCGCTGACAACCTCGAAACCCGCCTCGAAGAGGCTGGCTCCGAGCAGTGCTCGGGTCGCCTCGGACCGATGCGCGACCAGAACGCTCGCAGTCGCCGCCATCGCTGTGCCTCCTTTACCCGATTGCGCCGGGCGACGTTCCGAGACCCGACCCTTGTGACGGTAGCTCGCCCGCGGTCGAGAGACAAGAGGCGGGAGAGCACAGCGCGGGCGCCTCCCGCAACCCGACAGCCCCGAAACCGCCAGCGCTCGCGAGGGGAGAAACGCAAAGGCGCAAGAGGGAGGCGCAAAGCCACCCTCCCGCCGGAGACGCAGAGCCGACCGCCTTCCCGGTCAACGCAGAGGCGCAGAGGCGCGGAGTGCGCGAGCGCTCCCACACACGGGTCATCCCGAGGAAGCCAGAGGCTGACGAGGGATCTGCCTCAGCGAAGATGTTCCCTCCGCTGGGCGCACCCCTCCGCGGCCCCTCCGGGTCCGCGTTCGGGATGACAGCTGAGCTGAGGCGTGCATTCCACTGAGAACGTTGAAGCTGTGCGCGCTCTGCGGTGAGAATCGTGCCGAAACGCACCGCCTCTTGAGCCGAGAGCAACGCGACGAACGCCACGTCGAGCCACGGGGCATCCGAGCGGACGATGCCGGCCGGACGGGTTCCAACTGCCTCCTCCGAGCCGGGCTCGCCTCCCCCGTCGGGATCGGGATCGGGGAGAGTGCTAGCATCGGGCTCTGGGGGAGGAGCGGACCATGGGATGGATGGCGTGGATGGCCGACGGGGAGGCGTGGGTCGCCCTGGCGACCCTGACCGCCCTCGAGATCGTGCTCGGGATCGACAACATCATCTTCATCTCCATCCTGTCGGGCAAGCTGCCGGAGGGGAAGCGGGCCCGGGCGCGGACCCTCGGGCTCGCCGCGGCGATGATCACCCGGATCCTGCTCCTGGCCTCCCTGGCCTGGATCGCCCACCTCACCGCCGAGCTGTTCGCGGTGTTCGGGCACGTCGTCACCGCCCGCGACCTGGTGCTGTTCGGCGGCGGCCTGTTCCTGCTCGCCAAGGCGACCTTCGAGATCCACCACAACCTCGAGGGGGAGACCGACCACCGGGGGGCGGTCCAGGTGTCCTCCTTCGCCGCGGTCATCGCTCAGATCATGGTGCTCGACATCGTTTTCTCCCTCGACTCGGTGATCACCGCCATCGGCATGGCTCAGCACCTCCCGGTGATGGTCCTGGCCATCGTCATCGCGGTCGGGGTGATGATGTGGGCCGCCGGCCCCATCTCGGAGTTCGTCGAGCACCACCCGACGGTGAAGATGCTCGCCCTCGCCTTCCTCATCCTGATCGGAATGTCCCTGGTCGCGGACGGCTTCGGGCGCCACATCCCCAAGGGCTACATCTACTTCGCCATGGGGTTCTCGGTCTTCGTCGAGATGCTGAACTTGAAGATGCGCCGCCGGCGCGACCCGGTGCGCTTGCGCCGGCTGCCACGGCCGCCGCAGCGGCAGGACGAGCCGGCGGCCTGACGGGGAGCCGTGACCCCATGCTCTACGGCCTCGCCCGCCGTCTGCTCTTCCACCTCGACCCGGAGCGCGCCCACGGGCTCGCCCTGACGGCGGTGTCCGCCCTCGGGCTCCTACCGCCTCTCCGTGCCGCGGCCCGGGCGGCGTGGTCCCCCGAGCGCGCATCGGTGGACGTGCTCGGTCTGAAGTTCGGAAACCGCGTCGGGCTGGCCGCCGGCTACGACAAGGACGGGGACTCCTGGCGCGAACTCGCCGCCCTCGGCTTCGGCCACGTCGAGGTGGGCACGGTCACGCCGGGTCCCCAGCCCGGCAACCCGCGACCGCGGGTCTTCCGCCTGGTGGAGGACCGCTCCCTGGTCAACCGAATGGGCTTCCCGGGCCGCGGCGCGGCCTACGTCGCCCGGCGCCTGGCCGGCCCGAGACCCCCGGGCCTGGTCCTCGGCGTCAACATCGGCAAGCAGAAGTCCACACCCCTCGAGGAGTCCGCCGCGGATTACGAACGGCTCGTCGACACCTTCGCCCCCCTCGCCGACTACCTGGCGGTGAACGTCAGCTCGCCCAACACGCCGGGTCTGCGCCGCCTCCAGGAGCCCGGGTTCCTCGAGTCCCTCCTCGCCCGCCTGGCCGCACGCAGGGACAGCCGGACCTCCCGGGTCGGCCGCCGGGTGCCGTTGCTGGTGAAGCTGGCCCCCGACCTCGACGACGCGATGCTCCGCTCCGCGGTTGTCGCCGTCGAGGGGGCGGGGTTCGACGGGGTCATCGCCACCAACACCACCCTCAGCCGCGACGGGCTGCGCTCGCCGCTCGCCGCCGAGGAGGGCGGGCTCTCCGGGGCGGCGCTCACCGCCCGCAGCACCGAGGTGATCCGCGCCATCGCCGCCGAGACCCGCGGGCGCCTGCCGGTCATCGGCGTCGGCGGGGTGATGTCGGTTGCCGACGCCCGGGCCAAGGTGGAGGCCGGCGCGTGCCTCGTCCAGGTCTACACCGGCCTGGTCTACGAAGGCCCCGCCCTGGTCCGCCGCATCGCGAAAGCCCTCGCCGCCCCCGAGTCCGAGCCC
>Ga0068714_10007393_pt1 | contig 10680 bp, 16 predicted proteins | sample MTBNYHSulfiMetaG_FD_62988 | JGI IMG/M metagenome (GOLD analysis project Ga0068714, IMG submission 62988) | Enrichment culture microbial communities from rom New York Harbor, USA that are MTBE-degrading - MTBE-NYH (New York Harbor Sulfidogenic)... | ecosystem: Environmental > Aquatic > Marine >...
TTACTTGAGCTTTACTCACATCATGTTCCTAATCCAATTCTAGGTATTATTATTCGCTTCATTTATATTAACTATAATAAATTCCTTTTATATCTCCTGATACCTCGGTCGATAATGAGTTTGCGAAATGTTCTTCTCTATATGTAATCATTAGCTCTATTCAAGCCTCTTTCTCATATGATATGCTGTAACCTCAAATCCCATACTCTCGTAGAGATGCTTTGCCCAAGAAGCTTCAACTGGACAATGAAGACCAATCAATCCCGCTCCAGCGGATTGGAAGGTTGTGATTAAGCTGGTGAGGAGTAATCTGCCCACTCCCTTATTCCTATGGTTCGGATCAACAACTAGAAGTTCAATAGTAGCTACCTTCTCAACACCCCAGTTGATTAATACTTCCGATGGCACTTCCTTGAAGTACCCGTACACAAAACCAATGATCTTGTCTTGTTCTTCAGCCACAATGAATCCCTGTGGGAATGATTCAGTGATGACAAGATCCTCTTCTCTGATAGGACCATCAAAGAATGCATGTCTATTGGCTAATCGAATTACCGTTTCTCTATCTCTCTCTTCATATTGACGGATGTACAGCGCATCTCACCAACTTTGAACCAGTAAATATAGAATAAGTTTACCTGTCATTTGAACATACTGATACAAATCCAATTATTTTTTCCAATTATTGCTACATAATATCTTAATATAATCCAAATTTCTCTCATTGCCGCCGAGGATGGGTATTATGACATCTACACCACCACAACGATTAATGAAGTTGGCTGTTGTAGGTGACGGTGGGGTTGGTAAATCAACACTAATCTCTCGGCTTGTAACAGGTGAGTTCATCGACAAGAATATGACAATCGGTTTTGATGTAGATTCTTGGACTATCTCCACAAATAGTGATACAGAGTCCGTGAAAGTTGCCTGTTTTGACTTTGGCGGTCAGAAACAGTTTCGTTTTTTTCAGGGCTCTCTAATCATAGGTGCGAAAGCGGCACTGATAGTCTTTGATTGTAATTCCTTTCTGTCCCTCACAAAGATTCGTGAATGGATGGATCTTGTCGTTGGAGTCCCTAATGATAAGAAACTGCTTGTGGGAACAAAATTAGATATGGGCTCTGGAATTCCTCTAGAAGATATTCAAGAGATTGCGGATGAATATGGTATGAAATTCATCCTCATCAGTGCTAAGACTGGTGAAAATTTTGATAGTCTGATACATCATCTGAAAGATATGCTCTGTGAACCAGAATATTATTCTCTTGAATCATGATTCATGTTCTACGAAGAATGTTAATATTGTTCAAGAAGCATTCACTCGATAGGGGTGTTCTCTTGGCAATAGGAACAGGAAAAATACGTGTACACTGTGATATTTGCAATCAACCTATTGAATTCGAGGTCTCATCGGAAAAATTGAAGTCGCAAAAAGATGGAATACTTCGTGTTGCGTTAGCTCATGGCGAACCATTACATGTAATCATTGTTTATGTTGACAAGAATATGCGCATTCGCGGTGTAGAAGCTTCTGACACATTTCATATGGAGGGCTCACGTGCTGAATCCTTTGTTCCAATGTCCGAGGTTGCCGAAAATATGTCCGAAGCAATGGGCGAACCTTGCTACCAATCATTATACACATTTGATGAAGTAAAAGATCGTGAGAAGACCGCTTTCGTCTTAGATAAGACAGTATTACGTACTATCTGTGATTCAGGTGTTATCAGTCTCAGCAAGCTGAGGCAAAAAATTGCCTTTCTTGAAAAGGCATTGGGATCAAATATTGACCTCGCACAGGTCGAAAATGTATGTGACCGATATGTGCAAGAAGGGTTAATAAAAAGAATCTAAAATTATATTTCTTATGAGCTTTTTTAGATTTAGAAGGAGAAAGGACCCAAGCCGCAATTATCTAAACCGAATGGCTATTGGTTTGGGAGCGGGACTTGTAAAGGCACGTGATGCAATCCTGAACCCGGATTTTGGTCCGCAGGGTGCCATGGATGTACTCTCCACTTGGATGGGGCAAGAACTTGCAAAGGAACTATTGAACCAGAAGGTAATCACCCCAACCTCTTCAGCTGAGGAAGTTCTAGAGAAACTCCTTGAGGAAGTTCGTATCGCTGAGGATCTGTCTATCGAGATGGAGGGAGATACAGCCCATGTAGTGGTACAGAATTGTCTTATCTGCCCACGAAAGGTCGGTGGATATGACCTTGAGGGACAGACAGCTTGTCCCGTAGGTGGACTTGTGAGAGGTGCATTAGGTCTAGTATTAGGAAAGACTCCTCAACTCAGTAAAATCGATTTGAAGACTGGAGAAATTTGTAAGACTGATTTCACCTTGAATTAGATCTATTGAGATTATTTGAAAAGAATCTCGATAGGTAATGCCTATTACAATCATTTCATAAGAGATTTTTCTCTAAATATTTGAAAGAATAGAATTAGATTTACTCCAGACTTTCACTTGAGATGTACGATTCATATTTGGCTAACTATTATTATGATGCAGCCAGTATTTGATTTATTACCTAATTAGATGATAGTCAAAAGAGTAGAAATTAGCAAGAATTAGGGGGCACAATAGATATGGCAAAGAGCCCAAAACAAAGAAACACACTAAAAGATAGAGTCCGAAAATTATTGAAGGACAATGAGATTTGCTTACTTGCATTTGATGAGCTGGAGAAAGATCCTGAGGTCCAGACACTTCTTGAAGATAGCAACAGAATGGCAATTGACCGAATGGGGTATTCTGATCATGGTCATACCCATTCATTGATTGTAACACTTAATGGTATCAAATTACTTCGTGAACTCAGTAATGGACTACAACCCACTGTCATTCAAGAGAATACAGGCACAATGAATGATGCTGAGGTGATTGTAATGTTTGGTTGCTATCTACACGATATTGGAATGGTTGTTGGACGCACAAATCACGAAGAATTTTCTGTGGTCCTCACAATTCCAATACTTGATAGAATCCTCAATAAGGTCTATCCTAAAGATATTCGGAAACAGGTTCATATTAGAAACCATGTTCTCCATGCGATTTACTGCCATGATAAGATCGCACCTCCCCTAACAATAGAGGGTGGAATTGTGGGCGTGGCTGATGCTCTAGATATGACCAAGGGTAGGGCAAGAATTCCCTTTGAGGCTGGTAGTGTAAACATCCATTCCACCTCCGCAATGGCGATAGAGGATGTGAAGATTAAGAAAGGGGAGACCAAGACAGTCCGAATTGAGGTCAATATGACAAACGTATCAGGAATCTTTCAGATTCAAGAGCTACTTGAACAGAAGATACGGAATGCCCGATCACTCATCGACCATATTGAACTATATGCTATCATGTCTCCTGTAGAAGATAAGATTCTGAAGGAGGAACTCCGAGTGTTATAATTATCATCTCGGCAGACAGAATCATACAAACAACCTTACGAGACCGCACACATCGGCTGATATATATGCACGAAATCGAACACGTGAATCAGTTCTTATTGTACCATCGAGGCATAAATTGATGAAATTGGATGAAATTGACTCTCAGATAATATCAATGCTTCAGGAGGACGGAAGACGATCCTTTAGTGACATAGCAAAAGCTGTTGGAAGGACAGAAGTCACGATACGACGCCGTGTGAAACGATTAAAGGATGCAGGATATATCTAACGATTCACTGTCGTACTTGATCCAATGAAGATAGGAAAGAGTATCAGAGCCATCATTCGGGTAAAGACAGCTATGAAACAGGCTACAGCTGTTTCAAAGAAGCTGCAGAAGTTCAAGGAAATAAATGAAGCATATTTTTTGGATGGTGCTTGTGGCCTAATCATGATGGTCACTGTTGATGACCTCACAGAATTATACCAATTTCTAGAGAAACGTCTTGGTACTATAGAAGGTATAGGGGATGCTGAAACTTGCATTGTACTCGAGGAGATTAAGTCTGCGTTCTCAACCCCTGGTGTACAAGAATGAAGCCAACCATCCACCTCTCAGACGAACAGTGCTCACAACTCCTAGCTCATGCTGACAATCATTTTCCACAAGAGGCGGTAGCCTTACTCTTTGGAAAAGACTCTGAGAATGAAGTTGTGGTTAAACATGTTGCACTTCTTAATAATGAGTCTGAAAATAAACGGATCTCTTTTTCAGTAAATCCTGAGGTACAATACAGGCTCCTAGTAGATGCTGATACACACGGAGAAATCATGGTCGGAATATTTCACTCCCACCCAGCACCACCTCGACCATCCCTATCCGATCTAAAAAATATGCGGCTTAATCAAGTTGTCTGGATCATAGCATCAAAGACTACAGGAGAATGGATTCTCAAGGCATTTGTCTTAGAGAATGATATTCCTATTGAAATCAGTATCAATCCCATCATACAGACTAACGCTTGAGTCCTTTGATTGTACCTGAAGTTCTCTTTGGTTCAAAAGAAACATTAACACCGTCGATTGCTCCTATTAGAGCAGCTGACGTAATAACCTGTGATAATGAATCTGCGCTGCAATGTAAAATTCCTATTCCCTCTTTTTCATCATACTCTGTGAGGTATAACTTTGATTCCGCAGCCTGTACCTCTCCATAAAGAGAGAGAAGATTTCGCCATAATGCCATCGACAAATCCTTTACATGCACCGTTCTTTCTTCGCTGTGAAGATGAAAGAGTAAATATCTACGACGATCCCTCTTCATTTTGAATTATTCTCCTTGAGGACTCTAACTCCTGTAGTGATATATCCAGAATCCATTTTTTCGAGGTTGTTCTGAATAATACCCGATGGGAACTCATCGATTGCTCTCTCTGCAAATTGCTTCTCCATACCCAGAAGTATTCCAATGTGAACCATTGCTACAGGGGACCGTAATTCAATTGGAGCAGTTGCCCCGCTTGTGAGGACTACCATCATATCATTGTCCATAGCAGTACCTATTGCCTCTCTATAGATCTTAAGAATCTTGGACCTATTGAAACCAGATGTCTGAAGGAGGGGTGCAATGTGGACTTCTAGAGCAATTCTAGCTTCTTTTGCTAATGTCGCAGTAGTAGGACGAAGAGGATTATCCCCTGAGGGTGTCAGTGTGAGTAGATCAATTCTCTTGTCGTCCACAGCCCAATTTATGGTTTCAATTTTTCCAATCTCTAGAGCAAGAATCGTTGAGTTTTTCCTTGTATTGTCTATCTGCCTTCTAATTGAGCTAAGCCCTCTCCCTTTGATGTCCGTTCGTTTGTAGATTCTAATTTGCTCTAGTGTCTTCATAGGTGCTTCAAATTGGTTTGGAGTTGCAATTCCTGAGATACCGAGTTTGTGTGCCATCCTACAGATCGAATCAATCTCTATCTTAGTTGAATTCATGACTCCAAGATCAATAATCATACTCCTCTCCTCCCGTACTTAGGATACGGTTCTCAATTATCTGTTTTATTTCCGCTTTTGTACAGCGGGGATAGTTTCGAAAGTGTACTCTGATACTGACAACATCTGCTGTATCACTTATTTCCAATTGCCCTAAAAATGAAGCTTGTTTATCAAGTCGCAGGAAAAACACACTATCTTCATCAATTCGGAGGTCCAGAGAACGCTTGAGTGCCTGTCTTCCATGCATACCAATCTCTGTTAAGATATAGTTGAACATATCTTCACATGACTCTCTATGTTCTAACGTGCTGATGACAATAACAATTATGTCACCTGCCTGACCCTCTACTGGAAGTGTTTCAAGAGAAACACGTGGTCGAATACTTTCTGGAAATATATTTGCTATTGCGGTTTGAACTCTCTCTAAAATCTCTGTAACCCGTGCATATGCACGAGCTTCAATTTTGCTAATGAACGGCATTGCCGCTCTCTCTCCAAATCGGGTCTGTCAGCTATTTGGCGACATTACCCTTTGCACCAATTGAAGGTCTGACCTTTTCAGCACCTTTTCCCTTTTTTCGAAGGCCTCTGCTTCTTTTTCCAGCTGAGGTAAGTCCACGATTGACTCTTCCTTTTTGATTTGGGTCGCAAATCCAATTGATGTTAGGGTCGTTATAGATGACTGGGTGACTTGGGTCAACAAGAATGACCTCATACCATACCCATTTGTGGTCGTCACCTACCCAATAGGAATTTAGGACCCGTAGGTTAGGGTATTTTCTCACAACGCGTTCTTCTGCAATCCAGCGTCTTGATTTCTGTGGTGTAAATCTAGCAACACCCATTCCCGGAGGTTTTCTTCCGCTACGTGGACGAGGTTTCTCTCGTGGACCACGTCCTGTCTTTACTCTCACAACAATATAGCCCTGTTTTGCCTTATACCCCAAGGCACGAGCTCTACCTAAACGGGTCGGTCGGTCAAGTTTGACAATACTTCCCTGCTTTCGCCAGACAATTAGTCTGTTCTTTACAATGTCTGTTCGTTCTTTCTGTTCACTTAACCAGACATCATTCATGTACTTGTATGCATTTGGCATTTCATTTCCATCCTTTGCAGTAAGTGATTCGCTTTGTTTGTGGTTCAGCCTTTAAAGGCCACATCCCGCGCGGACATATCCGCCAACACAAAGGAATGGTATGGTCGTGATAGATACACCATGACCACGACCACACCAAAATATTTGCTTAAAATAATACCGTTTTGACATAACTCTAGGTAGATTACTTGAGACCATCTATGACCTTCTGAACAGTGAGCTCACCAACTCTGACCTGCCCTTCTTCGGTGGAAGAGGCAAGGTGTGGTGTCGCAATGACTCTTTGATGTTTTACCAACTGCCAGTCTTTTGGTGGTTCACTCTCGAAGACATCCAGGGCTGCTCCTGCAATCGTTCCTTCGTCAAGTGCTTTAATAAGTGCCTCCTCATCAATCACCCCACCTCGGGCCGTATTGATGATGAAAGCGGTCTTCTTCATTCTAGCAAGTGCTTTTTCATCAATCAATCCTTTAGTTTCAGGTACAAGAGGAGTATGTAAAGAAATATAGTCAGACTGTTCAAAGATAGTGTCTAAATCTGCTTTTCTAACTCCCAGTTCCTTGGATCTTTTATCAATATCATGACCACCGTAGGCAAGGACATTCATTCCTAAAGCCTTGGCTCTTTTCGCAACTTCCATTCCAATCCTACCAAATCCCACTATTCCAATGGTCTTCTGCCAAAGCTCGACGCCACCAAGCTTTTTCTTTTCCCAGCGTTCATCCTTCATTGAACTGTCTGCTTGGGTGACATTTCGTGCAAGAGCAAACATTAAAGATAAGACCATCTCAGCTACTGAGATTGATGGTGCTTCTGGAGTGTTCTCTACAACGACTCCTTTCGCTTCTGCTGCTTTCTTGTCGACATTGTCTAGACCAACACCAGCTCTAACGACAAGCTTGAGCTTGTCTGCAGCATCAATTACTTCTTTGGTAATCTTGGTTGCGCTTCTTACAACCACACAGTCAAACCCTTTGATCTGCTTTTCAATGGGTCCGTCCTTCTCAGCATTTCTCAATACTATCTCAAGTCCTGCAGCTTTTAACTTGGCTACAGCTGATTCCTCAATTGGATCTGCAATTAATACGCGTTTCATCGCAATACCCCATATGGTGTGATGTTCATTGCGGAACATTTGTCTGACTTAAACTTGGTGACATCGACATTTTCTTTACATGGTTCTCCATCACAAAAAAATATGAAACGAGAACAAAAACCAACTACTGCGATAATTCCATGTCCTGTTGTCTTACTAAGTGTTGGCGGACCGGATAAACCAAATATCATCACATTATCATGGGCTGCGAATGTGTGTAGTAATCCTCCTACCGTGGCTGTAGGAATACGCTCTGAACGTCATAGCTACAAGCTTGTGAAGGATGCTGGAGAATTCATCTTAAACATTCCTTCTACTGATTTGATTGATGGGACTGTATTTGCAGGATCGAAATCAGGTAAGAATTATGACAAATTCTTGGAGTGCGGCTTTACTCCTATTCCCGCCTCCAAGGTCAGGGGTCCAATGATTCAAGAGTGTCCAATCAATATTGAATGCAAGACACGGGAGGTAATACCACTTGGTGCTCACGATCTCTTTATTGCAGATGTACTTGCAGTACATCTTGACGAGAACATAATTGGGAACGATGGAAGATTCGATGCATCGAAGGCCGAATTCTTCACATACCTTCCTCTCGAAGGTCATTATTGGGCTCTTGGTGAAAGACTTCGCTAGATGTACTCTCTTTAATTAGAGAGGAGGAATCTGTATCTCTATAATTTCTGATTCCTCCTCTTCGGGACTATTATCGGGTGGTTTCATATATCTGATGAAGTAATTTGATTCTACTTCGCTCACTATCCATGCTCCAGAGGGAATATGTGCCTCTTTGAAGAAGATATCAAAGGTTATTCCAGGGAATTCAACAATTATTGGGTTGTGGCCTAACAAGGTAAATAATTCCGTTGCTATTTGCGCATCCTCAAGTGAATCAAGCCTGATTAGAACTGGCATCCAGTCTCTTCCATCCCATTTTAGAAATGGCCAAGATTTTAGAGGGGGCCATTCACCGCTCTCAATGAGAATATAGTCATTTGGTTCTCGTTTGTATATAGTCGGATAATGACCATAACGTCCTAGATATTGGCCTGCAATTCTAGCCTCGTTAAGTGTTTTGAATATCTCCAATCAGTTTCACCAATTCTAAATCTTTTCCTATACTCTCCTCTTGATATCATTGGAGAACATTGTAAGAATAGCGAGGATGAAAAGACACCTCACAAGAAGACAAGTCCTATTCAAATCAGCATGTTATCTCGAGAATTATTCAACGAGTTTAAATGAAGATAGCAATACAATGATTCTTTGTTTTTTCACTCGGTATTATTTTTGTCCCTTCGCACTGACAATCTTAATTACATCACGGTCTTTAAGGACATGTTTGTCAGAGATTCTCATCTTTGTTCTTGCATCAATACCGTGCACAAAGGACTCCATCAGGTCTGAATGAATGACACCTGCGAACTCTTTTGCTGTTGTCCCGTCTGCTACAAGATAAACATCTGGTAGAATATTGCCATCACTATCTGTAAGTGCTGTTGCATCATGAACTGGGTATATCGTGATCATGTGAAGATAATCAAATACAGCAGTGTTTAGTATATTCTGAACTCCGGTTCCTCCATATCTCTTGAGAATGTGTTCTTTGAGTTTCTCCAACTGGGAGAGTTCTCCCTCTGTCAACTGGTCAGGATGTAATATCTCAAAATCATCATTTCCAGGAATGTACTTGATGACTCCTCTCTTGTCGAGATCTTTCAATACTTTCTCTGCAAGGGCACTGACCGGCATTACCAGATACTCTGGAAACTCCTCTCTCAAGCGTTTTAAATTCTGTTCTGCCCCTGGTCGATCAATCTTGTTTGCAGCGATAATTATAGGTTTAGCAGTCTGTTGTAAGACTCTCACAAACTGCTTTGTTTCTTCATCAGTCCATTTATCGACGGTCTCGGACTTGAGATCAGTTTTTCTCATTGCTTTCAGAATCTGCCCTCGAGTAATATTTAATCCTGAAAGCTTCTCAAGAAGCAGCTCCTCCAGCTTGGCTCCTTCTGCCCTCACCCTTCCTGTAATCCTGCGCCAATCTTTTTTCACAATGCCAAGTATCCACTCTACAAGCTCGTCTTCAAGAAACCGCACGTCCTCAATAGGGTCGTGACTTCCAGCTGCAACCTCTTGACCCTCTGAGTCTAAGGCTCCACTCGCATCCACTATATGGATTAACACATCTGCTTGCCTGAGATCATCAAGGAACTGGTTTCCCATTCCTCTCCCTTCATGAGCTCCGGGCACTAAACCTGCTACATCAATCAGTTTTATAGGCACTAATCGAATCCCATCAATACAAATGGAATTCTTGGGATTGTCCTGTACATCAAAATCTCTGCAGGCACATGGTGTCCTAACGTGAGTCACACCAACATTTGCTTCAATTGTTGTGAATGGATAGCTTCCCACTTTAAAATCCGTCATGCAGGCAGCATTTGTAAACGATGTTTTTCCGCATGATGGCTTTCCAACAATCCCGACACTGAATCCCATTTCATTTCTCTCCGTTACAATGTTCATAGTCACATACTCAGAGATAAACACTTCAGTATGAATCACAGCTCAGTAGCTTTTTCAAAACACATTACGAAGAATGGTCACAACCGATGAGTTTTTATGAATCAGTATTCATAATAATATTGAATCCAGATTCAATATAGAGGGATAAAAATGACAAAAATTTGTGTTACTTCAACAGGTCCAACACTTGACTCAGCTATTGATCCAAGGTTTGGACGATGCGCTTACTTTATGATTGTAGATACTGATACACACGATTTTGAAGCCATCTCGAATGCTGCGGCAATGGCCTCTGGAGGCGCTGGGATTCAAGCTGCTCAGGCAGTAGCGTCAAAGGGTGTGGAAGCTGTAATTACAGGTAGTGTTGGTCCAAATGCATATCCTGCATTGGAAGCCTCAGGAATTAAAATCCTTGTTGGGATTTCAGGCACAGTAAAATCTGCTGTGGAGAGTTATTCTAGTGGTAATCTCGAAGAACTAGAAACCCCTGGACCTGCCAATGTTGGGAAGGGTCAAGGAGGAATAGGACGAGGTATGGGCATGGGTTACGGCAGTGGGACTGGTATG
>Ga0068714_10007396_pt1 | contig 10677 bp, 9 predicted proteins | sample MTBNYHSulfiMetaG_FD_62988 | JGI IMG/M metagenome (GOLD analysis project Ga0068714, IMG submission 62988) | Enrichment culture microbial communities from rom New York Harbor, USA that are MTBE-degrading - MTBE-NYH (New York Harbor Sulfidogenic)... | ecosystem: Environmental > Aquatic > Marine >...
TGAGAGATTGAAAAATATGTCCTGATTAATTACAACAAATTATGTTCAAATAATGTTGAGAAAGGGAAAAAATATTCAAACAAATAATTTTGAATATTGAAATATTTTTCCAGGAAACATATTATTAAATTTCATAAATAAAATTTTAAAAAATAATTACAATCAATTGACATTTTATTAACTGCCATATATTCTTAATTTGGCTCATTAAGATAACATAAAAGAAAGTCAATTTATTTCATTATACAATCAAATAGATTTTTTACTATGATGTTATCAGAAATTTGCCTGTTATTAAATTTCAGGTATTTAATTATTTGAATTAATTTTGCTAATCTTTAATATTTTTAAAAAGTTATTTAGTAAGATAGCAATAGCATCGGATCATGCCGGTTTTCAATTAAAACAAGAAATAATCAAACATTTGGAAGGTAAAGGTATCCAAATAAAAGATCTTGGAACATACTCAGCTGATTCTGTTGATTATCCTGATTACGCACATGAATTAGCCAAGTATATTGAAAATAAAAAATTTCAGGTTGGTATTTCAATTTGTGGTACCGGAAACGGAATAAATATGACTGTAAACAAACATCAGGGAATAAGGTCTGCATTGTGCTGGAAGGAGGAAATTGCAAGACTTGCCAGATTTCATAATGATGCAAATATATGTGCATTACCAGGACGATTTATTGACAAAGAATCCGCAATCAGGATTATAGAAATCTTTTTATCTACTGAATTTGAAGGAGGAAGGCATAAAAAAAGAATTAAAAAAATTCCAGTCAACAACAGATAAAATACAAAATCTAAATTTCATTCTTTTCGCTATAAGTAGTTGAGTATTAAACTATTGTATCCCGGATTAAATTTTTAGAATATAAAAAAAGGGTAAAATAAAAGTTTTGGCAGGTATTTATATACATATTCCTTTTTGTCGTAAGGCATGCAGATATTGTGATTTTTATTTTACTGTATCTTTTCAGCAGAAAAAAGAAGTTGTTTTGTGCATTTTGCGTGAAATTGAAAACAGGAAAGATGAACTTGGAGGTGAATTAATTGAAACTATTTATTTCGGGGGAGGAACTCCTTCAGTGCTTGATCCGCAGGAAATAATAGATATTTTAAAAACTATTTACAGAAATCATAAGGTTGATACAACCGCAGAAATCAGCTTTGAAGCTAATCCAGATGATCTTAAACCGGAATATTTAAAAATTCTAAAAGAAAATGGTATTAACAGATTAAGTATAGGAATACAGTCTTTCAGTCAAAAGGATCTGGAATTAATGAGAAGGAGTCATACAGTTTCTCAATCATATGAAGTTATAGACAATTCAATAAAATCAGGATTTAAGAATATAAATATTGATCTTATTTATTGTATCCCAGGTCAGGATATTCATACATGGGAAAAAAATATCAATATAGCATCTGGATCAGGTATCCAGCATATATCTGCTTATCATTTAACTTTTGAAAAGGGTACAGTTTTTAATCATTGGAGGAAAAAAGGAAAATTATTACCTATTCATGAAAACGAAAGCATTCAACAATTTGAATTACTCATAGACAAAACCTCCTCTGCTGGATTTGATCATTATGAAATTTCGAACTTCGCACTTGAAGGTTTTCATTCAAAACATAACAATAATTATTGGAAACAGGTTAATTATATAGGAGTTGGACCTTCAGCACATTCTTATAACGGGATAAGCAGACGGTGGAATATTTCAAATAATTCAAGATATATTCAATCCATAAAAAATGATCAGAAAAATTATTATGAATCTGAAAACCTTTCCAGGACAGATTTATACAATGAATATATTTTAAAATCGTTAAGGACAAAAGCCGGGATAAATCTAACAGAAATAGCTTTGAAATTTGGACAATCTTACAAAGAATTCGCAAGCAAAGAAGCCTCAAAATTTATTAAAGCCGGGAAACTTGTTAAAGATAATGAAACAATAAATCTTACTCGTGGAGGGATTTTTATTGCCGATTATATTATTTCAGGATTATTTAAAGTTTAATAATTATTATTTTAATGTAAAATTGCTTGTTCCAATAATTTTATTTTCACAATATAACTCACAGTTGTAATTTCCTTTAACAAGATCTCCATTATTATCCCAAAAAATTGAAACAGGAAGGTCATTATTTTCATAATTTATTTCACGGTTAGCTGAGAAAGGAATTTGTTCGGACTGGTATTCAAAAACACCTCCTGTTGTCGGAGATCCGAGAACAACGCCATCAGGTCGAATAAGTCTGACATAAATGATTCTTGCGCCAGCATCAGCTACAGGGTTTTTACGTAATGTAAAATCGGCACGTATTTTTTCTATCTTATCAACTTTATTGTTTTCCTTATTTCTTTTATTAAGCGGGACAACAATTATTCCTGCAGCGATAAGAGATTTAGCCTCTTCTTTAATGGTAATCAGTTCTTCTTTTTCCTGTGTCAGCTGAATTTTTTCAGTTTCAAGTTTGGCACTGACATTTCGTAATTCTTTATTTTCAGCCATTAAAAATAGATTTTTCGTATTTAATGAATCGATTTGAACAATGTAACTTCTTAATACTTCACGAATTGTAACAAGCTCTTTCTCATATTTTTTTATCTTTTCAGCGTCACTAATCCTTAAAGACAAAAGTTTCTTTATCCTGTCCTGTTGTATTTCAAGTTTTTGATTTATTGTATCATTATCTGATTTTAATGAATCATATTGTATGATAATACTTTTTAATTCGTTTTCCAATGAATCTCTCGTAGCTTCAATAAAGCTGGAGTACTCCTGTAATTTCTGAATAGTTGCTTTATTTTCTTTTTTCATATTAAAAAAAATGAACAAAAGAACAATAAGAGCTAAACTCATAATAATTAACAGAGTAGTTAAAAAAGGAGTTGAATTTTTCTTGTTTTCCATATCAATATTTTATTTAAAATGCAAATTTAAGCATAATAATGATCATTTGACCAGGATCTATTTAAAATTAGTCTTGGTTTTTGGAACGGAAAAAGATGATAAATATTTCATTTTAAGTAATTATGAATATCTGAAAATATCAGTCTGTATTTATCTATTGAGCGTTTTTGAATATCAATGATTATACTTTTTTCTGCAAATTCTCAACATCTTTTTCCCTGAGTCCATACTTTTCATTTTCCTCCAGATTGCCAATGGGTTCAACATGAACGACTATGTCATATACATCAGGAAGTGTTTCCCTGATAATGGTTTCAATGCTTTGAGCTATTTTATGAGCTTCATTAACAGTGATATTTGGGTCCACTTCAATATCCATTGAAATCATGTTATAATTACCAATTTTTCTTAATCTTACGCGGTGTGGATTTTGAGCTCCTTTTACTTTTTTTACTGCATTAAAAAGTTCACAATAAAGAACCGGATCTTTCATTCCATCCATTAATTCTGTATTTGATTGGAAGAAAATCTGAAGAGCAATCCTAAAAATCCAGATGCTTACGATAAGGGCTATAATGGAATCAAGTATGGGCAATTTAAGTGTAAAAGTAAAAAATAGGCCTATAAGTACAGTAAGTGAAATTAAAACGTCATTCTGCATATTACGTGCATTGGCAATAAGCATAGTACTCTTATTTCTATTACCAATATTTTTAAGGAAAAGAGACAATGCAATTTTCCCGATTATAGAAAATATAGTAACATAAACTGCCAATAACTTGGGTGATTCAGCTGTTTGAGGGTCAAATAATCTTTGAATGGTTGAAATTGCCAACTGGGCACCTGCGAAGAAAATGACAAAAGATAATGCTTTTGTAGCGACTGTATCTGCTTTTTCATAACCATATGGAAATCGGATATTTGGGGGCCTGGAAATAATTCGAGCTGTAACCAGGGTGATGATTGAAGCGGCTATATCAGTTGATGAATCAATTCCGTCTGCGACAACAGCAAGACTTCCTGAGATCAGTCCCAATATAATTTTAAGCAAAGCCAATACAGTATTACCCCAAATACTTATCCATGAAGCCTTGGTGATGTTTTTTTGGCGTTTGTCCATTTTTCAATTATCCGGCTTAAAAATATTCAATTTATTGAAAAGAAGAATAAAAGAAAATATCTTGTTTTAATTCCCCGGGGCTTGCCCCGGAATAAAGAGTCCAGAGCTTGCTCTGGGGTTTAATACCATTAATTTTGACTTGATAAAAAAAGTTTAAGCCACCGGAATACCGGGATCAGTCTGACTCAGCAAATCAAAATAAATGTTAGAAAATACCAGAGTTCTACTGTGGGATTTTATAACATCTATCTGAGGTTATTACTTTTTAATTTTTCCTTGATTTGCAACTACTTCCATTGCTTTTTTTACAGCTTCTTCATCACCCAGGTAATAGTGTCTGATTGGTTTTAAATTTTTATCCAGTTCGTAAATCAATGGTAGACCAGTTGGGATATTGAGTCTAATAATTTCTTCTTCACTCATCTCATCAAGATATTTAACAAGGGCTCTTAGGCTATTTCCATGAGCAGAAATTAAAACTTTTTTACCGGTTTTTATTGCAGGGGCAATGATTTCATGCCACATAGGAAGGAATCTTTCAACAGTATCCTTAAGACATTCAGTATTTGGGATGTCTTTCATATCCATATCAGCATAACGAGGATCATTGCCCGGAAATCGCGGATCTTTTTTATCGAGGGCAGGCGGAGGAATATCATAACTTCTTCTCCAGAGGAGAACTTTTTCCTCACCATGTTCGGCTGCAGTTTCGGCTTTATTTAATCCCTGGAGAGCACCATAATGACGTTCATTGAGCCTCCATGACTTGTAGACCGGGATCCATAAAAGATCCATTTCATAAAGGGTGAAATATAATGTGCGAAGAGCTCTCTTTAAAACAGAAGTATAAGCAACATCAAATTTAAATTTCTTTTCCTTTAATACTTTACCGGCACTTATAGCTTCCTGAATACCTTTTTCAGTCAGGTCAACGTCCGTCCAGCCTGTAAACCTATTCTCAAGATTCCATTGGCTTTCTCCATGTCGCAGAAGAACAACAGTATACATAATTCAGTTTATTGATGATTAATAGAAATTTCTATTCAGAAATACAAAGATAAGGATCAATGTAAATTAAAAAAGTAAATTATGAGAAATAGATCGACTGGTCAGTTGTTTATCTCTCCCTTGTATTTATATCCAAGATCACTGATCGTCTCTTCTGTAAGGGCAAGATTGATATGATCACCAAGTATAATAACTTTTCCAGATTTGAGGTCAACATGGATATCATTGATACCGGATATTTTTCGTAGATTATTTTCTACAGTTGTTTTACAATGATTACAGGTCATCCCCTCCACAAGTATAGTTTTTGAAATGATTGGATTTACTGTTGAAGAGTAATTTGTCACGTTTGATTTTTTAAAAGGTTTAAATACGTATTTTCTGATCAGTCCGTTGATCATCAAAATAGTAAGAATTATCGCTGAAGCTGATTGGAGCCAATATGGGAGTAATTCATGCTGATGAATTCCGGTATGGATGTGTTTTATTTTATTAATCAAAAATTCCCTTGGAATAAGCTCATTTATGAGAATTCCGAAAAATACTGCACCGGAGATGATTGAAAAGAGGTAAGTAAACAATGTTTTCCTTCCCATGGTATTTCCAATGACCGTAATTGTTGCGGCATTTGTTGCAGGCCCAGCCATTAGGAAAACAATGGCTGCACCCGGAGAAAGTCCTTTAAGTATCAGGACAGCAGCTATTGGAACAGATCCGGTCGCACACACATAAAGTGGTATTGAGATAAGAAGAACAATCAACATACTCAAGTAATCATTTTTCAGATAGCGGATAAAAAAATCATCAGGGACGATCACTGCAATCAAAGCAGCAATTAGCAATCCTATAACCAGCCATTTGACAATATCCTCAAAAAATTCGATAAAAGCGTAATGAAGCATTTCTTTAAAACCGACTCTTTTATCATGATTGTTTTGTGAGATATCATCAGATTTATGAGCTTTTTCCGGGTTACTTTTTACTCGATGATTAGTTAATAAGCCTCCAAAAACGCCTGAAAACAGGGCGATAACTGGTCGGAGTACTGCCATGGGCCATCCCAGTAATGACCAGGTTACGAATATTGAATCAATTCCGGTCTGAGGTGTGGATATAAGGAAGGAAACTGCAGAACCTTTAGAAGCTCCATTTCTGTAAAAAGATACACCGGCAGGAATTACTCCGCAGCTGCACAGGGGAAGTGGAATTCCCAGGAGAGCAGCATTGAAAACGGAAGCCGAATTGTTTTTCCCAAGGTATTTTGCCATTCTCTTTGATGGTAACCATGCGTACAAAAGTCCGGCAAAAAGAAAACCAAACAACAAATAGGGAGCCATCTGAACAGTAAGATCAACCAATTCACTCCAAAAACGGATCAGCCATTCCATATTTAATTAGACTATAATTTAAAAGATAACAAATATGAAATAATAATGTTTAATGTATCTGGAGTATATTAATCAATTCAGGGGGAGATTTAATTATTAAATAGGGATTTGATTAATAAGCAATAAGCAATTTAATAAATGTATATTGATATGAATGATAAGAAAATGAAATTATAATTTATCAGGATCAAGTATTTACTTCAGAAAAGGTGACGGTTGTCTTCCTTTTTTTATTGCCCATAGCAAAAGGAGAATACCTCCCACGATGAAAGGAATACTGAGTAATTGTCCCATATTAATGTGTAATTTGCTGATCATATTGATTTCAAAATCTGATTGTTCATATTTTACGTATTCAATCAGGAAACGTGCAATGAAAACCGAGATGAGAAATAATGCAAAAATTATTCCTTCTTTCAATTTTGAACCGTATTTCTTTAAAAGCCACCATAAAACAAAAAATATTAGAAGGTAGCTTAGTCCTTCATAAAGTTGTGTTGGATGGCAGGGGAGGTGTTTCCCAATAAGTTCTCCAGTATTGGGATCGAAGAAATCCACCCTGCTTCTGTCTCTGATGAAAGAAAATCCCCACGGCAGGTCAGTAGGACGGCCATAAATTTCAGAATTCATGAGATTTCCGGTCCTGATAAAAAATCCGCCCAATGCTGCGACAATACTTATCCTGTCAATAAGCCACAGGAAGGACATTTTATTTTTCAAAACAAAAAGAAACAATGCGACCAGGATTCCTATTGCTGCTCCATGACTGGCGAGTCCTCCTTCCCAGATTTTTAATATTTCAATTGGATTCTTTAAATAATATGCAGTGTCATAAAAGAGACAATGTCCAAGCCTGGCTCCTGCAACTGTGCCTATTGCAATATATAAAGTTAATTGATCGAGTAGTTCAATTTTGAGACCTTCTTTTTTAAAGAATTTCAAAAAAAGGATATATCCGAAAAAGAATGTACCTGCAAAAAGAAGACCATACCAACGAATACCAAAATTATCCGAAAACCGGATCAACCAGGGATCGACATCCCAAACAATTTTAAGAATATTCATCATAATGACATGAATTTGGGTTTAAACTTACAAAATTAAATAAACATGATATCTGTCGTTTGTAAAAAAATGAATAATTCCCCCGAGCAAGATAACCTGAACTTAATATGAATTTCATTTAAATGATTCAATAATATTAAACTCAAGAATTGTTAGTTTCAAAGTTATCATCTCTCTTCTCACTAAAAAAAACTTCGTAAGTTTGTATGCAAAACAAATAACCTTGAAGAATATAATTATAATCATTATTCTTTGTCTGATCCTGATTTTTATATCATGTGCAAAGATGGGAACTTTTTACGGAGGACCCAAAGACTTAGATCCTCCGAAAGTCATTACCAGCAAGCCTGAAAATTATTCTTTAAGATTCACTGGTCAGAAAATTGAAATAACATTTGATGAGTTTATTGTTTTAAAAGATATAAGCAGGGAGTTGATTATTTCTCCTCCCTTAAAGGAAAGACCTGATGTACGTCTCAGGAATAAAACCATCATTATTGATCTGAAAAATGAGCTTAATGAAAATACCACTTATACGCTGAATTTTTGTAAGGCAATTGCCGACAACAATGAAGGAAATATTCTGACCAATTATGAGTTTGTTTTTTCAACCGGCGATTTTCTTGATTCTCTTTCAATTGAAGGAAGAGTCTTAAATGCATTTGATCTTCAGCCTTCCAAAGATCCAATAAGCATAATGCTTTACAACAAAATTGAGGATTCGATCCCTTTAAAAGAAATTCCGGTTTATATTGGGAAGACTGATACGAAAGGTGCATTCAGGATAAATAATTTGAGGGCCGACACCTATAAAATATTTGCACTTAAAGATCAGAATTATAACTTTTTATTTGACATGACGGATGAAGAGATCGCATTTGCGGATACTATTATTCCGTTAACTCCTGAATTCCTGAGATCCTTACCTGAAAGGCTGGCAAAACCAGATACGGTTCCTCTGAGACCGGCTGTTAAAAAAACAGTGGGAAGAATAACCGCTGATACTCTTCAGAGAATTCAAAGTGACAGTATCACAAAAAAATATGAGTTACCTGCGATTTATGTAGATATGTTCTCTTTTACTGAACAATCAAAATTTCAGTTTATATCATTCAACCAGAGAATGTCCTCAGAGTTGATTGAATTTGGTTTTAATCTACCGTTAAAAGAGGAACTGGTTATCAGGCCTTTAAATATAGATACTTCAGGGAGCTGGTTTCTACCTGAAGCCAATACGGCCAGGGATACATTCAAAATATGGCTGACAGATACAACTTTTATTAATCAGGACACTCTTAAATTTGAGTTGATATATTCTGTCCTTGATTCCATGGGAAATATCTATTCCAAAAATGATACGCTGAATTTTTTATACAGAAAACCAGTTAAGACCAGATCTCGCAGAGCTGATGAAAAGGAAGTAAAGGAAATTCCAAAACTTAATGTTACCACAATCAAAAACAGATCAAATCTGGATCTAAACCGATCGATACCATTTACTTTTAATTTTCCTTTATTAAAGACAGATAACTCCTTTATCAATTTATTCGTGACTAAAGATTCAATTGAACACAGGATTGGATATGAAATTAAGAGAGACAGCATTTCACTAAGGAGGCTTGCCCTTGAGAACAAATGGGAAGAAAAAACACCCTATAGACTGCTTATTTTACCGGGGGCATTTACGGATATTTACGGGAACACAAATGATACGATCAAGTCAGTTTTCACAACCACTGAAAAGGAATCATACGGTACATTAATTCTTGATATTTCAGAAGTTACAACTCCTTTGGTTATTCAATTGATGAATACCAATGAAGTTGTTATCGAAGAAAGGTATATTTCACATGACGATAAAGTGATAATGGAATATCTTTCACCAGCTTCCTACATTGTTAAATTTATTCATGATCGTAACAATAACCGTAAATGGGATACAGGAAATTACCTGGAACACAGGCAAGCTGAAAAGGTTTCTTATTATGTTGATGAAATTACTATTCGTGCCAATTGGGAACTGGAGATCAATTATTCATCAGGCACTGTTCAGTGATTTTTTTTCAGTTCATTCCAGATTAAAGCTCCGGCGCCTAAAATAGCTACATTCTTATTTAATAATGCTGACGGCATTATTTTCACTTTATTTTTGAAAATAGTAAGCAAATTTTCTTCCATATATTTTTTTGTAGGGATGAAAATCAAATCCCCGGCAAGGGCTAATCCACCAAAAAGAAAAATAGCTTCAGGGCTAGTATGAACCACAGCATCAGAAAGTTTCATGCCAAGCATTTTGCCAGTATAATCGAATGCCTTGAGTGCTATCTTATCGCCTTTCAGGGCTTCATCAGTGATCATTTTTGCAGTAAGTTTATTGAAAGATATATCCCGGAAAACACTCGGTTCAATCTCATTCGCCAATAATTCAAATACAGTTCTTATAATTCCGGGAGCAGAAACATATGTTTCAAGACAGCCTTTTTTGCCGCATGCACACTGCCTTCCTTCAGGAACGGCAATAGTATGGCCTAATTCACCGGCAAAACCATCGTGACCATAGACTATTTTTCCATCAACAACAAAACCACTTCCCAATCCTGTCCCAAGGGTGATCATTATAAAATGTTTCATCCCTTTTCCATTACCATAAATCAATTCGCCCAGTGCAGCCGCATTTGCATCATTTGTAACGGCAACAGGAAGATTGATAGATTGTTTAAATAAACCTGCAAGATCTATAAAACCTTTCCATCTAAGATTAGGGGCATGTTCAATGGCCCCCGTATAATAATTGCCATCCGGGGCGCCGACACCGACACCCAGTACATTATAATTGTTACTTTTCTGAAGCGCAAGAAGTTTTGTGCAGAGTTCACTGATAAAATCTTTAACTTTCCGGTGTTTACCGGTGTGTAACGTTCCTTCACAAAATAATTCACCGGTCTCAGAAACAAATCCATATTTGGTTATGGTTCCGCCTATATCTATTCCAATTACCATTTTCTCCATGATCACAAATATAACAATTAAAATTTATTGTAAAATTTAATTGTTTTTATCAGGGTAAATAATGAAGAGGAACGATAACAACTAAAAAAACCGGTTAATTAAAGAAAATTCATGGATTTTTCTAAGCACAGAATTCATCGCTCACAAGTTTTTG
>Ga0068714_10007397_pt1 | contig 10676 bp, 11 predicted proteins | sample MTBNYHSulfiMetaG_FD_62988 | JGI IMG/M metagenome (GOLD analysis project Ga0068714, IMG submission 62988) | Enrichment culture microbial communities from rom New York Harbor, USA that are MTBE-degrading - MTBE-NYH (New York Harbor Sulfidogenic)... | ecosystem: Environmental > Aquatic > Marine >...
CTGTGCGCCTACCCCGAAAAACACTTCAGTGCCTCGGGGGCGGTTAAGACCGATGAGCCCATTTCCGGTTGAGGCTCTGAAGAGACCTCCCGATGGGCCGGGGGAAGGTTTTACGGTTCGCGTCAATTCGATTTTGGGACAATTCATGGCAAAGCATCAAGAACTGGAAAGACAATATTGCGATGAGTAGAAGGTAAGGTTGGTCTTGCCGGTATTCGAATCACCATCTGGTGTTTGTGAGATTCGCAGAAAGAAAACGATTCGGCCGCACACCCATGTCGGGCCGTTTCTTCACCGATCGCTAATAGAACAAGCCGGAATTCCCGCCGGTGTGAACAAACAGCACCGTATCACCTTGGAAGGTCCTGTTAGTCGCATAATGCAACAATCCTGCAGCAGCTTTGCCCGTGTACACATGGTCCAGCAGTATGCCCTCAAAGTGCGCAAAAGTCCTCGATGCCTTCTTTCCTTCCTCGGAAGTTATCGCGTACCCCGGACCAAGGAATCTGTCGTCAACAACGATTTTCTTGTCATCAAGTTGAATTTTGAGCATTTTTGCAGTGGATAACGCAAGTTCCTGAACCAGCTGAGACTGCGCATCGGCTTCCCGGGATGCGGCCATCCCCACAATTCGCGTGTCGTACCCGCTCATGCACTGCCCCAGCACAAGTCCCGCTTGCGTACCTGCCGAACTGCTGGAATGGATTATGTCCGAGAAACGAACTCCTGAGCGATGTGAATAATCCAGGATTTGATCAAAGGCATGCAAATAACCCAGTGTCCCTATGGAATCGCTTCCTCCCGGATGCAGTTCGTACACAACCTTTCCCTGCCCTTTCAACGATTCGACAAGATGATTGTAGACATCCGGCACTGCCTCCGTCCTGTTTCCGGCGACGTAATGAAGCTTAGCACAGTATTGTTTGAAAAAAGCTTGACTCGCAGGATTCTGCTCCGATTCACCTCCGGCTAGAACAACGTGAACGTCAAGTCCGCACACTCTCCCCGCCGCGGCGGCATTTCGGCTGAAACTGGTGGCTTTCATGGTTACAAGGGTATCTGCTTTCTTGGAGACCGCATCTCCGACAAGATAGTCAAGTTTTCTGGTTTTGTTTCCACCGAGCGCAAACCCTGTCAGATCCTCTCTCAAGACGTAAATGCGGTATCCGAGATAAGAAGAAAGCCGGGGCAATTTGTGGATAAGGACGGGTGTTTGCAAGAGTTTTGCGCGAGGATATCTTTTCAGTAGACTTGAAATCAAGCCGGCGTTTTCCTTTATGTTTTTTCTTTCCTTGTCGGACACGGCAAAATGCACTGATGGTTTGGCGGACGTGAAGTCCGGTTCATACCCTCCTGGAGACGACTGCCAAGATCAGCACTCGAATCTTGCCGGGCTGAGTGCTTCGCAAAGCCAGTCCGCATCTTTTCCCTAAAAAGAGCCGGCCTAAGAGCCGAGGGATAGATGAGCTTACATCCCGGACACTTCGTTTGTCCAGTTTTCCATTTTCCGGTATCGACATGTGATTATGAATTGTATTTCCTTTCTCCGTGATTAATTTTGGGCACGGAAGGCTCGCCATGGAGCAGTCTTCAAAAACCGCTGATAGAAGGGAGACAGGATATGAAAAGAACGACTCAATGGCTGACGATTGTAATAATCTCAGCCTCAATGTCCTTGTTGGGCTGCACTCCGGCGTTGATAGGGGGCGGGGCAGCGGGGGGCTACAAGGCGGCCACGGACGAGCGCACCGTGGGTACCATGGTGGACGACTCGACCATCACCGGCAAGGTAAAGGCGAAAATGATGGATGACGCGGTGGTCAAGGCCAGGAACATCGACGTGGATACTTTGAACGGCGAAGTCACCCTGACCGGCATGGTGGCTTCGGCTGAAGAAAAGAGTCGAGCTGTGGAGATCGCCCGGTCCGTGCAAGGGGTGAAATCGGTCCGGGACAACCTCAATATAGATAGCAAGACCTGGGGAGAGGCTGTGGACGACAAGGTGATCGGAAGCAAGATCAAGGCCAGCCTAATCGGCGAGCCCGGAATTCGATCTCTGAATATCGACGTGGATGTCAACAAAGGGGTGGTCACCCTGACGGGAATCGTGGAAAACGAGGAGCAAAAAATGAAGGCTCTGGAGATCGCCCGCGGCACGGGCGGCGTCCTCCGAGTGGTCGACAACCTGAAGGTAAAATGACTGTTCTCGGACGCTCCTGACAAAATCCGTTGCAAAAATTCTTCGGATGTGTAACATTTGTGCTTCATCAACAACAGCGAATTTGATACCGGTTCCATTGCTCGCTCTCTTTCAGGCTTCGATCAGGAGGGCAGTCGCGAACAAATGTCCCGTGAAATTGAAAGGAGGAAGGTCGTCTTCAAGGTCAGGGCACCGCAAGCGAGTAGAGTGCAACTGGCAGGAGAGTTCAACGACTGGAACCCCGACAGCCACCCTATGAAAAAGGACGATGAGGGATTTTGGAAGCTCACGTTGCGCCTGCCTCCCGGAAAGTATGAATACAAGTTGCTGGTCGATGGACATTGGTGGGAGGATATAGGGGAAGCCAACACGGTGCGCAATTCACTCGGAACCCTCAACAAACTCCTTTTTGTGCCTGAAAAATAGGCCCGCCTTCCGGCTTTTTCTTTCCCGTTCCGGGACCAAGCAATAAGCATTTCTCTTCTCCCTTTCTGCCTCCAAGGAACCAGAATGTTCAACACGCCGCCGGGGATCTTCGTGAAATTCGAGTTTTAGTGTTTACATTAGGAACAAATAAGCGCGCGCTGATGGGAAGGCACCGTCGGCGGCGGAATACAATCGCACATACACCTGATTCCCAGGAGAAGGAGTATGAAGATGAATACAAGAAAATCTATTATAGCGGCGCTGACTTTGGCCTTGATCCTCGGGTTGATGCAGTCGGTGTCCTACGCTGATCGAAAGTATAAAGACGGTCACCGCGAATATCAGCACAAGTCAATGGAGGCGAAGTTCTTCAAGGCTGTCAAGCTGATGTACGTTTATCAGGACAAATTGAAATTGACCGACGAGCAATTGGATCAGATCAAAGATCTGAAGGTGGCTCTAAAGAAAGACCTTATCCGGAAGAAGGCGGAGATCAAGGTCATCAAGGTCGAGATTCGTTCCATGATGTACGAGAAGGAAATAGATCTCGATGCCATAAACAAGCTGATAGACCAGAAATACGAGTTGAAGAAAGCCAAATCCAAGATGGTGGTGGAATCGTGTGCAAATCTCAAGAAGATTCTGACCGGGGAGCAGATGGACAAATTCAAAGAAATCGTTCTCGACCTGAAAAAAGAGAGGTACGAGGACTGAGAGTCTCCCGGCTCCCCGCCGGCGCGGTGACAACCATCGCCCGAATGAAGTGAGGGCGCTATGAACTGTGGATCGCAGAGTCGGCCTGCCGTCGGCTTAAAGGAGATTGGATTTCCGGCAGGCGGGTGCGGCCGCGATCCACCATCTTTCAATCTCTTTTGTCCTTTCCTTTGCCCTTCGACTTTTGCTTATGTTTTCCCGGAGGGTATCTCTTCACCACCTCGGAATGATACCTGTAGGGACGATCGTCGTCCATTTCGAGCGTTACGTAGTCGTTCACTTCGATGTGAATGGATGAAGGAAGTGACGCGGAGAGCCGCCAATCTCTTCCCTCGGAGAAAAAATACAAGCGCCTGCCTGTGTCGTAGTAAACGTGAGATGAAGGATAGTAGCGATACTTGTGCTTGGCTCTGTATCCGTGAGCCGGTGCCCAGGGCGGCGGGCCTCCCCCCTGTCGTGGCGGCGGTTCATGACGATAAGTCGGCTCGTCCCCGATGTAGACTCCTGCGGAATGGCATCCCACACTCAAGAAAAGACACGCTCCAATCACAAATACCGTTCCCAGCTCAACGAACTTCAGCGCCATTCAAATCCCTCCATTCCAGGAATTCCCTTCATCCTTGAGGAAATATCTTCTCCTTCTCCCATGGCCTGAGTCCCAGCGCGGCAAGAATCTTTCTCATTGTTTCCTTTCGGCACGATATGCCCTTCTCAACCCTTGCAATAGTCAATTGAGAGATTCCGGCCTTCCTCGCCAGTTCGGCTTTGCTGATCAGGCGATTCTCTCGCACCTGCCTTAGATGATTTGTCACCAACAGGATCCCTCCAGAAAGTTTTCTACAATTTAATATAATTAGAGGTATTTGTCAATCAATTAAGGAATGAGAAATGCCAAGTTTGTGGAGCGTCGCCTTTGTCGGTTTGCCGTTCAGATCATAGCCGCGCTTTTCGTAGTACGCTGTTCGCAGTCGGTCAAGGGCCACTTTCATTGATTTCCCATCCGACCTGCCTCTTTCCATCAACAGTCGCTCAGGGAGGGTATCTTGAAGCCGCGAGATCCCCTCCCGGCTGTTCATGTGCCTCTCCAGAACAGTGATCCTGTCTCCGGCTTCCAGGAATTCCCGCCTCGACATCCTGATGCCGGTCACGGCGGACCACAGATCCCGGTACAGAGTAAAGTCGATGAGGGGAATTGCCAGCCGCGGCGCTTCCTGCATTAACAAACCCAGGAGAGGGGTTGGCGTATACCTGGTGAGCGGAGTTTCAAGCAGGTAGGCGAACATGGTGAAAAGGCAAGTTTGGAGCGAGTTTATGCAGTTGTTCAGGCTTTCGAAAAATTTCACGTAGTCCGCTTTGCCCCGTAATGCATGGGGCCTCAGCAGGCCAAGGAGCACCTCCTGCCCCACGAGAAATGCGGACAAATGGCAACCCCCGCGGTTGGCTACAGCGAATGCAAGCCCCTGGCCGAAAGCGCCTCTAGGATCATATCCCGGCAGCTCGAGCCCTTTCACATGCATGGCAAAGGAACTCCCGCCGTATCTCTCGGAAAGAGCCCTGCTGCCGAGTGCAATCTCCCTTCCGAACCCCTGCATTCTCGCTGTTTCCATCAGGGTCTCGGAAACGGCGTCAGGGGAGCCGAATTTCAGAGGGCTTCTCACAAGCCCCCTTTCTGCCGCCTCCATCACCCAGCCCAGCGTACCGCCGGCAGAGATGGTGTCCATCCCCATCATGCCGCAAATCCGGTTCCATTCGGCGATTCTGTCCATGTCGAAGATGCCCAGGTTGGAGCCAAGGAGGACCACGGTTTCATATTCCGGAGCAGGCAACTCTGCATTGGAGAAAGTCCCTTTCTTTCCACACAGGATAGCGCAGTGTCTGCATGCGCGGTGCCGGGTATTCCGGTTCCTTTTTGTCTCTTGCCCGGTGATCTTGAAAGAATCACGGTGAAAGCTTTCCGCGAAGTTTCTCACCGGCAGAATCCCACTCCTGACGCAGAAAGACACGTTGGCGGGTGTTCCGAGTTTTCGGTACAGGTTCCCTGTGAACTCGTTTCTATTGATATAGCCGATGGCCTTCCGTTTCAGCCCCTCGAACCATGCTCCATCCACCGGCCTGATCCTGTAAGCTCCTCCTTGCGCCACCACGGCCTTGAGATTCTTGGACCCCATAACAGCGCCCATGCCTCCTCGGCCCAGAAAACGGTCTCCCGAGGAAATGTTTGCGAAATGGACCAGGTTTTCACCCGCCGGACCTATGACGAGTGCGCCGCTCCCCTTGTCCTCGAGCTCATCCTGCGCCGAAACCGTGTCTTTTCCCCACAGCCCTTCGGCGTTTCTAAATTCGACTCCTCCCGAGGAAATTACGATATACGTGGGAGAATCGGCCTTTCCTCTGACGAGCAGCCCGTCCCACCCTGCGGTCTTGAGATTCATCCCGAAAGGACCGCCGCAGGAGGAAGAAGACATCAGTCCGGTCAGAGGCGACTTGGTCACGGCCGCGAATCTGCCCGAACAGGGAGCACCTGTTCCCATGACCACGCCGGGCATGAACGCCAACACGTTGTCTTCGCCCAAGGGATCCGCCCCCGGTTTCATCCGGTCCCAGACCAGCTTGAGCCCCAAGCCCTTGCCGCCGAGATACAGCTTCCGTTCGCCCGGAGTGACTGTATGGGTCTTTGATGTTCCCGAAGAGAGGTCGATTTCCAGGATTCTGTCGCTGGTGCCCACAATCTCCGGCACGGTTTTCACCTCACATATCTCCAGACATGGAGCATAGAAACGTGTTTTGGGTAACATGCCTCAGTGTTCGCAATCAGGACCATGAACTGCTTTCGAGTTCGAAGAAGTGAATCCTCTGAGCTTCGATGGACAGCCACACCTTCTGGTCCGCCTCGAATCTCCCTTCCGAACTCAACGCCGCAAGCTCTCCGAAGGCCGTATCTACACGCAGAAGGTCCTCTCTTCCCAAGGGCTCCACGACCTTCACCACGCCTTCAAGTAACCCTCTCTCCCCTTCTCTTCGGACCGCGAGATGTTCCGGCCTGATTCCTACCAGGACACGTTCCTTTCTCATTCTTTCCAGCACCTTTGCCCTTTCAGGGGGCAGTCCGAGTGTTGTCCCTCCTGAAGCAATCGCCGCCCGCCTCACCGCCGCAGGAAAGAGATTCATGGGGGGAGAACCGATGAAAGAGGCGGCAAAGGGAGTTCCGGGCGCATCGTACATCTGCCGGGGGGTGCCGAGCTGGACCAGCATGCCGTCTTTGAGCAAGGCGATGCGGTCTCCCAACGTCATGGCTTCGGTCTGATCGTGGGTGACGTAGAGGGTCGTAATGCTCAGTTTTCTCTGGAGCCGCTTCAACTCCGTCCGTGTCTCCACGCGAAGCTGCACGTCAAGATTGGAAAGAGGCTCGTCCAGGAGAAAGGCCCTGGGTTTTCTCACCAAGGCTCTGGCAATGGCCACCCGCTGGCGCTGCCCCCCGGAGAGCTCTCCGGGCTTGTGCTCCAGGATGCCGGAGATGTTCAGCAAGCCGGCTACCTCAATGACCGTTTTGCTTCTCTTGGCTTTGTCCTTTCTCGCTACCTCCAGGGGGAAGGAGATGTTCCTGAACACGTTTAGATGCGGGTACAGCGCATAGCTCTGGAAAACCATGGCAACGTTTCTGTCCCTCGCCGGCACGAAGAGCCGTTTTTCAGGGGAATCCATCACCTCTCCGCCGAAGCGGATCTCTCCGCGACTCAGTTTTTCAAGACCGGCGGCCAGATTCAGAAGCGTGGATTTGCCGCAACCGCTGGGGCCCAGGATAACCAAGAATTCTCCCTCCTCCACTTCCAGGTCGATCCCCCTAATCGCTTCAAATTCGCCTTTCCGGGTTACGAATCGCTTAGCACAGGAATCAAAAGTGATGTTCATGCCTTGACGGCTCCTCTCGTCAGTCCGCGCATGATCCTGCGCTGGAAGATCAGGGCGACGAGCACTACGGGGATGGTCGTGACGGTTGCCGCCGCCATGATTTCCCCCCAGGGAGTTTCACCATGTAAACCCTGAAAAAGGGCAATGCCGACCGGAACGGTGCGAGCACTGTGATCGGTGGTCAGCATGAGAGCGAAAAGGAATTCATTGAAGGCCACTATGAAGGCGAGAAGTCCGGTGGAGAACACGCCCGGGGCGGCCACAGGGAATATGATCTTCCTCAGCACCCCGAATCTGGAACAGCCGTCCATCAGGCCGGCCCTGTCCAGGTCTTCCGGGATTTGAGAGAAATAGCTCACCAGGATCCACAGACAAAGGGGCAACGTCCATGCCACATAGGGGAACACCAGGGTCTGGAGAGTATTGATCCAACCGAGGCCGGACATGATGGTGAAGAGATAGCCGACTAAGCTGATTTCCGGGAACATGGAAAGGGCCAGGACGAAGAGCATGAAGAACGTCTTGAGAGGAAAAGCGAGTCGTGTCACCGCATATGCGGCCAGGGAGGCGGTGAACACGGCGACGCCGGCGCTTGCGAGCGAGACGACCACGCTGTTTCGAAGGTGGGCCGGAAAGTGAATCGACTGGGAGGTCAATACGGTGTGAATGTGTGAAAACGTCACGACATAGTGTGTTTCGGGTCGCAGGAAATCCGTATGGCGGCTAAGTGCGGTGAGAATCATGTAGAAGAAGGGCGAAAGACAAAAGAGAAGCGTGAACACCGCCCCGGCTCCTACCACGAGTTTCTTTATCCGTTCCTCCTTTGTCATAGCGTCCTCCTGACGGCTCCGCCGGCAAGATAAAACGTGGAAAGCGACATGGCGATAAGAAAAAGTATTACGCTTGCCGCCGAGCCGTACCCGAAGTCCCCGGAGGCGAAGTGGTTGTATGCAAAAAGGGAGAGGGAGGTGGTCGATCCTCCCGGCCCTCCACCTGTCAGGACATAGATGTAATCGAAGATTTGAAGCGCCTGAATGGTTCGGAAGAGGAACGCCACGATCAGAACTGGCTTCAACATCGGAAGAGTGAGACGGAAAAATCTCTGAACGAGAGACGCCCGGTCGATCTTTGCCTGCTCATAGAGTTCACCGGGGATGGAGGAGAGCCCTGCGAGAAGGATGATGGCTGCAAACGGAGTGGTTTTCCATGCGTCCGTGACCACCAGAGCCGCAAAAGCACCTATTTCGCTTCCGAGCCAGTTGACAGGTTCACGACTCAGATCGAAGACATGGAGAAGGAAGTTGGCTGCCCCGTAACTGTAATTGAAAATCAGCTCAAAGACTCGCCCCGATACCGCCATAGGGACTGCCCAGGGGATAAGCAGGGTTGCCCTGACAAAGCCCCGGAAGGGAAAGGCCTCATTCACGACCATGGCCATGCACAGCCCGAGACAAACCTCGATAGGAACCGAGACGGCCACGAACAGGAATGTAAAGCGAAGAGACTTCCAGAAGGCGGGATCATTCGCCAGGGCTAAGTAGTTTTCAAGGCCGATGAATTTTCTGGGCAGATAGGTCACGTCGCGGTACAGGCTGTCTGCAAGAGTTCCCAGCACAGGAACCATGATGAGGGCCGACATAAAAAACAGAATAGGAAACATGAACCCAAAAGCGTCAGCCCTGTCTCCTTCCGAGCGGTTCTGTTTCACCGGCATGATAAGATACTTTCCCCTCTTTCACTTTGTCGTGTATCGTTCCAGGAGCGCGGCAATTTCCTCTTCCGCATTCTGAAGGGCCTTATGCGGTTCAACCCTGTCCGCCAGGACGGCGTTGATCCACCGCTGAGAAACGTCCGATACCTGAGTATAATAGGGAATGACGGGTCTCGATCTGGCATTCAGAAATATCACGGCCAATTTCTTCAAGAAAGGCATTTCCCTTAGAAGGTCTTGATCTTCGTAAAGGTCCCGGCGCCCCGGATTCCACCCGAGGCGGAGAATCATCTTCTTCTGCCCCTCGTATGAGGCGACATACTTCACGAATTTGAGCGAATTCTCCTTGGCGTCGGAAAACCTGGAAACACCTATATGCCATCCTCCCAGGGTAGACATCGATTTCCCGGTGGCAGGAGCGGGAAGAGGCGCGATGTCCACTCTGCCCTTTACCCGGGAGCCATCGGCCTGGTGAAGTTTCCACGCATAGGGCCAGTTGCGCTCGAAAAGCGCTTGCCCCTCTTGAAAATAGGTACGCGCCTGTTCTTCCCTCATCTCGGTGTAGGTGTTGGGGGGCGAAATCCCATGTTTCCAGATGAGATCATGCATCAAGTGCAGCGCGCGCCGGTTTTCGGCAGTATCGAGGATCACCTGCGCGTCCCTGAAAAGAAACCCTCCTTGCGAACCCGCGAACTCCAGGAAATTGCAGACCAAGCCTTCATACTGGGCACCCTGCCACACGAAACCGTAAAAACCCGGTTCGACTTCACGCTTTTTAGCCTGCACCTTCGACGAAACCGATACAAGCTCCTCCCACGTTGAAGGAAAGTCTCCGACCTCGTACGCATCTAGGAGGTCGCGACGGAAATACAGAAGTCCGCCGTCCATATAGACCGGCAGGGCAATGAGTTCGCCCCGAAAAGTATCGACATCTTCTATCACCCTTTCGAAGTAGGGAGAGGGATCGATGTTCCGGAGAGGTTCCAGCCATTCCGAGTGAGCGAAAAGGCCGACCCACGCCACATCCATGAGGAAGACGTCGGGGTTGCGAAGTTTTCCATTCAGTGAGACTATGAGGCCCTGCCTTTGCTGTGCCGAATCCGACGGTTGCCTGAGGAGTTCCACCGAGACGCCGGATTCCTTTTCGAAATCCTTGACAAGCTCCTCCCAAGCATCCAACTCGTTCGGAGCACCCCCTACGGAAAATACCACCCTCCCCGGTTCCCCGCCTTCGCAGCAGGGCGACAGAACACAAAGCAGAAAAACGAGCCAGCATCTTAAACCCAGCTCATACAAAGACCCCCCATGTGTCATCTTCCCCGCCCTTTGACCTTTTTGACTGTATTGTCCTTTCAGGTGCCCGGGGGGAGGAAACCCCCTCGTCTGCAAACAGAAAACTGATCTTCGGGAAATTATGTCGCAGAAACCTGAGAAATACATGTATTCGCCTAAAGTCCGGCAGCATTCAGGCATGCAAACCAACAAATGCCTTATTACACTGTGCGGGTACCACCCTTCTGTGGGCTGAGCGTCTCGGTGAGAAGACATGCTGCTATAAGCGACACAATGCCATTCCCCGCACAGAGCATAAACATGTAGCGATAACTTGAGACGCTGTAACCCGCCGCATTTCCGCCGCCCGCACTCAGGATGGCGCCCATGATCACTTGAAATATCGCTCCGCCGAAGAAGGGAAAGAAATTGAGCGCACCTATC
>Ga0068714_10007398_pt1 | contig 10672 bp, 15 predicted proteins | sample MTBNYHSulfiMetaG_FD_62988 | JGI IMG/M metagenome (GOLD analysis project Ga0068714, IMG submission 62988) | Enrichment culture microbial communities from rom New York Harbor, USA that are MTBE-degrading - MTBE-NYH (New York Harbor Sulfidogenic)... | ecosystem: Environmental > Aquatic > Marine >...
AACTGACCAGGACAGTCTGATCTGTGATTCTGCTCTGGATCTTTTTCGGCGCATCTGGCAGAAGGGACAACCCGTCCGCTTGTTGGGTGTCGGTGTAAGCGGATTGGATGAATGTGTGCACCAACTCTCTCTCTGGGATAATTCACAGGAAAAAGAGCGTAAACTATTAACAGCTTTGGATCGTTTGCGAGAACGCTATGGCCAGGATGCAGTTTTACGAGGACATTCATTGAGAAAGAAAAAGGATGATTGACCTTTTTTGAGCCCATGATAGGGGGAACCAGAACGTTATTCTGGATAAAGAAACAGGGAGCAAGGCAGATAGATGAATTTGAGAATAAACCTGCAAAGGGAATGGGAACGCATAAAAGATTGGCGGAAGGACATCAAGAGCAAGCTGCTGGATGGACTTCTGGTTTTTGTATTAAGTTCTCTGGTGGTATTGTTGTTGTCTTTACTGGTGGATCCGTTTGAGATGCTGCTGGGAAAGCCCGGTTTATTGATCTACGCGCTGGTTTTGCTGGCTGTTTCTATGATTAGCCTGGACCGCGGACTGGTGCAGCGAGAATCTGTGACAATTTCGGCGTGGTTTGGTATCGCCAGTGGCATCTCGTCCTGGCTGTTTGTCAAATTGACCGGCGAGGTTGGTGTCATCCAGATGGATAATACCGGACATTTGCTGTTGATGCTTCTTGTGGTGCTGGCTTCTCTATCTTTCTGGCGCCGGGGATTGCCTTCGGGTGGGAGATTCTTTTTAGCGGTGTTTATGCTCAACTGGATCGCGCAATTCATCACAGATGTCTGGTTCCAACTGGAAGCAAGATACAAGTATTTACCGCGTCTCCCAGAGTTCTTTGGCTACGCCTCTTTGATGTTATTGTTGACGATCGTTGTATGGATCTTATTCTATACAGAAAAACCACTGCAACGCACCTGGCTGGCCGTCTTGATGTGGTTTTTTCTAACGCTAACGGTTTATTCCTTTTGGGGTCAGATCATATAGCTTCTGGCTGCCTTAAAACTTCTTTGTAGACTGTGATCATCCTGGCCGAGATTTTGTCCCAGCTATAATCCTGGGCATACTGGTTGGCTTGCTCGCCCAGCCTGGCTCTCAGCGTGTCATCCCGAATCAACTCGGTTAATTTGTTACCCAGGGCGATTGGGTCTCCTTCTGGAACGGAATAGCCGTTGACCCCATCTTTTACCAGATACGCAAGCCCTCCTACTTGTGAGGCTACCACCGGTGTCCCGCAGGCCATGGCCTCCAGCGCTACCATCCCAAAGGATTCGTAATGTGAAGGCAGTACCAGCACTTCGGCTGAGGAATAATAATAAGGCAGCAGATTCTGGTTTCGCTTTCCTAGAAAAACGACCAGATCGCCGATTCCCAACTCCTGGCACAGCTTTTGCAAACGGGTCATCTCGGTATTGATATCCTGCTGTTGCCCTTCCGGGTCTCCGCCAATAACCGCCAGATAGTGAGGACATTTCCCCAAAACACCAACCTGCCGCATGTGGGCGATGGCCCGGATCAGGGTTTCGACACCTTTCAAGCGCTCTATGCGTCCCACAAACAACAACATGCGGTCTTCAGGCGGGATCCCAATCACGGCTTTGGCTTCGTCGGCCGGGATTGGGTAGAAATGGCTGGTGTCCACCCCGGGTGAAATGGTAACCAATTTATCAGGATCGGCCCCATACAGGCTGGTAAGCTGCTCCTGTTCCGCCTGGGTGGAAACCACGATACGCGAAGCTGCTTTGAGCACCTCGAACTCTCCATTCAGCCGGTAGTCTCCCTCTATCTCAGAAGCGCTTTGAGCTATCCGATTCTTCATGATCCCCAGGGTGTGATACATGTGGATGATCGGGATGTTCCATTCTTCCTGCAGATATTTGCCGGCTATACCAGACATCCAGTAGTGGGTGTGGATCAAATCATATTTAATCCCTTTTTGTCTGGCAAATTCGAGAATCTCGGACGCAAATTCGGGCACGTATTTTGCCAACTCCCTTTTGGGAAGCGGATCCTCTGGCCCAGCCGGAATATGCACCACGCGGTTGCCATATCCAAGATCGTGGAGAACATGGGGTACATGCTCGTCTTGTGAACGGGTGAACGCGTCAACATGGATATTCGATTCTCCCAGGCTTCTGGTCAGTTCCCGGACGTACACGTTCATCCCGCCGGTATCTTTCCCCCCCAGAGTCGCTAAAGGGCAGGTGTGGTAAGAGATCATGGCGATATTCAGATCAGGTTTATCCAAAGCAAGAATCCTTTATGATGTAGATGGTCAGCAATTCAATTCTAATGGATGTATACAAACGGGTCAATTGCTTGCAGTTTTGAAATGGATACTGGTATAATTTTTGCCGCGCCACCGTAGCTCAGTTGGTAGAGCAGACGATTCGTAATCGTCAGGTCAAGGGTTCGATCCCCTTCGGTGGCTTCCCTGTGTAGGCATAAACTCGTCGGGCAGGTAGCAAATGGTGCCGACGAGTTTGTCCTTTAACCGCTCGGCTCACCAGAATCACCCGAATATTCAGCGCCAGCGTCCGGACGGCAGGTCTCTGGGGGCGAGACTGGCGCGGACACTGGCGGAAAACCCAGTTCTTCTTCACTCCTTACCAGATGGTTCCACATCCCTCCGCTGGCCTCAACCAGTCCGAACCCAATCTGCCCAATGCGTTTTGCCGGCGCAGGTAAGCTTTCCGGGTCAATTCTAAGCAGGGGAAATGTTTCATGCAGAGCGGCCGCGGATGCGGAAGAAGAGGATCCTCACACAGGGTCTAAAACTAAACCTGAAGGCTGTCAGCAAAGATGGGATGAAACGCAGCAGGTTGAGGAATCCGGATCAAGAAAACAGGATTGTTGTAATTTTTATTCTCTGTTCAGCCTGACAAGGTTTCGAGATTGGGCCGATCTGTTTGTGCTTCTTTTTTTAACCGCAGCAGCGTGTCATATAGATTGTAAACACCTTCCTGTTCGTGGACCATATTCAGGTCCTTGCACATTTTGACGACCGCCTGCAGGAGTTCTTCATTGGTGATCTGAGCAAATGACCGGGCTGTAAAGTTGGCATCCATGTAGATTTCCCGATAGAGGTAGATTGTGAAAAGTTATAAGCAATTAAAGTATTATACCCACGCTTCTCACGAGAACGCAAAATTCCGACCCTTATATCCGAATTTTCAACCATTTTGCTGATACAGCGAAGGCGATAGGCTCATCGCTGCACAGGCTGCTCTGAGGCTGCTAAACGACAGGGTTGAATGACGCTGCTTGTTACGGGAAAATATACTTTTTTCATCAGATCTTCACAACCTGTCTACATCGTCTTCACATACGCCCGTTAAAATGGTTTTATGTTCAAATCAACTATATTAACAAAAGGAAAAATCATGAAGAAGATATCTAACCTCATCATTGTTATGGGTTTGCTGCTGGCGGCCTGCTCCGCGCCTGCCACGGCTGCGAATGCTGCTGAACCAAACGACGCAGCGGAAGACAGCCAGATGAAGATGGTGGAAGAAAATAGCACGCAATTCACAGAACCAGCAATCGAAAATGACCTGTTGTCTGTTAACGAGCAGGGCAGCACCGCCATTGACGCGAAGGCGCTGGGCTCCGCGCTTGCCGCGCTGCCGGCCGGTGAATTGACCGCGATGGAAGCGGGCGGCCTGGCTTTTATGCGGGAAGAGGAAAAGCTGGCGCGTGATGTGTATCTGACGCTGTATGAGGTGTGGAATATGCCCATTTTCCAGAATATCGCCGGCAGCGAATCGACCCACATGGACGCCGTCCTGACCGTGCTCGAGCGGTATGGTCTGGAAGATCCCTCTGCGGGGAAGGCTGTTGGCGTGTTTGAAAACCCGGCGCTGCAGGGGTTGTATGATGAGCTGGTTGACCTGGGCAACCAATCGCTGGCGGATGCGCTGAAAGTGGGCGCGGCTATCGAGGAAATTGACATCCTGGACCTTGAAGAACGTCTGGCGCAGACCGAAAGGAGCGATATCAGCATGGTGTATGAAAGTTTGCTAAAGGGTTCCCGCAACCATCTGCGGTCATTCACCAGCACTTTTGAGCGGCAGACCGGTGAGGTGTATGTCCCGCAATACATGAGCCAGGAAGCATACTCAACGATCACCGCCACGGGGATTGAAACCGGCGGTCCCGGAGGAAATACCGGGAATGGCGCGGGGAGAGGAAGAAGCGGCCGCGGACGAGGAACGTCGCTTTAAGACAGCTTGAAAAATGGACTGATACAACACAGGGACCGGTAAGCCGGTTCCTGTGTGCTTTTGGATCGGGGCGTGGTAAGTAAATTCCGAGGCAGGCTGGTGGGGCTGGCCTGATTTGTTTTTGTTTTGTTGAAACAATTCGGAACAATTCCTTTCCGGTTTGGGTTGAAATTTTGTCTCACACAAAGATCGCAACACTTGCACCTGCCGCAAGTGCAGGTGAGGACGCAAAGGTCTGCTGTTGGGTTTCGGCAGGGCGGGGTATTGGTGGGTTGCGGGGCGGTAGACCGGCAACCCGAACCAGGGACGCTTTGCCGCCCCTTCACACCACCCTACCGCTGGCTGAAAATTTTGTCTCACGCGAAGATCGCCATTGCATCTGCCACAAGTGCAGGTGAGGACGCAAAGAAAAAGGATGGTGGGCTGCGAGGGGGATTTGTTTTTTGTGTTGAAACAATTCGAAACAATTCCTTTCCGCGGATTTTTGGAGGGAGAACCAGTGCGGCAATTTTATTATAGAACAAACGTTCTTTAATTACAAGCACCAATTTAGAAAAAAGGGGTGATAAATAGCCATTGTTGGGGTGATCTTTGTCGGGATTCTCTGAATCTAGCACAATTTTCAAAATAATTTTTCAAAACGATCTATAATATTTTTTATTGTTGATACAGCACAGATACCGGTAGCGGGGCGAGAAGAAGGGTTTTTCAACATCTCTACAGCTGGAGGGGAACAATGAAGTTCGTGTTGAATTTTGTGCTGGTATTTTCTGTTATATTCCAGTCCATAAGCCCGACGTTGGCGTTCCATTTCCTATCCAAAAACCACGAACAACAAAAGCCGGTTGGCGTTTTGCTTCAGGAAGAGCAGCCCACGATCACCATGACTGCCACAGCGGGTAGGGCGCGCTGGCAGCGCACCAAAAGCGCAAACTCGCTATAATATTTTCATGCCCGAATACTGCCTGTCAACCAGCCCGGGTGTACGTACGCAAGCGCCAAAAGGCACCGAGAGAGGTGTGATCTCATATCCGGGTATCCGATCGCGCGATGTGTTGTGGTGCGCTCAAAAGCGAGCGCACCCTACCAACTGTTTTTGAATGTGAGTTGGATAAGTTCCATGATTAATATTTTTGTGAGTTGGCTGATAGTTCTGGTTTTAGTCTTATTGGGTGTTATGTTTTTTGTTAAACCCTTATGGATTGCAAGGTTCTCATTTTCATGGATAGAAATATGGAATAGGATTTTCTTTAAAAAAGAAAAATTACCTATCTATACCGAAAAACAAAGACAGGATATGTTGAACCAGAAAGGCTTAAAATATAAGATCGCTTACGGCCTAGGAAAATTTATTGGGGTATGGTGTTGGATTATTGCTTTGATTATTATATGGATTGAATTAAATCAATGAGTAGGAAAATTTACCAGTATACCGAACCAAGGAAAGTGCTAAATCATTTCCATTTGAGTAGTTGGCAGGAATATAGCGCCTGCGGGGTCTTACAAAGATATGAGATGAAGTAGCCAGTAGGTACGCTGGCAGCGCACCAAAAGTGTAAACTCGCTATGATATTTTCATGCCCGAATACCGCCGATCATTCATTCCAGGAGGGACATACTTTTTCACCGTGGTGACGTATCACCGGCAGTGAGTAGGGTGCGCTGGCAGCGCACCAAAAGCGTAAACTCGCTATAATATTTTCATGCTCGAATACCGCCTGTCAACCAGCCCGGGAGTAGGTACGCAAGCGCCAAAAGATACCGAGGGAGGTGTGATCTCATATCCGGGTATCCGATCGCGCGATGTGTTGTGGTGCGCTCAAAAGCGAGCGCACCCTACCAACTTGCAGCTTTGCAGCAGTTGCAGGATTTAGCCTACAATGAATATCAAATAATATTAAGTATTGTTACCTTAGAATGATAGAATTAAATCAGAAAGAGGTTAGTGTGTTCAGAAGAGAAGTGCCTAAATTTGACATTGCCGCGATCTATCTCTTGAAGGGTAAAGCGTATTTACCAACCCAGGTAAGATTTGAAATGGAAGGATCAATCGATAGTGAGCCTGTGTATTGCTGCGATATTCATCCGACAGAAATTGTAAAGGCGCTGGAAATAGTTCTTGAAACTCAAAAGCAACGGTTGCCTCTTCAAGAATCGATGAAAGAGATTTACGAGCAGGCTGCATCGGTCATATTACGGGCTACAAAACTTCGTAGCTGGAAGCAATTGGCTAAGGTGAGCGCATCTTACATGATTGTGTGGGATCAGGATAAGATTGCTCTTTCAATTTCCCAGCTTGACAGTAAAGGTAGATTTGAATTTCCAAAATCTAAGAAGCAGGTATTTCCTAAAAATACATCACTTGATAAATTAGTGGAGGTGATTTTACGGGATTACCATTCAAGAAATATAAGTGAATAATCATCCACAGACTGAATAAGAGAACCAATCAAAAAAGGAACTTGTATTGCTGGAAGGCGAGCTGGGATGACCCGGCGTATGTGCTGCAGAACGGCAACACCCAGGGGCGGCTGGCGGCGGTGCAGAGCGGGACGGCCCTCTACCCGGACAGCCTGCAGGAGCTGACCTACAGCTATGACCCGGTGGGAAACGTGACCGGGATCGCGGACGCGTTGGCGGGGCCGCAGTCGCAGACCTTTTCTTACGATTCGGTCTACCGGCTGACACAGGGCTACACCACGGGGGGCACGGGGGGATTTTATGACGAAAGCTACACCTATGACGCCACGACCGGCAACCTGAGCAGCAAGGCCGGGGTGAGCTACGGCTACCAGTGAGTAGCGTGCGCTGGCAGCGTACCAAAAGCGTAAAATCGATATAATATTTTCATGCCTGAATACCGCCGATCATTCGTTCCAGGAGGGACATACTTTTTTACGGTGGTGACGTATCACCGGTACATGCGGATGGGGCGGTGAGTTGGAGGACAATATTGATGTCATTGATGGGGAGTGAGGGTGGCGTGTACGCAAGCGTCAAAAGACACCGAGAGAGGTGTGATCTCATATCCGAGTATCCGATCGCGCGATGTGTTGTGGTGCGCTCAAAAGCGAGCGCACCCTACCTCTGTAGTAGGTGGGGGAATGTATACCTACCACCGCTATCAAAGTCAACAAACAATAAATAACAACCCAGAGTTAAACAGGCAAGCGAGGGATCAAATTGGAGGTGCTTTGGTTAACCAATTAAGTGATGTGGTTGCCCAAAAGGCTGCCTCTCACAATACATCTTCTACACTGATTAATGCTGTAATTCGACACGAAAGTGGAGCTTTTGAACGAAGATTCTTAGGAAGCGGATTTCTAGCTGATGCGGCTGAATATGGAGAAGCAATGGCGCGCTCATTTACCGACCAAGGAGCGTCAATTGGAATTGGACAAATGCAGACTGGATTAGCAAAGGAATTAGAAGATATGGGTTATGTAAATATTGACGGAAAACATGACATAAGTGCCAGCTTGTTAAACGATTCAACAGCGGTTGAATATATTGCTGGAAATTTGGAATATCTTTCTGATTGTCTAGTAAATACATACGGGACAACATTTACAGATTTATCTCAGGATGATCAAAATCGGCTAATTCTTATCGGCTATAACCTGGGATGGGAGAATTTGGAAAATAACATTGATGATCAGGGAATGGGGGATTTAATTGACATTCTTAGCTACGATAATCAAACATTGGATGAATATAATAGATGGGTTGAGGGTAGATAACTATGAAGAAAAAATTTTTCCTGTTTTCCCTTTTGCTACTTCTTCTAACGAGTTGTAACCGAACTACGGAACCTATTGATGTGACAGTTCCCATCCAGATATCTCAATCAGGAGAGGAGATAGTAGATGTTGAATTCATGTTGGTGCAGGTTAAAGAGGTCTTGAGAGAATACTTACCAGAGGGATACTATCGAGGCTTGGTTTTTAGAGGAAGCTGTGCAGACATTCCAAATGCAAAGGGAAAAGTTGTTTTTCACTTCATACAAGTAAATACACCGTGTTTTTTATGCAATAAACCTCAAATTCTATCTGCTGACGCAATTGTTGATACCACACTTGGGACTTTTGATTTGAAAATAAGAGATGTAACGAATTTTTACCCAAATACAGAAAAGAAACCAGAGGTTAGCAATGAAACTTTTGAACAGGTTTTACACAGTGTGAACCTCGAAATTATAAACCTGGGGTTTGATAAAACCTGTAAAGTCGATATTTTTCAACGAAAAGATGCCTGGGGTGTTATGTGTGATCCGATAGTCGATGAAAATGGAATAAGGTGTGATTTTGATATTGATAAAGAAACCTTTAAAGTGAAGGAAAATTAACTACTTGGTTGTTAAGTTTTTATATTTGGCGTAAGCGTACCGGAAACGTAAAATTGCTATAATATTTTCGCATCCAGGAGTATGTGTATGATGGGGACGGCAGCCGGGTCAAGTCGGTGGTGAATGGGGTGACCACGTATTACATCGGGAACTACTACGAATGGCGGGTTGAAACCGGCGGCTCAACGGGCGTAAAATACTATTACGCGGGCAGCCAGCGGGTGGCGATGCGGGTAGGTACGACGCTGTCGTACCTGTTCGGGGACCATTTAACGCTTTAAGACCTGCGCCGGTGTGAGAATATGACCGCAAACACGAGACGCCCCGGCGGGGCGTTTCTACCATTTTGGTCGGAGTGGATGTTAGGGGAAAATCCTGTTCGCCTCCGGAGCTGGAATAGAAGCACTTGTTGGAGGGCTTTGAGATTATTCTATTGGGGCGGAGAGCTCCCAGAGGATGATTTCGGGGGGGGACAGGAAGCGGACGCGGGGAGCGCCGGCGCCTTCCATGCCGATGCCGCGGGTGATGTACAGGAGGAGGTTGTTGAGGCGGTATTTGCCGGCCTGGAATTTGCGGCCGTAGAGCGACCCGGTGAAGATGGCGCCGATCCACGGCAGGCGCACCTGGCCGCCGTGGGTGTGGCCGGAGAGCTGCATGTCGATTTTGAGGTTGGCGGCGCCGGGGGCCAGGTCGGGGGAATGGTAGAGCAGGATGGTGTAATTGCCGGAGGGCTGGGCGGCCAGCTTTTTGAGCCGGGGCAGGTCTTCGTGGGGGAGGTGGGTGCAGGTCAGGCCGATCAGATCGAGTTGATCGCCGCGGATATCCACGGAGACGCGCTGGTCTTTCAGCCAGGTCAGGGGGAGGCCTTGCAGCAGGTCCGGCATGATCTCGGGGAGGTCGACGGCGGGGCTGCCGGTGACGAGGTAGACGCCGAAAGGGGCCCGCCACTGTTGGAGCACGTGGCGGGCGGCCTGCCAGGCGTCGGGGTCTTTGAGGTAGGAGAGGTTCAGGACATCGCCGGAGAACAGGATGAGGTCGGGGGCCAGGTTGTTGACCATCTTTTGAAGCTCTTTTTCGCGCCGGGTCTCGCGCTCGAGGTGGAGGTCGCCGAGGTGGAGGATTCGGATGGGTTGGCCGGCGTGGATTTTGTTGCTATGCAGTTTGAGTTGGGTGAGGTGGACGCGGTGGGGCTCCACGTAAAAGCCGTACAGGACGAGGGCGGTGCCGACCAGTTGGGCGGGGAAGACGAGGGGTTGGGGCAGCAACAGGCCGATGCCGCGCATCAGGGCCAGGATGAGGGTGGGCGGTTTGGCGGGGCCGTAGGAGATTTTAAAGCGGGGGAGCAGGCCCAACAGGATCCAGTCGGTGATGAAGAAGAGGAAGATGGCGAGGGCCGCAGGCCAGTTGGCCCAGGTGATGAGGGCGGCCCAGAGGAAGAGGAGGATGGCGAAGAGGGGGGTGGGGATGCTTTGAATTCTGGCGGCAACTTTGAGGATGATGTCGAATTGGTTCCCTTCTACGCCGGGGAAGTTTTGCCGCTGTGAAAAGTCGATGGGTTGTGTCATTTGGGGTCCTTGGGCCGGGGTGTGGCGGGGTTGAGTTGGTTTATATGGGTAGGTATACCGGATTGCGGGGGAAATGTCAAACGGGTTGTATACGGAATTTCACTTTTTACCGCAAAGGCGCGAAGACCGCAAAGAAAAACTTTTTTGTGAACGTCCGATGTGAAATGGTTGTATGGCGTTTTGGGGTTAAGTAGAGTTCCTTCGCTTCGCTCAGGATGACATGAGAGCTGATGGCGCGTTGGGTTGGGTTTTCTTCGGAGCGATATTAAAGGGAGATGCCTTGACAATGATACAGGATAGAATTGATCGCCACATCATTGGAAGAACAAAGCGGGTGGCGATCAAAACTTGTGGTGTAAGCGTAGTAGTTATACCATTTCGATAACGTTGCTGAACATTTTGCCAATGGCCGGGCCAAGCAGCGCGAGAACAACAATAACAATTACCGCAACAAGAATTAATATCAGAGCGTACTCAACCAGTCCCTGACCTTTTTCCAGTGAATCTGCCAGCATGCCGCATC
>Ga0068714_10007399_pt1 | contig 10668 bp, 10 predicted proteins | sample MTBNYHSulfiMetaG_FD_62988 | JGI IMG/M metagenome (GOLD analysis project Ga0068714, IMG submission 62988) | Enrichment culture microbial communities from rom New York Harbor, USA that are MTBE-degrading - MTBE-NYH (New York Harbor Sulfidogenic)... | ecosystem: Environmental > Aquatic > Marine >...
CGGGGGCACCGGCCTGGGCCTGGCCATCGCCAAGCACATCGTGCAGGCACACGGGGGCACTATGTGGGCGCAAAGCAAGGAAGGCAAAGGCTCCACGTTCAGCTTCAGCATCCCCATAAAGCCAGGAGCAAAAAGGATTCGCCCTAAAATTTAACTTAACTTTTACAAAGAATCTCTCTGCGGTTAGATTTTCACGCTAGTAATGTGGTAATTTAATAATAGAAGACCAGTCCAAGCATTCGAGATGAAAAAAGTTCTTTTCGTCTGTGTGCATAATTCTGGCCGCAGCCAGATGGCCGAAGCCTTCTTCAATAAGCTGGCGGCAGGAAAGGCGTCTGCCAGTTCGGCAGGCACTGACCCGGCCCCTCAGGTGAACCCGGTGGCCGTGGAGGCCATGCGCGAGATGGGCATCGATATCAGCAGGCAGAAGCCCAAAGCCCTTACCTTTGAGATGGTGGAGAAGGCCGACCGCGTGGTCACCATGGGCTGCGGGGTGGAAGGAGTCTGCCCGGCCAGCTTCGTCCACACCGAGGACTGGGAGCTGGACGACCCGGCGGGAAAACCGCTGGACGAAGTGCGGCGCATCAGGGACCAGATCAGGGCCAGGGTAACGGAACTGTTGAAAGAACTGACCGGAAACACTGAACCGCCACAAAAAGACGGGTAAATATACGGGATGAATGCGCTCTTTGAGTTAGCTCCCAATCGGAATGCCCACAGCAATAAAATAAAACTCAGCACAGACAGGGTCAGCCTGTTCTATGGGAGCTTCCGGGCATTAAGGGAAATCAGCCTGGACATACCCCAGCGGGCCATTACCGCCATCATCGGGCCTTCCGGCTGCGGCAAGTCCTCCTTTCTCCGCCTGTTCAACCGCATGAATGACCTGATCATCGGGGCCAGGGTGGAGGGGAAAGTGGAAATAGACAAGGTCGGCGTCTATAACCGCGATGTGGATGTGGTAGAACTGCGCAAACGGGTAGGGATGGTGTTTCAGAAACCCAATCCGTTTCCCATGTCCGTTTTTGAAAACGTCGCTTTCGGCCCGAGGCGGCACGGAAACAACAACCGTCGCGAGCTGGAACTCCTGGTGGAAAAGACCCTGCGCCAGGCAGCGCTGTGGGACGAAGTGAAGGATAAATTGGACCAGTCAGCGCTGGCCCTTTCCGGGGGACAACAGCAGCGCCTCTGCATCGCCCGGGTGCTGGCTGTGGAGCCGGAGGTCATCCTGATGGACGAGCCCTGCAGCGCCCTCGACCCCATCGCCACCCTGAAGATCGAGGACCTGATGAGAGACCTGGCACAGGACTATACCATCGTCATCGTTACCCACAATATGCAGCAGGCAGCAAGGGTGTCAGATATGGCTGCCTTTTTCATGATGGAGGAAGACAGGGCCGGGATGCTGGTGGAATATGGTGCCACCTCGCAGATATTCACCAATCCCCGCGACAAGCGCACTGAAGACTACATTACCGGTCGCTTCGGGTAAAGGTCGCCGAGGAGGGTTCAAGCGATGGAAATCAGAACCAACTTCCACAAAAAGCTGAGCAGCATCCAGAATGAGGTCCTGGCCATGGGAAGCATGGTGGCAAAAGCCATCACCCGGTCCGTTGAAGCCCTCAAGAACCGCGACCTGGAGCTGGCACAGCAGGTGATTGCCGATGACAAGGCCATCAATAGCAAGCGCTTCGAGGTGGAAGAGGCCTGCCTGCAGCTCATCGCCACCCAGCAGCCGATGGCCATCGACCTGCGCACCATAATCGCCATGCTCAATGTCATCACGGAACTGGAGCGCATCGGCGACCATGCCGAAGGAACCGCCAAAATCGTAATCATGATAGGCGATGAGCCTCCGTTGAAGCCGCTCATCGATATTCCCCGCATGGCGGAAAAAACGGTGGATATGCTGCACCGCAGCCTGGACGCCCTGGTCAACCGCGACGATGCAGCCGCCAGACAGATCTGTGAGGAAGACGATGAGGTGGACCAGCTTTACAACCAGGTATTCCGGGAGCTCATTGGCTACATGGTGGAAGACCCGAAGACCATCACCCGTGCCACCCGCCTGCTGTGGGTAGCGCATAACCTGGAGCGCAGCGCCGACCGGGTCACCAACATCTGCGAGCGGGTGATTTTCCTGGTCACCGGCAAAATGTACGAAATAGGTGCCTCGAAGTACTAGCAAATGAGCAGGCGGTCATGAAGCGTACCCCACTGCACCAGGAGCATCTGAAACTCAGCGCGCGCATGGTGGAGTTCGGCGGCTGGGAGATGCCCCTCCACTATCCCACCGGCATACTCCACGAGCACCTGTCCACCCGGAAAGCGGGGGGGCTGTTTGATATCTCGCACATGGGCCGTTTCCGCTTGCGCGGACCGCAAGCCCTGCCCTTTCTGCAGCACGTGCTGACCAACAACGCCGCTTCCCTGCTCCCTCTGCAGGCACACTATACGCTCATTCCGAATGAATGTGGGGGAGCGGTCGATGACGCCTACCTCTACCGTCTCGATGAAGAGGAGTATATGCTGGTGGTCAATGCCGCCAACACGGAAAAGGACTGGCAGTGGCTGCAGGCATATGTGGCCGGCTATCCGCGCTTCACTTTAGAGGACGTGACCGCAGACACCGCCATGCTTTCCTTGCAGGGGCCAGAGGCCAAGGCAGTGCTGGCAGCAGTCCTTGGCGACAAAATTGCGCTCCCAGAGCCGATCAGAAACCGCATGTCCATCGCCGAGCTCTCCGGAAACAGGATACCAATTTCCCGCACCGGCTACACCGGGGAGCCCATAGGCTTTGAGCTATTCCCGCCCACCCTTTTCGCCGCCGAGCTCTGGAATATGCTGCTGGAGACAGGCCGCGACCACGGCATCGTGCCGGTGGGGCTGGGGGCCCGGGACACGCTCCGCCTGGAGGCCGGTCTCCCTCTCTACGGTCACGAGCTGGGGACCGACCCCGCAGGAAATGAGATACCCGTACTGGCCCTGCCCGCCGCCCGCTTCGCGGTGAGCTTCAGCCCCCTCAAGGGCGATTTTATAGGTCGCAAGGCGCTGCGGGGACAGTTCCAGGAACTCGTCCAGAGACGAGAGGGAACGCTGGACAGACCAGCAGAAAAACTGCTGGTTCCCCGCACCATCGCCATGATGGCCATTGAGGGTGTCGGCATCGCCCGGCCCGGCTGCCCGGTAATGGTGGACAGCTGGAAAGCGGGCTACGTGACCAGCGGCACCGCCGTGCCGTACTGGCAGAGCACGGGAGACGGCGTCAAGGCGAGGCCCGCCGACAGCCCGGACCGGAGGTCCATCTGCCTTGCCTATCTGGACGCTGATATGAAAGAAGGCCAGAGAGCGGAGGTGCAGATTCGGGAGCGGACCGCCGGAGCTATCATCGTGTCCCGGCATATCGGTGGTGAGGCCCCGCCCTACGCCCGCCCCGTTTTCTCGGGCCGTCCTGCCAGCCCTCCTGCAAAACCAGCGCCTTCGCTGGGAGACCTGGCCACCAGCCTGGTCAAGAGAGCCTGCGACAATACAAGATGGCGGCGGCAGGAAACAGTAAACCTTATCCCCTCCGAGCAGACCGCCTCCCCGCTGGTGCGGCTGCTCACCGTGATGGACCCTTCAGGGCGCTACGCCGAGCACCGCAGGGTGGAGGCGCTGGGGGACATCGAGGCCTACTACTATCAGGGCACCGGGTTCATCGCCGACGTGGAGCGGGAGCTGAACGAGCAGCTGAAGACGTTTCTGGGCTGCTCCCAGGTGGAAAGCCGCCCCATCAGCGGCCAGATGGCCAATGCCACTGTGTTCAGCGGGCTGGTGGACTACATCAATCGAGTGGACCGGCGTTCCCCGCCCCGCCGGCTGCGCTATGTGCTGAACCACCACCTGGGGAGGGGCGGGCACCTGTCTGCTCAGACCATGGGCGCTCTGCGGGACTACGTCGCCATCGACCCGGTTACCGAGCGCTGGGCGGTGGTCAACTTCCCCGTGTTAGCCGATAACCCCTACCGCATAGACCTGGCCAGTACAAAAGAACTGATTGCTGAATACAAGCCGGAGCTGGTCATCTTCGGCAAGAGCATGATTTTGCACCGAGAGCCGGTCAAAGAGCTGGCGGAAATGGTCGCCACGCTGAAACCGAAGCCCATCCTGATGTATGACGCCGCCCATGTCCTGGGGCTGTTCGGCCCCCACTTCCAGGAGCCCCTCACCGAAGGCGCTGACATCGTTACCGCCTCCACGCACAAGACGTTCTTCGGCACCCAGCGGGGAATAATCGCCAGCAATATGAACGAGGGAGCCGACTACGAGGAGCTCTGGGAAAGCATCGTGAAGCGGGCCTTCCCCGGCAGCGTCAGCAACCACCATCTGGGCACCCTGCTCGGCCTGCTGATGGCCGCCTGCGAGATGAACGCCTTCGGCAGAGAGTACCAGCGCCAGGTGCTGAATAATGCCAGGGCCTTTGCCCGCGCCCTCAAAGACTGCGGCCTCCAGGTTGAAGGAGACCCGGGTATCGATTATACTGAGACTCACCAGGTGGTTTTGCGGGCGGGCTACGCCAGGGGGGTGGAGGTGGCCGACCGCCTGGAGAAGAACAACATCATCGTCAACTATCAGGCGCTGCCCGACGATGAAGGGTTCACCGCCAGCAGCGGCCTGCGCACCGGGGTCCAGGAAATGACCCGCTTTGGCATGATGGAGGCCGACTTCGCTCAGCTGGCCGAGTATATGGCTGCGGTGATACTCAGGGAAAAAGATGTGGCCGGAGAGGTCTCCGATTTGCGCCGCAAATTCACCACTATGCACTATTGCCTGCCGGAAGAGGAGGCCCGGCCTCTACTCGACCGGCTTATAAGTAATCTAAAGTAAAGGTGGTTCGCTATGGCAGAGAAAGATTATATGGAACTGAAGCCCCCCTACCGCATCCTCATGGGTCCCGGACCGAGCAACATCCATCCCCGCGTCCACCAGGCCATGAGCCAGCCCGTGCTGGGGCATATGGACCCTTACTTCTTCCAGGTTATGGACGATACTATGTCCCTGCTGCGATACGTTTTCCGCACCGAAAATAAGCTCACCTTTCCCCTCTCCGGTACGGGGTCGGCGGGTATGGAGGCCGGCTTCGCCAACATCCTGGAGCCGGGAGACGTGGCCGTCATCGGCACCAGCGGCTACTTCGGCGAGCGCATGGCCGATAACGCCCGGCGCTGCGGCGCGGAAGTCGTCCCGGTCAAGGCCGAATGGGGCCGCATCATCGAGCCAGAGGCAATCGAAGCCGCCCTGAAATCGCAGCCAAAGGTGAAGCTGCTGGCGCTGGTCCACGCCGAGACCTCCACCGGCATTTCGCAGCCCCTCACCGAGGCCTCCCGCCTGGCCAGAGAGTACGGAGCGCTGTTCCTGGCGGACACGGTTACCTCGCTCGGCGGGCATGAATTAGCGGTGGACGACTGGGGCATTGACCTCTGCTATAGCTGCTCGCAGAAGTGCATCGGCTGCCCGCCCGGTCTAGCTCCCTTCACCGCCAACCAGAGAGCGCTGGACGTGATGAAGAAACGCAATGCTCCCGGGCCCGGTTTTTACCTGGACCTCCCCTTGCTGGCCCAGTACTGGACGGGAGACGGCGCCCGGGCCTACCACCACACGGCATCGTCTACCCTCATCTATGCCCTGCACCAGGCACTGACCCTCATCGCCGAGGAAGGCCTGGAGACACGCCTGAAAAGACACCTGAGGAACGGCGCGGCGCTTCACGCCGGGCTGGAAGCCATGGGACTGGCGCTGCACGCGCAATCCGGCCACCGGCTCAGCATCCTGACCACGGTGCGTATCCCGGAGGGCGTGAACGAACTTCAGGTCAGGCAGCGCCTGCTCAACGAATTCAGCATTGAAATCGGGGGCGGGCTGGGAGAGTTGAAGGGTAAGGTCTGGCGCATCGGGCTGATGGGGCACTCCTCAAGCGAACAGAACGTCCTGCTGTTCCTTCTCGCTCTGGAGAAACTGCTCAGCGAGGAAGGATATCGACTGGAGACGGGCGCCGGCGTGGTCGCCGCCGTCAGTGCGTTGAGAAAGAACGGTTAGCGGGGTGCGCGCCGGGGGCGGTAAACCTTCAGTATCTCCGCCACCACCTCGCCCCGGGCTTTGCCGTGGCAGTGCACCGTGATATCGGCATACCGTGAGTACAGCGGCCTGCGCTCATCGTAGATCTGCCGCAGCGTCTTTCTCTTCAGCCCCACGATGCCCCTGTCCAGTCCCCCGGTCAGCTTGGCCTTAATGTTTTCGAAATCGTCGTCCAGATAGACCAGGGTGGCGTTCTCTCTCAGATATTCCATGAGGTCGGGATGGTAGACGATGCTGCCGCCCGGTGCCACCACCATCCGGGCCAGGCTTATCTCATACATCCGCCGTCTCTCCAGTTGCAATAATACCTCCTCCCCCTCGCTGTCGATGATCTCCTGGATACGCTTTCCGTCCTTATCCAGAATGTACCGGTCAACGTCAATGAAACCGAACCCCAGCGACTTCGCCAGGGCCATCCCGATGGTGGACTTGCCCACCCCCGCCATCCCGATGAGGACAATGCAATCGTTTTTCATCACAGATATTCGCCCACTATTTTTAGCACTTGCATAGAGGAACGTCAACTGTGCCAGATTTTGGTTTTATTTGCATATGGTTTACGGCTTTACCTCACCCCCTTAGTCCCCCTCTCCAAACAGCAGGGTAAAACGATTTTCATAAGTCAGTATGTTTGGAGAGGGGGAGAAATTTAGAGAGGGGGCGAAGCCCCCTCTTCTTACTATTCCCCTCTCCAGCCAGGAAGAGTATAACTAGCTACTGTGGCACAGGCTGGAGAGGGGTCAGGGGTGAGGTAAAGCTTTTCAACTTAAATGCAAATAAAACCCTGATTTTTGGTCGCCACGCCGCTTTCCTGATATACTGTCTGCAACGTAAAATGGAAATAAGAACAGGAAAGGGGAAGTAATAGCATGGGAGAGACCGGCGCCTTCTACGCCCCGGGCAAATGCGGCCGATTTGTTCCGGTAAGGTTAAAGACCCATACCGATGTCAGTGACGGCCTGAAGGCAGTCTGCCAGGAAAACGGCATCAAGTACGCATCTATCTCCGGCATCGGCAACGTACGCCAGTTCAGCTATCAATTGCTCGTTCCCGATTCAAAGGCGAAACACGGCGTGCGCCTTATCGAGCCCCGTATCATGCCCGGCCCGTTAGAGCTGCTCAGCCTCAAGGGCGTCGTCTTCCAGTCGGAGAAAGGCGAGACACTGATTCACCTGCACGGCATTTTTTCGGACCAAGAGGGAAAACTCTTCGGCGGGCACTTTGCCGACCACGGCACTACGGTCCTGGGCACGCTCGACGCCTTCATTCTGGAACTGACCGGTGCCGAGATGGTCAGGCAGCTTGATGAGGATGTGGGTCTGGGTCTATGCACTCCGATAGGCACGTTTCTCAAAGTGAAATCAAGCGCATGAGCTGGCGCGCCCGTGATGAAAGCACTTTACTGTGCTGGAATTATGCCTTATACTAGCTAGCAGTTTTATACGGTGAGGTAACATTTTACACACCATACTATTAGCCACGGCGGCTTTCTGGCTGGGGGCCTGCCCCTTCTCTCTGTGGGTGGGGCGGTGGTTTTTAAGCAAGGATATCCGGGACTACGGAAACGGTAATCCCGGCAGCGCCAATGTGTTCCGGGCCGGCAGCATAAAGATTGGACTTGTAGCTCTGTCACTGGACATTGCCAAGGGCGTTCCCTTCGTGTTCATCGCCCATTACCGCTTCGGGTTGCCCGAGCTATCGGTGATAATCATCGGGCTGAGCGCCATCCTGGGACATGCGTTCTCCCCCTTCCTCAGGTTCAAAGGCGGCAAGGCCATCGCAGTGACCTTCGGCGTGCTCCTGGCGTTTCCCCAGCACCAGCTTTTCCTGCTTTTCACCGCCTGCATGGTTGTTGCCTTCCTGTGCATTGAGCCCGATGCCTGGATAGCCATGTTCGCCCCGGCGGGCTCGGTAGCCTATCTGACGATTTCAGCAGCCAGTTTTACCGCCATATTGTTCATGCTCTGCCTGCTGGCGGTGTTTGCCATTAAGCAGTTCGACGACCTGAAGACGATGCCCAGACTGAGACTGAAGCCGGTCCGCTGGTACCAGTCACGGAGCTAAGCAAAAGATAAATTAAAGATATAAGTTATGCTGTATCAGTCAATAATAGCCGCCGGCCTGTTTTTATTCCTGCTCAACCTGGTCCTCAACCTGCGCAGCCTGAAGACGCTGCGCCGCGATGAAAAAGTGCCCGAGCCCGCCCCCCTTATCTCCGTCCTGGTCCCGGCCCGGGATGAAGAGGCCAACATCGGTGCCTGCATGGATTCTCTGCTGAAACAGGACTACCCGAACTTCGAAGTCCTGGTGCTGGACGATAACTCCTCGGACAACACCGCTGCCATCGTGCAGCGATACGCCGCCGCCGATAATCACATCCGGCCCCTGAGCGGAGAAACCCTCCCCCCGGACTGGACCGGCAAGTCATTCGCCTGCTACCAGCTGGCCCGGCAGGCGCGCGGTTCCTGGCTGCTCTTTGCCGACGCCGATACCACGCACGCTTCTCATATGTTACGGAGTGCGCTGGCCCAGGCCCTCAGACTGGACACTGCCGTTCTCTCCGGATTCCCCCGCCAGCTGGCCACCTCCCTGCCCCAGAAAGTCGCCATTCCCGTGCTTTATTTCATCATTCTGACGTGGTTCCCCCTGTGGTGGATGCAACGCGCTAAAAACAGGCCTTCGCTGGCCATCGGCCAGTTCCTGTTTTTCCCGCAGGATGCATACTGGAAGGTGGGCGGACATGAAGCGGTAAAATCACGAATTCTGGAGGATGTCTGGCTGGGAATCGAGGTCAGCCGCCGGGGCGGCCGGCAGATGGCAGTGGACCTGTCCCCGGCAGTCTCCTGCAATATGTACCATAACGTGGGTGCTATGCTAGAAGGATTTGTGAAATGGGTCTATTCGGTGGCCTCACTGTCTCCCTTTGGCCTGGGGCTGATGATGGTAGCCGCCTACTTTTTCTATCTGGCACCCTTTTACTCACTCTGGCGGGAACTTTTTGTCGCCCCCACCGACTTGCGGGCGCTGGTCATCTCACAGGTGGGCATGATTCTGCTCATGCGGTGGCTGGTGGACAATCGCTTCAAGGAACCGTTTATCTCCGTTTTCCTGCACCCTCTCGGCCTTTCCTTCTTGTTTCTGGCCAGCCTGCTGGCGGTAGCACGCCGGGCCCTGGGTGCCGGGGTACGCTGGAAAGAGCGCCTGTACAGCCGGGAATCATCGGTCGATTAAGCGGATAGTCGCACGAGGGCAAGCAACGTTCAGCTCGCCTGGCATCATTCGGAGAAATCAAACGGCGCCTCGCTCTCGCCGCCCAGTTCCTCCATCGCCTTATTCCATAGCTTTCCCAGGGATGCCTTCACCTGCCGGCGCTCTTCCTGAGAGAGGCAGGACATAATGCGGTGAATGCTCTCCCGCTTCGACGACTGGCGAAGCGCCTCTTTGCCTTTCTCCGTCAGGGCTACCCTTACCAGATTCCTCCGCTCCAGGTCCTTGACCTTTTTAATCAATCCGTCCTTTTCCATGCGGCTGAGCAGGCCGGATACCGAGTGGGGCTCTCGCAGCAGATAGCGCGAGATATCCGCAGGCGTGACCCGGGGGCCTGTACCCTGCACGATGAACAGGACGGAGGCCTGCTCAGGGGTCAGCCCGAGCTGAAAAAGCTCTTTTTCCCGGGCGCGGTACATGGAGCGCCTCATGTAGACGATCAGATACCAGAGCGCGTGGTCCTGGTCTCGAGAAGGAAACTTCCTTACCCTCTGCTTTAGTTGTCGTGGTATAAGTGCCATGATATCTTCCGCTTCACCTGTATAAATTGTTCTATTTTACCACAAACATAACTATTCTATTAAATCACCGAAAATGACGGTTTTATTTGCATTTGGTAGATGGCTTTACCTCACCCCTCTCCAGCCTGTGTCAAGGAACTTAGCTGAACTCTTATTGGCTGGAGAAGGGAATCGTAAGTAGAGGGGGCTGCGCCCCCTCTCTAAATTTCTCCCCCTCTCCAAACATACTGACTTACGAAAATCATTTTACCTTGCTGTTTGGAGAGGGGGACTAAGGGGGTGAGGTTAAGTCAAAGAAATTGAACGAATTGAAGTAAACCTAAGGTGAACAACCAAAACCAAATCAACCAAAAATGACCGATATTTTTATCCCAACAGGCTTGACAAAGCGTGTTATAATAAAATGAAATTCGTAGGCGATTATCCTGTACGTTCCGCAAATGGGCCATAGAATCAGAAATAGCAAACCAGTAATAATGAGCACAATGGTGCTGGTAGCGACCTGTCACGAAAAAACAGCAAAGGGGGTGATTGTTTTCAACAGAGCACTATACCGCTGGTCATAACGCAAAAAGGAGGAGATAATGAAGAAAATAGTAATTTTGGTTATGATCGTGGCACTGCTCAGCGGCCTGGCAGCCTTCGGCTGTGCCGCACCAACACCGACACCTTCACCAGCTCCTTCGCCTGCTCCGTCCCCTTCCCCCGCACCGTCCCCAGCCCCATCACCATCACAGCCCGCTGAAGTAATCACCTGGATCGGACA
>Ga0068714_10007400_pt1 | contig 10667 bp, 8 predicted proteins | sample MTBNYHSulfiMetaG_FD_62988 | JGI IMG/M metagenome (GOLD analysis project Ga0068714, IMG submission 62988) | Enrichment culture microbial communities from rom New York Harbor, USA that are MTBE-degrading - MTBE-NYH (New York Harbor Sulfidogenic)... | ecosystem: Environmental > Aquatic > Marine >...
AACCATTCTCTTCTTCAAAATCTTACAAAACTGACAGTAGGTACATAGCCCTGAATCCGGCGGGTGTAGTTCAACATGGACTCATCGCTGGGTCTTGCAAACCGCTCAGAGTCCTATTTATTGTGCGTTCGTGATTTTTATTTTTCTTATATTAAAATATACATTTTCTTGATTTTGGTTCTTTGAATTATTTACTCAACCATCTTGGACATTATATTTTCAAATCGTGTATTGCTTATTGGATGATGACTGATAATTTCACCATTATAGATGATACAAAATGTTCCAAATGCACATGGTGTTTTTTGGGCAGATTCCGTATCTTTTAAATCAATTAAATAGGTCTTTAGGTTAAATTTTTTTTTGGCCGATTCTATTATAGCATTCACATTTTTCTCAGTGTATGGGCATTGTGCAGAACGAATAATAGTTAATCCCTTTTCATATTTACTCAAGTTGTTCAGTATATCTGATTTAAAACTTGGGTTAATAGATTTAGTGTCAAATTTGATTGCCAGTAAATCGAAATCCGGTTTAGCATTATCTACAATTTCAAATCCTTTTTTAAGAAATATCTCATTACTAGCCATAAATGCACCTTTTCTTGTAACTACCGCAACTCCCAACATATTTTGTTTTTTTGCATCTTTAATGCATTCGTCAATTAATGAGGAAGCATAACCTTTTTCCTTAAACTCACTTTTGAATCCGACCCAGATACAGTGAATAAACATAAAGCCATCCGCATTGACCGGACGGTGAGCATATTTCCCGGGAAGGTATTCAAGCATTCCCTGGTATCCTCCTTTTTTTGAGATTAGTACTTTAATTTTTAATCCTTTGGGATAATATTCACTAAACCATTCGATTTTATTTCTTAACTCTTTGTGTTTCTTTACATCTTTGTATCCGCACACACCATAATCTACAATATTTTCAGGTGTAAGGTCTATGATTTGAATATCGTTCATAAATCTAATTTTTAGCTGGTTTATAAATTGGTTTAATAATACAGCGTTATTTTTTACACCCAATGGGGGTCTGGGCAAAAACCTCTTTTTTTATAAAATTAGTTTATTGTGATTGAAACAAAGTGTAAAACTGACATAAAAATGGTTTATTATTCAGATTGCGAAATTTAATCTGGGAGATAAAAGTCCGGGAAAGTGTTTGAAATAAAGCCAGATTTTGGATTTCATAACATTTAAATAAGTTTCTTTCAACCGTTTAATAAGTTTATCAAATCCGATTATTGAAATACAACGGGTTAAATTATATCCGATAAACATCTCCAATCAGAGCTTGTGTCATTTGAACATTAATTGCCCGTCAAATGAGCTAAAGGCTGTGTTGTAAGCTGGCATAATTATGAATATTTTATTATTCTAAAGATTTGTCCTTTTTATTTTCTCTATTTTTTTATTAAAATATTTCATGTTCTCCAATAAAAACAAACCAGATTTACCACTTACGATAATGTCTTTATCATTATCTTCATCAATGTCCTTGATATTGATTTCCATACCAGTACCAATCAGAGCGTTATAGGCTACTGTATGTTTTGTGAAAGAAATTTCACTCCTGTCAATTTCATACCAGTATATGCCCAGTGGTTCAGATGATCCCGGATCTTTACCAGAATGTCCGCGGAGACGTTTACCTGTTATTAAATCCAAATTTCCATCTTCATTAATATCTTCAAGCACCAGACAATGTACCTGGGACCAGGATTCATCAATGGTGTGCTTTTCCCATGACATTCTCTCTTTATTTTCGAGCCAGAATAAACCATAATCATGTGCTGCACCATATATAATGTCGTTCCTTCCATCAGCATTTACATCGTACACCAACATAGGGACACTTGCTGCAACATCAATTTTATAATCCGGATGCCATATCCATGATTCAACTGTATAATTATCAGGGGCTTCATACCACCCTTGGGTTGTAATTATATCTTTACGACCATCCCGGTTCAGATCACCGATACCCAAACCATGTTTATCACCATGCTTTCCTATTTCATGCTTGATAAATTTACCATCTTTCAGTTCCATCCAATAGAGATTGACGGGAGTCCAATGGTTAGGAACAATATCCGGATCACCATCTCCATCTAAGTCTTCAAATAGAATTGCTTCTGTATCTTTGGATTTGGCAACCAGATGTTTCTTCCATGGTCCATTAGTATTTCCAGGATGCTCGTACCAATAAATGTTTTGGTCATCAAACCAGCCATTTGAAACAATATCTATCCATCCGTCTTCATTGACATCCCATTCGTGATCACCAGAATTACTAATAAATTCACCATATGTTTTGACATTTCGCAAAGGATGTTTATTGAATTCCGGACCTTTGTACCAATTTGGTCCGGCAGTAATATCCAGGATTCCATCATTATCAACGTCAAATACAGCGGAACCTTCAGAAAACGGTCCATACCAATTTTCTGCAGGGCCATCAATTTTTTGAGATAAAAATATTACAGAACTCTTTGTCTTCGTTGCTAAAGGTTTGTCATTTTTTTTGTTGCTCTTATTGAGCCAGATTACCAGAGGAGAATCATTCCACATGAAAGGTTTACCAAGAATATCCAAATCACCGTCACCATCAAGATCCCCAATTTTTGATTCATGGTGACAAATGCCTTCAGAAATGATACTTTCAGTAAACTTTCCGTTTCCATCACCATAAAATATCCAGCCTTTTGCATCCGGATTCTCCGCCCCTCTCCATTGAGCCATTTCTGCGGTAAAAATGTCCAGATTCCCATCTCCATTAATATCTTCTACCTGTAAAGTATGCCCATGGATTACTTTTTCCTTTAAGATTCTTTTATTCCAGGTTGTTCCATTCCATTCATAGATATTCAATGAATTTACATGATCACCAGAGGACAGAACCACCTCTGGACGTCCTCCTTCAATCAAATCACCTATTGCCGATCTTGATCCATAGTAATCTGAATCAATAACTTTGGTTTCAAATTGATAACCTTCTATGTGTTTAAACCAGTGGCCGCCACCTACAATATCCAGTTTGCCGTCATTATCTATATCGCCCTTTGCCAGCCCTTCGTATTTGCCTTTCTCCGGGGTCTCGAACTGTTGGATCAGATGTAAATCCCAGGCAGGTGCATTTCTGGGATCATCGGGTATTTCGGCAATAAACAGCTTACATACCTCGGTGTTCCAAAAAACAAGCTCTTCCTGACCATCGTCGTCAAAATCGCCAAAAATCTGATCGTGGTGTCCTTTGCCTCCTTCATCACTGTTCTTTACCAAATAGCGTTTCCATGGTTTTTTAGGATCGAAATCGGGGCTGGGGTTTTCCCACCACCAGACTTCTTTTAAAGTTCGCCAATCGCCTCCTTGCACAATATCAAGGTCACCGTCGCCATCAATATCGGCAAAATCACCCCCAGCCTCAATGTATTCAGTGTACTCGTCTATCAAATATTTTTCCCAGCCATCTTCTGTGCGCTTGAACCATACCATGGAAGGTTTTCCCCATCCTGCAATGATGAAATCGTTTCTACCGTCTTTATCAATGTCAAGAATCAATGCAGACACCTGTTCACCCACATCTGCGAAAGGCAGGTCCCTGTGTAAACTGGATAGATGTTCCCATTTAACGATTTTCTCGGAACCTTCCGATGATCCACTCGGGTTATTTTTGTAAGAGAAGAGGGCTACACCTACTATGAGGATAATAAATTTATAATAATGAATTTTCATGAGCACATTCTTTAAAATGTTGATTGATAATTAATTATTTGTTGTGTAGATCAAAATTAAATGAAAATCTTATTATTCCAAAATGCCCTACAACACGATCAGCAGTATGCGATGTTTGGTGTTGGTGCCTATTGATCCGTGCCCACAGGCATTGGGTACCATGGCGCACATAAGGTTGTTTAATACCTAATTCAATTTCTCTTTTCTCAAGCTCAGATAGTTCTAACCAAAAATCTTCTTCTCCAGATTTCAGTATCCTGATCAATTTGTCAATAATCATTTGGTTATCAATATTTATGATCAATTTAACTAGTTTAAGTTTTGATATATGTAAGTCCATAATGCCTTTTTTAAAAGTTACAGATTTATTTAGTGTGATAAATATCTATTTTTTTAGCATTTTGTCTAACATTTGTTGAGCGTTCGTGTTATTTTAGTTTTGTCAGTTTATTCTAATATGAGCTAATGTAATAGGCTTCAGTGAATCGGTTATATTTAATTTTCTTTAACATTTAAAAATTGGTGGTGTTTACGTCAGCGGTTGTCAGGTTGGATCCATATACATACAGAACAGAAGACATCGGGTCATTCCATCTCTTCGAACTTTGGCGTGTAATGACTGATAAACTCAAAGTTACTCGGCTCGGGATTCAACAGTAACAATCCCTTCTTATCCTCGTTGCATGATTTAACACTGAAGAAAACATTGTTCCAGACCCGCACATAAGATCTGTAGTCAGGACACATATAGTTGACATCTAATTTCGTTGCCATGACTATGGAGGTATAGTTATAAATCCTGTAAAATTACGATCTGAAAACCTCCATGTCAACCGAATAATGAAATGTGAAATCCGGGAATCTTAAAATATTTCACTAAGTTTAATTCGCATTCAAGTCCCAGTGTGATATGAACATCAAGATCCCTGTGCCAGCCTCGGGGGATTGTTATTATCCTATGAATGTAATGCGGCATGCCGGAATTGCATGTATGCAAGCAATGCCAGATGGAAGGCTGACTGGATCTCAAAAACAGATCTGGAAAAAATATTAAGCCAGCTGACAGGAAAAATCCTTCCGAGTCCCTATGACCCTGATCATATAGGTTTGAGCCATGGATTGCATTTCATCGGGGGAGAGCCTTTCCTGAACTTTGAATTGTTGTGCAATGGACTTGAAATAGTGTCCGCTTTGAATATTCCTTCCTTTTTTGTTGAAACTAACTGCCTTTGGTGTACGGATGATAAAAACACAAAAGAGAAGCTTTTTACCTTCCGCGGGAAAGGACTGAAAGGAATCATGATCTCGGTGAATCCGTTCTACCTGGAGTATGTGCCATTTGAAAGAACCGAAAGGGTCGTAAGGATCGCGACCGAAGTATCCGGATACAATGCCACCTGTGTGTTGATTTGAGGGAACACCTGAACTCTTTTCATGAATTCAGCGAGTTGAAGCCGGATGCATTCTATACCAGCCTTGACTGACGACACGCGATAAAAAGCTAAGAGCACAAAAACCACCGGTCGTTTTCCAGTTCATGCTTGATGATGTAAGGTCCCCCTCTGCCGGTTTCAACCTTGAAATAATTGGAGACGGGCCATGCGGGATCACGCTCTCCCTGGTACCATCGGTCTATAATCTCCAGGATATCATATCTGTTTTCATTCCAGTAAAAGCATGTTGGATATTCATCCGCTTTGTAACCGGAGTGGCATTCTACTTTTATGGATATCAAAGTGGCCATCTTCTCTGCATAATAACTGGCCGCCGGATTTACGCCAACAAGGTTTAACTTTAATTACAATGCATCCTGAAGTCTAAATTCATCTGGGATGAGGTACTTCACTCATACTGCAGTAATTCCCTTTTTTATTGCATAATACCTAATCCCGCACCAGATGGCTGTTCCCTGGATCGCATATCCAATGATGTCAATAATCAGGAACCTGAAACTGAAAAAGAATCCTGATCCCATGGTCAATCCAACTAGTTCAGAAAGCAGGTAAGAAGCAATGTAAGCAACAATGAGGCCGGCACCGATAGTCCACCAATTCATCCCCAGGTACCGGATGGAGTATATCACCCCGGCCATGAAAAACGCGGCATACAAGAAGGTATTGATCATCCTGGGAAGCATTATTGAATTGGCAGCCATTTCCTCCGAATACCTCATGGTCAATGAAAAGACATACATTTTCAGCAGACCCAGTAAAACTATGATGAGTCCATATACGGTAAACAGGACGATTTCTTTTCTTACAGCATGGATCATGACCAGGAAGACAGCCACCATAATCACATCACTTATGATCAGAGGCAGATAGTACCTTGTAAACATCATGAAAAAACCCCTTAACATTCCGGTGCTCCCGACCTCCCAGATCAGGTGAGATGCCAGCAAACCCAGAAATAATGCGATCCCGACAGGAATGTTGATACCATGTTGTTTGGTATCGAAAAAAATGGTATGGTCATGAATGGATTCAAGGTCAGGAAGCGTCTTTGTCCCTCTTTCCATGGCTGCCGATCCGGCCGGAACACCTGTCACAGGCAGGCCTTCAATTTGACGAATGACCGCCCTGAGAAAGATAGGAAGCAGAATAAATGCACTGATGAATGAAGTCACATATCCGACATACGGGATGACCCCGATTACAACCAGCGCAGCAATAATATTGCCTTCATTCTCAGGAAGCCTGTTGGCGATATTTTCATGCTCTGCCAGAGCGTTCAGATCTTTTGGCAGTTTGCCATAGGCCTGGAATATCCAGTAGAAATTATAGATCGGGATGAACAGGTACCCTATCGCTTTGCCCACCGTGTCTATCGACGGGGTCAGGCCGGATACATTCATGGCAGGGATCACAAAATCCCAGAACCTGTAAAGCATGACCAGCATCAATATGGATGCGGCGATGTTCATCAACACGCCCGTAACAATCCACGGCAGACTTTCATCCACATTCCCGTCCGCCAGGATTAAAATCCCTATGATCAACAATAACAGGCCCAGGTATAGCAATACCAGGTAGGTGATATACATTGACCTGCTGACCAGGGGATTATTGGGACTTTGATATTTTTGTTCCATAATCTTCGGTTATAGGTGTTCTCATTTTATGGTAAATTTATTCGCTCTGCCGGGAAATATGTTCCATCCGGCTATTCAGCTTTCTCCTTAAGAAAATCCAGTATCTTATCAAGCTGATAATCCGTCATGTAAAATTGCTGTTTCATGCCTGTTAGATAATACTCCGGATTGGTAATTGTACCATCATAGAGACCCGATAGTCCATAGCCTCTTTGACCATGGAGGGTGATCTGAATATTCCCAAACCGGGCTGTCTTTATCACTCCATTCACAATGGTAGAATCGGGCGTCTCAATCACCCTGGCCCGCTGGTAATCCTTTTTACCAGCTCTCCTGCAGATGAGTGCGGTAAACTTACCATCGATTGGTGTCATTACGCCCTGGTCGTATTGTTCCACCCTGGCACTGAGATCATATAATTCCAGGTACAGAATATCAGCATTGACAGGTTTGTATACAGTATTGTCTCTTTTACAGCTACTGGATAATACTCCAAGAACCGCCAAAGAAATAATGAACGAAAAAAATTGGAACCTATCATGGAAGTAACTTTTTGTATTAATAAATATAAATATAAAAACATTAATCTTATGTATAATCTTAATCCAGCTCAATACGAAAGGCCCATGCGTAGTTACCCTGTCTCTCCCCAGGTGTATTGATAATGATGTCATTCCCCTTCTGAATCCACTCAAGGTCTTTACTAATTCCCAACATTTGTATCTTTGATCCTCGTCTGGCTTTTATATTAGGGATTGTAATAATCTCACCAGGCCAGCCAAAATGTATGGCATATACAATTTTGTCCTTACAGGTAAAGTAAACAGGCCCTTTTGATTTGGCTACCTCAACAGTTTGTTTGAAACGCCACATCCAGTGTTGGGAACCATCATGTCCCTGAGGTGCCATTTTATCGGGCAGACGATAAATATTTTCAACAGGGGGGAAGAACGGACGAGTATTGTAAATGGCCTCTCCATTAATAGCCAGCCAGTCTCCTATTTCCCACATAATTTCCCACGCTTTGTTGGTATTCACCATCTGCACACACCATCCGCCACCAATGCTTACATTATAAATAAAAACCTGTAACTGCTCATCCACATCCTTGTAAATCCACTCCCATTCACTTCCATCCCTCTTGTGTATACCGAATTCATTTATCCAGCAGTTCCATTCATTTCTAAGCATATCCCAGTTCAGAAAGTGCTTAGGTGAAACTCCGCTCATCGTGAATCCCTCTCCTTCCAGCACATCTCCGTACAGTATTGACTCACGCGTATCTATCCCAAAATCTTCATTTACCCATACTCCCTTTCTCAGTGAATCGGCATAATTATAAAACCAGGAAACCAGCTCTGGCGTTTTGAAATATTCACTCTGAGCCTGACATCCGTCAAAAAACAGAAAATCTGCATCAATTGCTTTTATCTCGTTCTTAACTCTATTTCTCCACCAGTTTTCATACCCTGGATCGCCTATTGATGGCATCTCATCTCTTCGAAGCAGGTTGTAGTGAATGCCTACCTTAAAACCATGTGAGCGTGCTGCTTCGACTTCATCCGGCATCATGCGAAATCCCTCTGTACCAGGATATGCTGCCTGTAACATAGAAACCAGATACTTGGCACCTGTCCTTTTGTAGGCATCCATTACTTTATACATATTTTCCGCCTGACGGATATGCCAAACATACTGAATACCTCCCACTACCTTGATGCCATCTATATGCCGACGAAGATAGTCATCGGATTCGGCAATACCCTGATGACGGGCACGTTGAGCTGCTCTTGAATAGTGATACCACTGCTCATCGTCGAAATCCATTGGAGCACCGACGAACTGAATACCAATTTTAGCATCCTTGAGCCATTCAGGAGCTTCATGCTTTGAAATACTTTCCAGTGTAGGCTCCCACCTTTTTGATTTATCACTTGCTGGCTGGGCAAAGAGCAGATAAGGTAAAAATGTAATGATCAGACAATAGGCTGTTCTGATTATGGTTTGCCAAAAATGATTCATCTTCAAATTCATGTTTTGAGTTAATTGCGTGTATGTAGTACATTAAATTTGGTTTAATGCAATATAGTGATTATTCCGGACAAAGTGGACAGGGTATTCCGGGAAAGTAAACACCCCCTTATAAACATGATTTCCTTTATCATAATAATTTTAATTGAGGCGTTAGCCATAGTCTTTTTATTACAAAAATGACTATTGCTTAGGAAATCATGCGTATAAAAATCTATGGAGGGGTGTTCACTTTACTCCGGAATATGTAATATAGTCCTAAATGTGTCAGCAATAACCATCAGTGATGATATTGCATGATTAATGTCCTTATTTAGAAAGAATCTGATAAACTACCTGGGCTTAAAATGGGTTATAATTTAGGGGCTGTGCAACAGCTACGCTTGTTACCGCCTGTTTTTTTATTTGCTTCCAATCCATTCAATCATGGTCTTAAGAGCCAATTCAAAGTTTCCAATCTGGCAGTGGTTCTCGGCATTTTCTCTTTTTGTGAATATTCTTCCTTCAACAGATCTCGCATTAATCAAGGCTTTTATTTGCATTTCATGCATTTTAAAAGGAATAAAATGGTCATTCCTGCTTGTCAAAATCAGAACGTCTTGCCTAACAAGCTCTGAATGGATATTTTCCTCATTCAATTGCAGATATAAATCCAACGCTTCTAAAGGTTTTGTTTTCTTAGTGATATACTTTAAATGGTCAACCACCCATGATGCCATACTCTCTCTCTTTTCAAACTTCATAACTGCCATACGATTCATAAAATTCGGCCAATGTTCCATGCACCATATATGAATTTTTCGCATTATTGGTGGCATACTTTTCATGTAGTCTATTGCATGGCCTGTTGCAATTACTCGTTTTATTCTGTTTTCAAATGCAGCTGCTCTTAAACAGAACCAACCACCCATTGAAATGCCAATCATAGTTGCATTTTCGAGTTGAAAATAATCTAGAAGTGCTTTCGTTGGTTTCTCCCATTCAATGGTTATTGGAATACCATATTTTCTTAACGTTGTACCTTGTCCTGGACCTTCAAATCCGATTACTTCATAACCGCTATTTGAAAAATATTTCATCATTGAGTAGAATTCCTCAATAAATGAGTCAAAGCCACCATGAATAACAATTGTGCCTTTCTTTGTTTGTAGGCAGGGTATTTTTAATGCTGATAAAAATGAATTCTCATAGGGGACTTGATGTTTTTCAATTCCATCGTTTCCAAAAGTTTTATAAAACAGTTCGATAAACTTATTGTACAGTATGTATTTTTCTGGGTCGTTTGATTTTGTGTAGAATTCAGCTGCTCTGTAATAAAAAGCTGCATTCATTAATCTTGCTTCAGAAAGAGCCTTTTCTGCAATCCTTAGCATTTCTCTTTTCCAACTTGAAAATGAGTTAATTCTTGGCCCAACTTCTTTCAAATCTTGAAATCTGGCATATCCGAAAGAATATGGACGATTCAGTTGGAAATTATAGAGTTGTTTTCTGTTGAATTTTTCGTAACCGATTGGAAATTTGAATTGCGAGTTCATATTACTCTTTAAGTTAGTATGATTTTCGGTCATGAAATTGACGGTAACGTTTCGCAGCTACACCGCAACTGCGGTGTAGCTGCAATCTAAGTTAGTTTAAATTAAAATATTTTAAAAAAACGGTATTCGTTTTTTAATATATGTGAGTAAGCAATTGCGGGTAGGTGCTGTTGAACTAAATCCGCCTGCGCGGATAGCTTAAATAAAAGTACCCGATTCTTTCTTTAATTTGAAATAATTAACCATTAAAATTTCATATTATGAGAA
>Ga0068714_10007401_pt1 | contig 10666 bp, 4 predicted proteins | sample MTBNYHSulfiMetaG_FD_62988 | JGI IMG/M metagenome (GOLD analysis project Ga0068714, IMG submission 62988) | Enrichment culture microbial communities from rom New York Harbor, USA that are MTBE-degrading - MTBE-NYH (New York Harbor Sulfidogenic)... | ecosystem: Environmental > Aquatic > Marine >...
GAAAAGGTCTGCCCGGCCGGGGCGATCAACTACGAGGACAAAGGCAGAGACCTCGATCTGCAGGTCGGCTCCATCGTCCTCGCGCTCGGCGGCCAGGTCTTCGACCCCGCAGTCCACGACACTTACGGCTACGCCAAACACCCCAACATCGTGACGAGCCTCGAGTTCGAGCGCATCCTCTCTTCATCCGGCCCCTACGGCGGTCATCTGGTCAGGCCCCTGGACCACAAGGAGCCGAAGAAGATCGCCTGGCTGCAGTGCATCGGGTCACGGGACGAACACCTGGGGGCGAAGGGGTACTGCTCCGGCGTCTGCTGCACCTACGCCATCAAAGAGGCGATGCTCGCCAAGGAGCACAGCAAGGAAGGGCTCGACACGACCATCTTCTATATCGACATCCGGACCTATGGGAAGGATTTCGAGCGCTATTACAACCGCGCCAAGGATCAGATGGGCGTGCGCTTCATCAAGTCCAGGATCACCAACATCACGCCCCTCGAAGACGGACGCCTCCTGCTCCGTTATGTGGACGAAGCCGGCAAACGGATCGAGGAGGACTTCGACATCGTGGTCCTGTCGGTGGGCCTCGAGGCCAATCCGGAATCGGCGGAGCTCGCCGCCCGGTTCGGGGTCAAGCTGGACCACTACAACTTCGCCAGCACCAGCAGCTTCGCCCCGGTTGAAAGCTCGCGCCCGGGCGTTTACGTCTGCGGTGTCTGTCAAGGCCCGAAGGACATCCCCACCTCCGTCGTGGATTCCAGTGCAGCGGCCGGGGTGGCCGGCAGCCGGCTCACCGAGGCGCGCTGGTCTCTGACGAAGACCAAAGAGATCCCGAAAGAGATCGACATCCGCGGCGAGCCGACCCGTATCGGGGTGTTCGTGTGCTGCTGCGGCACCAATATCGCCGGGACGGTTGATGTTCCTTCCGTCGTCGAGTTCGCCAAGGGGCTTCCGGGCGTCGCCTACGCCGAACAGAACATGTTCAGCTGCTCCCAGGACACCCAGGACAAAATGCGGCAGGTGATCGAGGAACAGCACCTCAACCGCGTGGTGGTCGCCGCCTGCACACCCAAGACGCACGAGCCGCTCTTCCAGGAGACGCTGACCAACGCGGGCATCAACAAATATCTGTTCGAGATGGCCAATATCCGGAATCAGTGCTCCTGGGTCCACAAGGACGACCCGGACGCCGCCACGGCCAAGGCCAAGGACCTGGTCAGGATGGCCGTCGCGAAGGTCGCCCTCCTCGAACCCCTTCCCGAACCGAAGCTCCAGATCACCCCGTCGGCCCTGATCATCGGCGGGGGAATCGCCGGCATGGCCGCCGCACGCAATCTGGCCGATCAGGGATACGATACGTACCTGGTCGAGAAGACCGGCGCGCTCGGCGGGAATGCCATCCATCTGCACGAGACCTGGAGAGGGGAAGACATTCAGGCCCAGCTCGCCAAGATGATCGAAGCCACCCGGTCCAACGAGCGGATCCAGGTCTTCCTCAACTCCCAGATCACGCAGGTCGACGGGTTTGTCGGGAATTTCCGCACCACCATCCGGACGAACGGCGAAGACCAGGTCCTGGAACACGGCGTAACGATCTTCGCTTCAGGGGCCTCCGAGTACAAGCCCGACCAGTATCTCTACGGGCAGGACCCCCGCGTCATGACGGGGCTTGAACTCCAACAGCGTTTCATCGATCAGGACCCGGAACTCGAAAAGGCCGACACGGCGGTCTTCGTCCAGTGCGTGGGCTCCCGCATCCCCGAGCGCCCCTACTGCTCGAAGGTCTGCTGCACCCAGTCCATCAAGAGCGCCCTCAAGCTGAAGGACATCAATCCACGGATGGACATCTTCATTGTCTACCGGGATATGCGCCCTTACGGACTGCGCGAAGACCTCTACCGGGAGGCGCGCACCCGCGGCATCCACTTTGTGCGCTACAACTCCGAGAAGGGCCTGGATGTGGCCGTCAAAGACAATAAGCTCTCGGTCGGCTTCATCGACCGCGTCCTGCGGCGCCCCATGGAGATCCAGCCGGACTTCCTGGTGCTCGCCTCGGCCGTGGTTCCCGAAAAGGAAAGCCCGCTCGCCCAGTTCTACAAGGTTTCCCAGAACGATGACGGATTCTACGCCGAGGCCCACGTCAAGCTGCGTCCGGTGGATTTCGCCACGGACGGGGTGTTCGTTTGCGGGCTCGCCCATGCGCCCAAACCGATCGACGAATCCATCACCCAGGCCCAGGCGGCCGCCGCCCGGGCAGTCACCCTGCTCTCCGCGAAGATCATCCCGGTCAGCGGCACGGTCGCCCAGGTCGACCCGAACTTCTGCAGCCAGTGCGGCGTCTGCGTGACCATCTGCCCCTACTCGGCCCCCCGGTTCAACGAGAAGACCGGCAAGGCCGAAATCCAGTCGGAGCTTTGCAAGGGCTGCGGTCTGTGCGCCGCCTCCTGCCGGTCGGGGGCCATTCACCTCAAGGGATTCGACACCTCGCAGATCATGGCCATGATCGACCAGGCCGGTTGAAACACCAGACGGGGGCTTCGGCCCCCTTTTTAAATGATGATGGGGCCCCGGTAGAAGCGTCCGAGCACGTCCTCCGCGCGGCCCTCCCTGTCGAGCCGAACCGCCTGCGGGAGGTGTCCGAGCACGTCCCGCGCCGTCATGCCGTCCTCCCCCATCGCCTGGGCCGCCAGATCCCCCGCCAGCCCGTGGATGAAGACCCCCTTCAGCACCGCCTCTTCGAAACCCAGCCCGAGGCCCAGCATGGCGGCGATGACCCCCGTCAGGACGTCGCCCGACCCGGCGCTGCCCATGCCGCTGTTTCCACTCAGATTCACATAGACCCGGCCGTCCGGACACCCGATCAGAGAGTGCGCCCCCTTCAGCACGACGTGTGCGCGCAGATCGCGCGCAGCCTTCTGGACGGCGGCCACCCGGTCGGCCTGGATCTCCGCCGTCGCCACACCCGCAATCCGCGCCATTTCGCCCGGGTGCGGCGTCAGCACGGTCGGGGCCTTGCGCTGCCGGATGCAGTCGAGGTCGCGGCAAACCGCGGTGATGCCATCCCCGTCAAGCAGCAGCGGCCGCTCGATCCGGGCGGCGAGATCCAAGACCAGGCGCTGCGTCTCCTGATCCAGGGACAGGCCCGGACCCATGACGACCATTTCCATGCCTTCCGACAGCCTCAGGAGTTCATCCGCATTTTCTTCCGAGATGCTGCCGGTGTCGGTTTCCGCCATGGGCACCAGCACGATCTCCCGGCCCTCCACGGCGATGAAGGGGGCCATGGCCGCCGGCACGGCAAGCCGGGAATACCCGCCCCCGGCCCTCAGAAAGGCATAGGCCGCCAGGAAGGGGGCGCCGTAGTAACTCGCGGCACCACAGATGAAGAGCGCCTGCCCGAAAGACCCCTTGTGCCCGTCCGGATCACGCGGCGGGAGAACCACCGGAAGGTTTACGGCCACATCCAGCCAGGAGGCGTCCTGCAGTTCCGGAGGGAAGGAGATGTGGGTGACGAAGAGTTCACCGCACAGGTCATAACCCGGATACAGCAGGTTGCCGATCTTCGGCAGGCCGAAGGTGACCGTCAGATCCGCTTTGACGGCCGCACCCATCACCCGGCCGGTGTCGCCCTGCACCCCGGAGGGGATGTCGACGCTCACCACGGGCTTTCCGCTCCGGTTGACCGCCTCGATCACCTCGCGGTAGATCCCCGACACCTCCCGCGCAAGGCCCGTTCCAAAAATGGCGTCGATCAGGACATCCGCCCCCTGCGCGACGCGAGCGGCCTCCCCCGCATCCACGATCCTCCTCACCGGCAGGCCGAGGGCCATGACGATCTCCCGGTTCAACTGCGCCGCGCCGCTGAACCTCTCGGGATCCGCCAGCAGGCAGACATCGACGGCGGCGCCTGCCGCGTGCAGCTTGCGTGCAACGACAAACCCGTCCCCTCCGTTGTTGCCCCCGCCGCAGAAAACCGCAAAACGCCTGCCGCTCATTGCATACCGCCGCGAGAGGGCGAAATAAACCGCCTCCCCGGCGTTTTCCATCAGGAGTTCCTCCCGGATACCGTACCGCTCGATCGCCATCCGGTCCATATCCCGCATCTGTGAAACCCGTGCAATCTTCATATCTTTCGACTCCCGTCCATCCTCCGGCCCTCTTCCTGAGACGACCGGCAACGCGCCCAGACCGCCGTCCTTGAAATCCTGCCCATCGAACCGCTCTCCGCCGACGCTCCGTCCCCGATCCCTCGGCGGATGCAATGCCGCGTCCCTGGTTGAAACGCGCTCCTCTTTCGCCCGACCCCCCGTTTGTGTCCGGGCAGAAAGTCTAAACGCCTCAGTGGCTTACACGGGAAACCGATTCCTCCCATCAAACTTTCAGATTGGGCATCAATCCCTCCGCCCAACCAGCTGGTTTCACGGACATTGCCAAGCGGGAACTATCCCGAGGGGGTGGGACTGAGCACGCGAAGCGTGTGAAGAAAAAGCCTTCTTTTCGAATGTGTCATTAGAGTCCATCCGGAAATGATCTTCCGGTAGAACCCGGTTTCCCATCCGGCGATGAGAATCTTTAGCCAATACCAAGGAAATCAAGCGGTTGTGCGTAGGCGACCTGCAGGTCGCCTACGCACAACCAAACGTGCAGATTGACGCCGCGGTTGGCCAAAAAGACCATTTCCCGATGGATCAGACTAGAAATAAAAATGGGTGCCGACCCCCAGACTTTCGATCTTTTGGTCGTAGAACTGCCCGCTAGGGGCATGACCGTTGTAATAATCGAGGGTCAGGAGATAGCGCCGGGTGCCCGTTTCGAGCGACTTGAAACGGACGCCTACCCGCAGCGACAGGTCCGTGCTCCAATCGTTCTCCTGATTGAACTGCAGATCCAACCCCATCAGCGGCGTCACCCAATCCTTCAGATACTGGCGCGGGCTTTCATATTCGAAGCCCAGATGGGAAAACCAGGGTTCGAGCTCGGAAGGGGTCCTCCGAACGAGGTACCCGCCGCCCCCGTAGACGCGGAAAGACGTCAAAAAGCGCTGTGAAAGCGTCAGGCTCAGGGCCTCGTAACTGAGGTTGACCCGGTCTACCCCGCCTCTCAGGATATACTCGTCTCCCAGATGGGAACTCTGGTGGTAGAAACGCATCAGGGCGCTGAAATCGCGATCCCGGTAAGTCCAAGAGGGGAAAGAGACCCAGAAGTCGCTGTTGATCAGATCATAGGAATCAGCGTCCATATCGAAGACGGAGAAGACGGCGGCCTCGATCCCGAGTTCCCAGCTTCGCCCCGAAGGAAAGACTTCCCTGTATAACGGGAAGCGCTCGCCGAAACTGACCGCACCCATGTGGCTGAACTCCTCGCCGTCGAGGAGCCATACGAAACTCGCGGAAAAGTGGGGCCAGCGGGGATCAGCGATGAGGGGCTCGAAAAGGCTGCCCCCTTTCGGGAAAAAAGAGGCTTCTTTCACGGCGCAAACCCTTTCGGAAGCAGCCGGAGCTGGAGCCGGCTCCACCGTCTGAACCTCCACGATCTCCACCTGCTCGACCCCCGGGACATCGAGCAGCGTCTTCCGAAGGCGCTCTTCCACGTCGCTCGGCAGGCCCGACAACTCCAGGGTGATGACGCCGTTCCGGACGCTGACAGAGCGGCACCCCACCTGGAACTCGCGCTCGATCACCGCCGTCGCGTAACCGGCAAGATAAGCGTCTTCTTTCCTCTCTTCAGAGGCTCCCGCAGGCCGCCAGCAACCCATCGTGCATGCGAGCGCGACCATCATTCCCAACCACCTCTTTGCGCAACGTATCCTCATCTTTCTGCTCACTCCGCTCCTCAAAAGGCCACCGGGCCCGCAATGCTCGGCGCCTGGGTCAAATACGGATCAACGCGTGCACAGAAACCCTTTGTTCACAAGGAACGGAAAAAATATCCGCACGCAAAACCTTCGAAATTCCGGCGAATGCGACCCTCAGGCCACCATGGCGCAGTGCCGGGGGAATCGGCAGAACACAGCCCATGGAGCCCTTCCACGATCTGTCCATGGCTTCCCCGGTCCAAACGCGGTTTCGAGCCTGAGATGGAGAACGACCCGCGATGGACAAATCCTTGAGGCCGAGAATCACCCCGAACGGGCATCGGCATGGGTTCGGAGCAGCGCCGTCACACGGCTCCGAATCCATGCACCCGGCTGAACCATGTGGCTTCGTCGCCGTATTTTACACGTTCCCGCCTCTTTTGCCCAAGAAAAGTGAAAAACCACGGGCTATCCGAACAGCGCGTCCCGATGCGGGGTGGCCCGTGTCGGCACCCTTGGACCTGCAGCGCTCCTGCAACCGGAAGCGCCCGAACGGGGATTCTTCACCCTTTTCATTGTGATTCTGAACCGTTGACAATCAAGGGAGGCTGTGTTAGGGTCCGCCCAGAGATGGATTTTCACCCCGATCCCAGAGGCTGCCCATGGCTGATGACAAAGATTCCCGAGAAAAGCCCCCGCTTGATTTTTCGTTCGATAACAATCACACCGCCTATTCCAATCTGGATGCCGCGGATCCTGACGCCGCTTCAGACATCCTCGAACTGACGGACGTGGTGGAACGAGGACCCGGTTACGAAGAGGCTGAGGCTATCACTCTGTCCAACCTGGACGCCGCTTTGAGGCAGGAAAGGGCGCTTGAATCCGAGGAGACGGAAGAGACTCCGGGGTATCACTCCAAGGGCATGGGCGGAGGCCCGCGTTCAAGCGGCTTCGAAGGCGCCGGAGCGGACGAGGACCTCTATGTATTTCAGCCGGAGAGCACCCCGGCCGCAACTCCTCAGGAAGGACGCCCCCCGGATCATCCTATGGCCATCTCGGAGGATCGGATCGAGGAGATCATCCGGCGGATCGTTGGAGAAACCGTTGAACGTGTTGCAAGGGAAACCCTGACAACGGTTGCAGAAAAACTGATTCGCGAGGCCATCGACTCCCTGAAGGAAAGTCTTCAGTCCGAGCAGGATTGACGCCGATCCACCGGGTCGCAGCCAGGGCCTGCCGCCGCAGCCAAAGATCCGATCGAACTTCTGTCGACCCGAACCCGAGCCAGCCGTGCCGGTGCGCGGAAACGCGTGCAACCCCTGCAAACCCGCCGGTTCTCTGTTTGAAGCGCCCGAATTGCCGAGGCAGCCAGTCGAATCTCCCCACGATTTCCGGCAGTCGACACGACAGCGCCCGGACTTCTCGCCCGGGAACGCCGGGCGCAGGGTCGCGGCCGGCAGGACCCCCATGTGCCCGGTGTCCGCGGGTCCCCGCTCCGGCGGCCTGGCAGCGACACCCTTGCGGGCCGGTGAAGAAGCGTCTTGATCGTCGGCGTTTATCCTGGTAAAAGTAATGTTTTCGATTTTCTCTGAAGGAGTCATTGATTCATGGAACGTGAAACCCTGCCGAAAAGCTACGAACCGGGTGACGTGGAAAAACGGTGGTACAGCCACTGGGAAGACAACGGGCTTTTCCGCGCCGCCGCCACCTCGGATGCCCCTCCCTACTGCATCGTCATCCCCCCGCCGAACGTCACGGGGACTCTGCACATGGGGCACGCCCTCAACAACACCCTGCAGGACATTCTCTGCCGTTTCAAACGGATGCGGGGCTACAACGTCCTGTGGCAGCCCGGTACGGACCACGCCGGCATCGCCACCCAGAACGTCGTGGAAAAGGCCCTGGCCGCCGAGGGCAAGGACCGGCACTCGGTCGGCAGGGACGCGTTCATCGACCTCGTATGGGAATGGCGCAAGAAGTACGGCGGGCTCATCATCAATCAACTGAAGCGCCTCGGATGCTGCTGCGACTGGAGCCGGGAGCGTTTCACGATGGACGAAGGGCTTTCGAGGGCCGTCCGGGAGGTCTTCGTTCAACTCTACGATGAAGGTCTGATTTACCGCGGCGACTATATCATCAACTGGTGCCCGCGCTGCCACACCGCTTTGGCGGATCTCGAGGTCGAACACGAAGAACTGGACAGCCACCTGTACTATATCCGCTACCCCGTCGAAGGCCGGGACGGCCACATCGTCGTAGCCACCACGCGGCCGGAGACCATGCTCGGGGACACGGCGGTGGCCGTGAACCCGGAGGACGAGCGCTATAGCCGCTTTTCCGGGCTGCACGTCATCCTGCCCCTGCTCAACAAACCGATCCCCATCATCTTCGACACCTATGTCGACAAGGAGTTCGGGACCGGGGCCCTCAAAATCACACCCGCCCACGATCCGAACGACTTCGAGATCGGCCGCAGGTTCAGCCTCGAACAGATCAAGGTCATCGACGAGAACGGCCGGATGAACGATCTTGCAGGGGCGTACCGGGGCCTCGACCGCTTCGAGTGCCGCAGGAAGGTCCTGGCCGACCTGGAGGCGCAGGGCCTCCTGGAGAAGATCGAACCCTATCGCCACGCCGTCGGTCATTGCTATCGCTGCAAGACCATGATCGAGCCCCTGCTGTCGAAGCAGTGGTTCGTGCGGGTCGCGCCGCTCGCCGCCGAGGCTTTGGAGGCGGTCAAGCAGGGAGAGACCCGCATCTACCCCTCCAACTGGGAGGCCGTTTACGAAGAGTGGATGACCAACATCAAAGACTGGTGCGTCTCCCGCCAGATCTGGTGGGGGCACCGCATACCGGCCTGGACCTGTGAAGAGTGCGGGGAGGTCCAGGTGGCCAAGGAGGCGCCGGACTCCTGCAAGGCCTGCGGATCGACGCGGTTGACCCAGGAGACCGACGTCCTCGACACCTGGTTCAGCTCCGCCCTCTGGCCCTTCTCAACCCTGGGCTGGCCCGACCAAACCCCGGAGCTCAAGACCTTTTACCCCACGGCAGCCCTCGTGACCGGCTTCGACATCCTCTTTTTCTGGGTCGCCCGGATGATGATGATGGGCATCCACTTCATGGGCCGGGTCCCCTTCCGGGACGTTTACATCCACGCCCTGGTGCGGGATGCCGAAGGCAAGAAGATGAGCAAATCCAAGGGGAACGTCATCGACCCCCTGGTGGTCATGGACCAGTTCGGCACGGACGCCTTCCGCTTCACCCTCGCCGCCCTTGCGGCCCAGGGGCGCGACATCAAGCTCTCGGAGGAGCGAATCCTCGGCTACCGTCACTTTGTCAACAAGATCTGGAATGCCGCGCGCCTCGTGCTGATGAACCTGGACGACCGTCCCCTGCCGGAGACGCCCCGGGACCTCACGCTCGCCGACCGGTGGATTTTCACCCGTCTCGGGCAGGTGAGCGAAGGCATGGCCACAGCCATCGACGATTACAAGTTCAACGAGGCGGCGATGCTCGCCTACCAGTTCGTCTGGCATGAATTCTGCGACTGGTACCTCGAAATGGCCAAGCAGGGCTTCTACAGCGACGATCCCGCGGTCAAGGAATCGGCCCAGGCGGCCGCACAGCAGGTGCTCGCCGCATCCCTCAAGCTGCTCCATCCCTTCATGCCCTTCGTGACCGAAGAGATCTGGCAGCGTCTGCCCGGCACCCGGCAAAGCATCATGACGGCGCCTTTCCCCAAGGCGGGGGATTACCCCGAGGATGCCCAGGCGATCCGCGAAATGGACCTCCTGATGGGGGTGATCACCGGCATCCGCAACATCCGCGGCGAGATGAACATCTCCCCCTCCAAAACGGTCAGCGTGGTGATCGACCTCGCCCGGGCCGAGGACGAAGAACTCCTGCGCCGGGACCTCAAACACGTCCACACGCTCGCCAGGGTCGACGGCATCACCCTCGGAACCGGCCTTGACAAGCCCGAGGCCTCCGCGACCGCGGTATTCCAGCAGAACCAGGTGCATGTCCTCCTGCGCGGGCTGCTCGATTTCGAGGAGGAGAAAAAGCGCATCAGCAAGGCCATGCAGAAACTGCAGAAAGACATGCAGACCGCCGAACGGAAGCTCGGCAATCCTGGCTTTCTGGACAAGGCCCCGGCCGAGGTCGTACAGGAGGTGCGTGAAAAACTGGCCGCTCAGCAGGCCGAGTTCGAAAAGCTGCAGCAGAACCTCCACTTCTTCGAGGAGATCCGTTCCTGAAGGGAGGAAGCCGCGCCCGGTGCAGAAAGCTCCGAATTGCGGACGCGCCAGACGTGAGGGCCTCGCTGGGCCCGCGCCCGGGGTAGAGCCCCTGCCCCGCTCAAGCGCCTTTTTAGGAGATCTGAAACGCCATGAGTGTCCCCGCAATCGAGGTCGAACATCTCTGGTTCGCGTTCGATGAACGCCCCATCATCCAGGATGTCAATTTCCGCCTGGAACAGGGCGATTTCCTAGGGATCCTCGGCCCCAACGGGGGCGGTAAGACGACCCTCCTGAAGCTGCTGCTGGGGCTGCTGAAACCCGACAAGGGCACCATCCGGATCCTCGGGCAGGAGCCGAACGATGCAAGGCACCGGGTCGGCTACGTCCCACAGCACACCGACTTCAACATCAGCTTCCCCATCTCGGCCCTGGAACTGGCGCTGATGGGACGCCTTTCCCAGGCCCGGATCGGCAGACGGTACAGCCGGGAGGACCGCGGCAAGGTCGAGGAGGCCCTGAAAAGGGTGGGGATGTGGGAAGAGCGGGCCACCCCCATCGGACATCTTTCAGGCGGGCAGCGCCAGCGGGTCTTCATCGCCCGGGCGCTCGCCACGGACCCCAAGATCCTCTTTCT
>Ga0068714_10007402_pt1 | contig 10666 bp, 8 predicted proteins | sample MTBNYHSulfiMetaG_FD_62988 | JGI IMG/M metagenome (GOLD analysis project Ga0068714, IMG submission 62988) | Enrichment culture microbial communities from rom New York Harbor, USA that are MTBE-degrading - MTBE-NYH (New York Harbor Sulfidogenic)... | ecosystem: Environmental > Aquatic > Marine >...
CGGGTGATCTCCGCGTGGGCCACGGGCAGACCACGTTCGGCGAGAAAGCCCCTTACGGAGTCGAGGTCGCCCGGTTTGGTGACGACCGCGAAGGAGTCCCCCTCGTCCCGGATGTCCTCCGCCCCGGACTCGATAGCGGCCATCGTGGCCTGATCTGCGTCGACGTCCTGGGTTTCACGGTCGATGACAAGGAGGCCCTTCTTGTCAAACAACCATCCGACGCAGCCCGGCTCTCCCAGGCTCGCCCCGTTGCGGGAAAAGAAGTACCGCACGTCGGCGGTTGTTCGCTTGCGGTTGTCGGTCAGGGCTTCGACCAAGATGGCGACACCACCGGGGCCGTATCCCTCGTACACCGCCTCTTCATAGACAACGCCCTCAAGCTCGCCGGCGGCCTTCAGGATGGAGCGCTGGATGTGGTCTGCGGGCATATTCGCCGCACGTGCCTTCTCGATAGCCATCCGCAACTGGAAATTGGCCTCGGGGTTCGGGCCTCCCTGGCGCGTGGCGACGACCAGCTCCCGCCCGATCTTGGTGAAGACCTTGCCCCGCTGGGCATCAACCTTAGCCTTGCGCCTCTTTATGTTCGCCCACTTGGAATGCCCGGACATCCCCTGTCCCCCGTTTCACCCCGGAACTCGCCGTGGTTGTGCAAGTCCCCACATCGTGGCCCCCCCGGGCCATGCCTACAGCCTAGCACAGGTCCAGGCAAATCGTCCCCTATCAGGTCTCCGGGAAGGCCGGCGGAGCGGGTGGGAGCTGCCGCTTGTGCTCGCTGGCCTGATGCATCCTCTCGATCCGTTCGCGGACGCCGGGCGTCGCCAGGCCCGTGGCGAGGTACTGGTCGAGCTGGTCATATGTGAGCCCCATCTCTCCCTCGTCCGTCTGGCCGGGCCACAGCCCGGCCGTCGGCGGTTTGGCGATCACCCTCTGGGGCACCCCCAGGGCCCCGGCCATCTCCCGGACCTCGCGTTTCAACAGGTTGGAGATCGGCTGGGCGTCGACCCCGGCGTCTCCGTGCTTCGTGGTGTAACCCACGTAGGTCTCCGCCCTGTTCCCCGTGCCGACAACCAGAAGACGATGGCGGTTTGCGAAGTAGTAAAGGGCCATCATCCTCAGCCTCGGCTTCAGGTTGGCCATTGCCACCCGCTGGGCATGGCGGTCGACCGCGGCTCCGAACGGGTGCGCTGCCGCGAGGGCGGCCGACATGGCTTCGTAGACCCCGTCAAGGACAACCGTCACGGCCGAGATGCCGGCGGCCGCCGCGACCGCGCGGGCGTCTTCTACTTCGCCGGGGCTCGTCTGGCAGGGCAGGATAAGCCCCATCGCCCGGTCGCCGACCGCCCTCCGGCAGATGACCGCCACCAGGGCCGAGTCCAGTCCGCCGGAAATACCAACGACGGTTCCCGCCAGCCCCGAAGCGGTCACCTGCTGCCGGAGCCAGGCGGATATCTTGTCCGCCCTGGCAATAATGCCTTCGCGTTCAGTCGCCACTCCGCTCCCTCCGCTCCCCCTTTGTATCTTGCTCGTGAGGGCCCGTGACCGCCGGCCCGAGGCCTTCGTTGAGGCTCCCAGTCCTGTATCCCATGAGGTCAAGACACACATACAGGTAACCTAGGTGCAGCATCGCGGGGACGATCTCCTCCCTGCGGGACAGGGCCTGCGAGAGCGACGAGGTTTCAACCTCTATCCTCGCGACGTCTCCGTGGTCACGCAGGCGAACCTGTCTGAAACCCATCTCGCGGAGGAGAGCCTCGGCCCTCTTGACTCGCTCGATCCCGGCAGCAGTGATCCTCGACCCGTACGGGAACCTTGACGCGAAGCAGGCCATGGCCGGCCGCTCAGGGTCGGGCAGGCCGAGCCTGCGGCTAAGCGCCCTCACGGCGTTCTTTCCAAGCCCGCACTCGGCCAGCGGGCTCCGGACGTGGAACTCCCTCGCGGCCTTGGCACCTGGACGGAAATCGTCCAGATCGTCAGCATTCGAGCCGTCTACCAGCCACTCAAGCCCGAGGAGGCGCTGCAGCTCATGGAACCGGCCATACGTCTGGCGCTTGCAGTGGTAGCACCGGTCGGGGGGATTGCCGGCGACCTCCGCAAACCCAAGGTGGTCGATCTGAAGCTCCAGGTGTTCGACCCGGAACCTGCGGCACACCTCGCGGGCCCGGAGAAGATCCTCCTCGAAGAATAGCGGTGAAACCGCCGTGCCGGCCGCCACGCGACCGGGCAGCTCCTGACCTGCTATCGCGGCCACGAGCGAGGAATCCAGCCCACCGGAGAGAGCCACCATCGCGCTGCCGAGCCCGCGAATGGTGCGGCGCAGGTATTTCTCCGCCGCTGCGTCCGCGTCACGCAAGTCCACGTCCCCCGGCCTTTCCTTACCGCGCAAACCTATCCCCTCCCCCGCCGGCGCACGCCAGACATGCCTGGTCGCGGCCGAAAGCCACAGCCCTTGCCGAATCATGCTCCGCGTCGAGCACCAGCAACTTCCCATAGGCCGGTCCGGCCTCCCCGCGGAGGACCATCACCGCCAGGGCCGCCTCGAGCGCCCCCGCAAGACCTGCAAGCGGGCCCAGCACCCCCGCCGCCGCCGGGTCGGGAGTGCTGTCCGGAGCGGGGGGAACCGGGAACAGGCACCTGTAGCAGGGCCCCTGAGGTGGGTGGGCCAGCATGAGAAGCCCGGCGAAGCGCAGCACGCCGGCCTCGACAAGGGGCACGCCAAGGGAGACGCAGGCGTCGTTGAGCACATACCTGGCTGCGAAGTTGTCAACCGCGCCGATCACGACGTCAACCCCTGTCAAGAGCTCGGGAACGTTCTCCTCCGTAACCCTGGCCCGGACGCCGGTCACCTTGATTTTCGGGGCGATCTTCAGGATCGATTCCGCGGCGGAGTCGATCTTTGGCCGGCCCACGTCCGCGGCCGCGTGCAGAACCTGCCTCGGCAGGTTGGACTGCTCGACGACATCCGGATCAACGACCGTCAGCCTGAAGCCAGGGCCGAGGGCTCCTTCGGAAACGGCGGCGGCAATCCCGAGGGCCGCGCCCGACCCGAGGCCGCCAGCCCCGACGAGCAAAGCATGACCCCCGCCGGCTGCGCCACATCCGGACGCTGCCGGTCTTGGTCCTCGACTCCGCCCCGCATCCCCGTGCCTGCGCCCGAAGCACCATCCTGCCAGGTCCCAGGGGGAGTACTCAGGCCCGGCGCCCCCCCGGCGGGACGGCCCAGCCCCGGCCAGCTCAAGCAGAACGGCGGCCGCAATACGGCAGCCCAACGCCACCCGCGCCGGGGCCGACAGCGGATGTCCCGGCACCCCGCCGCCCGCGGCGGTCCGGACCGGCTCCTCTTTGCGGAAACCTGCCTGGTCGCGCGCCAACCTGATGACGGGGCCGTCAGCCAGACCGCCTATCCGCCCCGGGATCATAGGCGATGAGGCGATGATGGTGCCGGGCCCCTCCGGGGGCACTGTGCGGGCAGATGCGTTCTCCAACGGCCGCACCGACGCCAGATCGTTCAGCGCGTCCAGTTCGCCGGCAAGGCCGCCGCCGCCGACCAGCAGGCATCCGACGCCGGCGGCCGTCAGGTAGAGGCCGGCGTACCTTACGACGGAGGGATCGCCCGAAAGGAACACCTGGCTGCCCGCCAGCCGGTCCTGGACCCTGCCGCCGAAACCCGGAAGGACCGTCTGCCGGGAGTACCTTTCGGCCCAGGCGTCGTGCCTGTCCCCGCTTCGCGTCAACAGGCATCACCCTCCGACCCGGAGCGCGAGAGCACCTCCACGATCACCGGTCCCTTCCACCTGCTGCGGAGCCGGCGATCGTAGCGTCCGGCGATGTAGAAGCCCGCCACTACCCCGATGAGGCCGCCCGCGGAGGCCCAGGTCTCCGCGAGACCGGCGCCGGCCCCGACCGCCCAGCCGAGCGCCCCGCCCGCCAGTGCGCTGAGCGTCGGCACTCCGTAGGCCCAGAATGCGGCCCTGACCACTCCGATGTCAGGGATCTGGACGCGAACCAGGTCGCCTTTCCGGGCGCCGCGCGGGTTTCCCGCCGAGAGCACGAGATCACGGGTCGGATGTGCGAATCCTTGGCACAGCCCGCACTCCGCACAGGCCGCGGTGCGGGTCATCCGCACCGTAGCCTGTGTACCATTGGTCTCTAGGACGAGTCCTGCCTCGATCATCGCTTTCCCCCGGAAGGCCGCCGCAGAGCGCAAATGACCGTTCCATGCTGCCGTTTCGCCCTGCTCGGGAAGCAGTCCTCCAATCGTGCCGGCGACAGGCCGGCGGGAACCGGCGACTCTAGCCGCTTCGCTTCAGTTTGCCCGTTCGCATTGCGTGAGCCTCGCCGCAGCTGAATACAAAGAGACCTAGCGGGATGAGGATCAGCCCGGTCACCAGCAGTATCACCAGCGTGGACCCGAGCGACGAGAGCGGTGTCCCGTCAAGCAGCGCCGCGCGGCACGCCTGCAGTGTATACGTTGCCGGACTGACCGCCGACAGCGGCTTGATCCATGCCGGGAGCACCGCGATATCGTAGTACACGCCCGAGATCAACAACACCACACCCTCCATGATGTGCGTGGCCTGCGACCCTCGCTCGGGTGACAGCAGAGGCAGGACCGCCGCCATCAACCCGAGGCCGATGAACGAGAAGCTCGAAGCGAGAAGCACCACCGCCGCCGCCCCGAGGTTGGCCCCGGAGAGGTCCAGATCGAAGAACAACGAAACGGCCAGCAGGATGACCACTGTCCGGACAAGCCCGTAGATGACAGCGTAGATGCACATCCCGCCGAGGTGGGTGATCCTCCGGATCGGCGCCATGAACGTATACTCGATGGTACCTTCCCAGCGCTCCCAGCTCACCGACTCCGCGACCTCGTGAAAGAGGATGGAGAGGAAGCCCCATAGGAGCGCACCGATGACGAGATAGAGAACCCTGCGCCCCGGGTCCGGGGAATCCAGCCCGATGAACCCGATCGTGATCGCGTTCACCGCCGAGTAGACCAGGAAGACAACCTCCCAGCCGAAGTAGCGCCTGACCAGGGTGAAGTTGCGGGCGACGAACGCATAGGTCGCTCGCAGCTCCGGCCAGGGCATCTGGGCTTGGGCCTTCACGAGGAAGCACCTCCCTCCGGGTCGTCGGGCCACGCCTTCCCGGTGACGTTCAAGAAAACTTGCTCCAACGTGGCCTCCTCGTTGCCCGAGGTGTGTTCGCTTCTCAGGTGCTGCGGAGTTCCTGCGGCAACGAAGTGGCCGCGGTCGATGAAAGCCACCCTGTCGCAGAGCTTCTCCGCCTCGACCATGTCGTGACTGGTGAGGATGATCGTCATCCCCTGCTCTTGCCTGGCCTGGCGCACAAACTGCTGGACGTCCAGCTTGGACTTCGGGTCGAGCCCGGTCGTCGGCTCATCCAGCAAGAGCACCCGCGGCCGGTTCAGGAAGGCCCGGGCGATCGCGACCTTCTGCTGCATCCCGCGGGATAGGTCCTCCATCGACTCATGGAGCCTGTTCGATTCAAGCCCCAATCGCTCGAGGATGTCTCCGGCGAGCTTCCCGGCCTGCCGGACGTCCAGCCCGTAAAGCCGCGCGGCGTAACGAAGGTTCTCCATGGCCGACAGCTTCTTGAAGAAAGCCGCGTCGACCGAGACCCTGTTGATTACCCTCCTGACAGCCATCCGCTCGCGCACCACGTCGCGGCCGAGCACGCTGATCTCTCCTCCGTCGGGCAACAGGAGCGTGGCGAGCAGCCGGATAAGCGTCGATTTGCCCGACCCGTTGGGGCCCAGAATGCCGTAGATCTCGCCCTCGGGAACCGAGAAAGTAACGCAGTTGACGGCGTTGATCTTCCTCCGCGGGCGGCGTCTGAAGCGGGACCAAACGGGCGCCGAAGCCCGGTCCTTAGTGCCCCCGTTCGACTCGTAAAACGACTTCCTCGCCTCGTGGCAACGAATAGCGCTGTCCGCCTTCACCCCTGAGCACCTCCCTGTCGACCGCCTCAAAACACGCAAAAAACGGGCCGGGTTTCAGCCCGAGCCCGTCACCTTGCCGGTACGCAGCGCGCTACAGTGGAGCCGCTTTAGCGTTTCTGTGTTGCGCGCCGGCTGTCAGAGGCGGTCCAGAAAACCCATGCAGCCTGCGTAGCGACACACCGGCAAGGCCGGGCGAAGCTCTCTGGCCAGGCGCATGGAAGTCTACCTCCTTCCGAACTCAACACGCCGATTATACGCCCCGCCAGCGGGGTCCGCAAGCGAAACAGGGGAGCTTGCAGGAGCAGCGGACCGTCCCCCTACGGGCTGATTCGCACGTATGTGCCAGGTACCGCCCCGACGATGATCGCCTGGGTCAGGGGAAGGCGGGTGATTACTTCCTTGCCCGAGTGGATGAAAGGCACAACTATGTGCATCTGGGAGCGGATCTCAAGGTAGATGACGTGACGCACCTGGTTTATCCCGGCCTCGGCGAACTCCTCGGATATGCTCCCGCTGACCGAGCCCACCGCCGTCACATAGGCGGGTATCCGCGGGCCGATGCTGAGATACATCTCCGAGCCGAGCACCTGGTTCACCGGTACGAGGATCTTGAACTCCTCCTTCTCACGGAGGGCATCCTGGACGGTTGAAACCGCTTTCGCCATGACCCGGTTGATCTCCGCCGTGTTGGGCTGCATGAACGAAACCCGTCCGGTGGAGTCGCGCTCAACCTTGATCAGCGATTCATAGCTGAGGTCGGATATGACCTGATCGTTGATCGCCTCGTTGATGATCCGGACCGCCCAGTTCTCGGCCCGGACCTCGGCGATCTTGATCACCATGGGGGCGAGGTTGGTCTCGAGGAGATAGAAAAAGTAGAGGCACAGCGCGAGCGGGATGCCGACGTAGAACCAGGCACGGTGGACCCGCCTCCGCGGCGGGCGCGCACGTCTCATGTCCCCTCACCCCCGCGGGCCATCCTATGCCGCGGGAAAGGGAGGCGTTAGCCGCCCCCGGCTAGACGTGCAGCCGGACGAATCTCCGCCGGCCGACCTGCAGCACCGACCCCTCCTCAGGTTTTACGTCCTCTTCCTCGCTGAGCCGCACCCCGTCCAGCCTGACCCCGCCCTGTCTGAGGAGCCGGCGGGCCTCGCTGGCGCTCTGCGCGAGCCCGGTAACGGTCAGCAGTTTGACGGCCCAGACGTGACCGTTCTCAAGTTGATCAGGGGGAAGAGTGAAGTCCGCGGTTTCCTCAGGGATCTCGTGGCGCTGAAAGACCTTCACGAAACCGCCCTCCGCGGCCTCGGCTGCGTCCCGGCCGTGATACATCTCGACGAGTCTGAACGCGAGTTCCATCTTCAAGTCGCGCGGGTTCACCGATTGGGCCGCCAGGCTGGCCTCGATCTCCTCTATCCGGGAGATGGCGACATCCGTGCACAGCCGGAAGTACGCCGGGATGAGGGCGTCCTGGATGCTCATCGTACGCCCGTAGATCTCCTCCGGTGGGTCACTGATTCCGACGTAGTTCCCCAAGCTCTTGGACATCTTTTCGACGCCGTCGGTCCCGACCAGCAAGGGGAGCGTCATGGCCACCTGGGCCTCCAGGCCGTACGCACGCATGACGTCCCTGGCGGCTACCAGGTTGAACGTCTGGTCGGTACCGCCGAGCTCCACGTCGGCCTTCAGGGCGACGGAATCGTATGCCTGGGCCAGCGGGTACAGGAACTCATGAACGTATATCGGACGCCCCTCGGCATAGCGGGCGGCGAACTCGTCCCGCTCCAGCATCCTGGCAACCGTGTAGGTAGAGCCAAGACGGATCACGTCCGCGAACGAGAGCTTCCCCAGCCAGTCGTTGTTGAAGACGACGTGGGTCCGCTCGCGGAGCAGGACCTTGAATATCTGCTCCTCGTACGTCCGGGCGTTGGCCCGCACCTCTTGTTCGCTGAGCTGCGGCCGCGTGATCGACCTGCCGCTCGGGTCGCCGATGCGCCCCGTGAAGTCGCCGATCACCGCGTAGACCTCATGCCCATAGTCCTGGAACTGCCTCAGCTTGCGCAGCGGGACCGTGTGTCCCAGGTGGATGTCAGCAGCGCTGGGGTCCAGGCCCAGCTTAACCCGCAGCGGCGTGTCGCTCTCCTGTGCACGCTCGAGCTTGGCCCGCAGGTCGTCCTCGGTCACGACATCTACCGCTCCACTGAGCAGTGTTCTCATCTGTTCGGAAACCGGCGCGGCGGATACCCTCACGGTCCGCCCCCCTCTCTATTGGTTGCCACTGATAGCACGAAAGCCCGCCCCACCAGGGGCGGGCAGCGGCCGCGTGCCTTTCGCAGCAACACCGGCTCTCTGAGACGCGTCCCATCCGCCTACTTGCCCCGCGCATTGCCTCTGGCTGCAGATTATAGCCTTCGGACGGCGGGCCGGTCAACACGCACGTTGCCACGGTGTCAACACGCACGTGTGCCACCGACCCACGTCTTCCGGCAGGTACCTCGCCTGCCTGCGCAAAAAGAGAGCGTTGGACGGAGCATGTTATAATCCTCTCTGAGCCTCACGGCCGGGGGGGTCATCCGGTCCTGTCAAGTTGCGCTTGGGGAGGAAGCCCATGGCGGGTAAGGCTGAGAGCAAGGCGAAGCGGGAGACGTCGCCCGCCGCCGCTAAGTTGAGGCGACTGCTCAAGGGGCGGGCGTTTCGGATAGCAGTGCTCGTTGTTTTGGGATTCACGGTCCTGGGAGCAGGAGCGGGACTTGGTTTCATCGTCGCGGCATGGCGGGAGCTCCCCGCTCTAACCACCGTCGAGCCGCGCGTCCAGGCAACGTCGTTCGTCTACGACCGGAACGGCGAGCTGGTGACAGGGCTGGCCGGCCCGATCAACCGCGTCCCCGTCAGTCTGGAGGAAATCCCCAAGCACGTGCAGGATGCTTTTGTGGCCCAGGAAGACCACTCCTTCTATACCCACCACGGGATCGTGATCCGGCGGATCCTGGCCGCGGCGTACGCGGACCTGACCGGGGGGATGTTCCAGGGAGCCAGCACGATCACTCAGCAACTGGCCAGGACCGCTTTCCTGAGCCTGGACCGCACGCTTACGCGAAAGCTGCAGGAGGCCATCCTGGCCATCCAAATGGAACGGCTGTACACCAAGAGAGAGCTCCTTGAGATGTACCTCAACCTCATCAACCTTGGCACGGGCGGATACGGAGTGCAGGCCGCTGCCAGGAGCTACTTTGGCAAGGACGTCTCGGAGTTGTCCCTCGCCGAGGGGGCGATGCTGGCCGGGATGGCCAGCAGCCCCCAGTCCTACTCGCCATATAAAGACCTTGAACTCAGCAAGAAGAGGATGCGCCAGGTCCTCGCTCAGATGGTACGACGCGGATTCATCACCGAGGAGGAATCGGACACGGCGGCCGAGTACGAGTTTACGCTGCCGGGAATCCCCGACCGGACCGAATACCCCTATCCGTTCTTCATCGACTACGTGCTGGATCAGCTCCTGAACGTATGCGGCTTTGACTCGGATACCGTGTACAGCAGCGGGCTGAGCATATACACCACACTCGATCCCGTTACGCAGGCCGCGGCCGAGGCGGCCGTTGCGAAGTACAAGGACAATCTGCCCGTCAACAGCAAAGGCGAGCGGGCGGAGATAGGCCTTACGGTAATGGAAAACGACACCGGTTACCTCCGGGCCATCGTCGGCGGCGTGGAGCACAACCAGAAGCTGCAGTATAACTTCGCCACCCAGTCCAGGCGTCAGCCGGGATCGGCCTTCAAGCCGATCGTCGTCTACACCCCGGCGATCGACCTCGGCTATTCGCCCTCCACACCCGTCGACGACGCGCCGCTGACCCTCTTTACTCTCGGCGGTGAGAGCTGGATGCCCAGCAATTACAGCCCGAGGTTCCTCGGCCTGGTCAACTTCCGGACGGCCCTTGAGCGGTCCATCAACACCCCGGCGGCGAGAGTTCTGAACATGATAGGCATCCGCACCGGCATCGACTACGCCAGGCGGATGGGCATCGATAACCTCGTGACCGAGGGAACCTACAACGACGTGACCAACGCTCTGGCACTCGGTTCCCTGACCTACGGGGTGTCGGCCCTGGAAATGACGCGCGCGTACGCGGTCCTGGCCAACGAGGGCGTCAAGGTTCAGCCGCTGGCGATACTGAAAGTCGTCGACCGGTACGGTCACGTCCTGATCGAGAACCAGCCGCGCAAGGAAGTCATCCTCAGCAAGCAGACTGCATGGCTGGTTACCGACATGCTGGTAGGAGTCATCCACTCTGACCACGGCACGGGCACGCGCGCCCGGCTGACCGGATGGACCGCCGCGGGCAAGACGGGGACGTCCGAGGACCACGCGGACGCCTGGTTCGCCGGCTATACGGCCAGGCACACATGTACGGTCTGGCTTGGATATCCCAAGGAGCGGGCCTCCATGGGGCAGGTGGTCGGCGGCATGTATCCCGCGCTGATATGGAAAGAGACGATGACAGCCGCCCACGAGGGCCTGGAACCGGTCGGGTTCGAGCGGCCGCCGGACATCGTCGAGGTGCAGGTTTGCCGCAAGTCCGGCAAGCTGCCGGGCCCGAACTGCCCGCAGTCGGACATCGTCCTGGAGGTGTTCCTGCGCGGCCACGAGCCCACCGAGACCTGCGACACCCACGCGGCGGCGAAGATCTGCCTCGACGACCCGACTCACCT
>Ga0068714_10007403_pt1 | contig 10665 bp, 10 predicted proteins | sample MTBNYHSulfiMetaG_FD_62988 | JGI IMG/M metagenome (GOLD analysis project Ga0068714, IMG submission 62988) | Enrichment culture microbial communities from rom New York Harbor, USA that are MTBE-degrading - MTBE-NYH (New York Harbor Sulfidogenic)... | ecosystem: Environmental > Aquatic > Marine >...
CAGGGAGACCATGGGATGAAGCCCGCGAAACATGAACCTTTCGATGTCGGAAGCCGTGATCCCGGTCACTTCTCACTCTCCGAACCGCTACGAATCCAATATCCCTCCTTGACGCACCTGTCATTTCGACCCCGGCAAAGGCCGGGGGAGAAATCCGGCTTTTTTGCGGACAGGCCCAGAAGATTTCTCCCCCGGCCTTTTCTGAACACTGAACGTTGAACTCTGTGACAGAGAGATTGAAATTTCAGTGCCTGATCCCCCCCGGGGTGACCACCTGAGGCCACCGACTCTGCTAGGGGAGCCTCACTCTACCCCTGCTGGGCAGCGGCGGTCAAGGGCATCAAAAAATAGAGTTGAGCTTTTGCGAAGCAGTTCTTATGGTAGACGAGATTGCACCGCCATTTTGGCCTTGTGGCGCGGCATAGCGGCGTCATTTCGCGGCGACGCCGGAAGGGCTCGCGATGACCTCCACCCGGCCGCTCTCCCGAAGACGAAAGGCGCTGTCTGTTTTGTTGCCTCCCTTGGTGGGAGAGGCGAGGGGAGGGGGAGAAAAGGAGAATAAGCCTTATGAGGGAAAAATTTGTCGAGATCATTATGGACCGGGATCCTCATGTCGAAATCCCCCCTGACGAGGAAGTCAGGTTGGTGTACACGCACGAGTTTTTTACCGATAACAATCTCTATCAATGGATCGGAGAATTCAAACTGGGGACCGCGGGGTACAGAGACACGATCGACATGGAAGATTTCTTTTCCACCGGTGCTCCCTACAATGCACACACGATCATGATGATTGCCGAGGCTATGGCCAGGATTTACGAACAACGGGGATACACAAGCATTCATCTCGGCGGCGAGGTCCGCAGGTATACTTCTCAGATCATCAATCTTGTAAGCAGGATCTTTGCATCTCACGGCGTGACGGTTCATCTAAACGCGGACATGGAGACAACGCCGATATGGGCCACATCCTTCGGAGTGTTTTACAATGAACTTGACGGAGGCGCCAACGTGACTGCAAGCCATTCCCAGAACTTCAAGCAGGGGTTCAAGCCGGTTGACGACAAGGGAATGCAGCTCCTCGACATGGCCGAGACGATCCGTGACGAAGTGAAACGAATAGGTGAAGAAGTTGCGGCCGGGAGATTCACCCTGAGCCTCAGTTCTATCGACTCGCCGAAAATCAAGAAGGACTTCAGCTACGTTGATCCGTACGCAGAGTACCTTAAAGACATCATACCTCAGGAGGCTTTCCGCCTGGCTCTGGAGGCTCAGGGGAGGGGTATGAAAGTGGGGGTCTCCACGGTTGGAGGCAGCATGTACGAAAACTCCCTGGCCATTTTCGAACGCTTCGGCATAAAGGCCGGACCCGAGGGGATGATCCGGTACTTGCACTGGGAAAAGCGGGACGACTTTCACAAGGTGGGAGAGATCGACGGAGAGAACTACGGCTCCGACCCCACCAAGAGGATCATCTACCGAAATATCGGACTCAAAGAAAAGCTTCTCTCAGGGGAGATTCATTTCGGCTTCATGTGGGATCCGGATGGAGATCGTTACAACCTCGTCACCATAGCAGAAGGTTCCATCAAGGGAAAAGCGGAAGAGAGCGGCCTGGAGATAGAAAGCTTCGAAGGAGAAGACCGTTGCATCGTTTACTTCAATCCGAACCAGATTTACTTCCTCAACGCGGCCTTGAAGCTGGAGATGATGGCGAAAACAGGGGAACTTTTCGAGTATGATCACGTGATCGGCACTACCTACCCAACATCGAAATCCATCGGCGAACTTGCCCGGGTGTTCAATCAAAAATACGCACGGCAGTTTGCCGCGAAAGGGACGGGAGTCCGGGTTTTCAACACGCCCGTCGGATTCAAGTACTTCGGGGAGATGGTGGGAGAGTTGGAGAAGCAAGTCGATCGAGGAGGGGAGGTGGTTCTCAGGGACGCCACGGGCCGGGAGGTGAACCTGGGGCGCAATCCGCGGATTCTGATCATGGCCGAGGAATCGGGTGGCGCAGCCATGGGAAGCTCGAACTGGCAGTTCAGCAAGGGCGGGAAGAGGAAGAGCCTGGCCATGAAAGAGAAAGACGGCATGCAGGTAGCCATGATGAATCTCGGAATCATGAGCAAACTCTTCCTGGAAGGCAAGTCCTATGCACGGGAGTACATCGAAAAGATCGAAGAATACGATATCCAGTTCCGGTACTACAGCCGTATAGACAAGAAGCTTTTCGAGGAGGCTCTCACCGGCGAATCCAGGGAGAAGGCGAAAAACGTCGGGAACCGTGTCAAGGACTACATGGTGGAAACCTTCAGGGAGTTCACGAAGGAAAAGTCCCTGGATATTGTGCGGAAGACGCTTCAGGGCCTCGTGGGGGACCAAGTGAAAATTCCGGGTATCGAAGAGGTTTTCTGGGCAGGGGACGGCACCTACATAGATTTCGGATCTTTCTGGTTTGAGCTTAGAGCTTCAGGCACGGATGCGGTGCTCCGTTTCTACATCGAGGGAAAGAACAAGGAATTTCTACTGGCAATCAACCAGGCCTTCGTGACCATCGCCGACCGGAAGTTGAAGGAGTTTAGCTCCCGTCAGTAGAGGCGGAGTAGCGCGCGCGGCCGGCGGAGGTCGTCATCAAGCAACCATCAGAAAGGCATAGCGATTCATGGCCTGGGTGTAGTCGGTGAGAGGTTCAATGGGATAACCGATGGTTCTCACGGTGGAATAGACGTCCATGGCCATGGACTCCGGCGAAGGCCTTGCAGTCCTGGGAACCTTGCATTTTCCCCTTTCTCCTGCGCACTCTTTGCAGATGCAGCAACTGTCCATGAAGAGAAGAAAGGCCCTTTCATGCCCGGAAAGGAAGACGTCTCTTTCCATTTTAGACAGTCTCGCGTTCAGCTTCCTTGACCAGGCGTGCCGATCCTCGGGCCTGTCGACCTTCTTTACAAAGTGAAAAACCGCGGCATCACCGTATTCCTTGAAGAATCTCTCGCATTCGGAAACAGTCGGGACGTTGGGCGGGCACGTGGCGTTTCGGCCGTATTCGCCGCACCCGAAGGTGCATTTCATCCTGACCCATTGGGAGACCACTATATTTTCCGGCTTGATCCACTTGAAGTCCGAAAAGCCGTGCTGCTGAAAAAGAGCCTCAAGGGCCTTCCGTTTGTCCTTGCTCAGGCGTGCCTTCTTGTCCATGTGTCATTGCCTCCTGGCGGCCGAAAGACTTCGGTGATATTCTCCCTGAGTCTAGAGATTTACACAGCTATCAGCAAGATTTTTTTTGCGCTTCCGATTTTGCCCTACAGGGCTTTTTCCTTGACACGCCTCGGCAAATCCCTTAGCGTACAGACCCAGAAAAGACTGTTCTCATCTCGCCCCGACCTTGCCTCCAACGGTTTGTCGGCAAAAGGAGGGCCCTCAGCATTAACCCTGTTCTCTAGACCGGGATGCCGAAACCCGGATTCGAAACAACCCTGAATGAGGAAAACCGATGAAACCCGTCACTGAACTGCCGCCGGAGGTGAACAAATGAAAATTGCCGTGCTGGGGGGCCTCGGATTACAGGGTAAAGCCGCTCTCCTCGACCTTTCGAGAAGCGAGGCTGTGAGGGAGATTGTTTGTGCCGATGTATCCCTCGAAGAGTGGCCGAAGGTAAAGGATCTCATGGACACGGGGAAGATCAGGCCGGTCCGGCTCGATGCTTCTTCCAAAGAAGACCTCGTGAACTTCTTCAGCCGGGGGATGGACGCGGCAATCGACCTGCTGCCCCTGCCTCTCATGGAAAATGCTTTTGAGGCGGCCGTTAAGACCGGCGTCTCTCTTGTCAGCACCAACTATGGAAAACCGATTCGCCATCTTCACCAAGCCGCGTTGGATGCGGGAGTCACCCTGATGCCCGAGTGCGGCCTGGACCCGGGAATCGATCTTGTGATTTGCGGCAATGCAGTGAAGCGGTTCGACGAAATCCATGTCCTGAATTCATACTGCGGAGGAATCCCCGAAAAGAAGGCCTGCAATAATCCTCTCAACTACAAGATAAGCTGGAACTGGGATATGGTCCTGAGAACGCAGAAAAGGCCGTCTGTCTTCATCAAGGATGGGCGGAGGGTGGAAGTGTCCGCAGCGGACCAGCACGAGAATGAAATGATCCATAACATTACCTTTCCCGGCCTGGGAGAACTTGAGGCGGTGCCCAACGGGGATGCCGTCTTTTACACCGATCTTTTCGGCATAACCCCATCCGTGAAGCAGGCCGGCCGGTACGCCTTGCGGTGGCCGGGATGGTGCGCCTTTTGGAGACCCCTCAAAAAGCTCGGGTTCCTCTCGGACGAACCTGTGGCGGGTCTCGAGTGTCCTGTCAGTCCCCACCGTTTTCTCGTCAAACTTCTGGAGCCGCAGCTCAGGTACGACAAGGACGAAAAGGACATGGTGGCGATGTACAACGTGTTCAGGGGCATCAAGGACGGCCGGGAAAAGACTATCGCCACCACCCTGCTCATGGAAAGAGATGAGGCCAGCGGCCTCTTCGCCATGAGCCTCGGTGTCGGCTGTCCGGCCAGTGTCGTGGCCCAGATGATCGGGGGCGGATTGATTGCCAAGAAGGGAGTCTTGAATCCGGCCCTGGACGTCCCTCATGGTGCGTTCATGAAAGCTCTCAATCAAAGGGGCATCGTCGTCCGGGAAGAGGTTTTCTGACAATTTTTTGGAAGGAGGGTAAGATGATGGCGGTGAGAAGTCTGAAAGCATTGGTGACGCTGGTCTTGGTGTTGGGGCTCGTTTCTGCTGTGAACGCGGGAACTCTGGAGGAAATCTCCAAGAGTGGTGAACTTCGGGTAGCGGTCCAGACCCAGGGGCCTCCTTTTAGCTTTGTGGACAAGAAAGGAGAGAGGGCCGGGAGTTCCGTGGAACTTGTCAAGCTGATGGCCGAGGAGATGGGCGTAAAACCCGTTTTTCTGGATTTCGACTGGGACGGCTTGATCCCCGCCCTCTTGTCCAAGAAGGCCGATGTTCTGGCCGCGGACATGACGCCTACCCTCAAGAGGGCCATGAAGATCGCCTTCACAGACCCATTCATGTACACGGGCAGCGTCGTGTTCACAAAGACCGACAGTCCCATCAAGACAGTCGAGGACTGCAAGAAGCCGGGCATAAAGGTGGCGGTGCTGCTTGGCTCCACCGGTGAAAATGATGCCAAGAAAGTCTTTCCTCAGGCTGAACTGAAGTCATACAAGGGTGGCGGCCCCCTCTTGATTGACGCCGTGCTTAAAGGACATGCTGAAATCGGGGTCAACGACGGGTCTGCCGTGACGGGGCAGATGGCAAACTTCCCTCCGAACAGCATCAGGATTCTTCCGGAAATGCTCACGAGGTCGCCTCTGGCCTTTGCCGTGCGTTACGATTCCATGGACCTTCTGGAGTGGATCAACTTGTTCTTCCTCCACATCAGCCTTGATGGACGGCTGGACCAGAACCTGAATTACTGGGTCAATACGCTGAAGTGGAAAGAAGACCACTAAGGGAGTCTTGCAGACGCCGCGGGCGGGCCGGGTGAGCAGGCCCGCCCTTTTCAAGTGTCTCGCCGAAGCCTGATCGTTTGACATAGCAAGAGCATGCTTGAAGCCTTCAATTTCAGAGTGATCCTCGAGTACATGCCGCTTTTCCTGAAGTGCTTCATGGCCACCCTATGGCTCTCCGGCGCAGGTCTTCTGGGTTCCCTCATGGCAGGCACACTGGCGTGCGCCATGCGGATCAGCAACTCAAGAGCGCTTTCAGGGGCGGCGAGCGTGTATATAGAAAGCATCCGTTCCACCCCTCTTTTGGCTCAGATCTATTTCTTCTATTTTGGCCTTCCCTCCCTGGGGATAAGGATGACGGAGGAAATGACGGGGGTTATCGCGCTCACCCTCAACAGCGGCGCTTACACAGCCGAAATCCTCAGGGCCGGATTCCAGTCCATCCCTTTCGGGCAGGTGGAAGCCGGCGTCAGCTCAGGCCTCAACTATTTTCAGCGCATGCGGTACATCATCCTGCCCCAGGCACTCGGAGTCACTATCCCTCCCATGCTGGGCCAGGCAATCGTGCTCGTAAAGGATTCGGCGCTCTTGTCGCTGATATCGATCACCGAACTCACTCGGGCCGGGCAGATCATGACTTCCGAGCGCTTCATGCCGGCGGAAGGCTTTCTCACAACGGCGGTTTTTTATCTGATCATCTATTTCGTTCTCAAGAGCATTGCCGGTTGGTCCGAGAAAAGGCTGATTTTTCGCGAGGGCAGATAAGGGAGAAATCGCAGGGGCATGTGGACCTACTACCTGACAGAACTCGCTCACAGTCTACCTTTCTTCCTCAAGGGGCTGTGGATGACTATCGCCGTTTCAGGAATCAGCCTGGCCGGCGGAACAGCTATCGGATTTGCGTGGGGAATTCTCCGCACCAGAAAGAACAGATTTATAGATCATCTCATCGGGGCGTGGGTGGATCTTATTCGCGGGACCCCTTTCCTTGTCCAGGTATTTATTGTCTTTTTCATTCTTCCTGAAGCCGGCGTTCATCTCGAGGCCTTTCCTGCGGCGGTACTGGCTCTCACCAACCTGGGAGCGTGCTTCATCTGTGAGATCGTGGCCGCTGGGATCCGTTCGGTGCCTTGGGGGCAGAAAGAAGCGGCGACCGCATCAGGCCTCACGGAACTTCAGCAACTGCGATACGTCGTCATGCCCCAGGCGATGAAGACAATCCTCCCCCCTCTGGTGGGCCAGTATGTTCTGCTCATCAAGGATTCTTCGGTGGTATCGGCAATAGGCGTCATGGACGTTACCCGGGCCGGGTGGCTCACGGTCCAGCGTGTTCCTCAGGGGTTGCTGGTTTTCGGCCTTGTGGGAATTCTTTATTTCATCATATGCTATCCTTTGATCCATCTTTCCAATTTCCTGGAGAGAAAGATGGGAGGGGGCACAACCAGTTTTTAGGGTCTTTCGCAAAGCCGCTCTGAGGAAGGGGTTTGAGAACAAGGGAAGAGCTTCATGATTATTTTCAGGGAAGTCCACAAGTGGTTCGGCAAGCTGCATGTCCTGAACGACATTAACCTGGAAGTCGGAGCGGGCGAGGTCCTCGTGGTGTGCGGACCGAGCGGCTCCGGGAAGAGCACGCTTATCCGGTGCATCAACCGGCTGGAACCCATTCAAAAAGGCGAACTCATCGTAGACGGCATGAAGGTGCATGACCACAGGACCAATATGAGAAAACTGCGGGCTGAAATCGGGTTCGTTTTCCAGCAGTTCAATCTCTACCCCCACATGACGGCCCTGCAAAACGTTGCCCTTGCTCCCACCAAGGTGCGAAAAACCAGCAAGCGAGAGGCCATGGACCTGGGAAGGCAGGTGCTCGGGAAAGTGGGGCTCGGTGACAAAATAGACTCCTATCCTGCCCAGCTTTCCGGTGGCCAGCAACAGAGGGTCGCCATCGCAAGGGGACTGTGCATGCGTCCCAAGATCATGCTCTTCGACGAGCCCACATCGGCCCTGGATCCCGAAATGATCAACGAGGTGCTGGAGGTCATGAAGGACCTGGCCGGAGAGGGAATGACCATGGTCGTGGTAACACACGAAATGGGGTTTGCAAGGGAGGTGGCCCACCGGGTTGCGATCATGGACATGGGCCAGGTGATTGAAATCGCTCCGCCGGAAGAATTCTTTTCCAATCCAAAGAATGAGCGGACCCGTCTTTTTCTGAGCAAAATACTCAGGCATTGATGCGGGGCAAGCGGGTGAAGGGCATCTTGGCGAAAGCGTCAGCGCAATTCAACATTTACGTACTGCGAGGCCATGAGCCTGCTCAGGGCGGGATAGCCGAGGAGAAAGGGGATTTCGGCGCCGAGGCCGGATACTCTTGCACTCCCGAGATGTAGCAGCAGATGATCGCTTGTGGCATCGAGGACCCTCATGCGGGAGTCGTGAGGGAAAAGGAATTCGGCGTCGGCGTCAAGTTTCCCCAAGGACAGGATGGCGGTTGATTTTTCCTTGCCTTTGAGTTCGATCACTTCCGCTTCGAGCACAAAGGTATCCCTATGGAACCCTTCGATCTCCACCGGACCGACCGAAGCGGAAAGACCCAGTAACACGGCTGTGCCGATCCTGAGCTGTGTGACGCCCCGGAGAGGATTCTTCTCCAGTACCATGGTGCGGAACACATTGGTCGAGCCACCGGAAATCATGCTCAACGGAATCCCGTATTGCTTCCTTATCTTTTCGGCGAGAATCACCAGCTCTTCCAGCCGCTCCATCTGGAATGACATCCCGGTGCTGAAATGAAAGTAGACGCCCAGGCCCTGAAGCTTCACTCCCGGCATGGCCGAAATCCTTCGGCACGCTTCAGGCGCATCACTGACCGGCAATCCCTCCCGGCCGGTGTCCAGGTCGACCATGAGAACGACGCCATGGCGCTTCCCCGCTGTCACCGCCCGGCGGGACAGGGCATCGATGATCTCGATGCTTCCGTTCAGACTTGCATCCGCAAGGTCTATTGCACGAGGGACTTCACTCGGTCCGGGGGACCGGATCAAGAGAACGGGCGCTTCGACTCCTGCATCTCTCATGCGGGAGATATTGTCAAGCCGGGAGTCCCCCAGCATCTTGATTCCCCCTGCCAGCATCGCTCCGGCCACAGCAGGATGCCCGGAAACACCCTTGGTTACACCCACCACTTCCAGACCCAAGGGCCGGCACATGTCCACGGTCATTCGGGCATTGCGGGTGATTTTTTCAAGGTCAACTGTAAGGCGCAGGCTTGACATTGACATCCACTGCGGGTCAAAGAGGGGCTGCAAACTCGGATGATTTGGCGAAGAGGCCGAAGATGCCGCCTGTGTGGAGAAAAACGATCCTTTCGCCGAAACACGCGCGGTCCCTCTGGAGTTCCTTTACCATGCCGTAGAATGCCTTGCCGGTATAAACCGGGTCCAGGAATGTCCCTTCAGCGCGGGCAACTTCTTTAATAATATCGAGTTCCTCGGGTCTTGACAATGCATAGCCCCTGCCGACGTATCCGTCGACGATCTCTATTTCTTTTTTGCGGCTGAAGGAGATGGGAAGGTTGTACTCTGCTATGGCGTTTTCGCAGATTTCACTGATGACCTTCGTGAAGTATGCCCGGTCGTCGCAGACGTTTATGCTTACAATTCTTGCCTTCAGTTCGTGGAGCCTCCTGCCCAGAATCAGCCCCGCCGCTGTTCCGCCCGATCCGGTGGCGAGTATCACGGAAGTCTCCTTTGTTCTCTTGCCGGGAAGCAGGGCCAGGTCGTGCGCCAGTTCTTCGGCTGCCTTGACATATCCCCATGCTCCCAGGGCATTGGAGGCGCCCTCGGGGATCACATAGGGCTTTCCACCCTTACGGCTCACCAGCGCGGCCTCCCGGTCGAATATTTCACCGCGTCTTCCGTATTCCTCCGGAGTAATCCACACAATCTCGGCGCCTGCGAGCCTGTCCAGAAGTATGTTTCCTTCCGGCTGAGGCGGATCAAGCGGATCGGGCGTGCGCAGGAGCAGCCGGCACCGAAGCCCCAGCCTGGCGGCGGCAACGGCTGTGGCCCTTGCGTGGTTGGACTGGGCTCCTCCGCAGGTGAGCACGGTGTCAGCCTTTTCAGCAAGTGCATGGGCGAGGACGAATTCGAGCTTTCGCACCTTGTTGCCTGAAAGGGCAACGCCTGTCAGGTCGTCCCGCTTGATGTAAAGCTCCACGCCGAGCCTTTCGCTCATGCGAGGAAGCGGCTGAAAGGGGGTTTGGATTCTGGCCAGTTCAATGCGCGGAGGATAAGGGACGGGAGTCTTTTTTCTATTCATGGCAAACCTCCGGGGCGGAATTCAAAACAGAGGCAAACAACCGAGATCGTGCTTCCGTCGGAAGCGGGTGCAAGGGAGAGTATATGAAACCCCTTTTCATGTAAAGGGAAAGATGCCCTCTCGGGTCGTCACAAAGCACGGGCTTCCTAAATCGCCTACCAACCGTTATAATGTATCAGGCCAAAGAAACATCCGGAGTCTTTGCAGATGAGAATTATTGCTGTTTCAGATCGGGTCGAACCTGTCCTTTCCTCGGAATCCGATCCGGGGCGATTCTCCGGGATCGACCTGATCCTTTCCTGCGGAGACCTGCCTCCGGAATACCTGTCGGCCCTGGCTGATTCGCTTCATGCTCCCTGCTTTTATGTCAAAGGAAATCATGATATACGCTACGTGTCAAAACCCCCCGTCGGGTGCACGGATCTCCACGCCAGACTCGTTCGATTCGATGGGATCAGGCTGCTCGGGTTGGAGGGGTCCAGGTGGTACAACGGGGGACCGCAGCAGTATAGCGAAAGGGAGATGAGACGGGTCATTCGCGGCCTTCGCCCGAAGTTGTGGATCAACAAGAGGCTCGATATCATCTTGACCCATGCGCCTCCGAGGCACATCCACGATGAAGAAGACCAGTGCCACAGGGGATTTCGAAGCTTTCGATGGCTCATCGACAAGTATTCACCCAGGTATTTTATCCATGGGCACACGCACGCTCTTTTCAAGAACCCGTCCGAGCGAATAACCGTCGTAAACCAAACGAAGGTGATCAACAGCTATGGGTACTTTGTTTTCGACATTGAAGCCGGTTCGATGGTTTCGTAAGGTTTTCGAG
>Ga0068714_10007406_pt1 | contig 10663 bp, 7 predicted proteins | sample MTBNYHSulfiMetaG_FD_62988 | JGI IMG/M metagenome (GOLD analysis project Ga0068714, IMG submission 62988) | Enrichment culture microbial communities from rom New York Harbor, USA that are MTBE-degrading - MTBE-NYH (New York Harbor Sulfidogenic)... | ecosystem: Environmental > Aquatic > Marine >...
CGTTTCAGTTTGACAATATTCCCCGGGTTGGTAGCGGCGCGCCGCACCACGTAGGCTGATCCCGACAAAGCCGATAACAATTCAGCAACGCGGATCGGATAGCCCGCCAACTCGACATCGCGCCCATCGGGTGTGGAGCTGGTAACCTGCCCTGGCAACGTGGTGGGCGCCATCTGTCCGCCGGTCATCCCATACACGGCATTGTTGACAAAAATGGTCGTGATGTTTTCTCCGCGTGTCGCCGCATGAATGACCTCGCCGGTCCCGATCGCCGCCAAATCACCATCGCCCTGATACGTAAACACCGTAGCCTGAGGGCGGACCCGTTTGATACCCGTTGCCATAGCAGGCGCGCGACCGTGGGCTGCCTCCGCAAAATCGACGTTCAGGTAGTTATATGCCAGCACAGAACAGCCGACCGGTGCGACGCCAATCGTACTTTCCCTGATCCCCAGCTCGTCGATCACTTCCGCAATGACCCGGTGGATCACCCCGTGCAGACAGCCAGGGCAATAATGTGTGTGAACATCGCACAGGGCTTCGGGCCTCTGGAACACTACCTTTTCCGACATAATGACCTCCCGTTTTCTACCTGCGGCTCGCCGTGTACCATTCACGCCATACGCTCAGATGACTTCGCGGGATAGACCAACGGCGCAGCGCCGCTCAGAGCAGCTTCTTGATTTCCGCCACGACATCCTCGGGAAGAGGGACCTGCCCACCCATCCGCCCAAAGAAATGCACGGGTTGCCGGTCATGGATCGCGAGACGGACGTCATCGACCATCTGGCCGGCACTCATCTCGACGACCAGCAACGTCTTGCCCACGGCGGCCTCCGACAATGCCTCGTACGGAAACGGAAAGAGCGAAATTGGTCTGAACACACCGGCCCGAATCCCGGTATTTCGCACGATCTGAGCCGCTGTCTGTGCGATCCGCCCCGAGGTGCCGTATGCGACGAGGAGAACATCCGCGTCAGCAGCCAGAAACGTCGTATAGCGGACCTCAGCCTGCCTGATTCTCGCGAAAATCTCCTGCAAATGCAGATTGACTTCCTCCATGCGGTCCGCATTGAGATAGAGGGAAGTGATGATATTCTTCTCGCGATTCTTCGCACCGCTCAGCGCCCACGGTGGAACGGCATCGCTAACCTGACGCATCGGGGGCAGCACGACCGGCTCCATCATCTGTCCGATCATCCCGTCGGCTGCAATCAACACCGGTTGGCGATAGTGATCGGCAAGGTCGAACGCAAGGACGACCAGGTCGATCGTCTCCTGGATGGTGGCGGGGGCCAGCACGATCAGCTCGTAATCGCCATGTCCGCCGCCCTTGGTCACCTGCAAATAATCGGCCTGCGATGGCTGAATGTTCCCCAGGCCCGGACCGCCCCGCGTGATGTCCACGATGACGGCAGGGACCTCGGAACATGCGATGAATGACACACCCTCCTGCATCAGACTGAACCCGGGGCTGGATGTCGTGGTCATCACGCGGACGCCCGCACAAGCAGCACCATAGACCATGTTGATAGCTGCCAGCTCACTTTCAGCCTGAACGAAGGTACGCCCTAACGCAGGCATCCGGCGCGACATATATTCCAGAACTTCGGTTTGCGGTGTAATGGGATATCCAAAGTAGGCCTGACAACCGGCGCGGACCGCAGCTTCACCAATGGCCTCGTTGCCCTTCATCAGGATCTTCTCCCCGCTCTGTCCGGTAGACATGGCACACTCCTTTCTTGACGCGGCAGACAATCATTGCCGAAACAGACTCCTCACTCCGCCTGCACAGGTATCGTTCTCCGCCGAGAAACTCCGTCCAGCGAAAAAGCCACCGCGCAACCCTATGCTTCAGCAATAGCTACCGGTAGACTTTGATGACAACATCAGGGCACATCCGAGCGCACATCGCGCACCCCGTACACCTGCCTTCAGGATCCACGAACTCCGAAATTCGATATCCTTTCTGGTTGAATTTTTCGGCCATTCGCACCAGACTTCGTGGGCAAGGAATGGTGCATAACTCACACCCCTTGCATCTTTCTTCGTCGATTTCGATTCTGGGCATACTTAAGATCCCTCCAGTCGGCAATTCGGTCTCATGCCCGACATCAAAAGAATTCAACTGAGAATCACGGATGCGCCATACCGCGCTCGCCAGTAACAACATGCACTTTCCGGAACAGGACGCGCGTCATACGCCTTCCCAGGGCAGCACAAAATATCGCTTCAACGGAAGGATGGGCACCCCCCACTCTGTTTCTGCGTCGAAACAGGCAGTCAATTGGCCCGGAACCACCATGAACGAAATGGGCAAACCCAACAAATGTGCAGCAGCCTCCACCACAGTGTGTCCTTTGCGGATTACATCTGGTTCTGTCAGATTCATCAAGTTGGGATTGCTTACTAGAGAAGAGACCGACAGCCGCGAGCTCGCCTCTATCTCTTTGACCGAGATCACCACGGCCTCGGCGGTTGCCGTGTAGGGACGATAGGGGTTAGCAACAAACAGCATGTCGTATCCACGGTACTGCAACGCTGCGCTGTAACGACCTAGCGCGCGTGCGCCTTGCCTGTCCCCGCCGACATCGAGAATAACCGGCCGGGAGGTCTGTTCTATCGCCCCCAGAATCTGAGGTGTTATTGCAGGAACATCGATGCTCCGCGTTAACTCGAGCGGAGCTACCACATCCACTCCACGCGATTCCATCTCAGTCACGACTTCGCGGGAACGGAAATAGGGTGTCACAATATCCAGATCGACGAGAATGGGCCTGGCGTCACCGTCCTGCGCCGCCAGCCACACTGCGTAATTCAGGGCAACCTCTGTCTTACCACTTCCAAATCGACCTGAGATAATGACCGGTCTCCCCTGATCCGGATTCGGAAACACCATTGTCAGCTCCTTAGGTAGAAGGGAAACCAGCGTGTCATTTCGTCAACAAGACACTCAACGCGATGGACATCAGTTTTGCTGCATGGCTGTCGGAGCGCGAATTGACGATAAGCGGGGCCTTGGCGCCAACGACCACACCGATCATGATACCTCTTGCGAAATAGGTAATGCTCTTAGCCAACATATTCCCTGCTTCGAGATTGGGGGTGACCAACACATCGGCTTCACCCGCAACTGCGCCAACAATCTTTTTGACCCTGGCTGCCTCAACTGAAACCGCATTGTCCAGCGCAAGCGGCCCATCCACCAGCCCCCCGCGGATCTGACCACGATCCGCCATCTTCGCCAAGCTGGCGGCATCGATACTCACCGGCAACTTGGGGTTAACCATCTCATTCGCTGCCAGAATGGCAACCTTGGGTTGCTCGATTCCCAGTTTCAGAGCGACGTCAATCGCGTTTTGAACGATCTCAGCCTTTTGTTCCAACGTCGGTTCGATCACTACCCCCGCATCGCTAACCAGAATCAGCCGTGGGAAATCGGGGATCTCGAACACCGCCACGTGAGTCAACAACCGTCCGGTGCGCAACCCGAACTCCTTGTCGAGAACAGCCTGTAGAAAAAGCCGCGTTTCTACACGCCCCTTCATGGCAATCTCCGCCTCACCGTCCGCAATCAAACGCATCACGCGCTGAGCAGCCGCTTGCGGACTGGCTTCCTGCAACAACGTCATCCCTGTGAGATCGACTTGATTTCTCTCCGCCTCTCCCCTGATGGTCTGCTCGTCACCCACCAGGATGAACTCAGCCAGTCCCAATTGCCGTGCTTCCGCCACAGCCAGAAGCACTTCGTGTTCATCAGGCCACGCCACACCGATGGTACCAGGACCCGCCTGGCACGCGGCTTCGGTGAGTTGTCGGTAGTTGTTGATCCGCACTTCGTATTCCCTTCCTTTCTTCGCCTCGATACTGGCTTGAGCCTTCGCCCGCCCTTCCCCGCCGGCGGACCGAGTCGTTGTTAAGACGCTTTCCGCCGCCGAGACATCGTTCCGTGACACGGAATCACCGGACGGGACTGCGGGTCTCGACCCATTTGATCGCGTAGCTTGCCTGGGCTGGCATCAGGACGCCGAGTTTTCCAGCCTTGCCATCTGTTCTTCATCCACACAAGGCAACGTGAAGTAGAAGGTGCTGCCTTTGTTCAATTCACTGCTCACCGAGACTTTTCCGTCGTGAGCCTCGACGATTTTCTTGACAATCGCCAAACCCAACCCGGTACCACCATAACGCCGGGTCATGGAGCCATCGACCTGGAAGAAACGATCGAAGACCTTGTCCAACTTGTCTTCGGGAATGCCGATCCCTTGATCTTGCACCGAGACCAGAACCTGACCAGATTCCGCCGTCACGCGAATCAGGACTTCGCTCCCCCGGGGACTAAACTTTATCGCATTTCCCAGTAGATTGTCAAACACCTGCAGAATACGGTCACGATCCACCATAACGCGGGGCAGGTTGAGCGGCACGTGATATTTCAGGCGCACCTGTGCCTTATCGGCAGCCACTTGTGCGCCTTCCACCGCTAAGGAGACGACCTCTCGCAATTTCACGGGTTCGAAGTTGAACTCCCCTACCTCGCTTCGCTGGAGGGTGATGATATCCCCAACCAACCGAACGACAACAGCGGTTCGCTCGGACACGACGCGAAGCGCATCCATCTGCTGCGAATTGAGCGGTCCTAGTGAGCACTCGATCAGCAGCTCTACATATCCTTTGATGAACGTGAGCGGCGTGCGCAACTCGTGGGAGATATTCTGCACCAGTTCCGTCTTGAGACGGTCGGCCTCACGCAGCTCCGCATACGCGCGTTCCAGCCGCTCGGCCCGTTCTTTCAGTCCCCCGTAGAGCCGCGCATTTTCGATGGCAACCGAAGCCTGTGCGGCGGCGATCACGAGAAGCCGTTCCGCATCCCGTGTGAACGCATCCACGCGTGTATCATCCACGCACAACGCCCCAATAACCTGGCTCTTGACGACCAGTGGGACGATCAGCAGCGAACGTGTATCCCCATCGAAAGGAAGCATGCCCGAAAAGCCATGCGCATTGCGGATGTGAATGGGCCGACCCTGTTGCACGACCTTTCCAACCACCCCATCGCCCACTCGAAGCCGTGCCTCCAGGACTGCAGCAGAGATTGTGCCACTGGACGCCCTGATTTCCAGCACTTCCGTCTCCACATCAAGCAGGAAGATGTAGGCCGCGCGGCAAGCAAAGTTCTTCTGAATAGTGCGGACCACCGAGTCCAGTACCTTGTCCAACTGCAAGCTGGATGTCACCTGCTGTGCCAGCGTGTAGAGCGTGGAGACCTCCGCCAAGCGGCGTTCGGTCTCGCGATGTAGAAGCGCGTTCTCGATGGCGACGGCAGCCGAATTCGCGATGTTGTTCAAGACCAGCAAGTCATCATCGTTGAACAAGCGCCCATCGAGTGGATTGATGATTTCGACAACCCCGATCACACGGCCTTTATTCTCCATCGGTACGCACAGGATCGATCTCGTCTCGAAGTCGGTCTGTTCGTCGATCTGACTGAAATGCCGCGCGTCTTCTTTGACATCTGCCACCAGCAGTGGTTCCCTGTTTTCGGCAACCCACCCGGCGATCCCCTGTCCGACCTTCAGGGAGAACGGCTTTACCTGGTCGCCTTTGGCCCCCACCGCAACTTTGAAATTGAGATCGGCTCCTTCCAGTAGCAAGAGCGATCCAGCCTCGACATTGAAAACACGGTTCACATACTCCATGATCGCAGTGAGTGTCCGATCCAGATCGAGATCGGATACGATCATCTCGCCAATACGTTCCAGAGTAGTCAATTGCTCACCGCGCCGCCCATGCAAACGCCTCAACTCGGCATTTTCGATTGCCCCCGCTAACTCCCCAACGGCAATCTCCATCAGCAACTGCTCTCTGGCCGTGAAGGCAGCCGTCTTCGAATGGGCAATCGCGACTACTCCCACTGGTCCGTCCCCGGTCAGCAACGGAATACCCAGCCAAGACCCACGCAAGGCGAACAAATTGAGATCGAGCCCATCTGAAGAACCTTTTTTCCCACCAGCGACAAGCAGCGGTTTGCCACTGGCCAGGACATAGTTAACCAGAGGGAACCACTCACGAATCACATCCGCCTGCGCTGAGTACACACGATTCTGCCCTTGCACCAGGAATTCGCATGACAGTCCGCTGGAACCCGGGTCGCAGAACATGACCGCGAACGCCTCGAAATCGACAGACCTCCGCACATACTCACAGGTTATTCCCGCCAGATCAGCGCGGGTGGGCGCTGAACACACGGCCCTGCCGAAATCCCGCAGTCGAGACAGATCATCAACACCTGACCAGGGTTCCACAGACCGCGCGAGAACAGGTTTTGCAGTCGAAGCCTCCACAGACCCGCCGGTCGCTGCTGGGGATCCCAACATTCCACGGGCACCGTTTCCTCGCTTGGCAGAGAAGGGCGAGGAAAACATCGCGAAAAGCATGACGCCAAATCCCAACCCCAACAGGAGCCCCAGCATCCGGATCGCGCTGTCACCCAGAGCCAATATCAGAATCAGGCTAACCCCAATGACCACCGAGGCGACCATCTCCAATAATCGTTGCCCACCCATTGGCGATTTGACCTCTTCTCCATCTTACCCTTCAGGAATTGCCGGCTTTCCCTATTCCGAATTCGCCTACCTTCCGTGACAATGCTTGTATTTCTTTCCACTGCCACAGGGACAGGGATCGTTTCGCCCGACCTTGGCCATTTGAGCAGCTTTTTCCTTTGCAGTAGCTTTTGCAGGCACACGCCGAACCGTCTTGGAAGCTGCTTCTTCCGCCCGATTCACCCGAATCTCACGTGCAGGGCGGCGTTCTTGCACCGCCAGCCCGGCACGTAACACACTGGAGGCCACCTCGTGCCGGATACCAACCAAGAGATCCATATACATATCGTGAGCTTCTTTTTTGTAGGAGACCAAGGGGTCCTGCTGTCCATAGGCGCGCAATCCGATCCCTTCACGCAAACCGGAAAGATCGGTCAGATGGCGGATCCACAACGAGTCCACAGCACGAATCATGACCTGCCGGTCGCGCTGTAGTGCCATCGCTCTACCCAATGCATCCTGCACTTCTGCGCGTAACTCTCGTTCGTAAACCCCGGCCGGCTTTTCCACAACCGTTTGCCAGCTCGCATCGTCCAGGTAATAGCGCACCGATTGCCGGAGCAACTCGAACAGGCCACCTTCGGAGGCAGCCAATTCGCCCAGCGAGCGAGTAGACGATTTCAACTGCTCCCACACGGTTCGCCCAAAATCGTTGCGCTGCGCATCATACGCCTGGGCAGCGATATCGGCGACATTACTTTTGATTTCATCGGGGGTGAGATCACCCCACATCTCATCGATTTGGTCGGGGCCGAATGGGACAGGCACAAAACCACGTAAAGCTGACCACAGATTGTTCAAGTCCCAGTCATCGCGATGTGGGCTGGGAGTGAACGATTCCACGAGGTCATCGACCTCCTCGCCAATCATACCCAATACCACCCCGCGCAGGCTGGACTCCTGCAGGATACGCCGTCGCTCGGCATAGATCACTTCACGCTGCTTGTTGACCACATCGTCGTATTCGAGCACGTGCTTACGGATATCGAAATTGTATCCTTCCACCTTGATCTGGGCGTTTTCGATCGCCTTGCTCACCATACCGTGTTCGAGCGGCATGTCATCTTCGACCCCCAGCCGGTCCATAAGTCCGGCAATGTTCGAACCGCCAAACCGGCGCATCAGGTCGTCTTCCAATGACAGGTAGAATCGAGATGCGCCAGGGTCTCCCTGACGTCCGGCACGACCACGCAGCTGATTGTCAATCCGCCGTGCTTCATGTCGCTCTGTCCCGATGATCTGCAACCCTCCCAGTGCAAGGACACGCTGGCGATCTGCCTCAGTCTGGATTCGAACCTCCGCCAGGGCAGCGTTCCATACGTCAGGTTCCACGGTCGCCAAGTCGATCCCCTGTTTGCGCAGAACCTCGCGTGCCAATCCTTCCGGGTTGCCGCCCAGCAGAATATCCACACCACGGCCAGCCATGTTCGTCGCAATAGTCACCGCTCCCGGTCTACCCGCCTGCGCGATGACGTGAGCTTCCTTCTCATGCAGTTTGGCATTGAGCACTTGATAGGTTACACCCTGACGAGTCAGCAATTCTGCCAGGTATTCGGAATTCTCGACTGAGACAGTTCCGACGAGAACGGGGCGTCCTTCCTCGTAAAGACGCTTGATCTCCTTCACCAGCGCCGTGTATTTTGCCGCTTCCGATTTGTACACCATATCCGGCATATCGTCCCGGATCATCGGCTTATGCGTCGGAATCACTGTCACATCCAGCTTGTAGATCTTGTGGAACTCCTCTGCCTCGGTCTCCGCCGTACCGGTCATGCCCGCCAGCTTCCGATACATGCGGAAGTAGTTCTGGAATGTAATGGTTGCCAGCGTCAGGCTCTCTCGCTGAACCTCGACACCCTCTTTGGCTTCGATGGCCTGGTGCAATCCTTCGGAATAACGGCGACCGTGCATCAGCCGGCCGGTGAACTCATCCACGATGATGACCTGGCCATCTTTTACGATGTAGTCGCGGTCACGCTGATAGATGACCTGCGCGCGCAACGCATTGTCCAGGTACGGAGTCATGTCATAGTGCTCGGGCAAGTACAGATTCTCGACGCCGAGCCACCCCTCCATTCGTTCCACGCCCTGCTCGGTCAAGACCACGACGCGCGACTTCTCATCTACGGTGTAATCCTCATCACGGCGCAAGCGCGGTACCAGCCCCGCAAAGCGGTGGTAAAGCTCGGATGATTCCTCCGCCATGCCCGAAATAATCAGCGGTGTGCGGGCCTCGTCGATCAGGATGTTGTCAACCTCGTCGATGATCGCATAGTGCAGCTCGCGCTGGACGCATTGCTCCAGACTCCAGGCCATGTTGTCCCGCAGGTAATCGAATCCGAACTCATTGTTCGTCCCATAGGTGATGTCCGCCATGTAAGCCTCGTGCCGGCCTACCGGACGCAAAAACTGGTATCTTTCATCGTCACTGACGAAGTCAGGGTCGAACAGAAACGAGGAGTCATGCTGGATCACGCCAACAGACATGCCCAGGAGATGATAAATGGGTCCCATCCATTGCGTGTCACGCTTTGCCAGGTAATCGTTCACCGTTACGACGTGAACACCACGGCCAGTCAGCGCATTGAGATAGGTGGGCAGGGTCGCAACCAGCGTCTTGCCTTCACCTGTCTTCATCTCCGCTACTTTTCCTTGATGCAGGATGACGCCGCCGAGCAGTTGCACGTCGAAATGGCGCAACCGCGTCGTCCGCCGGGATGACTCACGTACCGCAGCAAAAGCGCGCGGCAAGATTTCTTCGAGCACACGTGCCTCCGCTTTGAACACGGCATCATCGGCGAGCTTGATTTCTTCGTCCAGTGCATCTTGCTCTGTACGCTCTTCGGCGTGCTGGCGCTCTGTAACCAAAATTTCCCGCTGCTCCTGCATCTCCCGTGTTTCATCCCGGAGAATCTGCATGAGCTCGTCCGACACTGTCCGTAGTTCTATATCGGACATTTGCTCCATCTCGGCTTCGAGGCCGTTGATTTCATTTACCAGGGGCTGCAAGCCTTTCAGCTCCCGTTCGTTAGAATCACCGACAATCTTCTTCAAAAAGTTACCAAACATAGCGTTTATTCACACCTTTTGCTGGGTGGGTCGATCAACAATTTCGCCCGAAACCCAGCCCCTGTTTCACTCTTACCGTACTTCCATGATACTACAGAACCGCGCCGTCTGAAAATCAGGGACCCAATAGCTTCGACAACATTACGGGTTCCAGACCTTCTGCCCGCAGGCCATCAATGACTCTTCCCAGTACACTGGCGCTATTCTCATCGCCAACGTGCTGAACGTAGATTGCGCCGGGCTCCGCATGCCCGACGATCTCCTGGTAGATCGTCTCCTCCGTAGAATTCCGCTTCCAATCAAACGCATCGTAGGTCCAAACCACGGTCAAATAGCCCGCCTGCGCAGCGACCTGCCGCACTAATTCATTCCGGTAGCTATAAGGCGGCCTGAAAAACGGCTTGGAGCTCACGCCTGTCAACCGGAGAAGCACATCCTCCGTCTGCGTCAACTCACTTATGATCTGTTCTTCGTTCAACTCTCTGAAATCGGGATGTGAATAAGAGTGATTCCCGATCTCATGCCCATCGGCGACAATGGCCTGAACCTCCTCGGGAAACCTCTCCGCCCAGGAACCCTGAATGAAGAATGTGCACGAGATTTCTTTCGTGCGCAAAGTCGTTAGCATCAACTCCAGCGGCCTGGCCGAGGAGTCAGCATCAAAGGTCAGGGCCACATAAGGGCGGTACGAATCACCCCGCAGCACTTCGCTTTCGGAAACGACCACAGATGGGCCGTGTACGGCAGGTGGCGTCGGCGTGATGGTTGGAGCCTGCGGCGTCTCGAGCCGCAGTCCCGAACTCACCCAATGCGCTTCACTCCATAGGCCGGTAGCTTCCAACGAAAATGGGCAACCCGTCAACCCGATCACCAACAACCCGACAACAAGCCAGACAACGATCGCCGCACGTCTCATTCGTCGAACAACTCCCCAACCGAGATACCGAGGTGAATGCGACGCATCACTTCCCCCAACAACGGTGCGACTGAAA
>Ga0068714_10007411_pt1 | contig 10658 bp, 5 predicted proteins | sample MTBNYHSulfiMetaG_FD_62988 | JGI IMG/M metagenome (GOLD analysis project Ga0068714, IMG submission 62988) | Enrichment culture microbial communities from rom New York Harbor, USA that are MTBE-degrading - MTBE-NYH (New York Harbor Sulfidogenic)... | ecosystem: Environmental > Aquatic > Marine >...
AACAGCGTGGTTGAAGAGGTTTCGGCTGCATCACCGGAGACTTCCGTAGGATATGTCCGGAGTGTCTGCGGAGCGTTTCTGTTTTCCGGAAATGAGGTTGAAAAACCTGTCGGGGTTCTTTCAGGCGGAGAGAAGGCCCGGGTGTCCCTTGCCAAACTGCTCGTGAACCCCGGGAACTTCATGGTGATGGATGAACCGACGAACCACCTGGATCTGGATTCTTCGGAGATGCTTATAAGCGCACTCGATGATTACGAGGGGACGCTGCTGTTCGTGAGCCACAACCAGTCCTTCATCAACCGGCTGGCCACCAAGATCTGGGATATAAGGAATGGGGACGTCGTCGAGTACCCGGGGAATCTTTCGGATTACTACCGCAGGCTGGAGCAGCTGGAATGCGCCGAATCCTCCCCGGGATCTCAGAATCCTGGATTCTCCGAAGCGCCCCGGTCGCGGAATGCTTCGGACCGAAAGGCGGAAAAACGTGAGCGGGCGGAACACCGGGCGATGGTACGAAACACGTTGGCTCCTCTGACCGACGAGCTGACCCGGGTGGAAAGCAGGATCGATGCGCTTGAAACCCGGCAGAAAGACGTGGAGAAACTGCTCGCGGATCCTGATCTTTTCAGCGACACCGAGCGCAGTGTGCCGCTCATGAAAGAGTACAAGGAAATCCGGGAAACCCAGGAAGATCTGTTGAAGCGCTGGGAAAAACTCCAGTTGCAGATCGAGGAAACGAAGGAGGAACTGGGAGTTTAATTGCCCCTGAAGGAGAGCACCGCTATGGAAGTGAAAGAGGAACACAAGGCTTTGCTGTTATCGCTCGGGCTTTGTGAGGAAGACTTCGGGAAATTTGACGGGAGGTGGGTGGCCTACCAGTTCGACGAGGAACGTGGCGTAAGAATCTACGATCCGTACTATCGCACATCGTATGATGAATATATCGGGATAGACGGCTGGAGCGCGTGGAGTTCGGAGAAAGACACGTTCATGAGCGATATCATCGAAGCAGCCGGCGGCAGCCTGGCAGGCTCCGATGCGTCTCGAAACCGCCCCGGGAGGGATGAGATTTCAGGCGCCCTCAGAAAGAAGTTTTCACCTGTGAAGGACGAGGAATCCTCGTGAACCACGATTTGGGTCAGGCACCACCCATAGAGGAAACTAAAATCGAACCGGCCTCTACCGGGGATCTTTTCCGGTTTTGTGAACGGCTCAAATGCCATCCTGATTTTCGCGACACGGTGGTTTGTCACCGTCGACTGCCCGCCGCGCCCGCGGTCTATGCGCAGGAGATGAAATTCAGCCCGTGCGTGGCGGAGGCCCTCGCCCGTTCCGGGTTCACCCGCCTTTACAGCCACCAGGCCGATGCCATCTCTTATCTGAGAAGCGGGGGCAATGTGATGGTGGCAAGCCCCACTGCGAGCGGCAAGACATTAATTTACAACATCGCGGTCATTGAGGCCCTGGAAAAAAATCCGGAGGCCAGGGCCCTGTACCTGTTTCCGCTGAAGGCCCTGGAGCAGGATCAGTTGAAGTCGCTCCGGGGTTGGCTTTCCGGCGTGCAAGGGGTGAAGGCTTCTGCGGAGATTTATGACGGCGACACCCCGACCCATGCCCGAAAAATGATCCGCACCATGGTGCCTGAAATTCTGTTCACGAATCCGGATATGCTCCATCGGGGAATCCTGGCTCATCACGAAGCCTGGGAAAAGCTGTTCCGGAACCTTACCTACGTGATCCTTGACGAGGCTCATACCTATAGAGGTATTTTCGGGTCCCATGTGAGCCAGATTATACGGCGGCTCAAAAGGATCTGCCTTCGCTATGGATGCAGACCGAGGTTCATTCTGCTTTCGGCTACGATAAGCAACCCTGAACGATTCGCAGAACTGCTGGTTGAGGAGCCTGTGAACGTTGTGGACCGAAACGGGGCCCCCACGGCGGGCCGGGATTTCCTCTTTTTGAACCCCGTTGCCGGCTCCAATTTTTCATCCGCCAGGCTTTTCGCAGAATGTCTCCGCAACGGTTTTCGTACCATCGGCTTCACGCAATCACGAAAAGTCACGGAACTTATGCACTTGTGGATGTCCCAACTCGCACCGGAACTTCAGTCCAGGGTCAGCTCCTATCGCGCAGGTTTTTTGCCGGAGGAGCGGCGGCTGATTGAAGGGAAGCTGGCCCGAGGGGAACTGCTGGGCGTGGTGTCGACCAGCGCGCTGGAGATGGGGATCGATATCGGGTGCCTGGATATCTGCCTGCTTGTCGGGTATCCCGGAACCATCATCACGACATGGCAGAGGGGTGGACGTGTCGGGCGCGCAGGCAGGGATTCGATGGTGATTCTGGTTGGAAAACCCGATGCACTCGATCAGTACTTTATGAAGCATCCGGACCAACTTTTCGGACGGGGTTTCGAGGCGGCGGTCCTGGACCCCGACAACAGTCATGTTGTCCGGGAACACCTGCCCTGCGCCGCCTCCGAATTCCCCCTGACTCTCAATGACCGTTCCCTGTGGCCTGATGATTTCGAACAGCGGCTCGCCGAACTCGAGGAGGAGGGTCGGCTTCACCGCAGCGCCGTGGATCCTCCGACCTGGTTTCCGGCATTGCGCAGGCCGCATCAAAATGTAAACATTAGAGCCGGCGGGGAGCCGTTCACGATTTTTGAGCGGGGCACCGGACAGGCTATTGGTACGGTTTCCGGAATGCGTGCCCTTAAGGAGTGCCATGAGGGTGCGGTCTATCTGCACAGGGGAAGGCAATACCTCGTGGAATCCCTTTGTCTGCGGACCAGGGATATCATCGTGCGCCGGTTTGCCGAACGTTACTTCACCCGAGCGCTGAGTGAAAAAGAGACCGAAATCATTCAGCTTACGCGAAGCAGGCCTGCAGGACAGTTTGTTGTGAGGGAAGGACGGCTCAAAGTTACCGAACGGATTACAGGGTATGAAAAACGTGCGCTTCCGGGGCAGGAGCTGCTGGGTGTATACGATCTTGACCTTCCGCCGCATACCTTTGAAACCGTGGGTTTCTGGATGGAAATCGAGCCGGCGATCAAGGATTTCATCGAGCGCCGTGGGCTCCATTTCATGGGTGGCATCCATGCCCTTGAGCATGCCGCCATAGGGATGTTTCCGCTGTTTGCGCTTTGCGACAGAAATGACATCGGCGGGATCAGCTACCCGCATCATCCTCAGATCGGGAAAGGCGCGGTATTCATTTACGACGGTTATGCCGGCGGGGTGGGACTGGCGGAAAGGGGCTTTGAAGTCGTCGAGGATCTTCTAACCAAAACGCTCGAATTGATCGAGGGCTGTGAGTGCGAGGATGGATGCCCTTCGTGTATCCATTCGCCCAAATGCGGGAATGGAAACAAGCCGCTTGACAAACAGGCCGCGATCGTTGTGATCCGGGGCCTGCTGGGGGAGATTCCGCTGTCGGAGATGACGCAGGTTACGGATGAGGGCGATGAAATGCCATGGCAGGAAACGTTCGAACCGACAGAACCGGCTGAAGAAAAATCCCCCCGCATCGTGTATTTCGACCTCGAAACCAGGAACCTTGCCACCGAAGTGGGAGGGTGGAGAAACTGCCATCTCATGCGGGTGTCTGTGGCATCGGTTTATGACAGCCGGGAAGAGGCATTCTTTACCTTCACCGAAGAACGTCTGGATGAACTGTTTTCCTTGTTGGCGGAAGCGGACCTGGTGGTGGGCTTTAACATCAAGCGGTTTGATTTTTCGGTGCTTCGCCCGTATACGACCATGGCGCTGGACACCCTCCCTTCATTCGACATCCTTGAAGACATCCATCGGCGATTGGGATACCGGTTGAGCCTGGATCATCTCGCCCAACAGACGCTCGGCCGGGGCAAGTCCGCAGACGGCCTCCAGGCGGTGGCCTGGTTTCGAAGTGGGGAAATGGAAAAACTGGTTGAATATTGCCGCCGGGATGTCGAAGTGACCAGGGATTTATTTCTTCATGGGATTGAACACGGACATCTGGTTTACCGGCGCAAGGGCGTCGACGTGCCTGTGCGCCTTCCGGTCGATTGGGATATCGAAAAGATGATCATGAGTACGGTTTCTGAGAACCTTCCTGCGTCGGAAAATCAATCTCTATTGGCAGGTGGGCGGAAATGAACGTTTTTGAATGTCTGGGATGTGGAGACTGCTGTTACGGTGAGGGGGGAATCATCGTCGAGGAAGGAGAAGCTTCACGCATCGCCCGTTTCCTGCGAATCTCCGAGCGGGAATTCCTGAATTCATGCTGTGAGAACAGGAACCAAAGAATCTATATCAAATCCGGGCCGGACGGCTGGTGTATCTTTTTCGACCGTGAAGAAAAATGCACCATCCACCCGGTCAAACCTGCCAGGTGTGCGTTGTGGCCGTTTTTCCCGGAGATTCTCAGGAGCAGGCATGCGTGGGAAATGGCCAGGGAGGGCTGCCCCGGAATAAGCAGGGAATGCACTTTCGAAGAATTCGTTCAGGCCGCAGAAGATTTTCTTTGTTGAGGGGAGAAACTTATGTCGATTGCGGAAAAATTGCTGGATGTCCTTTTTCCACCCCGCTGCGAGGTGTGCGGTTCTTTTCTCGGGATCGGCACAGGAAGGAAGGGCTTGAAGAAAGCCTTCTGCGATTCTTGCCTAGAGAGGTGCACCTCGATCGATGGGCCGATATGCCCCATATGCGGCGTGCCGTTTTCTTCTCAAGGCCCGGATCATTATTGTGAAACCTGTTTGCGCCGGCCGCCTGCCTACGATTGCATCAGGGCTCTTTACCGTTATGAGGGTCCTGTATCCGCTGCTGTTCACGCATACAAATTCAGAAACACGATTCGGCTGGCAGGGATTCTTGGACCGGCGATGGGCCGGTTTGCCGTGGGCTGGTTGGGGCACAGCCCCGACTATGTGACCGTGCCGGTACCGTTATACCCGAGAAGGCTCAGGAAACGGGGCTTCAACCAGAGTGCGCTTCTGGCTCGTCATGTTGCCGGTGCTGCTTCCATGAGCCTTGATTTATATACATTCAGACGGGTCAGGGATACCCCGGCCCAGAGCATGCTCGGGAAACGGGCGCGACGGCGTAATGTGCGCGGTGCCTTTCTGGTTACCGATCCGGCGAAGTTTGATGGAAAAACCGTCGTGCTGGTAGACGACGTGGCGACCACGGGAAGCACGCTTCATGAATGCGCAACCGTTTTGAAAAGGGCCGGTGCCGATGCCGTCCTGTGCCTGGTTCTTGCCCGCACCGGTGTTGGGTTGGCGAAACCTGCGGCGGCCCAGGCATAAACTGTAATTTGTCTGGAATCACCGATGAATTCGATGAATCGGTTTTATGACGAGGAGAAAAGGTTTTGACAGCCGCACATTTGACTAAGATCCAGACGTTGGAGGAGGCTCGTGGACTTCGGGAGCGGCTTGAAAGGATAGGCCTGAAGCTGGTTTTTACCAACGGCTGCTTTGATCTGCTTCATCCGGGTCACGTGCGTTACCTGGTTGCTGCCAGGGAAATGGGGGATCACCTGCTGGTGGCGGTGAACAGCGACCAATCGGTCCGGAAAATCAAGGGCCCGTCACGCCCCGTGCAGCCGCAGAGTGTGCGCGCTGAAATGCTCGCGGCCCTTGAAAGCGTGGATTCCGTAGTCGTATTCGACGAGGAAACCCCGCTTCGGGCTATTGAAGCACTGCTTCCGGATGTGCTGGTGAAAGGCGGGGACTGGAAGGAGGAAGACATCGTCGGGGCCGATGTGGTCAGAGCCAGAGGTGGCTTGGTACGAAGCATCCCGTTTGAGGAGGGGTTTTCAACCACGGCGCTGATCGAAAGAATACGAACGGGTCACTTTTCATTGTGAGGGCTGCGGTTCAAGTACCGCTTCAAAAACGCCGCCGTATGCGAGCCGTTTGGGGAGGCCAGCAAATCCATCGGAGATCCCGCCGTCACGATGCGCCCCCCGTGCTCCCCACCTTCCGGACCAAGATCCAGGATGTAATCCGCGGCCGCGATGATATCCAGGTTGTGCTCTATGACCACCACCGTGTTCCCTTTATCCACCAGACTCTGAAGAACCCCAATGAGTTTGCGGACATCCGCGATGTGAAGCCCTGTGCTGGGTTCGTCCAGGACGAAGAGCGTTCCCCCGCTGGAGGCTCCCGCGAGTTCCTGGGCGAGCTTTATTCGTTGAGCTTCGCCCCCTGAAAGGGTGGGGCTTGGCTGACCCAGACGCAGGTAACCCAGCCCGATATCGCATACAAAACTCGCAGCCCGTTTGATCCGAGGCACCGCGGAAAAAAACTCGGCCGTTTCTTCGAAGGTCATATCCAGGACTTCGGAGATGTTTTTCCCTTTGTACCTGACCGCAAGCGTTTCCTCGTCGAAGCGCCTTCCGCCGCATAGCTCGCAGTGCACGTAGACGTCGGGCAGAAAGCTCATTTCCACCTTCAGATTCCCGTGACCCTTGCAGGCTTCACACCGGCCGCCTTTGACGTTGAAGGAAAAGCGCGCGGCTGTGTATCCCCGCCGGCGCGCTTCCGGCGTGCCCGCGAAAAGCTTTCGGATATCCCCCAGAAAGCCCACGTACGAAGCTGGAATCGAGCGGGGGGTTCTGCCGATCGGGTTGTGGTCTACTTCCAGCACCCTCAGTAATTTTTCGCCCCCCTCGACGGCGTCCCACGAAATCGGTGCCTCCTTGTCATCGGACGTCCGCTTGAGTGCCCGGTAAATCGTGTCTTTGAGCAGGGTGGATTTGCCGGAGCCGCTTACACCGGTGATGCAGACGAACGTTTCGAGGGGAATGGCCGCATCAATGTTCTTCAGGTTGTTTGCTCGGGCGCCGTGCACCGTCAGAGGCGGTTTTTCCCGCCATGGGCGCAACCGGCTCGTCATTTCCCCTCTGCCGATGGAGGCGCCGGTGACCGACATGGGGTTCTTTTTCAAGTCTTCAATCGTTCCCCGGGCAATCAGGCGTCCTCCGTTTCCTCCGGCCGCTGGTCCAAGATCGATCAGGTGATCGGCTGCAAGCATGGTTTCTTCGTCATGCTCGACGACCAGGACCGTGTTGCCTCGATCCCGGAGTTCCTTCAGCGAATCGAGAAGAACGGCATTGTCCCTGGGGTGGAGGCCGATGGTGGGTTCGTCCAGGATGTAGCAGGCGCCGGTGAGGTTCGATCCGAGCTGGGCGGCCAGCCTCACCCTTTGGGCTTCGCCGCCTGAAAGGGTATCGCCGCTCCGGGCGAGTGCCAGGTAACCGAGACCGAGCCGGTTCACCAAGGATATTCTGACCAGGATTTCTGCGATCAGGGGGTCGGCCACGGCTTCGTCCCTGGCTGTGAAGCGGAGGTCGGCCAGAATGTCGGGCAGGCTTTCCGCCGGTAGCCGAACCATATCGTAAATGTTCATCCCCGCGATTTGAACAGACAGCGCTTCAGGTTTTAAGCGGCTTCCGCCGCAGTCCGGGCACGTGTACCGGGCGATGTCATCGGCGTTTCCAAGCGTTCCGATGCCTTCGCAGCGGGGGCACGCGCCGTGAGGACTGTTGAAGGAAAAAAGCCGCGGATCCAGGGCCGGGAAACCACGGCCGCAACCGGGGCAGGTCCCCCTGGTGCTGAAAACGTTATCCTCGGCGCCGGATCGAGCCACAATAAAAACACCGTTTGCATGCTCCAGTGCCCGAGAGATGATTCCCTCCACGTTTTCGGACGGCAGGCGGCCTGCTACCAGTTCAATGGTATGGTCATGGTATCGGCTGAGAGTCATGCCCTCGACCAGTGGCTGGACCCGCCCGTCTATCCGGGCTTCTGAAAACCCGGCGACCATCGCCTTGGCCAGGATTTCGGCGTGGAAGCCTTTTCGGCCGGTCACGACAGGCGCCAGAATCAAGCTGTCCCGGTCGGAGTACAGGGATTTTATCCTCTCCGCGATGGCTGTTTCATCGTCTATTTCCATTGCCAGGCCGCATTCGGGGCAGTGAGGCGTCCCCACCTTGCTGAACAGCAGGCGCAGGAAGTGATAGGTTTCGGTCAACGTGGCGACGGTTGACCTTCTGCCTGAGTGACTGATGCGCTGCTCGATGGCCACGGTCGCCGGAATGCCGGAAACGATGTCCACATCCGGAGGTTCCATGATCTGTACGTATTGCCGCACATAAGGTGCCAGGGTTTCAAGGTACCGGCGCTGCCCTTCGGCAAAGACGATGTCGAACGCCAACGAGGATTTGCCGGATCCGCTGACACCGGTGAAAACCACGAGCTTGTTGCGGGGTATCGTCACGTCCAGGTTCTGAAGGTTGTGTTCCCTGGCCCCGCGGATTTCTATGCCGTTCGCGTGAATGCCGGGCCCGATTTCCGATGTGTTCTTGAACGGTCGCTTTTGACGGGAGCTGGGTTCAAGGACGGCTTTGAGAAATTTACCGGTTTGTGATTCCGGGACCAGGCAAAGCGCTTCCGGGGTGCCCGCGGCAACGATCCTTCCACCTCGATCTCCTCCTCCGGGCCCCAGGTCGATCACCCAGTCGGCGCATTTGACCACGTCCATATGGTGTTCAATGACAAGCACCGTGTTCCCCTGCTTCACCAGCCTCTGGAACGAATCGAGAAGCGGCGGCAGGTCGTCAAGATGGAGCCCGGTGGTGGGTTCATCAAATATGAAAAGGCGGCCGCTGCCGGTGCCGGAAACATGACGGCTCAGCTTGAGACGCTGCGCTTCCCCACCGGAAAGGGTGTGGATGGGTTGACCCAGCGTCATGTATCCGAGGCCCGCTTCTGCAAGAGGGTGCAACAGGCGCGTCACAGAGGGTGCGTCCCTGAAAAAATGCATCGCGTGACCCACCGTCATAGAAAGAATCCCGTGGATATTTTCTCCGCGGTAGGTGACTTCCAGAACCTCCGGGAGGAAACGCGTCCCCTTGCAACGCGGGCATGTCACGTAGACATCGGAGAGGAACTGCATTTCTATTTTCTCGAAACCCTCGCCCGCACAGGCCGGGCATCTGCCTTCCGGGGTGTTGAACGAGAAATGGGTGGGCGACAACCCGCGGTTTTTTGCTTCCTCTGTGCCGGCCAACAGTTTCCTGACCGGATCCATAGCTTTCGTGTACGTCAGGATATTTCCACGGGGGGTGCGTCCGATGGGGCGCTGGTCCACCAGAACGGCACCGGAAAGGCGTTCCATCCCTTCCATCCGGTCATGGGCGCCGGGCTTCGCCTCGGCGTTTCCGGCGGCACGGGCCACGGCCCGGTAAAGGATCTCTTCGGCCAACGTGGACTTCCCGGAACCGCTCACCCCGGTCAGACACACGAATAACCCCAGAGGTATATCAACGTTCACGTTTTTCAGATTGTGCTCCCTGGCTCCAATGACGCGCAGCAGCGACTTTCCGTCCGGCTGCCTGCGGGAATCGGGAACCGGTATGGTTTTTTCGCCTTTCAGGTAGGCGCCGGTGAGGGAGTTCCCGGCTTTGGACGTGGCACCGGCATACATGATGCGGCCGCCGTTTTCCCCTGCCCCGGGGCCCATATCTATCATGTAATCGGACTGACGGATGATTTCCGGATCGTGTTCCACGACAAGAACCGTGTTTCCTTGATCCCTGAGTCCTTTCAGAATACCCGCCAGCCGGTTGTTGTCCGCGGGGTGGAGCCCTATGCTTGGTTCGTCCAGCACATACAGGGTGTTCACAAGGGATGAGCCCAGCGCAGAGGCGAGCGCGACGCGCTGCACTTCTCCGCCTGAAAGGGTGCGGGACTGCCTGTCCAATGTAAGATAACCAAGTCCTACGTCCTTCAAAAAACCCACTCTGCCGGCCGCCTGTTCAAGCACCAGCGAGGCAGCGTGGTCACCTTCGGGCACGTTCAGCTTACGCAGGAATTCTGCAGCGCCATCGACATTCAGGCTATAAAGTTCCGCGATCGTGAGTCCGCCCACCCGGTATAGGAGGGCTTCCTCCTTGAAACGGGCTCCGTTGCATGATTCACAGATTCGATAGGAACGATAACGGGAAAGGAATACCCTTACATGCATTTTGTAGGTTTTGGTTTCAAGCCACTCGAAAAAACCCCTGATCCCGTAATAATCCGGTGTGCCTTCGATAACCGCCTGCTGCTGTGATTCGGGAAGATGTTCGAAAGGGATGTCGGTGGGAATGTCTGAATGAAGACAGAATTCGATCAAATCCCGGTATTCCCTCCAGATTTTCCCGGTTCCATCCCCCCAGGGTTTCACGGCTCCTTCCCGTATCGAGACGCTTCTGTCCGGTATAACCAGGTCTAAATCCACATCGATCAAACGGCCGAAGCCCCGGCAGGTTTCGCAGGCACCGATGGGGCTGTTGAATGAAAAAAGACCGGCCGGTGGCTCCCGGTACGAAATGTTACAGGCGGGGCATTCCATCCGGGTGGAAACAGGAATGTATCGGTCGGGCGGTATCCGGACTTCAGCGCGGCCGTCCCCGTATGCGAATGCCTGTTCCAGGGAATCGATCACCCGACTCCGCAGATCGCGGGAGAATCGCAGCCGGTCGGAAACCACGACCAGCGGCCCCCCGGACCACTCTTCGATACTCTGGAGTCGCCCGTCCTTCCAGAGCCGGGTGAAGCCGAGGGCCCCCAGCATCGACCGGACGTTGTCCGCCGACGCCCCGTTGGTTTGGTAATGGAAGGT